>Ga0255052_10001652_pt1 | contig 16671 bp, 14 predicted proteins | sample JV7_2_21_MG_FD_188632 | JGI IMG/M metagenome (GOLD analysis project Ga0255052, IMG submission 188632) | Seawater microbial communities from Jervis Inlet, British Columbia, Canada - JV7_2_21 | ecosystem: Environmental > Aquatic > Marine > Inlet | place: Canada: British Columbia | collected...
ACCAACCTGATGGTGGTGCCGATGCTTTGAATCCCGCTGTGTAGTATACCTGAGGGATTGAACTTTGATGTGAAACGATTTTAATTTGAACATTGTCAACAGTTGATATTGTAGATGAAGCCCCCTCATACAACCAAAAGGTCATAGTAAAACCAAGTCCTTGCGTGGGCCAGAATCCTGTTGGATAATATGTACTTAACCAGTAGAACTGATAACCTACATAGAAAGCACCAGAACCAGAACCATAGTAATCTATGTTTGCTGAAACCTCCTTTGACGAAAGATACCTGCCGGATTGTTCAACACCCACATCATAACTATTTGCAACTGTAAATCGGTCATAATGCTGACTATTGTACGTCCAACGGTAATATCCATCTGATGAAAGAACATAAACGGGACTTGTCGGTTGATTAGCTCCCATACTAACGTAACATTCTGTCTGTCCATACCACATGGAGGATGTATATTCAGGGGCAGGTGCACCATCGAATTTACGAAGGTGATAGTTGCCATTAATCAATTGTCTAGTAAGGGTATGCATTCGCCAGCCAACATAAGGCAAGAAATCATGTCCAGTTCCGTTTGCCATGACATAAGTAAACCCATCGAAATTGAGACCAAACTTATTGCTTCCAAAATAGTCATCATCCCCGTGCAAAGCACCAAATAAGTGGCTTAATTCATGTAGTCCACATTCTTTTACTCTATTATAGAGATAAAATTGTGTTCCAAGCGTGAGCCCATTGATCCTCCACCGTGGGCCCAGCCCTCTCCACCATGAAAAACTAATCCTGCAGACATGAATCCTAATCCAATATCAAATCCGTGGTTTTCTCTTTGTGTGTAACCATAAGTGTAATCCGAGTTGGTAGGGTGAGTCACGTATCTAGATACCCAGTCCCCTCCAAGTTTCAGACTTACTCCGAGAGCATAAGCAGTATTTCTATAAGCTTCACGTGAACTTGCAGAACCATGTAGATTATCGTCCCAATCATAATATCCAACTGATGTGAATCTGAAATCTACTCCAAACTCCTCTTCGAAAGTTGTGTATGGTTCGAGATTATCCCCTTCACCAATTCTTATCGGATAATCAACGACTTCTTCGTAAAATGTTGCTGGGTCGATTGAAGTAGTCTCATCATCTACGACAGCACCTAGTATCCGCGGGGTTGAATAGTGTTGATTGACTCTAAAGGTTTCACTGGTAGAGTATACGTACAGGATGATTCTCTACTCTACTCTTTTGATATAGAGTTATACGAACCCGCTAGTGCTGGTGATGCGTATACTATGGACACGCGCTACCACAATTTCCACCTCTTCGAGGCTCTTGTAAGGATACAATCAATAAACGTGACTCTGGGCACAGGGGTTCCGTATAGCTTGGGTGTATGGGGTTCAGACCTAAACGCTGAGATTGCTTACGATAATGGGGCATTAGTTGTTGGAACTCTCACTTACGAAGCTAATGGTACTTTACTGATAGTCCTAACTGAAGACATAGTTATGAGTGATAACTTCGATATTGTCGCTGGAGGTGTGAGTGCAGCCTCCCCACTGAACGCTCTCTATTTGGACATCGACCTTCCAACTGGCGTTGGAGGCGAGCTGCATTTAGAGTCCTTCGGATCTGTACCAATATCCTTTGTTGATAGAGTGGGCTGGACTTGGGATGGATTCGAGGCATACGAAACAGCACCCGGTACTTACACTGTGGACATCACCGCGAGGTACGTTGAACATGTCTATGCCAATCTGCTGGATTAGTAAACAAGTAAGTAGGACTTATTTGTCCTAGTTAATACATCGGGATAATGAAAAGCTTCTATTACGAGCCCCCTCTTGCCATCTCGAAACCCCTCTGTATTGTAGAAATGGAGGGACTCGGTCTCATCAAACCCAGTGATGTCTATGACCATGATTTGATAGACTTACACGAGTTAGGAATCGCAATAGACAACTCGACAGTGATCCGAGCTGAAGCGCAGAGCAACACCATCTTCTACTTCGTCTCATCCAACATTAACAAACCCTTCATAATTATGAACAGTGTCAGGCTATATCCAGAGGACTCTGACGAATCAATACTTGACCATGTAATAGTGGGACAGGACCATGTATACGCTGTCATCTCTAAGAACTTCCGAGAGGAAGCTCTGAAATTTGAAAACATGGACTACTATTTTGAGGAATGGGGTGACATCCAGGTCGGGGAGAAGTCCGTTGATGCTCTCTTTGTCCATGCAGAGCTTGTCCGAAACAGACTGGAGCAGAAACTCGTAGAATGTGTGGGTCCACTCCCCAACCCAGTACAAGCCATAATCGCCTTCTGCTGCTACTACAGTGACACAACCGGATACAAAAGGGAAGACTATCCGCTTGTTTCCGCAATTCGTGTAAAAAATATAACCGGATTCGTGAAGAATGGAGGAGTCCCATTCAGGGGAGTGTTCTACGGTCCTATTTACAAGAAACGACCCACTGTAGACCAACGGGGAGTGGTTAAATGCCTCACTGGTGAGGATTTGCCAGACGGTTGGGTAGAGGATCCATTCCCTAAGGTGGTTAGGGATTAACGATTGAGAATAGTAGCCTTCTGATGCTCTTTCCTTTTCTTCTTCTTCCTGGGTGGTGCATCATCTGACATTCGCCGCTGACCTCTAATGAACCTGTGCGAATGAATTTATGAATGTAATGCACCCGGCGATATTAACCCGTTGAGGATTATCCACTAACAATCCTTATGACTCGGATAATAAGCACTGATTCACCAAGTCGGGAGCCACGATGATTCGTAGCGTATACATGGTCAAAAACGATGGGGACCCTCTTTATGGACACTCTATTGATAAAGATGAATCCATTGACCTAGCCTCGCTACCATTGCTCGTACGAAGTTCGGTTGTGATGATGCAATCCACATCAAGCACATCTTCTGATAGAGTTTATTTGCTTGAGATGGGTGATTGTGTCTGGGCGTATTCGTTCTTTCATTCTTTTGCATTAGTTTCCAAGTCTTCTAAAGACCAGTCCATCTCCCAATTGAAGAACATAATGATATCTCTAGGACATGCAATTGTCCATCAATACGGAGAGATAATAGAAACTTGGAGCGGCAGCATGAGTGACATTGTTGATGTAGATACACTCATTGACAATTATGTGGCACTTGACCTGAATCGTCCTTCGAGCAAGATCTTAAAGTTCATTGAGCGACTTGTTAACAAAGCTCTGAAAACACCTGAGATTGCTTTTGCTGGTGTTTTCGAATCTGAGGGAGAGTTGCTTCATGGAAATGTGCCTGAAGTCTATCTCTTCAGGATACAAGTAGAGATCACTCAAGGCTTAATTAAACCGATTATGGACATTGCGCCATCTACGATCAGTGCCGGAGACCATGTTTTACAAATGCTGAAGGTCAATTCCCTCACTATTGTAGTGGCGGCTCAACCGAGTGAGAGCAATATGCATGCTGTGAGTTTGGTTAGCGAAATTGCACACAAATTGGACAAGAAGATGTCATAGCAGTTTTATTGGGCTTCACATATACATCAGTAGGGAGTAATCTTCATGGATAGTCCTGAAACAACAATCTTTGATGCTGAAGAATTGATAAATCAAGCAATATGGAGGAGTATGTACGATCAGAATTTCAAAAGCGAGCTAACCCTTAGTTCTGAAGCCAAAATACTGTTGGAGGGCCTCTCAAATCTCGATCCCATATTGGAGAAGCACAGAAGAAGAGCACTCTCCCAATGTCTACTCAGAATTGATCACGCCTACGTGGGTCTGGGGGATTATGAGTGGAGTGTGGAAAGAACTACAGAAGCTTTGAGCCTAGCAGAAACCTCTGGTAGTGATGTCCAAGTAGCTCGATCATTGTTAGCCTTAGGGAATAGTTTCCTAAATGTGGGTGATACTACAAACGCTGAACGTCAATGGGTTAGGCTCCTATTACTTGCTGAGGAGTATCCCGAAGATGAAGAGATGCAAAATGTTGTTGGTTGGACTCTAGTTGTAAGAGGACACGTATTGAATGGAAAGAGTCTCTATACTCAAGCTGCATCTGTCCTGGAGGATGCATACGCAACCTTGGTACATGTTGGTGATTATTTTGGATGTGTTTCGGCTTGTGATCTCTTAACTGAGATATATCTCAAGCTAGAATCTCCTGAAAAAGCTGATACGTACAAAGCAAAATCTGATGAGTTCAGGACTAGAATAATAAATCAACCAAATCCCTATGACCCTTAGATTACGAAAGATACAAGTATCACACTATCTGGTCGGGCAAGGTAGAGGTCTTTCCATGCGTATTGTTGGTATATGTGGCTCTCCCAAGAGTGAACGCTCAAGCACTCGCTTCTTGCTGGAGCAAGCTCTAGAGGTTGCCTCTGATGTTCTTTCTGATAATGTCGAAACAGTTCTGCTGAACATAAGAGACTTCAATATTCTTCATTGCACGGGTTGCGATTCATGTGTTAGAAAAAAACCATGTCCTGAGAGTGCGAATGATGACATGCCCCGACTTGAGAAGAAACTCATTGGTGCTAAAGGAATCATAATTAGTTCGCCTTCATACTTCACTTCCGTGCCGGGTATCCTCAAAGATTTCATCGACCGTTCTAGATTTATGAAGATGAGTGGGAATCAATTGAAAGATGTAGTCTTTGGAGCCATCACTTATGCAGGACTCCGGTATGGTGGTCAAGAGCACGTCATCGATGTTTTGAACCGCTATGCACTATCTCATGGAATGATTGTTGTCGGTGGTGTTGGAAGTCCAGTCAAAGACGGGACATTCGGTTCAGGAAGTTTGCAGACGGATGAAGGAACCTGGAGATCCGCTAAAGATGATGGTCTAGCCATCAGAGGAAGCAGATTGCTGGGGAAACGTGTCGCTGAGGTTGTGAAACGAATTAATTCTGGTGAGTAATAATGTCCAAGAAACCCGTTTCCGGTATGGTTCAAGTCTATACTGGAAATGGCAAGGGGAAGACCACATGTGCACTTGGAGCAGGGCTTCGAGCTGCAGGACACGGTCTTAATGTTATCATGATTTGTTTTATGAAAGCCAAGCTTGCTATTCGTGATGTTGAAGAAGAGATTAACTACGGCGAGTTTGGGTCAACAGATCTAATACCTAATTTCACAATAATCCCGATTGGTCGGGAAACCTTCGTTGACAAAGAGAATCCTGACCCAATCGATATCAAAATGGCTCAGGATGGACTCAAACTTGCACAAGATGCTATTCGCAAAAAAGAGTGCGATCTTCTCATTCTCGATGAACTGAATGTTGCTGTTGAGTGGAACCTCATATCACTCGAAGATCAGCTTGATATCATTCATTCCAAACCAAACGAGATTGAAGTTATAATGACTGGTCGATATGCTTCGAAAGAAGTGCTCGATGTAGCAGATCTCGTAACCGAGATGAAAGAAATCAAACATTACTACAAAGACAAGAAAGTGCAAGCGCGAAAGGGATTCGATTTCTAATATCCTCGTAAATCGAACACTTAATATCATGTCTTTTTTTGGGGGCGCTTGTTTCATGTACTGGAGGAGTCGTTGATGAATACTGACAAGTCTGACGTATTTGAAAAGGTTAGAAGTGCTAAAGACAGCTGGGAAAAGAATACGCTCACTCCACATCAAAAAAAACATGCTGATAGGCGAGAGGAGTATGTAACAACTTCCAGCAAACCTGTTAGGGCAATCTATACTCCACTGGATATCCCCACTTTTGATTATATGAGCGAACTAGGTTTCCCAAGCGAGCATCCGTACACCCGTGGTGTTCAACCAAGTATGTATCGGGGCAGGCTTTGGACAATGCGGCAATTCGCTGGTATGGGGACAGCCGAGGAAGCTAATGAGAGATTCAAGTTCCTTCTTGCAAATGGTCAGACAGGTCTCAGTGTCGCATTTCATCTACCTACAATCTTCGCTCGGGATTCTGATCATCCAGTATCCTATGGTGAGGTTGGCAAGCTTGGTGTTGCCATTGATACTCTGAAAGATATGGAGATACTACTTGATGGAATAGCTATTGAACGTGTGACAACATCAATGACAATCAATGCACCGGCAAGCATCCTACTTGCAATGTATATGGTAGCGGCAGAGAAACAGGGTGTTTCATCCGACAAAATTGGTGGCACTATTCAGAATGATATTCTCAAGGAATACATGGCTCAGAAGAGTTGGATTCTGAGTCCAGAACCCTCTCTTCGAATCATAGGCGACATCATGGAGTATTCCATCAAACACATTCCTCGATGGAACACAATCTCAATCTCTGGATATCACATCCGAGAAGCAGGCTCCACAGCCGTTCAGGAACTGGCATTTACTCTGTTGAATGGAATGGAATATGTTAAGACTGGTATCAAGCATGGTCTTGCTGTCGATGCTTTTGCCCCTCGACTATCCTTCTTTTTCAACGCTCACAATGATATATTCGAAGAAGTAGCTAAATATCGAGCTGCACGTCGTATCTGGGCCAGAGAGATGAAAGAAAGATTTGGTGCAAAGAAAGAGCGGTCTCTGTGGATGCGTTTCCATACCCAGACCGCTGGGAGCTCGTTGACGGCTCAACAACCAATGGTGAATGTGGTCCGCACTTCATATCAGGCACTTGCAGCAGTTTTAGGAGGAACACAGTCGCTTCATACAAACTCGATGGATGAGGCCCTATGTCTTCCAACCGAGGATGCTGTCCGTGTTGCCCTCAGAACGCAACAGGTTCTTGCACACGAGAGTGGTGCTGCAAATACCATCGATCCCCTTGCCGGCTCTTACTATGTAGAGGCTCTCACTAATGAAATGGAGGAAGAGGCCTACAAATATTTCGAGAAAGTTGAAGCACTAGGTGGAGTCGTTGAGGCAATCGAGAAAGGATTCTTCCAGCGAGAGATTGCAGAAGCCTCATACCGGTATCAGAAAGAGATTGACAGTGGAGCCCGTAAGATTATTGGCGTCAATGATTATATCCTCGAAAATGAACAAATCACAATCCCTGTTTTAAAGATAGACGAGGAAGTAGAACGTCGTCAAATCGAGCGAACTCAGAATATTCGAAAGACCCGTGACAACAATAAAGTTGACGAGGCACTCGATGGATTGAGAAAAGCTTCAGAGGGAGAAGACAACGTCATGCCGCACATTGTCAAAGCTGTTCGAGAGTATGCCACAATTGGAGAGATCTTCGAAGTCTGGCGTGAACTCTGGGGCGAATGGGATGAGCCCAAGATCTTCTAGATGTGAAATCTGTAAGAGTCGTATTGCCTTCTAAGCAATAATGATCGAAGAATTATCTCTCTCAATGAGTAGAATCAATCAACCAGTGATGTGTCTTATAATTTTAGTATTTTAGTGAGTTGACTATATCTACTTTGGTACTATAGCGAAAACTGCCTAGTTGCTTAATACATTATCATCTCCGCAGCCCGTTGCTTTTATTCTATGGAGACACGTAGATAATGCGAAAACCAAAACGAATTATGAAAATTCTGTTCATTATTGGTTTGCTTTCTTTGTCGCTATTCGCAGCTAATATTCAAATCAAAGCTGACACAGATGTCAATTCATTTGACGCGTGGAGGCCTTGGCTTACAGACTGCGGTTGTCATAGCGGTGCAACCAACACATGGGCAGCTGGGAGTATCGAGTTTGACCTCCCAGAGATTGTCTTACCCGGACAAGAATTTACGATTCAATTACGGGTTGTCGGATTCACTGATGCAGCAGATGGTGCAATCGCTCTAGGTCTGAATATAGATGATTTAGACAATGGTGATTTTCTAACAGTTACAGTGGCTGAAGCTAACCACGGAGTAGATCTATCCGGTGACTCATCAGATTGGACTGCTGCTTTTACATTAACAGCTCCAGATACACCTGGCACCTTTGCTGTGCGTGCTTATGGTATTGATGGACTGGGCGGAACAGCTGCATGGGCATACGTTACTAACTATGCCATAATTACTGTAAGCCCAGGTGCTCATTCTAGCCTTTCTAGTTACATAGAGGGTGGTGCTGAATATCTGATGAATGCATCAGTATCTGACAGTGGAGGATTGAAATGGGCGGAGTTCAACGGCAGTGCTGCAAAATACAAGACTACATACTTGAAGGGCACTGCAGGTATTGGTGAACTCTTTCTTGAGCTTTACGAATCCGCAAAGACAGATCCCTTCTTTGTTGGTGTAGCGCCAAATGCAGAAACATACTTGGACGTTGCTATAGGAGCTGCAACCTGGATTCAGGCACAAGCAATTTCTGAGAACGGTGGTTACAAATGGCCACGTGACCTCAATGCTGACAATTCAATTGCTGGAGCATCTGCCAACTATACAGGGATGTATGATGGAGCAGCTGGCATCGGTACATTCATGCTTGACATGTACAGAGCTACTGGCGATAGTACTTACCTTGGCTATGCGGAAGGTGCAGCAATATGGATCAGATCAGTCGCTAACAAGTCAAATGGCATGCGCTACTTCGAACATGATGGTCAGGACAACTCAACTGAGCTCAGCACTCGCTGGACATATGGTTCTCCTGGAATAGGTGGGTTCTTCATCGATCTATTCTTGACAACTGGTGATCCAACTTATGCGGGATGGGCTAACCAGACAGCAGAGGGTCTGATCTACAACGCTCTCACTGATGAAGGTGGGTATTCATGGACTCGCTACAATGGTAACACTGAACGTTATGTTGGACGATGGCACGGTGCAGCTGGAACTGCAATATTCTTCATGGAGATGTATGATCTCTATCCTAATGCAACCTATCTTCAGTATGCTGAAGGTATTGCAACATGGATTGATAGTACACATGAAGAGGATCAAGGATACTTCTATCCTGACAATAATGCAGCAGTTACAAAATCCTACAAACTAGGAGGATGGAGTCGTTCTCCAGCAGGAATTGGTTCAATGTTCATTAGATTGTACCAAGTCACACAGGATCAGACCTATCTCACCTATGTAACTGAGATTGCGAACTTCCTTTACAACAACGCAACACAGTCAAACGGAGGGTTCACATGGGCTGATACAAATACCAATCCCCGAATTGCAGCTGCTATTGGACATGGCATGGCAGGAACAGGGATGTTCTTTGTCGATGCTTACCAAGCAACTGGTAATCCTCAATATGCTGCGATTATTCAAGGCATTACACAAGGCCTTGGAGATACTATGGTAGAAACTAGTGATGGGATGGCATGGACTCAGTCAGATCTTGCCTCAGATGTGCATATGGGGCTATACTATGGAGTTGCAGGTGTTGCGAAGTTCCTTAACCTCGCTGCACACTCAGGAATTCCAGAAATAGCTGAGATTGATGACACAATTGATTATCTTACTGCAACTGCAGTTGATGATGCAGGTGGTTTGAAGTGGGCGGAGTTCAACGGCAGTGCTGCAAAATACAAGACTACATACTTGAAGGGCACTGCAGGTATTGCTTCCTACTTCCTACAGTTATACCAGCAACGTCATGGCGAACATTTCTTTTCAGGTATTTTGCCTTCTGCTAACGATTACCTCGATGTGGCAGAGGATGCTGCACAGTGGATTATTGCTAGGGCTATCTCTGAGAATGGTGGCTACAAGTGGCCACGTGACCTCAATGCTGACAACTCAATTGCTGGAGCTTCTGCCAACTACACAGGTATGTACGACGGAGCCGCTGGAATCGGTACACTCCTACTGGACTTGTACAGGACCACAGGTAATGCAACGTATCTTAGTTACTCAGAGGGAGCTGCAATATGGATTGAATCAGTCGCCAACAAGACAGTTGGTATGCGGTACTTTGAGCATGATGGTCAGGACAGCTCGACTGAGCTCAGCACTCGCTGGACATATGGTTCTCCTGGAATAGGTGGGTTCTTTGTGAATCTCTACCTAGCAACAGGTGACCCAACTTATGCAGGATGGGCTAACCAGACTGCAGAGGGTCTGATCTACGATGCGCTCACTGATGAGGGTGGGTATTCATGGACACGTTACAATGGTAATACTGAACGCTATGTTGGACGATGGCACGGTGCAGCTGGAACTGCAACATTCTTCACAGAGATGTACGATTTCACAGGAAACGTTACACTCCTTAGCTACGCAGAAGGAACCGCTGATTGGATATATGCTGCGCATAGTGAGGATCAAGGAGACTTCTACCCTGATAACAATGCGACGGATCCAAAGTCTTACAAGTTAGGAGGATGGAGTCGTTCTCCAGCAGGAATTGGCGCTTTCTTTGGTAGGCTCTTCCAGACTACATCTGATTCGACCTATCTAGGATATATGACCCAAGCAATGGAATTCTTAGTGAACAATGCCACCGTCTCAGATGGTGGTCTTGTCTGGGCGGATACAAACACCAATCCAAGAATTGCAAGAGCTATTGGTCATGGACTTGCTGGTACTGGTCATTTCATACTTGATGGATACAGATTGAATCACAATCATGGATACTATCAGACAATAGAGGCCATTATCACCGGGCTCTCAAACATGGCGAATCCAGAGGCTAATGGAGCTTCCTGGACTCAGTCTGACTTGACTAGTGATGTGCACATGGGTCTCTATTACGGAGTTGCAGGTGTTGGACAATTCTTGCTCCGGGCTGAGTCATCATATCCAATGATGGACTTTGATGCACCAGTTGTTTCAAGTCCAGCTGACGTTGAACTTGAGGTTGATGATGTTGCTCAGATACAGTGGACAATCACTGATCTTTTCCCAGGAAACTGGGTAGTAGAAATTGATTCTATTGTGGATTTGGAGAGCACCACTTTCGACTCAGGAGATACTGTCACTGAAGTAGTTGACACTTCAGTGTCTGGAACGTTCACATAAACAATCACTGTAACAGACTTCTTTGGAGAGTCAACTGTTGATACAGTTTCAGTGACAGTGAGCGAAGCTGCGACAACTCCAACAACAACAACAACACCGCCACCAACTACGACTACCCCTCCGCCAACAGGCGGTGTACCTCTCGAATTCCAAATGGTACTTGTGATTTCGATTGGTGGGAATCTTGCACTAATTGTTGTAATAGTGATCCTAAGAAACAGACCCAGAGACTAAAAACTTAGTGAAGTAGGATTGATTCCTACTTCTCCCCTTTTTTTCCAGTGAACTGGTTTCATCATTAAGGCCTCAAGCCCGGTATTGTTTTCAATAATATCCATCAAAACGATTAACCTCTCTCATTCATATTCTTGAGATGTTCCTTGAACTTCTTGCAAGTGGCAACATCGCTGTTTGGCAAATTGGATGGATACGAAGTTCTTACGCGTGATGACCTGAAACGGATACTATAATCTTACTTGAGTATTTTTCTCCAAAATAAATTCGCAATTACTATAACCAATACACAGCCAATCATTACTGAAGCTATTGCATTCTGTAACGGTGTCAAACTGAGAAGATCATTTAACGTGGAATTGGGTTGTTCACTAGGTAGGGGGATTCCCGGTCCAACTTCCAATCGGCTTGGAAATCTATCTTCATCACCTTCATCAATGACATATGTAGTCGTATTCAAGTAATCGCTCCAACTGTTACCAAACCCATATTCACCGTTCCATGCATTTTCTATTCCAACACACAACGCATTGACATAATTCCATCCAATCCTGTTGAACACAATCCTATTCCCACTAGATCGTTGATTAATGAAGATTCCATATTCCAAGTTATAGATAATATCATTATTTCCAACAAGTGTATCATTTGTACGATAGAGGACGATGCCTTGATGGTTTGTATGAACAGTATTGGACTCTATCGTGCTACTATGTGCTCCAACGAGAATAAGTCCATACATGTTTTGGTAGATTTCACTTCTATACACTACCGAGCTCAACGAATTACGTATGTAAATTCCATAACCATTTCCATGAATCCGACTTCTGTATACAGAACATGAATCTGATTGTTCAATAAACACACCAAAGTCGTTGTTCATACTCTCAATATAGCTAAGAAAGCAGTTAGTCGATTGAAGGATATAGATACCTCTCACTGATTGACTAATGGTTACATTCCTCACTTCACAGCTATCACTGAATATTATTGAAATCTCTCTCAACTCGCCATTCTCGATAAGAACATCTGAACAACTTACGAGTATGATTTGTCCGTAATTCCTTCCATCAATGGTTTGACTTGACAAATTGTAGAAATATCCTAGCAGACCGCCATTGATGGTATTATTCAGTATCTCGTGTTTAAAATCACTTGGAGAATATAACTCGAAAACTATACCACAATCGACAAATGTGTTGTTGGCAATGATTGATTCAACTGGAGCTCCTTCAGCATCTTCTAATCTTGGGGCTTCTTTTAGAGTGAGTCCGTTAACACAATTGTAAACATAATTATCAATCACAACATTTCGAAAAACACCTTGTAGCTGTATCCCTGTTTCTAGATCGTGTACTTCATTTCCCCGAATACGAGACTCTTCTCCTCCTCGTAATTCGATTCCTATTCCTCTTCCGTCTAGTCCGGTGATATTATTTGATTCTATGACACACCTATTAGATAGCTGTAAATCGATTCCTGAGAAAAATGTAGCAATAACGTTGTTTGATATAGTCACATCATTGGATCTTACTCTGATCGTTTGCCTTCCTCCATATACGGTATTGTTCGTTACAAGGTTGTTTGAACCACCTATGATTTCCAGAATTGAATCAAAACCGTCGTCAAGATTCCGCAGGTCATTGTCCTCGATAACACAATCATAACTTTGTGCTAATCGAACGACTTCGTTTGAGTTACTGCTGAAAGTATTATTTCTAAGGACAACCTTGTTCGAACTTTGGATTTGAATTGGATAACGGATTTCATCAACACTCTGTACATTATTTGCGAAAATTGTAGAATTGAGATTGTAAGCTAGAAGCCCCAAAACTGAAGTGCCAATCGTGTTTCCAGTTATTGAACTACCTGAACTGTCAAACACACAAATAGCGTAGTAACCCTTTGCGAAATAGTTATCCTCAATTCTTGCTGAAATCACATTGGTTAGAGTGATGCTCCCTTCTCCCCAGTAAGTACCCCCAGTAGAAAACCAACAATTACGAATAACAAAATGTATTGTTGTATTAACAATCTGAACACCAATGACTGGAGCGGATATGTTTAGGTTCTCAAGGACATAGGGGTTTCCTTCAGTTCCTGCGCCTGGCCACCCTTGAGTTTCGAAATCAGAATCACTGGTGATGATGATCGGTTCATGAACGGAATATGATTTAGTGAATTGTCGAAAACTCTCGTGAGTAGTACCGTTGGATGTGATGACTTCTGTTGCATTGAATTTGAACAATGGTTGACAAAGCGGGAAGATTAGTAGAAGTGAAACAACCATTAGAGTAACTGTGCGACTTTTTCTATTTGATGAGACGGCCACGATGAATTGGGCATGGTTTTTGATATAAGGCAGTTATCCATAACGCAACAGGTGTGATAATAGGTGAACCTTACTAGGAATTGTACGGTTCTTCAGTGCGAGGAGGATTCCGAGCAATTATTGCTGAGTTGGTTCAGGTTATATTTAGACACGAATAAGGAGAAATGATTGAGCTATGAATGATTCAAATCGCTGGATAAAATGCATGGCATTAGTACCTATACTGCTTCTTCTATTATCCACAATCACCGCACCATCAATTGCTTCAGAATCCTCCAGCTTTGTTGAATTTTCCTCTGCAACACGTGATTATTGGCCTACAGAAGGGTGGATGAACTCAACTCCTGAAGAACAAGGAATGAATTCCAATAAGCTACAGGAGATGATTGACCATATAGCAGATGAAGATCTTGATGTACATTCTGTCATTGTGATTCGTCACGGATATGTAGTTCTCGAGGAGTATCCCGATCCATACCAGGGAATCAGTCGAACACAATCATTCAATGGAACCCATTTCCTGTATTCCGCCACCAAGAGTTTCTTGTCTTGTTTGATTGGGATGGCAATTGACAAGGGTTACATTGACAATACTAGTCAAACTATGCTCTCTTTCTTTCCAAATCATACAATCGCAAACATTGACGAACGAAAAGAAAGAGTCACGTTGAGAGATCTACTGACGATGCGATCTGGTCTTCCCTGGGATGAACAAAGTGCACCTTTCAATTCTCCAGATAATGATGTCTATCACCTTAATTACAATTCAAGTGGAGGAGTTCAGTACGTCCTAGATATGCCAATGGAACACGAACCGGATGAGGTTTTTCATTACAACACTGGAGCGTCACATCTTCTTTCCGGGATTGTCCAAGAAACCACAGAAATGTCTACGCTTGATTTTGCTGCAGAGCATCTCTTCAGCCCTCTTGGCATCAATCCATATTATTGGTATTTTGATAGAATGGGAGTGTACTTTGGAGGATATGATCTTCAAATACAACCTCTAGACATGGCAAAGTTTGGTTATCTGTTTTTGAACAATGGCACTTGGGATGGTGAGCAAGTTGTTTCTTCAGAGTGGGTGAATGAATCAACAACTACAGTTTCTCCTTTTTACGGAAGAGGCTATGCCTATCAGTGGTGGACAATGTCTGATATAGGAGTCTTCTATGCGGCCGGGATGTATGGTCAGTATATCTTCGTGTCCCCTGAAGATGATATTGTTGCTGTCTTCACCTCAGGATACGGATTCAGTGATGCTGATGAGAATCCATCTATGCTTCGGAATTATATCTTGGACGCAGTTGCTGATGAGCCATCTGAAACTCCCTTCATACTTGACCCCACTGTAATGGTAATTACTGCAGTTGTATCTATAGCGGTAATAGTCATCCTCATTGCGTTCCGAAGAATTCGATAACCCGTATATAACAAAGTCTAATACAATTCTTCAGTCGAATCCGTGTTTCATGTTCCTAGCCCAGCAGGGTTTTCCCATGAACTCAGCAGATACGATCATCTTTCGATCTTCCATGTTCTTGAGATGTTCCTTGAACCTCTGGCAAGTGACAACAACTCCGTTTGTTAAACGTTAGAACTTCTCATAGAGCGTGGCTTCAAAATCAAGAATTGAGTGTCCGAAAGAGAGTAGTATTTCATCCTCAACTAGAGGAGGAACTGTGCAGAGAACAATTTGTTCTCCATTATATGCTTCTACTATGCGTGCGTGCAACCATAACACCTGACAAAACCTAGTGGAAATTGATTATATAATGACCATGAAACACGCTTCCAGAATATACTTGAAATCAGCGTTCATAGGCCTCTAAAACCACAAATACCCTTTATCAAAATTCAAAAGGGTTCGTTAAGCATTTCTACTCAGAGTTTAGAAACGATATGTTCCTTAAGAATCCTAATTGTGTCCAAACCGTTCTTCAGAAGATCGCCAACCATGGGAAGACCCAGAATGAGCACATCTATTTCATTAAAGTCACGACCCTCGAACCCCTTCGTCATAGCTACATTGCAAGAGGCATATTTCACTGCTCCGACGCGACTCCTTAGGTCTTCTTAATTCGTTCCAGCATACGCTTAGCTCCCGAAATATTTGGGTTTATTTCTAACACTTTCTGAAGTGCTTCAATAGCTAAATCAGATTTCCCCAAGTCATCATATATCTTACTCAAAGCTGACCAAGATTCAATTTTAGAAGGTTTAATTTCAACTGCTTTTTTCCAACATTCAATTGCTTTCTCAGTTTCTTCTTTGTTAATATACGCAATTGCCATGTTATTCCACGCTTCATGGTCATCTGGTGCTAAAGTTACTATTTTGGTGTAAAATTCAATTGCATTGTCATAAGCTCCTAATTCTCTGAAAGTATTAGCAACATTATACATACAATCGATATCATCAGGTTTAATTCTTAAAGCTCTTCCCCAACATTTGAATGCATTCTCCCAATCATTATTACCCATGGAGAATACATTCCCCAAATTGTACCAAGCATCAAAATGATCAGGATTTAGTTCAGTTGTTTTTATAAAACATTCAATTGCTCTATCTGCATCTCCCGCTCGGGCATATTTTTCGCCTTCGTCATAGTGTTTCTGGGCTTCTGCAAGTTTCTTCTTTGTTACTTTCTTCTTCTTTGTCACTTTCTTCTTCTTTGTCACTTTCTCCTTCTTTGTCATCACCATCAACTTCTTTCAATATCTAGTAATTCTTGTCTATGAATTTTCTTTCGTTCTGTCATATTAAAATTGAATCTATTGCATTAGTTGGTTACATTCCGTATCTAATCTATCTTACTTTTCACCTCATACAACTTTACAATCGTTAGCCAAATCTTATTTATGAGAGAAATATCAGCCACCCCTTGCGTTCGACGATTACCGAATCAGCCCCCGAGCTGAGAACGGAGGATTAGTCATTTGGTAGAATACAACAAGATCAATGATGAGGTTGTCAAGAAACTCACTGCAATATGTGGTGAGCAGTATGTAACCACGAGCGAACCACTCCGTCATAGCTATATGGCAAAAGGCATCATGGGTCTCGAGGCTGAATTACCCGAGTTGATTGCTAGACCGGCAAATGCCGAGGAGGTTTCCAAGATTCTCATTGTGGCGAACGAGAACCTTAGCCCTGTAACCCCAGCAGCTGGAGGTCTGAGTGGCGGTTTCGCCCTCCCGACAATTCAACCTGGTGGGATAT
>Ga0255052_10001653_pt1 | contig 16667 bp, 8 predicted proteins | sample JV7_2_21_MG_FD_188632 | JGI IMG/M metagenome (GOLD analysis project Ga0255052, IMG submission 188632) | Seawater microbial communities from Jervis Inlet, British Columbia, Canada - JV7_2_21 | ecosystem: Environmental > Aquatic > Marine > Inlet | place: Canada: British Columbia | collected...
CCTCAAGAGCGTTCACTCAGAGGTACTCTCACTTGAGCCCACCAGTCCCTACTGGGCGATTCGTATGATGAATTTTTCGATGTGGCTCTTCGCCATCCAATTTGCAGAGAACCTGGATCAAGTCCGGTCCGATGTCATGGTGATTTGGGGCTCGCCTGGCTGCTTCCCCAGTCCAAGAGAAGCGGAGCCCCAGGAGAAAGGAGAGGAATCGTGGACCAACTAAGCATCTTCCTCGACGGCATTGAAGCGCAACTCGAATGGCATTCAGAACATGTGTGTCCCGACTGCCCGACGATCCAGACCATGTCCGAGAATCTGGTTCGTATTAGAGACGGGCTGGAAAGACTGAAGGCGCTGAACACTGACGGTGCCTTCGCCGAGGAGGAGATCCAAGAGACGCTCCGGGAAGCTGGCGAGTTCCTGGTCTTCTTCGGGCCGCTCTCTGAGAAGGTTACCCTGGCAGGCTGTCGGTTGACCGTCTGAACAGCGCACCTGGACGACAGAGTGGCCAGGTCGATCAGCGCTTCGGCTGGAGCTAGAACTCCACCCTCACCCCCAGCTCATACCAGCTGCCTGCCGTTCCCCCCTCAATACTCCAACCCGACCCGCAGCATTAGACGGCGGGGTTTGACCCAGTTGTTGGGCACGAACTCGTCGCCCTCATTCAGCACGTAGGTCGTGAAGTTGTCGACGGCCGCGCTGTTGAGCAGGTTGAAGAACTGCAGATCGGTCTTGAGAATGAAGCGACCCGGCAACTGCCAACGCTTGCCGATACTGAAGTCGATCAGGTTCTGGAAGTCGAGGCGGCGGGGTCCTCCCGCCGGCGCAGCGATGAAGTTCGTCTGGCCGAAGCCGATGTTGTTGTAGAAGACCCGGGCTTGTCGCGTGTAGGGACGGCCGCTCTGCAGTCGGACCACGGTGCTCGCGTGTAGGTTCCAAGGCAACTGCCAGTTGGCCTGCATTCGGAACATGTGCGGCCGGTCGCTTTGCAGCGGCTGACCACTGCTGGTATTGAGCCATTGATTCGGGTGTGAGCCCGTCTTCCCCAGAAACCCTCCGCCGCCATGCCAAGCAGACAGAGCTCCCGGGCTTAGGCCCTCCACGCTGGAATAGGTGTAGGACGCCTGGATCCCCCACCAGTCGGCAAAGCGGCGGTTGAAGGTCAAGATCAGGCCCTTGTACTTCGCCCAGTAGTTGTCTAGCTGGCCCTCGACGGTGAAGCCGGGCCCGTTGCCCTTGCTAATCGTTGGAAACTCTTCTGGGTTCAGCAGTGTGTAGGTGCGACCGCTGAAGGGATCTGTCCACTCGAAGGGTTCATAGACGCCGTCATCGAGGATCTCCCAACCGATCCCGTCTTTCGAGTCCTTGTACACGACCGTCGCACCATAGGAGTAGACATTCTTGAATTCGCGCTCGAATCCCAGCGAATACTGCAGGGTACGGGGGGCCCGCAGGTCGGGATCGATGGCGGTCGTGAGACTCTCGCTGAACCAGATGCCCTGAAGGTCCCAAGGTCCGCTCCACGAGGGCCCCGTGGAATAGAACATCGTCGGCGTGTAGGGAGGTGGAGAATTGAACTCAGCTCCAATGATACCGTCGTAATAGACGCCGAAGGCGCCTCGGATCACAGTCTTGCGCTTGGCTCCCGCGTTGTAGGCGAAGCCGATCCGCGGCGACCAGTTGTTCCAGGTGAAGGCTGGGTCCAACGAGGGGGCTTCCTCACCGGTGGGATCGCCTCCTGGATTCAGGATGGGATACGACGGAATGATGCCCTGGGCACGGTCGAACCGCAGGCCAAGGTTCAACGTCAAGCGGCCGGTCACCGTCCACGAATCGTCGAGGAACCCCCCCCAGACCTCCTGCTCGCTACCGAGGTAATAGGGCCTCCCCTCCACCCTGTAGTACAAGTCGCCGTACACGTGGTTGTAGTAGCTCCCCGTCGCCGATGGGGAGTATCTGAGGCTGACCTCGGCTCGGTGCGCCTGGATACCGAACTTGAAGTCATGATCCCCTCCAAGGAAGTCATCGGCAAAATGCGAGACCGTGATGTTCAGCTGATCGCTATCTGAATTCAAGAGCACTGGCCACCAGACGCCACCGGTATAACGCGTCGGACCACCGTCTGGAGGTGAATAGTCTATGTAGGCTGGTTCCGTGCTGCCGGTCTGCGAGAGATTCGAGAGATCGGATTGCCATCCTGAATAGCGAGCCTCCAGATATGTGCGATCACTGAAGAGAGACTGATAGCTCAGGGTCAAGTAGGTGGTGTCAACTACCTGATCCACTGCGGCTGAGGGCTCCAGGAATTCGCTCGAGGGCTGAAACCAAGAAGAATCACCGACTCCACCCCTCAAGTTCAATAGGTTGCGATCATTGAACCGGCCGGAGAGCTTCAGATCGAACACTTCGTCCGTAGTTGGGCCGACCTTGGCTGGGTCCTGACCGGGGAATGCATAGCCGTCCCTTTGGTTCTGATAGGCAGCGAAGTACCAAAGGCGATCCTTCTTGATCGGGCCGCCCAGGCCTACACTGAGATCCCTGAAAGGGTGAGCCTGCTCGTATTCAGAGAACTCCGACTCCTCGAAGCCAATGTCGGAGTCGACCAGCGCATTGTCGAACCAGTAGGCATCGAGGGTACCTTTCAGCCGATTCGAGCCCGATTTGGTCACTACGTTTAAGGCCGCGCCCTGCAGGTTGCCAATTTCGGCCGGCGCACCGATTCCCAGGACTTGAGTCTCTGCGATGATGGCCGGATTGACCCAGATCCAGGAACTCCCGGTGCTGGGGCTCGAGACCTCGATACCGTCGACATTCCAGCTATTCGATCCACCACCGGAACCGAAGGCGTTGAGGTGAAATGGGTTGTTTTCAGCAAAAAAAACCACACCTGGAGTCATCACCATCGTATCCGCCATGGTGCGAGTTGTCGGAAGGTCCTGGAGAAACTTGGAGTTCAGGTTTGTCGTCACGCTCGAGCTCGAGACGTCGACCAGCGGTGCCTCACCTGTCACAGTCATCTCTTCGGAAAACTCGGCAGGCTGAAGCACGAAGCTGACCGTGGCGGTGGCGTTGATGGCGACCCTTCGGCCTTCGTGAGATGAGGGCTCGAATCCTTCTAGCTCAGCCTCGGCGCTGTAGATACCGGGCGGCAAGGCCGTGAAACTGTAGGCACCGGTGCCACCGGTGACCGCCGTCCGAGAACCACCCATCAGGACTTCGCTGCGGATCGTGACCGTGACACCGGGCATCGCCAGCCCGTCCAGACCGACTACCGTGCCGCGCAAGCGGCCGGTTGTTTGCCCATAGGCGGGCAGACCCATCGTCAGCGCCAATCCTGCAACTGCGACAAGAATCAGGGTTGTCCGTTTCATCGGAACACCTCCTCTACAAGGACTCCAAACAGGATTACCACTCCGGTACCTCCTCCCAACCGGGGAAGGGTGCGTAGTCGAGCTTCCAGCCTGTTGAGCTCTCGGGATCCTCGACAATGCGGAGATTGGTCAGGGACTTCAGCTTGGCGATCAACTCATCGTGCGGCAGGGTGTGGAGCGGCGGCTTCGAGAGATCCGGCGTCGGCCAGAGGCGGACCGTGCCGTCGTCACCCCCCGAAGCGATCCAACGCCCGTCAGGCGAGAACTCGACATCTCTAATGAGGCCCGTGTGACCGAAGAGCAGATGGGGCTCCTCCCCCGTGACCGGGCCGACCCTCACGATGGGGTCTTCACCGGCGGTGACCATCCACTGATCGGAAGGGTCGATCGCCAGATCATGGATCGATTCATCAGGCCCATGGGAAGTAATTCGGCGCAACTCGCCGCTTTCGAGACTCCTCCAGAAGAGGTCCCATGAAGGGTCAAAATCGGCGGCGGTTCCACCACTAATGACGAGCTCGAAATCTTGGCGGGAACTGACAGCCAGGCGGTGCTCGGTGGCCTCGGTAGCCTCCTCCGCTACGATCTCCATGCTTCCATTCTCCAGATCGAATACCCTCTCTCCGCCAGGTGCCGTGGCCTCTGCCCCCGGGAGACGTACGCCAGACCAGCGAAGCCGTTGACCGTCATCAAAGCCGAGATAACTATTCCAGCCCGGGACCGGACCCAAGTTGCTGACCTCGCCCGACTCGAGGTCCCAGACCCGAATGACCATCTCCTCCGGCGGCGCGAAGTGCGGTAAAGCGGCCAAAAAACGACCATCAGGGCTGAAGGTCACATTCATGCCTCCCTCTCCGGCAAAGGCGGTTCCCAGCTCCCGAATTGGACCTCCGGCCAGCGGAACAAGGAGCACATCACCCTCCCGGGAAGTGACTGCCAGGTAGTCTCCCGAAGGCTGGATATCGATCTCCGCAAACCCGATGAGGGGTCTATCCACCAGTATCCGAAAGGCCCCGCCGTTCTGACCCAGGAGTGGCCAAGCTCGAACACCGTCTCCTGCGGCCGACACCAGCCATTCTCCGTCCGGTGTGAACGCCACATCATTGACCCGGCCCACATGCCCTCGGAGCACCCACGGTTGACGGTTTGGCAACGGCCAGAAGCCGGCACTGTTGAGGTTGGAGGTGACCATCCAGGATCGGGTGGGGTGGAACACGACCTGCTGGGAGAAGATGTCATCCGTTCTGCCGATCGTCACAGGCTCGGCGGCCGCCGGGGCGTTCAAATCCCAAAGCCGCACACCGATGCCGCCCCCACCCGTCGCCTGATGGGCTCCCAGCCACCGTCCGCTCGGGTCAAAGTGAATCTGGTAATAGCCCTCAGCTTCCAAGATGCGAAGCGGGTCCGCCTGGCTGCCAGCTGTCGACCAGATCCTCAGCTCTCCGGAATCATCCTTGGCCGCAACGCGCTCACCATCGGCGTCAAGGACAAGCTCCACCACTTCTACTTCGTGTGAGCCAATCCGACGAGGCGACTGGTGCCAATTCTCGAGTGACCTCAAATAGATCGTCCTATTTCGGCTGTAGGCCATCCAAGAACCGCTTTCATCGGAATCGACTGCGGACCAGTTGGCTCCCATCGGCCGCTCGCTGCCAACATGGCTTTGATAGATATCAGCAACCTGCCAATCGGCCATCGTTCCCAACAGCCGCGCGGTCCCCTCCTCGAAAGGCCACCAATGGAGGAGTCCCTGGCCGTCCCGTTCCGAGTGAGTGAAGTACCCGCCATCGCGGGGCCAGTGAAGCCGGCCACGATCCCCCTCGACACGCCGGAGCTCTTCGCCGCCCGGGACCGACAGCCACCGGAAAACCCCGCCCTGATCGGCTACCAAGACTTCGTCAGACTCGAAGGCGACCCGGATTACATCTCCGGTGTTTGAGTAGCGGTGGTGAAAGGAGGTTTCACCTCCATTTTGGGAGCGAAGCCACACACCCCAGTAATGGGCGCTGGCAAGCCACTCGCCGTTCGGACTGAAGGCTATGCCCCAGAACTCCTGAAGCCCCCCCTTCTCCATGGGAAGAACCGTTACAGGAGGCCCTTCTTGAAGCGCACGAAGAGCGAGCATCCGGCCTTCCAGCGTGTCCGCTACCTCGAGACTCTTCGTGGCCCACGCCAGCGCCTCGGTCGGGCTGGCACTGAACTCGACCTCACCCAGAGCGATCAGCTTGCCGGCCACGGCGCGACGGGTTTCGGCTTCCGCCCGGCGCCGCTCGAGCTCGGCCTGCCAGCCGAACCAGGTGATCACGCCGAGAACTACAAGCAAGATTCCAAATGCGGCAGCGGTCACCATGCGACGACTACGCTTCTGCCGCTCGGCCCTGTGCACCATGGCGCTGCCGAATTGCTCCTCCGCTGTGCTCAAGCCACCTTCGTAGCGCTCTTTCCAGAGTTGATATTCGCCGAACGAGGTCCCGGTCCACAGCAGATCCTCTGGTCGGCCTCGTTCCTCCCACATCTGGGCGGCCTGCCGGATCTGGTCGCGTAGCTGGGCGCTGTCTGCATCCTGCGTCTGCCAGCGGACCAGTCGTGGCCAGTTCGAGAGGAGCGATTCGTGGATGATCTCGATGCGGTGGTGGGGCGTATCCTCTTCGTCGGCAGCGGGGACCTCGTAAGAGGTCAGCAGGCGGGCGTCGATGAGGGTGTTGAGGACCTGTTCGGCAGCGTCTCGATCCGCGCCCTCGACGGCCGGCGCAGAGGCCGGCCGCTTCAAAGCAGGAGATCCCGACGAAGCCCCGTCGAACACAGACAACAACTCATCTCGATCCCTCGCCGCCCTCGTCCCTTGCGCCGTGACCAGGTTGCGAAATAGCTCGCGCACGATCGATACCCGGTCTTCCCCGATCCTCTCCAGCGTTGCCTCGGCATGCTGCGCCAGAGCGCCACCGACGCCGCCGATGTGCTCGTAGGCTTCGCGGGTCAGTAGGCCCCGCTCGCGGTCGCGGTGGTCCCACAGGCGAGAGGCTGCGAACGCGAGCATCGGTAGGGCACCGCGCTCATTGCCGACCTCGCCGACCATCTCGTCGACCAGGGAGTCCTCTTCGAAGCGGTAGCCGCACTTGACCGCGGGCTGGACCAGAGCGCGGCGGACCGCTCCGCCAGTCAGGGGTTTGAGAGGCGTCAACTCGCTGAAGATCGGTTTGAGACTCTCCTGGTGGGAACAGTAGGCAAGAAAGTCGTCCCGCATGGAGAGAAGCACATGGACGTCGACTTCGAGAGCGAGTCGAGCCAAAAGCCACGAGAACTGTTCCTGCGCCTCGGGAGGGTTCTGGGTGAAGAGCTCTTCGAACTGGTCGACGATCAGGAGGGTCTCATCATGCTGCTGGCGCCAGCGCGTCGTCGCACCCAGTAGCGCGTCCACATCATCGGGACTGGTCAGCAGCTGCAGGGCCTCGGTATCCCCGGCCAGCTCAGGCACCAGCGCTCGGGCGAGCCCTGTCATCGGTCGATTTCCCGGACTCGTGACCACGGCTCGCCAACCGCTCGGGATGACCGGCAGTAGACCGGCACGCAGAAAGGAGCTCTTGCCAGCGCCCGAGGGACCGATGAGGCCCAGCAGATGCGGTCGCTGGAGCTTCTTCCACATCTCTTCGACTTCGAGCTCGCGGCCAAAGAAATACTCGGCATCGTCCTCTGTGAATGAGGCGAGCCCAGGGTAGGGCGTGAGGTCCTCGGCCCCAGCCACTCGTAGGGTCACTTCTTCGAGAGCCCGAGCTAACGCTGCAGCCGAGGCGTGGCGCTGTTCCTTCTGCCCCGCCACGGCTTTCTTCAGTACCGATACCCAAGGGGAATCCGCGATCTCGGGTGGCTCGTGGTGGATCCCCTGCCAGATCTGCTGCCTCGCTTCGAAGGTCTTGACTCCCCCGGGAGCGATCATCTCGGTGAGCACCACGCCGGCGGAGAAGACATCTGTCCGGGCATCGAGCGCCTCACCTCTCGCCTGCTCGGGTGCCATGTAGGCCGGCGTGCCCGAGACCGTACCCGTCTTGCCTTCCGCAAGTCCTTTGGCAATGCCAAAATCCATCAGCACCACACGGCCCGAACGGGTCATCATCAGGTTTTCGGGTTTCACATCCCGATGAACCAGGCCGGCGTCATGGATCGCCTGCAGACCGGCCAGGAATTGCGAGGCGATCTCTCGGGCTTCTGTCAGATCGAGTGGGCCTCGCATCTTGAGGATGTCCAGGAGTGTGATGCCGTCGATGTACTCCATCGACACCAACTCCTGGCCATCGAGCTCCACCAGGTCGAAGACGCGGCAGACGTTGGGAGAGATCACTTCGCGTGCCACACGAACCTCCTGGCGGAGCGTCTCGAGGGCGCGTACGTTTTCCAGCAGCTGCGGCAAGAGCGCCTTCAGTGCCACATCGACGCGCAGCTTGAGATCGGTTGCCCGCCAGACTTCCCCCATCCCGCCGCGGCCGAGAAGGGATCGGATGTGGTATCGCTTGCCCAGCACCTGACCAGGAGAGTAGGCCTCTCGCGAGTAGGCCTGCGTCGCATCTTCGTCGGGGTTCTCAAGCTCGTCGAGCAGGGACGGCGATTCGAGGGCCAGTTCCAGCACACAAGCTGGACAGAGACCCTCGGTCTTGCGCTCCCGAGACAGCTTGCTGCCACAGACAGGGCACTTCGCCGGTTTTTCTGTCTCGAGCATCATCTGCTGCGCTCCTGGGTCCCCCGGCACTATCGGTGTCGGGCTCGAAACAAATAGACGAACCGGGCGTGAAAAGCGTCGCTCGCCGCCCGAATCAGGATCGAAGCTTCGCCAGCAGGTTGCGCACCTCGTCGTCTACATCGGCCGGGTTCGCCACCGTTTCAGCGATCTCGGAGCGCAGGCACCGCCCCAGGCGCCTCCTAAGGCGCTGCACGGCGCTCTTGGTCGCGGCTTCGCTGATGCCCAGGGCTGTCGCTGTCTCCCGATACGGGAGTTGCCGACCTCGCCCTGTCAGATACTGCTGAAGGTTCTCGAACTGGAACTTGGTGCCGGCTTCCTCGGACTCCTGCTGCAGTCGGTCGACGGCCCGATCGAGAACGGTCATCGCCCATCGATATTCGAAGACGTCCTCCGGGGTCATCGACTCCGCCAGATGTATCGAGTACTTCTGTTCTCCCGCTGAAACGTCCAGGGAGATCGTGATGGCGCCACCGCCTCGTTTGAGGGCGCGGTCGCGGTCTCTCTGGTGAGAGAGGAAATGCCGCAATGAGGCCAATAGGAACGAGCGAAACCGGCCCTTCTCCGGCTCGACGTCGGCAAGGAAGTCCTTGTCCAGCAGCTCGGCAAAGAAGCCCTGCGTGAGGTCGCGTGCTTCGTCGGGTCCGTAGCCCTGATGCCGGATGTAGGCATACAGCGGCTGCCAATAGGTCTGGCAGAGTGACTCCAAGGCCGCCCGAGCCTCGGTGTCGGATCCGTCTCTGGCCGCCAGCACCTGGCTCCACTGCGTCGTCGCAACTCTCGCGCACATACTCCTCGACCCCAAAAAAGAGTCAGGTGAGTATCACTGCTCGATCCCTCCAAGGAGATCGCAAATCGCTTGGGCTACCAGTCGGGCAGACTTCAGCCTACAGACAGGGCCTTACTCGCGCACCACCCGAAGAGGTGGGTAGGGTTTTGGCTTCAGGGTGGCGTTGTTGCACGATTCGACCTCGGCGCGATTTGGGCCGCTTTCCCAGTCCCTCCCTCACGACACCGTGGCGTAGGACTCTGGCCTGCCGAGCTCGGCCATCCGGTTTAGGGCGTGGCACCCGATCATGACCTCTCCCGTCTGCGCGTTGCTGTTCCTCGCCTTCAGGCCGACTCCGATTACTGACTTGTACCGGAAGAACCCGTTCTCCACGCGCGCCTGTTGTCGGTAGCCGGACTCCTTCTGCCACTCTCGTCGTCCGACCTTGCGCCGGGGTTGAATCGTGCAACAGCGCCCAGTTCCGTCCTTAATCGGCGTGGTTCTTCTGCCCGCTCTCTGGGTAGGGCAACAGCGCAAATCCTCTTTGCACCCCCAGCCGGCTAGTGAGAAGAGTCCGGGAGCCGATCCGTTGTCGCCTGTTCGTCGATGAGCCTTTGAAGGAACCACGCAAACCGACCGCGGTACTTCCTCTGCAACTCCGGCCTCATCCAATCCTTCCCCGTGATCACGCCCCGGCAGTCTTCGGAACCACAGCGGCAAGCAACGTCGTAATCCGCGTCGTCAGTCGTGGCCCAATCATGGGTCAGCTCTTCGCCTGCTTCGATATCGCGCATCGCCACAAACACGATCTGTCCTTCAATCGCGATGTTCGGATTACAGGAGTGGTTGGTATAGAGCATCCCACCCTCTCTCTCATCCTTGTCCACCGGGGCGATGACGAGATCTTCGCTGATCTGGATCTCAGCTGAACCCATACTGTTCTCCAGGTCTCCCCACTGCTCCGCACTCAGGATGTATCCGCCCTTTACCGCGACTATCTCGGCGGCGGAGATCCGCTCCCTCGCAAAGAGTCCCTTGCCGTGAATCGGGCTCTCCTTGACGACCGTCTTCGGGGATCGATAGGTGAGATTCGTTATCTTGCGGCACTCCTGAGGCGTTCTCGGACCCTAGGTCAGCCCGACCTCCGCCTCCCGTAGCTTGCGAAGGATCTAGGCGAGAGTGTAACGCTTCCGGCCCAGGCGGAGAAACTCGTCCTATCCGATAACTCGGCCGACCAGCGTTCACATGACCTACCTGGAGGGATCTCCCCTACTCCAAGTACTCAAGCGGCTTGTCCAGGTGGAGATCCTGCACGACCGCGTAGGGTGCCAATAATCGGCCCACAGCTCACAATGCCCATTTGTCTCACCCTTCGGGCGTACGAATCGGCTTTCATTGGCGAATTCTGCCTGCGCGTAACCCGTTCTCTGAGTTCAAGTTACGCCACGATCCTATTTTCGGATAGGACGGGATCAGAAAAGGGGTGAAGTGCCTGAACGGATTCCTAACATAATGGGTGGTACATACACCTGGGGCGGGCCACGCTTCCCCTTTCGCGCTTGACTTCCTGCTGCTTCATCAGGTGGTCCCCTACATATCCCGCTAGGAGTAGGATTTAGAGGTTAGGGGGAGGAGCTGGCGGTAGGCTGATGAAACCGACTTCAACAGACAGCGTCCTCGACCTGATGGACGCCTCTTTTGCTTCGACAGCTCTCGGTGCGGCAATGGAGCTTGGTCTATTCTGGTTGCTCGACTCCAAGCCGCTGAATGAGCACGAAGTAGCACGGGAGCTGGGGATCCCTCCCAGCCGCTGTCACTACTGGCTGCAGCTTCTCTGCACCGTGGGCCTCTTGGAGCGAGGTTCCGGAGGCTACCAGCCGTCTTCAGCGGCGCACACCGCCATCCTCGAGGTCTACAGCCAGGGCTCGTGGGCGTTACTGGCGCAGGAGGCGAGGGAACGGCTACCAAGCCTCTGCGATCTGCCAAGTCATCTCCACGAGCCCAGGTCGGTCTGGCAAGCGCTGGGGTTGACGCCGCCGATGTATCTCTCCCAAATGACGGAGGACCCAAACAGAGCCAGGAGGTTCACTCGGATGCTCTATGAACTGCACGAGCCTCTGGCAAAGCAACTCGCGGAATTCCTTGATCTGGGCGGTGTCGCTCGATTGATGGATCTCGGGGGTGGTTCTGGTGTCGTGTCACTGGCTCTTCTACGCCGATATCCCGATCTCAAGGTCACGGTCATCGACATCGAGAATGTCTGTGCCGCCGGCCGCGAGATAGCCGCTGAGCACTCTCTGGCGGATCGGATTACCTACCATCCTTGTGATTTCCTGTGCGAAGAACTGCCAACCGGATTTGACCTAGTCCTAGAGTGCGACGTCAACGTGTACAGTGAAGACCTTTTCCGCAAGGTGTGGAAGGCGTTGAATCCCGAGAGCCGTTTCGTGGTCGTCGACCAACTCGCACCCGCAGAGGGTGTTGCACCTCCCTCACGCGTGCATTGGGCCTTCGAGGGCTCCTTGGCGAGCCCGGACTTCGCATTCCCGACGGCAGCTAGACTCCGAGACCTATTGACCCGAGCTGGATTTGGAGATCTCTCGCAGGACCCTCTGCCCTCTCCCGCCGGATCCTGTCGAAGAATGACGCAAGGAATGGTGGTGATCGAAGCCTACAGGCAAGTGCGCTAAGTCTCCGCCCACCTCTTGAGGTCGTTCCGTGCTGATCCTGCCCGAGGTAGCATGTTGGTAATCGGAGGAAGAGATGATCGGCCAGACGCTCGGCCACTACAAGATCCTCGATCTGCTCGGCAAGGGCGGGATGGGTGAGGTGTATCGGGCCGAGGATACGACCCTTGGGCGTCAAGTGGCCATCAAGGTTCTGCTGCCCGAGGTCGCGAACGATCCCGAACGGATTTCGCGATTCGAGCGGGAAGCTCGCCTGCTGGCCAGTTTGAATCATCCCAACATCGCTACGATTCACGGTCTCGAGCGAGCCCAAGGCACGAGCTTCCTGGTGATGGAGTTGGTCGATGGGCAGACGCTGGCCGACCAGATCGCTGCAGGTCCCATACCTCTCGATGATGCCCTCGCCGTGTTTCGCCAGATTGCGCTGGCCTTGAGAGCCGCCCATCAGAAGAGCATCATTCATCGCGACCTCAAGCCCTCGAATATCAAGGTCACACCCGAGGGCCAGATCAAGCTGTTGGACTTCGGGCTGGCAAAGGCCAACATCGTGACTCCCCTCGAGACCGAACTCTCGCAGTCTCCGACCCTCCAAATGGAGGGCACCGCCGTAGGCATGCTTATCGGGACCACCCCCTATATGAGCCCCGAGCAGGCACGCGGCCAGCCGGTCGACGAGCGCGCCGACATCTGGGCCTTTGGCTGCTGCTTGTTCGAATCTCTTACCGGGCGGCCAACATTTCTGGGTGAAACCGTCTCGGACACGATCGCCAAGGTTCTCGAACGTGAGCCGGACTGGCGGCAGCTGCCGGCGGATACCCCGGAGAGCATCCTGCAGCTGCTTCGCCGGTGCCTGCGGAAGAGCCTGAGCGAACGGGCGCGAACGATAGCGGATCTCGACCTCGAAATCGGCGAGACGACGTTCGCAGCTGGGACTGATCGCCGCAGGCCACGTTCGGTCGCCGCTCTGCCTTTTCTCAATCTGAGCCCAGACCCGGAGAACGAATACTTTGCCGACGGAATGACCGAGGACGTCATCGCCCAGTTGTCGAAGATCGGCAATCTGAAGGTGATCTCGCGGACCTCTGTCATGCCCTTCAAGCAGCGGCAGCAGAGTCTCCGTGAAATGGCGACCATTCTCGGGGTCGAGACTCTCCTGGACGGCAGCGTGCGGCGAGCGGGGAACAGGGTTCGAATCGTCGCACAGCTGATCGAGGCCGACACCGAGCGGCACCTTTGGGCAGAGACCTACGATCGTGACCTCGACGACATTTTCGAGATCCAGAGCCATGTGGCCTTGCAGATCGCTGCTGCTCTCGAAACCGAGCTCTCTCCTGGCGTCAAGACCCGAATCGAAAAGCGACCGACGGACAACCTCGAGGCCTACCACCTCTATCTCGAAGGGCGGCACTGCACCTATCGGTTTACGGACGAAGGGATCCGCCGGGGTCTCGAACTCTACGACAGCGCCCTCCGGTGCGACCCCGACTATGCCTTGGTCCATTCCGGTAAGAGCATGGCCTATATGCTCATCGGAATGGGATATTGCAGTAGTGTGCTGCAGCCTGCCGAGGCCTATGCGCAAGCGAAAGAGGCCGCCCTTCGCGCCCTCGCGCTCGATGGCGACCTCGCCGACGCCCATGCGGTCCGGGGCCTGGTGATGATGGTGTCCGATTTCGATTGGTCGGGTGCCGAGGTCGAGATCCGACGTGCCCTCGAGTTGCATCCGGGCAGCGCGCAGATTCACGCCGCCTGGGGGCTTCTCCTGTCGTCCCTCGAGCGCCATGAGGAGTCGATTCGGGCGCTGCAAAAGGCGCGGGAGCTCGACCCCCTCGCGGCTGTCCATGCGTCGGACCTGGCCACAAAGATGCTGCGGGCAGGCCACTACGAGGCTGCCGTCCAGGAGGCCCGGCACCTGCTCGAGCTCGAACCCAGCTTTCCGATGGCGCATTCGACCCTGGGCTGGGCCTTTCTCAAACAGGGTCGGACAGAAGAAGGCCTCGCGGCTCTCGCCGCAGCGGTCGAGGCCGCCCCCGGCAACACGATGTTGTTGGCGCAGCTCGGTCAAGCATACGCTGTTGTCGGCAAGCCGGACGAAGCAGGAGCTGTCATGGGGCAACTAGAGCAGATTGGCCAGCAGCGCTATGTCTCGCCGTACCACATGGCCTACCTCCATACCGGATTGGGGGATCACGACCGGGCCATCGACTGCCTCGAGCAGGCCTACGAAGAGCGGGCCGGCGGTTTCTACGGCGTAAAGGGCTCTTTCCTCTTCTCTCCCCTGCGCAAACACCCCCGATTCCAGGCATTGCTCGAGCGTATGAACTTCCCCGATTAGACCGTCGCGACTACTCCCGATTCGTGGCGCTGCTGGAGAAGTGCGGGCTGGAGGCAGGCCACTTCCCAACCCCCTCAGTGGCCCCAGGAGCCACGATCTGATCGGGGGCCGACCTCTCCTCCCCTACTCCCCAGATCCTGGCCCTGAGCCGGTCGAGAATTCGTGCAAATTTTGTGCAGTGCCGTTGTCAGCTTGTCTACCCTGCCCACATTTCTCACCAAAGCTCTACGGGAAATATTCCCCGGTAAGTCGTTGGTTCCCAAGCGGTTAGAGCCGTAAGTGCCGACCTCTCAACAACTTGCGGAAAAGGGCCGATCTCGACTCAAAATCCGCCGAGGTTTACCCCTCGTGGGGGTTCGAATCCCCCCTCCGGCACCACACACACTCAATAAATAACAAGCTTTGCAGGTACTAACGACTCCCCCGCCAAAGGGAGCCTCATTTTCGTTTGGTGCACAGCGATAGAGCAAGTGCACCAATTACACCAGCTAGCGAGCTTTCATTTCATGGAATTCGCACGCCGATCAGTAGCCTCCTAGGAGCCGAGAGCCCACGCCAGAACGCTAGGTGTCGAGGAGTACACCGAGTTCCTGTATCCGTACAGAGGATTCGGAGTGCGTAATCCCGGAGGCGATTCACGACCGGTCGCACAGTTCATGTTCTAGGGTGGATCGTCCGGCCGGCCAGGCTCAGGTGGATCGTCCGGCCGGCTAGGCTCAGGTGGATCGTCCGGCCGGCTAGGCCCAGGCAGGTCGACTGGCGGCTTGGCCCAGTCCGACAGGTCGCAGGATTCGAAACCACAGGCAAGAATTAACGGACCAAAGGCCACCAGGTCCTCCCCTTCGACTGAGTCCTCCTCCGGCGGCGCACTCTCTTGCCAGGGTGGCATCGGTGCGGGCTTGGCCGTAGTAGCGAATTCCGGCCAGGTCTCCTCCTGAGCGCGGGTGGATCCCTCGACTTCCCTCTCGGCCGGTTCCTGTCCGAGAAGCACCAGTGGAGTCGGAATGCAGATTCCGACAAGAATGACTCCGAAGCGGAGTCGCGTGTTGCCCGATCGCCTCACGACAGACGCCTGACGGGTGCCAGATTCGGCTACCTCAACCACTACTCAGAATAACACACATGAGCAGTTTCCCAGTCAGGTCACTTCACCAAGATTCCGAGGGATTGCCGAACCGTCCCCAATCTACCCGACCAGGTAGGTAGATCCCTACCCAACCGGGTAGGTGGATGCCCACCCCAACGGGTGTTGTGGGGCACTTGTCGTACCCATTAGTTTTGACATAGTCACTCGAAAAGGGCTAGTCTGGCGGAAGTCAGATACGCAAAGCCTAGGGTCTTCCCTCCCGCGCCTCCTGGCGCCGGATCGAAGGTCTGCGAAGCTGCCGAAGGTGGCGGGGGATTAAGCCTCCTCTGGTTTGTACACCGAGGCAGCGGAGGTTCCGCCCCCGCAGAAACAGGGGAACCGTCATTATCCATATGGTCAACAGATGAGGTAGCGCCTATGCCGAACACAGACTGCGGGATGAAGCCACACGAGCGTATTGTTTGGGTACTAGTTCTGGTTCTGCTGGGATCCTGGGTTTGCGCCCAGGGAGCCATTGCGGCCAAGGAGTCTGGCGAATCCAAGGAAGCCCAGGAAGCACAAGCCCAGCGCCAGCGTGACGAAGAAGCCACCTGGCGCGAGATGGAGTCGTACAGGCTGCTCGAGATCATGAGAAACGCCCAGGCTCCGCCCATGCCCCCTTCTCCAATTTACTGGGAGAAAGAATCGGCGTCTCCCGAGCATCGATCCGTCGTGAGCTACGACCTGGCGACAGGGGAGGTTTCCGTCTCCGCGGCCGGCCCGATCTTAGACGGCGGGTCTATGTCCGTGCCCTCTAGCGATCCGCTGCCCCTTTTTGATGAGAGCAACCAGACCTTCATGATTCCATGGAGCGACGACACGATCGAGGGCCTCGATGAACCGGACTCCCCGATAGGCTCCTGCACCCCACCTTCCCCGAACTTGGCTACTCACTCTTACCCATGGAGCACTACGTACAAACTGCTGATGCGTTTTGAGTCGGGCGGGTTGGACTACTACTACGTATGCAGTGCTTCCTCACTGAGCTCATTTCACCTCCTGACGGCGGGCCACTGTATCTACAACCACGACCCCAACGGCGACGAGAACACCGCCGACGCAGCGTGGGCGTCCGAGGTGTGGGCCTGGGCCGCGCAAACCGACTACGTCAATCCCTTTATGAGCTCCCATCAAACGCCCGAAGACCGACCCTTCAGCTTCGCCAAGTCGACTCTTCTCAGGACTTACACAGGATGGACCAACAGCTCCGATCTCAACCATGACATGGGATACGTAACCCTGGACCGGCGTGATGGGAACCATACGGGCTGGATGGGAAGAGAGTTCGGGGTCACCACCACCACCATGAACTTCAACGGCTACCCTGCAGAAACTCCCTACGTGCCTGCGGGTGAGATCCGGCAGTACCCCGGATTCGATTCCGGCAACGTCAACTCCTATACGACCTACCGGATCAACATGTGCGCCTATGTCTACGGTGGTCACAGCGGTGGACCGGACTGGAGATATGACGGCACCAACCGTTACGTGCAGGGAGTCAACTCGACCTCCAATCGGGTGGGATCCGCCACAGCCACTCGCCTAACCTCCGGCAAATTCACTGACATCAGCAACATGATAGCGGACGATGAGGGTACGAGGCCTCCGGTAGCCCGACCCGATCTGGCCGAGTACTTCTTAACCACCGTC
>Ga0255052_10001654_pt1 | contig 16653 bp, 26 predicted proteins | sample JV7_2_21_MG_FD_188632 | JGI IMG/M metagenome (GOLD analysis project Ga0255052, IMG submission 188632) | Seawater microbial communities from Jervis Inlet, British Columbia, Canada - JV7_2_21 | ecosystem: Environmental > Aquatic > Marine > Inlet | place: Canada: British Columbia | collected...
GTGCTCGTGCAGCACATGAATTAATAGTGGATTAAAGATGACTGAAAAAAAAGAGATAAAAGCTGTGGATTCAGTGAAAGAAACAGAAAGAAAGATAGAATTACCTAACGGTGATGTCGTAGATTTGTATGAGTATCTTGCAATTCTTGGTAATGAAATATTTAGGATAGGGAGAGCTGTAGGATAATGATAAGGAGGTATATATAATGGCAGAAGAAAAGAAAAAACAATATGAATTAGTTGAAGTTCCAACACAACATCAGTTGGCTGTTCAAACTCCTGAAGGAGAAACAATATCAGTTGAACAATTAATGGTTCACATTGCAAATGAAATAATTGAAGTAAAGAAGGTGGTTGGATGATAACTCAGATTGTATTTTATCGTGGTGGTGATATGAACATCATTAAGATAAATGGTAATGATTTATTATTTTCTGATAGTGGACAAGGTTGGTTCCCTATTGAAGGATTAAGATTAAGTGTTGATGGAGTAATAAAAGAAAATCCCGACCTTGCTGATAATTCAAACTGGCGAGGTGAGGCTATAAGGAGATTTAAGGAAAAGTTTAAGGATATACCTGATGGAGAAAAAGTTGCTTATGTTATTGAGGAGATGAAAAAGTTTGGTTGGAGTGCTAAAACAATAAAGAAAGATGGATTTAGAGAGGAGGCTGTAAAGTGAATGGCTATCTACGACATTCTTGTTGCTGTTGCAGTTCTTGTTGGAATATTCATTCTTGCTTACTGCAGAATCACTGGAAAAAGTTTAATAGAACTTTTCCACGAGGTAAGGGAAATGATTGCTTACAAAACAGAGGAGGTAACAACATCGCCTGATGTTTCTCAATACTATGAATAAATTTTATAAGATTGTTCTTGCCATTATGGGAGCAACAGATGCTGTTTTCAGAATGTTTACTCCCCTTGCTGTTGCTTTGATTATTGTGGGTTTTTTTGTTTTAAGAGAGTGGCAACAAACTGCTTTAGTGCTTGCTGCAATAATTGCAACCTTATATCGTGGATTAAGATTGGGGTGGATGAATAATGGAAGGTGAAGGTGAACAAGAACAACAAGAGATGACTCCTGAAGAAGCTGAATACATCAAAAGTTTAGTTGGAACCACCCCAACTCCTGATGAAAAGCAAACTGTTCATTCATTTCTTCATAATGTTGCGATAGCAGATGATACAACAAAGCTTGGTAATTTAAAAGAGGAAGAAGTTGGAACTCCTAAACTCCCTCAAAGAACTTATCTTGAACTTGCTCTGTTCTGCAAAGAGATTGCCAATATGGAATACTTCCATGATTATTTTAGAAAGAAAGCAGAAATATTAACATCATCTTCATTAAGTAAAGAAGCTAAATTGATTTCTCTTGCTGTTGTTACAAGAAGAGAAGTTGGTGATATATCAAGAAGAAGACCAACAAAGAATAAAGGTTGGTTTGGAAATAAGAATAAGGAGGTAGAAACATGAAAATTATTATTTCTTTTTTAACTGCTTTATTACTTGCACTTCTAATTATGTTAGTAAATAATATATTTGGTTATAATTATTCTACTGATACAATTGTTATTATTTCTGTTATGTTTTTTTTATTTATATTAAATAGATTTTATCATACTGAAGATAATAAGAAAGGAGGAAGAAGAAAAAGTGGATGACGAGACAAAAACAATTAAAGAAAGACTTGCTTCATTGGAAGAACTTGAAATTGAAAAGAGAAGTAGTAAGAAATTCAAGTTACCATTTAAAGCAAAACTTAATAAGAAAAAATTGAAAGATGGCTATGTTACTATTGTTACGATTAATGACAATAAGAATATAGATTTTACAAGAGAGAGGATTATTGATGGAACAATTAAAATGCCAACAAAGGATTTATCTTTCCATGCTATTGACAGCAAGGATATTTACTTTTACAAAGGAAAGCCAATAATCTTTCAGCCAAAGAGAGCATTAAATCCTTACAATCCTCTTGAAACTGCACATGAAACTTATGGGCAGAAATATGTTATGGCGAGAATGGAAGGAGACAAAATTGCTTTAAAGAAATCTTTTGGTATGGGAATTGGAATAGTTGTAATAATTGTAATCGCAATAATTGCCTATGCTATTTTTGGTGGTGGAGGTAGTTAAATTTGAAAAGCAACATTTGGTTAAGATATAATCAAGATAGTGAAATTGTTGAGGTAATTGTTAGGGATGCAGCAGGTGGGAAGATTGAAACCTTTAAGTTTAGGACGAGAGATATTGAAAGACACAAACATGTTGCAAGAGTTCTGAAAGAAAAGTATGGTGTAGATTTCTCTGGAATACCAAAAGATAAAGATTTGGATTGGCTACAAGATTAGACATAATATATAAATAGGTTTACATGTAAAATCTTAATGAGGAAAACAATAAGTATTAAACCAGTTGTAAATAAAAAGAATAAGCAGATTAATTTGAGCCTTCCAAGAAAAAAGATTTCTAATAAACTCAAAGATTTAATTGAGAAAAATCCTAATTTATTAATTAAAATAGAATTTGAGGACTTTAAATAATGCTCCACAATAACAGCAGTGGCACTAAGGCAGGAGTTAAGTCATCTCTCCTGCCTAATTTATAATGGCAACAATAGCAGAAGCAAGGGCAGATGTTCAAAGAATTGAACAAGAGATAGCAACAGAGAGAGCAAGTATTACATCACAATCAATACCTTATTCTATAACAAGAGAGCAATTAACTGGACCAAGGTCATCTCGTTTGAAATTTCAAGAGGAATTTAGAAAAGCACAAGCAGATTTAGAAAGCCAAAAGCAAACAGCATTAACAACACTTGGAGCATATGAAACAGGAACTCTTGACCCATACAGAACAAGAATAGCAACAGCAGAAGCAGAACAAGCAGAGGCACAAGCAAGAGCAGATGCTGCTTATGAAGCAGGAGTTACAAGGGAAGAAATTACTCAGAAAATGACAGAGAAGCAAACAGAGAGAACTGCTTTAGAAGCTGAAAATCTTAGAAGATTAAAAATGTATGAAGGTAATGCTTCAATGCAAAGAGGAGTTAATAGATGGTATCAAGAACAATCTAATAGGATTTCTGATGAATTAAATGTTTTAAGAAATATTAAAAACCAAGTTCCAGCAGGGTCTTATATTTCTCAGGGGGCATTTACAGGTGCTGTTGCGAGTGGAGCAAAAGCAGCAGTTGTTGCTACAAGAAGAGCTGCATCTTCTGAAAGGAAATTTAAAGAAGCAAAAACCTCACGATTTGGATTAACAGTAGCACAAGAAAAAGAAACAGTCAAGAGACTTCAAAAAACATTTGCAGGTTCAACTCCACTTTATGTTGCTGGTAGATTAGTTGGTATGAAAGTTATAACAGGTGAAACTGGAAAAGGAGCAACAAGAGATATTCAATTAGATGAATTTAGCAAAGGGATTACTACTTATAGTTCCATAACTAAATATCCATCCAGTGGTAAGATTTGGACTGATAAAGGATTAGTTAATGTTCCAACAGGAGAGGAATTTATGGATATTATGAGAAAAGATGTTAGTGGGCAAATATCTAAAAGAGATATAAGTCCTATACAAATTGATATAGGAATTTCTCCATCAAAAACTTCTAAAACATATATTACATCAACTGGATTTTATGAAATGCCAACAAAGTTTGGACAAAAACTAAAACCTATTGATATGGGATTTCCTTCAACATATAAAACTCAACCACCACAACCAAAAGAAAGTTTTACTAAAGCAGTGGATGTTGGTGGAGGAAAAGTTCAAGATATTCAATTTTTTTATGAAGATGGCAAATATGTTAGTAGTTCACCAGTTTCACCAAAGTTTGATAAAGGGGGAAGAGATTTTCCAACAATAGCAGAGGTTAAAAAAGAAAAAGCTGGAATTACTGGGTTGACAACCTTTGGAGTTTCTGGAGATTGGTTTGGCAAGACTTTTAGTAGAAAGAAAAGCCAACAAGCAGTTATTCCAGAATGGTCTGTTGAACAACCATCATCAAAAAATCTTTTAGAATTTCCCTCTATTTTTAAAAAACCAGAACCTAAAATAACCAAAGACGATATTCAAACTTATGATTACCCAACTATGTCTACAGCAATAAAAACTTATCCATCAGATATAAAAGACAAAACTTTTTTGGGAAGTGTATTTGGAACAACAGCTGCTGTTTGGGAACAAGGAACATTAGGTTCTGCTGAAGGTATATTATGGGGTATAGGAAAGAAATTGGAAAAAGCAGATGAACAAACTCCTTTTTGGCTTGAATTAGGAAAAAGAGCAAGACGAGGTAAAGAAGAAGTAAGGTTAGAAAGAATAGAAAAATGGGGAAAAAGAAGGGAAGATGTTTTTAGAACTCTTGATGTAACACTTGAGAAAGGGGGACCAGTTGTTAGAAAGGTTGGGGATATTCCTGCCTTTGGGTTTGTTATTAGTGGGGGTTCAAAATTAGTTGGGGGTCCTGATTGGTTATCAACAAAAATTAAAGATGTTCCAATAAAAATACCTACAAAAGTAGGAATAGGTGTTATAGGAGGAGCAATATTAGAAGGGATAGGTAAAACTCCTTTCACCAAAGGAGCATTTGACCCATTTAGATTTTATAGTAAGGAAGAATTTAGAGAAAAAACAAGAGGAAAACCACTTTTTGAAACAACAACTTTTGCAGGTGCTGCAAAAAAAACGAGAGATGCTTTTGGTTTTATTGGAGAAGTTGCATCAGAACCTTATCCTAAATTTGCTAAACCAGTAACAAAAGCATCACCAGAATTAATTGGTTGGTTGGCTGCACCGGGAGTTTCAGCAGGATTACTTATTGGAGAGTCTATTGAAGATGTAAAACAAATTGATAAACAAACAAAGATTGAAACAGATAAACAACTTATTCAATATCAAAAAGATGTTGCCTCAGGAAAGATTAAAATTCCAGAAGATATGAGAGCATTAACTACTGAAGAATTTAGGGCAGAAGTATCTCCACAAATAAAGAGTGCATTAAGAAAAGGAGCAGATGTTAAAGCAGTAATTGGTGGAGCAGTATTAGGAACTATGGCTATTGGTGCTGCTTATAGGGCTACAACTAAACCAATTTTAGGAAGACAACTTGGAGGACAGCAACAAGTTTATTTAAGTAAAGATACTGTCGTAAAAGGACAAAGAACATTTAGGAGAGTAATTCAAACAAAAGCTTCTCAGGTTGAAATAACAACTCCATTTAGAAAATTCTTTGGATTAAAACCTACAAAAGTTATTGAAGTAAGAGGGGGAAGATTACTTCTTCAAAAGGCAACAGTTCTACCTAAAGTTAAAGGTCTCAAACTTCAAATATCAGCAGGACAACAATACAAAGTTGTAAGAGCACAAACTCCAAAAGAATTCCTTGGACAAAAGAAAGCAGCAGAATTATTTTTTAAAGATAGTGGTTTAAAATTTACAGCAAGACCAAAACAGATTGTGTTTGTTGGAAGAGAAGGATTAAAATCCCAAATAGGAAGAACACAATTAACAACTGCTGAAGTCAGACAATTAAAGAAAGTTTTTTTAGGAGAAATTAAACTTATAAAAGATGCAAGATTAGCTCAAAGGCAATTAATAATAGATGTTAAGACAGGTCCTCAACAATCAATTTTTACAACAACAAGCAAATTAAGAACAATTCCGGGTTCAGGAAAAGAATTATCAACTACTCAACTTATTTCAAGAAAGACTGGAGCAGAAGAAAAAGGAATATTAGAAGTTTTCAAAAAAGGAGAACCACAACAAGGAGTGGATTTTATAACAGGTGGAAAGAAAAGTTCACAGGAATTCTTTGATACTTTATATGGTGGAAAAGGACAATTTGAAAAAGCAGTTGCAAAACAAGTTGCAAAAGCAGTTACAAAACCAACTCCTGCTTTAAGACCAATTCCAAAAACATTACCTAAAGTTACAGCAAAGGTTGTAGAAAAATTAGCAACAAGACAATTACCAATAATGGTTGGTGGAACAGGATTAAAACAAATTCCATGGGCTGGAACAGGTTTGTATGAAAGAGCAATAGGTGGAACAAGTGTTTTTATTAGAGATATAGGAAGGATTGATGTTGGTTTAAGACCTATTGTTTCTGTTGCTCCTAAAGTAATTCCAAAGGTTATTCCTAAGGTTATTCCTAAATTATCTTCTGCTTTGGCACCTGCTTTGGCTTCTGCTCCAACAGTTACCCCTAAAGTAATTCCAATAGTTGCCCCAATAGTTATTCCAAAGATTACACCTAAAATTACTCCAATAATTACTCCAATAATTACTCCAATAGTTCCTCCATTTACACCATCACCAAAAGTAACATTAAGACCAAGAGTTCCAGTAGTTGAACCACCAGAAGAACCAGAGACTCCACTAATGAAAAAACTCCTTGAATTAAGAAAACAAAGGAAAGGAGTAGATGTAGTTGTTGGACAAAAATTAGGTAGACAAAGAACAATAGCAAGAAACTTGACACCATTCAGAGCATTAAAGAAAGGAAGAAAATTTGTTGATAGGAATATTGAAGCATCATTCAGATTAAAACCATCAGGTAAGAAAACAAGAAAGAAAGATATTAGGAAATTTAATGTTGGTAAAAAGTTTAGACCATCAAGGAAAGATGTGTTATTCATTGTAGAGAAAAGAAAGTTTAGATTAGATAGTCCTCAAGAGAAAAGACAGATAAAACTCACAAAGAATAAAAAGTTAAAAGGGAGGTTGAGAATATAATGGTAACTGTAAGAACTATTAGTTTAAGAAAAGAAAGAGAAGGTATAAAATTCGAAGAAGATGAATTTAAAGTCTTTGATAAAGAAGAAAAGAAAGAAAAGAAAGTAAAAAAAGGTAAGAAAAAGAAGGGTGGATTCTTTGGAAAAGGAAGAGGTTTTACTGAGAAACCTAAACTAAGAAAACCAGTTTCAGAAGCAACAAGAAGAGCTGCTCTAAGAAAACTCGCTATGGCACTTGAAAGGAGGGAAGAAGAAATGATACTTCGTCAAAGACCACTGTTCTTTAAGAATGGTGTTAGAGACAGAAGACAATTATTTTTCAAATAAAAATGGCAAGAAAAAAGAAGAAACAAAGACCGGTTCACAGAACTGGTAGAAAGTCACATAAAAGCAAGGGAGGAAAAAAATTGGCAAAGAAGAAAGGCAAAAAAAAGAAAAGAAGATAGTAATACATAAACAAATTTATTTTTAATTTTTTTAATTTACACACAAGGAGAGAAAAAGAATATGAATAACAGAGCACAAGTAATGTTTTTCCTGTTGATGGTAGGAATAGTAATCATCATCTTAGCACTTGCTTTAGCTCCTGTTGTTCAAGATACAATAACTGATATGAGAGATAATGAAACAGCATATGTAGGATTAGATTGCACTAATAGTTCAATATCTCAATATGATAAAGCAACATGTGTTATTGCAGACTTAACTATATTCCATTTCATAGTTGGATTAATATTATTAGGAGGAGCAGTAATTGCTGCGAGGAAATTCATATGAACAAAAAAGCACAATCAGTTTCAGTAGGTTTAGGAATAGTGGCGGCAATAATGATATTCATAGTTGGGAGCATGGTTATTGATTTTTTTAAAGATGATATAACCTTAGCAAGAAATTCTACTGGACTTGATTGCACTAATCCTGCTATTTCTGATGGAAGCAAATTAACTTGCCTTGGTATTGATTTAATTGTGCCCTACTTTTTCTTACTAATATTATCTGTAGTAGGAGGGCTGGTAATAGGAAATTTAGGAAAATGAAAAAGATATTACTAATTTTTATGTGTATGATTTTACTCACAAGTATTATAAGTGCTTGGCAATGGGATGATTCAATTGATTATAAAGATAATGATAAGACAGTAATAATTGAAAATGCTTATGGACTTCCTTTAATAGGAAGTGAAATTGCTACAGCAGAATTATTAAATCCATTACATACTTCTAATTATATTGAAGTTGGAAAAAACAGAGTTGTAATGCAGATAGAAATAAATGTTTATGATTTAGATTATCTTACAGATGCTATTGGAGATTTAGAAATATTAAATATGAATACAGGGGAATTAGAAACAAAATCATATTATTGGGCTTATGCTGTTTATGAAGATATAACTGTTGATGATACAGAAGTTCAATGCAACCCTATTGAAACAGAAAAGAATGGAACACAATATCCTTGTGTTGAAGTTGTTATTGGAAGTCATACAGAAACAATAATTAAGGAATGGATTAAAATTACTGGGGCAGATTTTCCTAAAGGAAGTTTAACATTAGGATTGATTACAGATGTTAATAAAGGAGACCATTATGACGGAATACCTACTTTATTTAACAAAAAATTTGACAGATGGGTTCCATGGGAAGCAACTGTAAGAGATGAAATGCTTACTTCTGCACAATCTTATAATAATCCACAAGGTGCTTCTCATCTTGCTGGTAATGTTTTTCTTACAAAATCTGCTTTAAGAGTTCTTAACTTTAATGTTTCTGCACAAAGCACTGCTGATACATGTGGAATAACAGATGTAAGTCCTGGAGCAGATAATCTTACAATAGCAAATGGAACAATAACTGCTTCTAATTGCACTTTCGGTTTACCTCATCCTAATGGTGTTGAATTAGAAAATGATACATTATATCTTTTATGGACAAATGCAACATCTTATCCTTATACACAAGACCAATTGGATGCTGGAGGATGTGATTTTACTCTTGGAACTGAGACTAATGTTAATTGGTCATCAGGATTTCTTTCTCAGACAAGATTTTTTAATGTATGTTTTCAAGTTGAAAATGTATGGACTCAAGCAGCTGGAGACCTAATACCTAATGTAACAATCAATACTCCTGTAAATGGTTCCTTTCATACGACATCAGAGGTTATCTTTAATGTAACATCCTTAGATGATAAAGGTGGAGTAACATTCTGTAATTATTCTTTGACTAATGGTTTGGTTAATTATACCATGTCAAATGCATCTACTTCAATTGAACTTTGGAATGCAACAAATTCAACTATGTTTGAGGGAACACACACAGTTAATTTTTATTGTGGAGATTCAATAGGTCAGCAAAATGATACTGAAAATTCCACTTTCTTTGTAGATTTTACTCTCCCAGATATAAATATAACTTTTCCATCTGAATTAATAGATTATGGACAACCGGGAATGAATCTCTCTTTGAATTTTACGGTTAGTGATAATATTGAATTAGATAGTTGTTGGTTTACTTATAATGATACCTCAATAAATACAACTGTAACTTGCGGTCAAAATTCCTCAATTTTATTAGCACCATTAAATTCATCAAACAATAGAACGGTTACTATTTATGTAAATGATACTGTAGGTAATGAAAATAGTTCCAATATTACTTGGGATTATAGAATATTTGGGAATTATATAGTTGCAAATACAAGTGCAGTAGAATTTGGAACAGAAACCTTTATCATAAATGTTACAGCCAATTCAAGTTTAAGTGCTGGAAGTTTTATATTTAATAGTATAAATTATCTTGCAACTAATATTTCAAATGTATGGACTTCAACTATTCAGATGTTAGCAGCCGATATTGGAATTAAAGATTATTTTTGGAACTTTACTTATGCTGGTTTAAATATATCAACAACAGCGAATAGTTTTACTATTAATGAATCTATATTTGGATTATGCAATTCAACATTAACTCAAGATTATCTTAACTTTACTTTCAAAAATGAAACGATTGCAGAAGAAACAATAAATGCAACTATAGATTCTTCAACACTTACTTGGTGGACCAATGATATTAATTTAAATAAAACATTAATTTTTTCAAATGGAACAGAAAATTCAGAATATAAATTTTGTCATAGTCCTCCCGATACAACAGTAAATCTTAATGTTGACATGGATTATAACAATGCTTTTAGTCAGCAGAGAACATTTAGAAACATTTTTTCTTTAACAAATATTTCCACGAGTCAAACATTATTTTTATTACCTACTGCTAATGGTGCTTTTATTACATTTCAGGTTATTAATCTTGCTGAACAATCTCTTGTAGGTGTTGCAGTTAATGTTACAAAAGGAGGAGTTCCAATAGAACAAGATATAACTGATGATTCTGGAACTGTTCAATTTTTCCTTAATCAAGATACAAGTTATGTATTTACATTTTCAAAACAAGGATTTGCTATTACAACAACAACATTAACACCAACACAGACAAGTTATACAGTTACTCTGAGTGGGGGAGCAGGATTAACTAATGTAACTGATTTCCCAAGTTTCTCAAAAGGAATTACAATAACAATTCTCCCAAGAATTACATCAGCATCTCCTGAATCATCTCAATTAAATAATGATACAGTTTACTCTTTTAATTATTCAATTAATTCAAGTTTTTTTGAAGTATCTGAGTTTGGATTTACTTTAGGAAATGCGTCTGATGTCTTCTTAACAAATACAAGCACTGCAAATGGTGGATTATTAAATGTTGACATGAATACAGGAAGTAATGCTACAATCCATATGAATGCTTATTATATCATAGGCACAAAAGCAACTGCTAATTATAATAATGTAACTACCATATGGGTAGTAATTTCCACAAGTGACACTGGATTTAGTGTATTACATTTTTTTAATGACCTTAATTTATACCTTGGACAAAGCATATTTGGATTAGATAATTTTGCATTGAACCTCATTTTGTTTTTTGGGATATTTATATTTATAGGAATATTAAGTTTCAAATTTGGATTTAGAAGCCCTGTAACAATACTGGGAGCATTATTTTCAATAGTTGCATTTTTAGATGTAGGAGTTGGAATACTTCCCCAACCAACAAATGCAGTTCCACATTTTCTAACAGTATTCCTTGCAATAATAATGATTGGAGTATTTTTAAGGGAGGGAGTAAGATAAATGGCAGAGTCAACAATATACAAATATTTAGTATTTAGTGTAGGAATGAGTTTATTTTTAGCAATCGCTGGTTTACCTACATTAAGTAATTTTGGATTAAAAACAATTGGAGTAGACTTAAATATAGAGGACCCAAAATTAAGCACATTTCAATTTGAATTAAGTAACTGGACTCTTGCCATAACTGCAATTTTAAGTCTCGTTGGAACTGGGATTCTTATTGCAGTAGGATTAGCAAGAGGATTAGGAGGAGTAGGGATAGCCCTAACTGCAGCATTTGCAGGAACCCTCGTTGTATATAGTGCAGATATTGTAGCATTAGCATATACTATTTTAACAAACCCAAATGTATCAAATTGGATAGGATTATCCATCTTAGCAATATCGGTTCCAATCGCCGCAGGTTATTTATTTGCAATAATAGATTGGTGGAGTAGTAAATCATAAAATGAGTATCAACAACCCCTTAGGATTAGAAGATTTAATAATAAATACAATCGCAGGTAGCACAGTTGTATTTTCATTTTTAATAGTAATACTAATTTCAGTAATGGCTGCTAAGTTTCAAATGAGTAAAACTTCTTTTTTAGTTATCTTAGCATTATTTACAGTTATGTTCTCTGTATATCTACAAGGAATGTTCATATTGGCAGTAGTATTAGCAGGTTATTTTGTCTTTGTTGGACTTGGAAAGGTATTTAATTAAAACACACAATATATAAATAAACAAACTTAAGAAAATACAATGGCTTTGATGGATTTTTTGAAGAATAAGTTAAAGAAGGATGAAGATTTCAAAGCCGCAGAGAAAGAAGTAAAGATTCAAAAGATAATAGAACAACGACAAAAAGGTTCAAATGAGAGGGAACTTGAGAGATTTGTGGAAGAGGATAGGCAAAGAACAATCAAGGAGCAATTAGAACAATTTAGAAACAAAGAGAAAGAAAAAATGAGAACAAACATATTTAAAGGAAAAAATATATTCAAAGGACATAAAAGTATTTTGCATCAAGATGATAAGATGTTTGATTTAAAAATGCAAAATCAAGGTAACATGTTTTTCAAATGAATACTGAGGATGTGATAATATAAATGGTTGAGAGTGGTGGAATAGGAATTGGAACGCTTATCATGGTTGCTATTACAGTAATTGTTGGTGCAGTCTTATTAGTAGCTTCGGCATCTAATACTGAACAAACAGTTCATGTATATACAGCAAGTAATGTAACATATACAGCTCCTTTAGATGGTGAAACTATTGATTTAGATGGTCAAGAATTAATAGGAACACCAATTGTATATAATGCAACAGGACCAATAGATGCATCAGTAATTATAAACGCAGCAAATTACACAATTGATGAGGGAATTAGTGCATCAACTGGATTAAAAACAGTTCAATATACTTCAAATGAAGATGAATATGAAAGCAGAAGTATAAATATCTCATATCAATTTGGTGGTGATGGTTATGCAGACGACGCTGGTGCAAGAGCAGTTATACCTTTAATACTAATCTTCATGGCTTTGGCTATTGCAGTAGTTGCATTAGACCCGGTTTTAAGAAGTAGTATTATTAGTAGTATGATAGGCAGATAATTCCAAAGAGATTTGAAAGAGAACCGAGTAGGTGATTTAAATTGGCAAAGAAGAAAAAAAAGAAAAAACAGAGAAGAACAAATTTAAGAAGCCCTACAGCTCTTGATTTCGCACACAGTGCTATGGCTTTAAGTATAGGAACAGCAGCATTAAGAAATGTTGGAAGAATTTAAGGAGTTGATACTAAATGGCAAATGTAACTTTAAAAAAAATAAAGAAAGCTGATATGAGATTTAAGAAGCGAGTTAGTAAAATGGACAAGAAGTTCAAAAAAACTATCAGCAGTCATAGATTAGTATGAAATTCAAACGGCAAAAGATATTTACTGATAAGGAAGGTGAGGCTCTTTTTAGAAGGTCATCACCAGCTACATGTGGGATAATGGAAAGAGAGGTTGTTGTTGCGAGCAACAAAGTTGAGGCGGTGAAAAGGAAATTACGCTCTGAAGGTTTCATGATTATCGGAACATCTGAGGCGGGTGGTAAGACAAGAAAAGTATGGTTTATTATTAGAGGAGGATTCTAATGAGGTTTTTATTATTATTTTTATTGATATTTTCTATGACATTTGTAAGTGCTGTGACAATTAATGAAAAAGATATGATTACTGGTGTTGATGTAACTCCTATTCAAAGAGTTATACAATTCAATAATAATACAGGAACAGTTAATTCTTCTGACTTCTGGGATGATTTAGATACTCCTACTGATATTACTGACGGTATATTCAATTCAACAGCATGGTTAAGAGATGGAACAAATGTTATATTGAGAACAATAACTGATTTTGTTGGTATAAATACAACAACACCATCACATCCTTTAAATGTTGTTGGAGATATAAACGCAACAGGATATATCAATGCTTCAACAGATTTATGTATTCAAGGAGGGATTTGTCTAATTAATATGGCAGTAAACACAACAAAAAATATGCAAGAACTACTTAATTTTACAGATATTTATTCTACTTTCAATGCAACTTATGTAGCAATTAACACAACAGGAAATATATTAAATTTAATTGAGGGATTAGCTAATTCTTCCTCATGGAACAGAACAGGAACAGATGTGTTTCTTTCTAATACTGGAGATAATGTTGGAATTGGAACATCAACTCCAGAAGTTGAATTAAATATTATTTCAAATACTCAAGATAATGTGATGGTTATTAATGGAAGTGTATTTCTTGCATCAAGTTTTGTAATTAGTGAGGATTCTAATGGTAAAATTGATTTGTCTTTAATTAGTTCAACTGGTTCAAAAACAGCATTTTTTACTTCAGGAACTGATACTGGGGATAATATGTATGTAAATAATGGGAAAAGATTTGGAATTGGAACTGCATCTCCCACACATGATTTAAATGTTTTAGGAACAACTAATTTATCAGGAAATACTTTTATTGAAGGAACTCTTGGAATAGGAACACCAACACCAACACACACTTTAAATGTTGTTGGAGATGTTAATATAACTAAAGGTGCAATTCTTAATGATGAAGGTGGAGATAATGATTTTAGAGTTGAAAGTTTAAACAATCCAAACATGATATTCATGGATGCTCTTAATGGTAGACTTCATATAAACACAGAAGCTTCAACAATTACAGGAGTTGGAAACTTTAATCTATATGCAGATAGCCCTAAAATTCTTATGGTAGATAATACTAACTTAGTGCATTGGTCTTTTGGTAGTGGAGGGGGAATATTCCAAATAACAGAGACCACAAACACAGGGATTGCCACAGGCTTAGGACAAGTATTAAAGATAAACCCTACATTTCAAGTTAATGCAGGTAAAAATAATTTAGATTTCCATTGGCATGGAGACACCACAAGCAATCTATTCTATATGGATGCAGGAACAGAGGAGATTCAAATTGGTAGGGATAATGACAATGTTCCTTTGATGTTTGGTGCAGACCAAGATTCAAGTATTTATTTTGATGGAAATAATAGATTAGTAATAAATGCTGATGAAATAGGAAGTAGTTTCTTGAGTGTTGATAGTGATTTGGAAGTTATTGGAGATGTTAATTATACAGGAAATATAACTGGTGGAAATTTTTATTATGGTGAAATGTGGGTTCATAATGATACTAATTTTAAACCTTTAGAAATTATAACTCAAGGTGTTTGGACTAATGTTTCATTTAATATCACAGATGCAAGTTCAGGACAAACTCTTAATGGATTTACATTCACTGATGAATCTAATGCTCTAACTTCTTTAGTTGCAGGAAAATTTAAAGTTAGTTATTCAATTTCAGTTGGTAATGATGGAAACAATGAAGAATATGAATTTGCAGTAGCAATCAATGATGTTCTACAAAACAATACTGATTCTCATAGAAAGATAGGTGCAGCAGGAGATGTTGGAAATGCAGGTGGAACAGGATTTATTGATATAGTTATAGGAGATATGATTAATCTTCAAACTGTTAATGTTGATAACTCTGATGATTTAGAAGTTCATGCTGCGAATTTAAATTTAGTATGGATAGGTAATTAATATGAAAAAACTATATATAATTTTAATCGTTGGAATTTTATTAGTAGGAATTATCGGAGCTGTTGCTATTTCTGAATATATAAACAGAGATAAAGAAATTTCTAAAAGTGATAAAGACTTGTTAGCTGATTATGGAATAACTGATTATGAAGTGCAACCTATTATCTGTAATACAGAAACCTGTAACTCAATTAAAATAAAGATTGATGGTGTTGTAGATAAAAGATATACTTCATCTCCTTATTGGGAAAATTGCACAGATTTTAATGAAAAAACAACTATATGTGATGGAATTTGGGAAAGAGTTTATTATACAAGTGCAGAACTTGAAGCAAAAAGAGATGTTTGGGAAGATAGAGTAATCTCACAAGCAATAGCATATTTAAGAGAAAAAGAAGCAAAGGAACTATTAACAGATGAAGAAAAAGTTGTTGGGGCTGATGTAACTATAATAGAAGAGAAATAACTATTTCTAATAAGTAAACCTTTTAAAGAATCTTGTTCTGATTATATTAACTTATTTAACCTCCTCAAACCCTGATGGGTTTAAAACACCCATCCTTTTTCTTAACATAAACCAATCTTTTTATAAATAACAGAAGTATCTTCCAAATCTTCTTTACATTCCTTTACTTCAATCTCTCGTCTATTAACAAACGCAATAAGTTTCATGTTCTCTAATTCTTTCAGAACAGCATATCTTAGGTTATGTCTGACATGATAAAGATTTGCTAATATAATCACTGCTCTTTTTTTGCTCAGTGTGCTTCCATTTGATTTCTCTAAAAACTTTTGATGTATTGTTAAATACATTATATCCACCAATTTTTATCAACTCCTTATTCTGACATCCTTAAGACAATAACATAGCATGCCACTACTTCAACACTAATAATAATTAATAATTGAGGTATTGTAAAAGTTTCCCAGCCAACTTTCTTTCCCCACATCCATCCTATGACAGTAGCTCCTACTGCCATTGCGACAAGGATAAGGAAACCAGCAGACATTAGTATTTCAGTTTCTACAAAACCTCGTTTATCACTCCACAACATTATTTTTTGCCTCCTTTCTATTTTTTCTTCTTGAAAGATTTACTTGCTATCTTTAATACTTGTTTCAAACTCTTGCCTTTGTTTGCTTTCTGTGTTTTCTTCACATGGTCTAACCATGGGTTTTTCTTTGCCATTTTGTATGTTCACCTCCTCAATATTTTTGAGTATGTTTCTTTTTTGAATTAATCCAACCAACTGAACAGCAGTGTTTCCTAAGGCTCCTACAAGTATAATTAACAGCCACCATAGGTTTTTAATACTTATTATACTATAAATTATACCTCCAATGATACCGACTATGACTATTTTGGTGAATTTGAGTTGGGTATTGGTTTGTTGGTATGGAGTGATACTATCTATACCAGATTTCCATCTTGCCATATATTCTTTTAATGTTAAATAATTTCCATATTTATCACGCATTGAAGTTACTCCATATTATATCCCACCTATCACTAAGCCAGCCAATAACAGTATCACCAAAGAATATTCCAATAAAGATTGCCACTATGAACAAAGCTACTATTATCTTCAATATTACCCAAAGTATTTTA
>Ga0255052_10001655_pt1 | contig 16652 bp, 12 predicted proteins | sample JV7_2_21_MG_FD_188632 | JGI IMG/M metagenome (GOLD analysis project Ga0255052, IMG submission 188632) | Seawater microbial communities from Jervis Inlet, British Columbia, Canada - JV7_2_21 | ecosystem: Environmental > Aquatic > Marine > Inlet | place: Canada: British Columbia | collected...
GCGGCCAAAATGGGCGATCGCCATGCAGCGGAGCACCAGATGATCGAGTGCCTTGCGGAAACCATCTGGGAGGCGCAGAGTCAAAACCGCACCCCGGACGAGGAGCGCTACCTGGAGCGCCTCAGACACCTGTAATAAATGCCGGGCGGCGCTGGTCTGTTGTCGTAATTCCTCAGGTGGATGAAATGAGCGAAAACCCGTCCCAGTATCCAGTGAGCGGCGCAGGCCTCGGTCTGCGGCGCCCGATTGCCGATAAACTCATGGCGGATCCGCCCTCTGAGGTCGACTTCATGGAAGTGGCTCCCGAGAACTGGATCCACGTGGGTGGCGCGCTGGGCAAGAAATTCCGCTTCTTTACGGAACGCTATCCGTTCCTTATTCATGGCCTGTCGCTATCGATTGGCGCGCCGTCACCGCTCAACGAACAACTGGTGCGTGACATCAAGGAGTTCATGGCCGAGCACGATATCCGCATGTACTCGGAGCACCTTAGTTACTGCGGCGACGATGGTCAGCTCTATGACCTGATGCCCATCCCGTTCACCGAGGAGGCGGTCAAGTACGTTGCGGCCAGGGTGCGTCGCGTTCAGGACATACTGGAACAACGCATTGCTCTGGAGAACGTGTCCTATTACACGCCAACTGACACGTCGATGAGCGAGGTCGACTTCGTTAATGCCGTCCTCGAGGAAGCCGACTGCGACCTGATGCTCGACATCAACAACATCGTTGTCAACAGCATCAACCATCGCTACGACCCACATGACTTCATGGTCAGAATGCCGGCCGAGCGCATTCGTTATTTCCATCTCGCAGGACACTACGTCGAAGCCGAGGACCTGCGTATCGACACACATGGCGCTGCGGTCGACAAACAGGCCTGGGACCTGCTGGTCGATGCCTATGCGCACTTCGGGCCGGTTCCGACCCTGCTCGAGCGGGACTTCAACTTTCCGCCTATGGATGAACTGCTCGGCGAGGTTCGCCGGATCAAGGAATTGCAGCTGCAGGCCGAACAGGCGGAGGCCGCCAATGGCTGAGCGACCGGAATTTCAGGAGAAGCAGTACGCGTTCGCTGCACATATCCGCGATCCGCAGCACGTACCGGCACCCGAGGGCGTCGAAGATCGACGCATGGCGATCTATCGCGAACTGTTCTTCAATAACCTGCGAAGTCTGTTATCGAGCACGTTTCCGGTGCTCAGGAAGCTGCACGCCGACGACAAGTGGCGGCGCCTGATTCGGCAGTTCATGCGCAAGCACCAGGCGCAGACTCCCTATTTTCTGGAGCTGCCGGCCGAGTTCCTGAACTTCCTGCAGAACGAGTACGAACTCGAAGACGACGACTTTCCGTTTCTCGTCGAACTCGCGCATTACGAGTACATCGAACTCGCATTGTCGGTATCCGATGAGTCCAACGATACGGAGAACATCGATCCCGATGGTGATCTGCTGAGCGGCATACCGGAAAAGTCCGCGCTGGCCTGGGTTTACGGCTACCAGTACCCGGTCCACCGCATTTCGAATGAATTCCAACCGGCTACTCCTGAGGACCAGCCCGTTTACCTGGCCGTCTACCGCGGCAGCGACGACAAAGTCGGCTTTCTCGAATTGAACCCGGTGACGGCAGGCCTACTACACGCCATCGAAGAGAACGAGGCCGGAAAGAGCGGTGAAACGCTGTTGCGCGAGCTCGCGGCAACTATCAATTACCCGAACGTGGATGCATTCATTCAGCATGGCACCGACACGCTGCAAGAGATGCGAACGCTTGAAATCTTGACCGGCACTCGCACAGCCGGCTGAAGGAGCTGATCAATGAACAAGCTGAAAGCGCTGTGGAAGGCCGTCGTCGACATTCTCGATCCGGCAGGCGACTGGGTCGCATTACTTCCGATTCGTCTGCTGATGGCCTACGAGTTCTTCAACGCCGGACTCATGAAATTCAACGGTAGTAACTGGTTCGGCCGCTACCAGGAGGAATTCCTGTTTCCGTTCAACGTCATCCCCGTTGAGATCAGCTGGTTTCTTGCTACCTGGACCGAACTCATCGGCGGTTTTTGCCTGATTTTCGGCCTGTTCACTCGCTTCTGGGGATTCAGCCTGATCATTCTATCGATCGTCGCGATCTCTGGCGTGCACTGGCCGGACGACTGGAACAGCCTGTCCGAACTCTGGGAAGGCTACCGCGTTACGGCGAAGGATGGATCCGGCAATTTCCGCGTTCCCCTGCTTTTCATTGCCATGCTGTTCCCGCTAATGTTTGCTGGCGGCGGTAAGCTGAGCCTGGATCATCTGATCGCCAAAAAATTCAAATAGACGGTACCTGGCACCACTTATCGAACGTTTCGAACGTTTGCAACGTTTTCGACAATTGGTGCCGGCATGCCATAAACGGGAGGGGGGTCCGTGCAGGAATCCATCGAGGCTACGCTGACAGTTCTGCAGTGGCTGACGACACTGTTCATTCTGGCCATCGGCGTCGGCTTGCTGATCGTCGTCGGCATGTACATCCGCGACATTACGCAGACCGAGAGTGCGGTAAGGCGAAATTTTCCGGTCGTCGGCCGTTTTCGTTATCTATTCGAACACCTCGGCGAGTTTTTCCGCCAGTATTTTTTCGCTCAGGATCGCGAGGAAATGCCATTCAATCGCGCGCAGCGATCCTGGGTATACCGCGCGGCGAAGGGTGTGGACAACACGGTCGCGTTCGGCTCGACGGTGAACCTTACGCCACCAGGCACGCCGATCTTCGTCAACTGTCCGTATCCGACGCTGGAGCGTGACACGGCTGAGACAGGGCCAATGCTCATTGGACCTTATGCGCGCCAGCCTTACGAGGCGACATCGATATTCAATGTCTCCGCGATGAGTTTCGGCGCATTGTCGAAACCGGCTGTGCAAGCGTTGTCCAGGGGTTCGAAGATAGCCGGTAACTGGCTAAATACGGGCGAAGGTGGAATATCACGGTGGCACCTCGAAGGCGGTTGCGACATCGTTTTCCAGATCGGCACGGCCAAATACGGCGCCCGCGGTCCGGACGGCAACCTGAGCGACGACAAGCTACGCGAAGCTGGCGAGATTCCGCAGGTGAAGATGATCGAACTCAAGCTTAGCCAGGGCGCCAAACCCGGTAAGGGTGGCATTCTCCCAGGCGAAAAAGTCACTGCCGAGATCGCGAAAATTCGCGGTATTCCCGCCGGCGAGGACTCGCTAAGCCCTAATCGTCATCCGGAAATCGAATCAGCGTCGGACCTGCTCGACATGATCAATCGTATCCGCGATGCGTCGGGCCTTCCGGTCGGATTCAAATCCGTCATCGGCGCATACGGTTGGCTCGAGGAACTGTTTGAAGAAATTCACAAGCGTGGCATCGAGAGCGCGCCGGACTTCATTACGGTGGATAGCGGTGACGGCGGCACGGGCGCCGCCCCGATGAGCCTGATGGATTTTGTCGGGCTGCCGATCAGGGAGAGCCTGCCGCTGGTTGTCGATCTGCTCAAGAAGCACGACCTTCGTGATCGCATACGCGTAATCGCAAGCGGCAAGCTGATTAATCCGTCGGGCGCTGCCTGGGCACTTTGTGTCGGCGCCGACTTCATCAACTCGGCGCGCGGTTTCATGTTTGCACTCGGCTGCATCCAGGCATTGCAATGCAACAAGAACACCTGCCCCACTGGCGTAACGACGCACGATCGCAAACTGCAGCGGGGCCTTGATCCTGAGAACAAGGCCGAACGCGTTGCGAAATACTCGAAGTCTATGCGCAAGGAGATTGGCATCATCGCGCATTCCTGTGGCGTAAAGGAGCCGCGCCAGTTGCGACGCTACCACTGCCGCATAGTTCAGGACGACTGTCGCTCGGTACCGCTTGACGAACTTTATCCCGACATCTGATAAAAGAAATAGCACGCTTGTGCGACAATACCGGCCCTGAATAACAAGAAACCGTACCCGAGGGCCTTTTCATGAACAAAGCATTAGGTGCTTTGTGCGCCGTCATTCTGGTGACGAGCGCCAACGCGCAGCCGATCCTGATCGAGAATGTACGCATTTTTAATGGCGTCGACACAAAACTGACGCCCGGCCATGTCCTCGTCGTTGACGGGATAATCGAGACCGTGTCACGCGACGCGATCGATGCGCCCGAAGGTGCGGTGGTCATCGATGGTGACAACCGGGTGCTTTCTCCGGGGTTCATCGATCTGCACACGCACCTCGCCGGGCAAGCCCCGCGGGCACAGGAAAGATGGCACCCGACGGTCGCAGGCTCCTACGCGGCCGACATGGCACGCCACTATCTCGATACAGGGTTTACGACCATACGGGATGCCGGTGGAACCCACCCGGACTTCGCCCGTGCCCTCGAGGCAGGGACGATATATGGCCCACGCCTGTTCCCGTCCGGGCCCGTCGTGTCGCAGACGGCCGGTCACGGAGACGCGCGAGCACCCCACGACCCGCACCCGGTCATGATCGGTGGCAATCCGTACAGCCGTCAGGGTGGCTCGGTGCTTGCCGACGGTGTCGACCAGACCCTCATGGCCGTGCGTGAAAATCTCAAGGCCGGTGCTACCCAGATAAAGATCATGGGCGGTGGTGGCGTCATGTCCGAGTTCGATCCGATTCACTCCCTGCAGCCCTCCCCGGCCGAAATTCGGGCGGCCGTGCAGGCGGCGAGCGACTGGGGCACCTACGTCCTGGCGCACGCATACACGAGCGAGGCCATACAGCGGCTCGTCGAAAACGGCGTTCGCTGCATTGAGCACGGTCTGCTGCTTGATGAAAACACGGCGAAGCTCGTTGCTGACAAAGACGTTGTCATCAGCACGCAGTTAACGGTTTATCGCACGCTACAGGATCTGCCCGGCATCAGTGACAGAAACCTGCGGAAGCTCGAGGCCGTACTCGCTGGTCAGGAGAACCTGATTCGGCTCATCAAGAAATACGACATTACGACGGGTTTCGCGACCGACTTTATCCAGGGTGGATACACGATGCTCACCCGCGAGTTCACGGAACGTGCCGAGTACTGGACGGCGGCCGAGATCATGGTGCAGGCAACGTCCGAAAGTGCCGAAGTCATTCGCATGATCGGCAAACTCAATCGCTGGGGCAATTTCGGGGAAATTCGCGAGGGCTGGGTTGCCGACCTGCTACTCATCAACGGTGAGCCACTGGAAGACATTTCCGTGTTGACAGACCCTGACTCGGCACTGGCCCTTATCATGAAGGGCGGTGAGATCGTCAAGAACGGTACGTAAGGGATAACTGCCGAAACTCGACTAAACTAGGGTTACCTGGCTGGGCTCGCACCAATGAGCGCGGCTGTAATGACAATAAGCCAACATCAATAAGAACTGGAGATTCACAATGCGTATCAGAGCTTTTGTAGCGGGGGTTGCATGTCTTTTCGTGGCAAGTTTGGCCTGGGCCGATCTGACGCCCTGGGAAGACTATGAAGTCAGCGATGCCGTCTATTCGGTAACGACGGTCAAAGTGGATTCAAACATGGGCGACGCGTACCTGGAGGGGCTGCGGGCCACCTGGATTCCGGGTAACAAGATTGCTCAGGAGCTCGGCCAGATCGAGAGCTGGTCGATTTTTCGCAGCGCCCTGCCGGACAGCGGCGATTTCAACCTGATCCTGGTCGTCAAGTTTGCAAACACGTCGGACCTTGCGCCGAATAAGGCCGCTTATGACGAGTTCATGGCCAAATACACGGAAGAAGCATCCAATGCCGCGACCGAGTACTCGCAGAAAAACTACCCTGCGATGCGCGAACTGACAGGGCAGTACTTTATGCGAGAAGTTACGATCAAGTAACAGAACTATGTGCTACAAAAAGGCCCCGCCACTGCGGGGCTTTTTTTTAACCCGCGACATTCACCGTCGCGTCAAGATGAGTCTTGCCGGTCAGCGAGTTTGTCACCAGGCAGACACGCTCCGCCATCTCCAGCAATCGTATCGCCTTTCCCTCATCAGTACCGGTTGGCACTTCAAGAACAACAGTTTGATGGAACGCCGTGAACTGCGTGACCTTTTCGACCTTTTCGAGAACGGCATCGACATCGCAACTGAGACTGATCCAGTCGAATTTCGACGCGCGGGCGATTGCCCTGAACGACAAAATAAAGCAATCGGCGACAGCGGCGGCAAGTAGCGTCTCGGGCGACCACTCATCGCCCGGGCCGCCAAATTCGGCCGGTGCCGCGGACGCCAGGTCCGGTACGCCCGGGCTCGACAATTCGATTGTGCCTTCGACGTTGCCTTGTGCGGCAACTCGGTAATGGTGGGGGAAGTCCTGCATAGTCAGATCTCGGTAGAGGCAACAAACGGCATTATGCCGATAGCTTTGTAAAGTTCGTCCGGACGGTAGACCGTGTTTCCTTTCATGACCAGCATCGCCCGGCGGATGGCACTGATATCCTCTAATGGGTTTCCATCGACCAATATCAAGTCCGAATCTTTCCCTACTTCGATCGAACCCGTACGTTCTTCCACGCCAGTCACGCGCGCAGAATCGAAGGTCGCCATTTTCAGTACAGCCGCATTCGGGATCCCGGCCTCTGAGTAGACCTCCAGCTCCCGGTGCACGGTAAATGCCGCCATGTTGTCGCTACCGGGAACCAGTTGGATGCCGTTCTCGTGCAGTTTTAGGAGCATGGCCGCCTGGTTTGGCGCCGAACGTGCCCAGTCAGCTCCGTGGGGAAATTCCGGGCTGTACATTCCGCGACTGACCGCCGGTGGCAGATGCTCGATCACCGCTGCAAAGGTTGGATCGGGCTCGCCCGCCACGTGAATCAGCATAGTTTCGAAGATCGCGGCCGTCGGGTCGATGACGACGTTGTTTTCCTTGAGCAACGCAATAAAGTCTTCAACCTCATCGCTTTTGAGATCGAGATCCGCCGCTTTTTCGCCATACAGTGAGAACCGAATTTGCTGCCGGGTATCTTCCCGATCGCCGGCAAGAAAGTTCAGGAACACCATGTTGATGTGCTGGATCTCGTCGTACCCGGCACGAACCGCCTGCTCGGCGGACATGAAGGCGGGCACGTGCCCACTCACGCGCATGCCGTGGGAGTGCGCGCGTTCGGCAATCGGCGCAACCCACTCGGGTTCGATAGAACTGTACAGTTTGATTTGTATGTAGCCGTGCTCTGCGAAGAAGTCGACGCGTTCGAGCGCATCCTCGAGGGATTCCGCCGCCCAGCCGGACGCATATGGGCCTGCCTTGTCCATGAATCCGCAGCGGTAGGTATTCGGTCCGATGATGGTGCCGGCATCGATCTTGTCCGTCATTTCCATGATCTTGTCGTGAACACCGCCGATGATGCGTACGTTGGTGATGCCACCTGCGATATTGAGCACGCCATCATCCGGTCCGAAATGACCGTGCATGTCCCAAAGCCCGGGCATGAGCGTCTTGCCAGTGGCGTCGATTCGAATCGCGGACTCGATATCGAGCGGCAGATTCGATATCGCGGCAATCTTGCCGTCTTCGATCAGGACAAAATAGTCTTCCAGCAGATCCCCGGAATTGACGTCGACGACATCGACGTTCTCGAACAGCAGCGGATCCGACAGCTCCGTTGCCAGGTTGCCAGCCAACGCCTGCGTGCGCGTGGCACTTTCCTCCGTCTGTACGGCGCTCAGCTCGACCAACGCATCCTCGCCCCACCCTTCCGGAATCATCCCGAGATAACCGCCAAAATCCAGCGCCAGCATCTCCTGTTTGGAGTCGACCCAGATGTAGATTGGCTTGACGTTGATCCCGGCGATGGAATAAAGCGACGCGGTTATCGTACCGGACGCTGTTGTAAGGTCTGCATCTCTCACATGCTCGACACGCGCGCTGCCTGATGGCAGCAGGGGAACCTCGCCGTCGATACGGCCTGACGCGACCCTGATCAACGCCGGCAGCGACTCGAACGCCGCCATCTCGTTGTTGATGTAGAACGCCGTCTCATCCGTCGTCGCGGAGCCACTGTCGCCCACGGTACTCCAGGTCGCGACACCATCCACGTAGCTGAACGACTCGTCAATTGGCGCTTTGAACGGCGAGATGCCAGTAATTCGCTGCGAACTGACCATACCGTTGCCGTCGAGTTGCAGCTCCGAATGGACCGTGTACTCGCGATTGTTCCAGTGGACGAAAGTCTCGTTGGTGATTCGCCCGTCCCCCGTCCGCGTCAAGGTCGTATTTCCCGCCGGCGTTGTACCCTGCATGAACCAGTCATATCTCGTCGAAGTTCCGACCGATTCTGCACCCGCTTGCCCGCCCTCTTGCGCGTCCTGTGAACATGCAGGCATGAATGTCGCAATAGCGAACAGCATGAGGGCCTTTGACGCCAGGCGGCGCAATATCGAGTCTTGGACCATGAACTCCACTCCGGTTGTTGTTTGTTGTTAGCAGCCGCGAACGGACCGAACGCGTAATGTACCACCAAATATCGCCTGCACTCCTGCGTATAATGCGCCGGACCAACGAACGGGGGGGAATGGATGACTGGTAACGGCTCAGCGCACCTGCGCCGCGACATCAAGTACTTCGGCGCCGCGTTTCTCGTGCTGAATGCAATGATCGGATCCGGCATCTTCGCCCTGCCGGGCAAGGTCGCAGTCAACGCCGGCCTGATGAGTCCCTGGCTCTTCCTCGTTGTCGGCTTCCTGTTCCTCGCCGTCGTTCTGACGTTCGCCGAACTGGCGAGCTACTTCGACAATTCCGGCGGCCCGGTCATTTATGCCACGCAAGCCTTCGGGCCGCTGGCCGGCTTCAGTACGGGCTGGGTCCTGTTCGTGAGTCGCATGACGGCATTCGCGGCAAACGCAGGCATCATGGCGACCTATCTTGGCTCACTCTGGAGTTGGTTCGACGGCGGGATCGGCCGCATTCTGGTCATAACGGCGGTAATCATCGGTCTGACCTGGGCCAACGTCGTCGGCGTGAAGGACGGCGTACGTACGATGGGTGTTTTTACGGTACTCAAGGTGCTGCCATTGTTATTGCTGGTCTTGCTCGGCCTGCAACATGTCACGGCCGCGACTTTCATTCCCAGTGGATCATTGCTCTTTGACGGCGTCGGCAGCACGTCGTTGCTCTTGATCTACGCGTATGTCGGCTTCGAAACACTGGCGGTGACAGCCGGAGAAACCTCGAAACCAAGACACATACTGCCGCGCGCCCTGGTGCGCACTGTCATCGGCACCGGAGTTCTCTACTTCCTTATCGTGCTCGTGTTTGTTTCTGTGGTTCCCGCAACAGACTACGACGAAGCAACACTTGTCGATGTCGGTCGGGCGCTCGCCGGGCCGATCGGTGCGGTAGTGATAACGCTGACGACTGTATTCTCGATTGGAGGCAACTGCGCAGGCTCAATGATATCCGCACCACGGTTGATCTTCGCGCTCGCCGAACACAGACAACTACCGCAATGGTTTGGTCACGTCAACGCAAAATACGGTACACCGGACCACTCAATCCTGGTCATGGGTGCGTTGGCACTTGTATTCGCACTAACGAGTAATTTTGTCGAACTTGCGGTGGCGAGTTCGTTGTCCCGATTGCTCGCCTACATACTCAGCATCGCATCGCTGCCCACAATTCGCCGCCAAGCCAGTGAGGAAGCCCGCGCGAAGGCCTATCACATCAAAGGCGGTTACACAGTGCCGATCATTGGCCTCGCGATATGCATCTGGCTAACCACGCATGCGTCGGTCGAAGACTGGAAAACGATTGGGATGTTACTAGCGATAGGCTTTGTGCTGTATGCAGTCGAGCGCCGCATCACCTAACGGTACCCACCTAACGGTACCTGTTACCACTTTTCGTTCGTTTGCAACGTTTGGAACGTTTTGGCTTAAATTTCGCCCCGACTTGAAGCATATCGTCGGATAAGCGCCGCTATGGAACCTCCACTCCGATTCAGACGCCGTCCAATGGTTGCAAGATTTGCTGCTCCAGAGTGAATGGCCTCGTAGGCAATCTCTGCTCGAATACGAGAAATATTCCTTTGCCTGGAGGGGCCTGACAATTGCGCATCGTCAATTCCATTCCGATCACACACCGATTTGACAATCTCTTCCAGCGAAATCCGTGGCAAGCATTTTCCAGCCAATTCCAGATCGAAATCGGGGCTTGACTCCTGCAGCTTCGGCCGGTCGTTGGCGGATCCAGAGAACAGCTCATCCGCATGTTCGTCGGAAATGCCTTGTGATACAAAGCGCTCCATTTCGAGTTTGGCGCGACTTCTATCTGAATGAAAAAGTGACAAAACGAGGATCGTCGACAGCCAATTCAATCGGCTTCGACCGATATAGAATCGATGGCTACTCCAAAGATATGACCCTGGATTGGCGACCAGCCCTGCTTTTACCGGATTTCTGTGTATGTAGCGGACTAGTTCAAGCAGGTATTCATCGACGTCGACCAGGTTAGCATAGTACCGATTCTCGAAGAGGTGTCCCGAGCGCGCGTATTTCGCGTTGAAGTACCTCGAATACTTTGTCGCGAAGCCATGGATGACCCGGCCGAGCGGTTTTCCCGACACCTGGATCGCCAGGTGGAGATGATTGGTCATCCAACAGAAAGAGTGAATCCGCGCTTGTTCCTCGCCGAGCGCGTTCTCGACCAATTCATTGAGACGCAACCGATCGGAGCCCTCCTTGAATAGGTCGTTGCCGTTGTTGCCACGCAGAGTTACGTGATACAGGCCACCAGTAACATGTAGTCGGGGTTTTCTCGGCAAAGCAATCACCACAGCTGATCACTGTGATCAAGCTACTCAAGGAACTTCTGTCCGTCCAACCGAGAACCGGGACACTTCATCGACATATTCGCCAAACGTCCCAAACGTTCGAAAAGCTCGTAAAGTGGTGCCAGGTACCGCTTATTTCTTCTTCGGCATGTACAGATCGGTGATCGTGCCTTCGTAAGCTTCGGCGGCGAACGCGATAGTCTCGGATAAAGTCGGATGCGGATGAACGGTCAACCCGATATCTGCGGCATCCGCACCCATCTCGATGGCGAGGCCAATTTCGGCGATCAGGTCACCAGCGTTTGGGCCGACTATTGCGCCACCGAGCACGCGGCCCGTCTGCTTGTCGAACAGCAGTTTCGTAAAACCTTCGTCGCGACCCAGCGATAACGCGCGACCGCTGGCCGCCCAGGGAATCTTCGCAACTCCGTAGTCGACGCCCTGCTCTTTCGCCTCGGTTTCGGTAAGCCCCACCCATGCAATCTCCGGATCGGTATATGCAACCGACGGAATCGTACGGGCGTCGAAATAGCTCTTCTCTCCGGCAGCAACTTCCGCAGCAACCTTGGCCTCGTGCGTCGCCTTGTGAGCCAGCATCGGCCCACCGGCGAGATCACCGATTGCAAAAATATGCGGCACATTCGTTCGCATTTGCTTGTCGACCGCAATGATGCCGTGCTCGTCCACATCAACGCCCGCATTGCCGGCATCAAGTTTGTCACCATTGGCGCGCCGGCCAACAGCAACCAGCACCCGGTCGTAGATACCCATGGGCGGCGCATTCTTGCCCTCGAAGGTCACTTCTATGCCTGGCGTTGTCGGGCGCATGCCCGTCACTTTCGTCGACGTCATTATCGCCTTGTAGCGCGGCTTGACGATCTTCAGGAAGGGACGTAGCAGGTCCTTGTCCGTGCCGGGCATCAACGAGTCCAGAAGTTCGACAACGCTGACTTCGACACCCAACGCGGAATACACGCAGGCCATCTCGAGGCCTATGATGCCGCCACCAACGACAAGCAGTTGCTTGGGTAGCGGATGAACTTCGAGAGCGCCGGTCGAATCGACGATGCGCGGATCATCCGGCAGACCTGGCAGCATGAATGGTTCGGAACCCGCCGCAATAATGCACTTCTCGAACGCGATCGATTCGCCATTATCCAACGCCAGTTGGTTTACCGACTCGAATATCGCTGTGGCCGTTATGACCCGGACCTTGCGTTGTTTCGCAAGTTGGCCGAGTCCGCCAGTCAGTCGGCTGACGACCTTGTTCTTCCACTCGACGAGCTTGGCGGCCTCAATTTTCGGCGGCCCGAAGACCACACCGTGATCTGCCATTGCCGCCGCATCATCAATGACCTTTGCGGCGTGCAACAACGCCTTGGAAGGAATGCAGCCAACATTGAGACAGACACCGCCGAGATCATGGTCTTTCTCGACCAGGATGACATCGAGGCCGAGATCGGCGGCGCGAAATGCGGCCGTATAGCCCCCTGGGCCGGAACCGATGACAACAAGCTGTGCTGAATGAGTCGCGTCGCCGACAATGATTTTCCCTGTCGCTGCCTGAATCTCTTGCGGCGACATTCGTTGCGTTCGAACAGACCAGTCTTCCGCGGCGTGATCGTCGGGCGCTGCGGCAACATCCACACTCACCTCAATTATCGCGACGACGTCGCCGCTTGAGACGATGCCACCAACTGCGACTTCCACCGATACGATCTTGCCCGCCTGCGACGCAGGCACGTCCATCGACGCCTTGTCGGTCTCCAGCGTGACCAATCCGTCCTCGATCTCGACAACGTCGCCTGGTTTCACGAGGATTTCGATGACTTCGACATCCGAGAAGTCGCCGAGATCGGGGACCACGAGTTTGACGTCTTCAGACACTACGGGATCGCCTGCAATAGTCCTTCCACATCGGCGAGGGCCTTGCGCAGAAAGGTCGTGAAGCGCACGGCCATGGCACCGTCGACCACTCGATGATCGTACGAGAATGAGAGCGGCAACATCAGTCGCGGCTCAAATTTTTCTCCATCCCACACTGGCTGCATGGAATGCCGCGACACGCCGAGAATCGCGACTTCGGGAGCATTGACAATCGGTGTAAACGCCGTGCCACCGATCCCACCGAGACTCGAAATCGTGAATGTCGCCCCTTGCAGCTGATCGATCTTGAGTTTGCCTTCACGCGCCGCCAACGACAGCGTCGCCAGTTCTGTGGCCAGCTCGTATACGTCCTTTTTGTCCGCATCACGGATGACCGGGACCATTAGACCCTGGTCCGTATCGGCCGCAAATCCCAGGTGACAATACTTGCGAAGTACGAGGCTCTCGCCGTCGTCGGCAAGCGACGCATTGACCTTCGGAAATTCCTTGAGGGCGGCCACACAGGCTTTTATGACAAAAGCGAGTGGCGTCAGCGGAATGCCGCGTTCTTTCGCCGGGCCTTTGAGTTCCTGCCGCTTCGCTTCGAGTTCGGTGATGTCGGCCAGGTCATGCTGCGTAACGTGGGGCAGATTGATCCAGCTGGCCTGCAATCGCGGCCCCGAAATCTTCTGTATCCGCGTCAGTGGCTGCAGTTCGATCTCGCCGAATTTCGCGAAGTCGACCGTCGGCACCGGCGGAAGCGCGGCGGCGCCCGGTGCCACAGCCTGCCCCGTCAAGATCGCTTTGACGAACGCCTTGACGTCGTCATGCAGGACGCGGTTCTTTGCACCGCCCCCTTTGACCTCTGCGAGATTGACGCCGAGTTCACGAGCGAGTTTGCGCACGGACGGGCTGGCATGGGCGCTTGCAAAACCGGCTTCGTTAATCGGGGCCAAGATCGCAGGTGTTGCGGGCGCCTTTTGCTGGACCTGTTTCGGTGTTGCAGGCGCCTTGGGCGCGGGAATGGTCTGGGTCTCCTCGATAGCTTCTCCGGATGACGGCTTTTCGCCCGGCGCGACGGCATCGATGATCGCGAGCGACGAGCCCTCGGAAACCTTGTTACCAACCTTCACCAGAACCGAATCGATGGTGCCTGCGACGACGGCAGGTACGTCCATGGCCGCCTTGTCCGTCTCCAGAGTCACGATCGGGTCGTCGACGGCGATGTCCTGGCCGTCGCTAATGTGAACCTCGATGACATCGACGTCTTCGAAATCCCCGAGATCGGGAACGACCAGCGTCTGCTTGCCCACCGTTCTCGGCGCCTCACCCCCGGCCGGCGTCGCCAGAATCGTCGTATCCCCTGTCGGTGCAGCGGCGATCGCGGGCGCAATGACCACCGTGTCGCCGACTTCAACCGTCATCGTGCCAATCACGTCACCACTGTTGATCTTGTCGCCGGCAGCGACCGTCAACAACTCGATTGCACCGCTTTCGGGCGCCGGTACGTCCATCGAGGCCTTGTCGGTCTCGATAGTGATGAGACCGTCTTCGCGCGCGACGTGATCTCCCGCACCGACGAGCACTTCAATGACCTCGACATCCGTGAAATCACCCAGATCTGGTACGACGATATCGATGCTGTTCGCCACGATCTCTCCCGCCGCTGCCTACAGCGTCACCGGATCCGGTCTGTCCGGATCGATGCCGTATTTCTCGATTGCATGCGCCACGGTCTTATGATCGATTGCACCGTCGTCGGCCAACGCCTTGAGCGCAGCAACCACGATGTGGTGCTTGTCGACTTCGAAATGGTCGCGTAGCGCCTTGCGGGCATCGCTGCGCCCGTAGCCGTCGGTACCGAGTGACGCGAATGTGCCCGGCACCCAGCGCTGAATCTGGTCCGGCACGATCTTCATGTAGTCCGTTGCCGCGACGTAGGGACCGGGCCGGCCGTCGAGGCATTGCTCGATGTAGCACTTGCGGGGTTCCAGGTCAGGATGCAACTGATTCCAGCGTTCGACCTCGAGCGCCTCGCGCCGCAATTCGTTGAAACTCGTTACGGACCACACATCCACCGGCACGCGGAAATCTTTTGACAACAATTCCGCCGCCGCAAGCACTTCCCGCAGGATTGTTCCGGAACCCATCAATTGCGCACGAATCTTGCCCTGACCTCCTACCTGCAACAGGTACATACCCTTGAGAATGCCGTCCTCGACGCCGGCAGGCATCGGTGGATGAACGTAGTTCTCGTTCATGCAGGTGATGTAGTAAAAAATGTTTTCCTGGTTGCCAATCATGCGCCGTAAGCCGTCCTGCACGATGACGGCCAGTTCGTAGGCATAGGTCGGGTCGTAAGAGCGGCAATTCGGTACCGTGGATGCGGCCACGAGGCTATGGCCATCCTGGTGCTGCAACCCCTCGCCCGCCAGCGTGGTGCGGCCCGCTGTGCCACCAATCAGGAAACCGCGTGCCTGCAAGTCGCCACCCGCCCAGATGAAATCACCCACGCGCTGGAAACCGAACATCGAGTAGTAGATGTAAAACGGCACCATCTGCACATTGTGATTCGAGTAGGCCGTAGCCCCCGCGATCCAGGAACAGGTCGCACCGGCCTCGTTGATGCCTTCTTCGAGAATCTGACCCGACTTGTCCTCGCGATAGTACATCAGCTCGCCGGCATCCTCGGGTTCGTACACCTGCCCCTTGGACGAATAAATACCGACCTGGCGGAACATACCTTCCATGCCGAAGGTCCGGGCTTCGTCGGGCACGATAGGAACGATGTGTTTGCCAATCTGCTTGTCGCGCGTCAATGCCGTCAGCATGCGGACGAACGCCATTGTCGTGGAAACTTCGCGCTCGCCTGTGCCATCCAGCTGCGTCTTGAACAGCTCGAGCGGCGGCACGGACAAGGCCGGCGCCTTCGTGCGACGCGACGGCAGGTAGCCGCCGAGTTCCCGGCGTCGATCGTGCAGGTACTGAAGCACCGGGCTATCGTCAGGAGGCCTGTAAAACGGCACGTTGTCGAGGTCTTTGTCCTCGATCGGAATGTTGAAGCGATCGCGAAACGCACGCAACGCGTCTGTGTCCATCTTCTTTTGCTGATGTGCGATATTCTGGCCCTCGCCGGCTTCGCCGAGGCCGAATCCCTTGACGGTCTTCGCGAGGATCACGGTCGGCTGGCCGGTGTGCCGAACCGCCGCTTCGTAGGCAGCGTAGATCTTGCGATGATCATGCCCCCCACGATTGAGACGCCAGACCTGCTCGTCGGACATGTTTGCCACCATCGCCGCGGTCTCGGGGTCCTTGCCGAAGAACTTCTCGCGCACGTAGGCGCCATCCCGCGCCTTGCAGACCTGGTACTCGCCATCGACAGTTTCTTCCATCAGCCGTTTCAGCTTGCCGGAATGGTCCTGAGCCAGGAGCGGATCCCAGCGTGAACCCCAGATAACCTTGATGACATTCCACCCGGCACCGCCAAAGGCAGCCTCGAGTTCCTGGATGATCTTGCCGTTGCCGCGTACGGGTCCGTCAAGCCGCTGCAAATTACAGTTGACGACGAATACAAGGTTATCGAGACCCTCGCGGACGGGCATCGTAATTGCGCCGATCGACTCGGGCTCGTCCATTTCGCCGTCCCCGAGGAATGCCCATACCTTCCGGTCGCTGGGCTCGGTCAGGCCGCGATTCTCCATGTATCGCATGAAGCGTGCCTGGTAGATCGCCATCATCGGGCCGAGGCCCATCGACACTGTCGGAAACTGCCAGAAATCCGGCATCAGCCAGGGATGTGGATAGGACGGCAGCCCACCTCCGCCGACCTCCTGGCGAAAACGCGACAGCTGTTCCTCGGTCAGGCGGCCTTCCAGGAAGGCACGAGCATAGATGCCCGGCGACGAATGCCCCTGGATGAACACCATGTCGCCGCCTTGCTGCTCTGTTGCCCCACGCCAGAAGTGATTGAAGCCGACCTCGTACATGGTTGCCGACGATGCGTAGCTCGACAGGTGACCACCGTATTCG
>Ga0255052_10001656_pt1 | contig 16615 bp, 20 predicted proteins | sample JV7_2_21_MG_FD_188632 | JGI IMG/M metagenome (GOLD analysis project Ga0255052, IMG submission 188632) | Seawater microbial communities from Jervis Inlet, British Columbia, Canada - JV7_2_21 | ecosystem: Environmental > Aquatic > Marine > Inlet | place: Canada: British Columbia | collected...
TGCAAAGAAGGTTTGTAAGAAGCTTGGAGTAGAACATGAGGTTGTGGATATTCGTAATATAGGTAAGTTGATAAGTAATAGTAGTTTGATGGGTAAGGGGAAGATACCGGAGGGACACTATCAGGCTGAGAGTATGAAAACAACGGTTGTGCCTAATAGGAATATGATAATGCTTAGTATTGCGATAGGATGGGCTGAGAATATGAAGTATGAAGCTGTGGCTATTGCTAATCATAGTGGTGACCACGCTATCTATCCTGATTGTACGCCTAAGTTTATTGAGTTGTTAGATATGGCTGCGAATGTTGGGACTTATCAAGGGATTAACATCTATGCTCCGTTTACTGATATTAATAAGAATGATGTTGCTATGTTAGGATTGGGTATGGGGATAGACTATGATAAGGATAGTTGGACGTGCTACAAGGGGTTAGAAGTCGCTTGTGGTAAATGTGGTAGTTGTGTAGAGAGGAAGGAGGCGTTAGATTATGCTAAGAATAAGTTATCAAAAACTAATAGCTGATTGTTCTTTATTAGCTGATGCGATGAAAGAGGATGGGTATGAGGAAATTGTTCCTATTCCGAGAGGTGGGTGTGTTGTTGCTAGTTACCTTTCAGGCTTACTTGGGATTCCCCTTAGGAGCTCCATTTGCGGGAGCAAATCCGTAATAGTGGATGACTTAATTGATAGTGGTAAGACGTTGAGTAAGTTTCTTGATGGTAGACAATGTGATGTAGCGGTGTTGTATAGGAAGCCGCATAGTCCTGATAATGTAGATTACTTTATAGAAGAAATAGATGACTGGATAGAGTTTCCGTATGAAGATACAAGTAGTGATATTGCAGGTACTATTACAAGGCAGTTAGAGTATATTGGTGAGGACCCGACGAGAGAGGGACTTATAGAGACTCCAAGGAGAGTGTTAAGAAGCTGGGAAAAGCTATGTGGGGGATATAAAGAGGACCCAAAGGTAATATTGAGTACGGTGTTTAATCAGAAGTATGATGAGATGGTGTTGTTAAAGGATATAGAGATGTATAGTACTTGTGAACATCATATGTTGCCTTTTCATGGAAAGTGTCATATTGCTTATATTCCTAATGGTAAAGTGGTGGGTATTAGTAAACTGGCTAGGTTAATGGAATGTTTTAGTAGACGTTTGCAGATTCAGGAGAGGTTATGTAATCAGGTTGTAGATTCTATGGAGGAGTTTCTTAAACCAAAGGGTTGTGCTTGTATTATGGAGGCTCAGCACTTTTGTATGACAAGTAGAGGGGTGCAGAAGCAGAACAGTATTATGACTACCAGTGCTTTAAGAGGAGTGTTTTTAGAAAAGAACTCACAAGCTAGAAGTGAGTTACTACAGTTAATAAGGAGATAGAATTATGGATTTATCGTTAATACCATTAGGTGATATTGTAGAAGAATTAAGGAAAAGGTATATTGGTTATAGTTTGACGATATGTAGGGATATTGACGATAATACTCATAGTATGGAGTACTTTTGTAGTGGCAATAGACCTATGATATTGGGATTGTTAGAAATGACTAAGGAAAGTATATGTGAGGGAGGAGATTATGGTAAAGATAAGCATATCGTTTAAGAGTGGTGCAATAGTATACTTTGATGAAGTTGATGATTTTCGTTCAAAGGACTTGGTATATACTATGTTACAGTCCAGGGAAGTTAATGAGATTAGAATATATCCTATAAAGGATAAAGACCGCTGTATGAATTGTGAAGGAGTTAAGAAAACTTGTGAGTGTGAGGTATGAGTAAGAGAGCTATTAAGGCGTTGTTAGCTATACCTGTGTTTGTGTTGATATGTATTGGGGTAATAATAGAATGTGTTAGAGATATGATAAGGGAGGAAAAATGAAACCTAGTTATGTTGTAGAAGTGATAAAGGGTAAGAAGTGGTATTGGAGGTTAGTGTTTGCTGGTAAGACATTGGCTCATAGTGAGCAGTATAGTTCTAAGTACAATGCGGAGAAGACAGCACGCAATCTGGCTATTGCATTAGAATGTAGGTTGGAAGTGTTAGATAGTACTAAAGGTTCTACTGGTGGGTGAGGAGGAAGATAAAGGGGTGTTAGTATAATGGTATTACGCATGGCTGTAGACCGTCAGATGGTGGTTCGATTCCATCACACCCCACCAAATAAGGAGAGGATATGAGTTACTTTTTATGTTTTATTGCAGGAATGTTGTTTGCGTGGATAGTTTATTGTGTGTGGTGTAAAACTGTAGTGTTTAAGGAGACCCCATGAATCACAAGGAATGTATAGAGGTGCTACGAGAATATTATAAACGAGCAGAAAGACAGGCAGGACTTGTAGGTGAAGATGCTGTTACAGATATGTTTGCTTTTAAATACGCAATATCAGTATTAGAGAATGAGCCTAAAAAAGTCCGCATAACAATTGAGGAGATATAAATGAACCTACAAGAGTTTTTGCCGAAAGAAGAAGTGGAAAGCGAACTTTGTGAATGTGCTACTCCAATAGAGTATATAGATAAATACGAAAATTTAATTAAATGCAAGATATGTAATAAGCAATATGGAAATAAGACTTACAACCAAGCCCTCAAAGACTGCCGTGAAGCATTAAGTAAGGTTAAGTTTGATGAGAAGGAAGCAATCCGCATGATGGCAAATTACGAAACTGTAGTAGTAAATACCGCTCCAAGAATTGTATCTATTATAGCTTCTAACCTAGACAAGATATTAGTAAAGGGGGATTAGGGTGAAGACCAGAGAACACTATGCGAATAAAATAAGACTGTGTAGAAAATGCAAGGTTCAGATGAAATTTAAAAGTGAGTGGGCAGATGACGAACACGGAAACTGCGGTGATTGTTCTTACTATGAATGTCCAAAATGCCATAGAACCATATTTGTAGATTGCAGAGAAGATGAAAACCACCATTATGCTTGTTAAGGAGTAACATGACACAGAAAGAGCAGAAAAAGAAAACACTTGATGAGATACTGTGGGATTTGGGTAATGACTTTATTCGCATAGATAGAAAGCGTAAGGGTATGCTTCTGGCTGACTATGGGTTTAAAAGACAAGATTTAGTGCTTAAAGCAAAACAACAAATACTAGAATTGATTAAGGGGATAGTGCCTGAGGAGAAAGACCCCTTTTTTAGAAAAAGGAAAGACAGTTTAAAGGTTTATTGCAACCAAATGAGATTGGGTGCTAATCAAGCAATAGACGAAATGAATAAAAGGATAAAAGACTTATGAGCCGAAATGCAGGGAGTAAGGAAGCCCTGAAAGCAATCCCTTACAATTGCTTTCCCAATAAAAGTAGTGCAATTCTACTTGCTATCGGCTCTAAAAGATTGGAGGAGATGTAATATGGGTGTATTTGGATTCAGTAAACAAGATGGTATGCAATTTGATATTAAGCATAATTACAAACAAACCGAAGAACTTTGGAAAAGAATAAAGGCATTAGAAAGACATCTTGATATTCATTATTCGCCAGGCGAAACAACCGTTGCAGAATATAGAAAAGGTCCTGAACCTAAGCAGAGTTTGCTTGGCAATGTATTTGAAGCTCAATTAGGTGCAACCTGTGGAGCATCGTTTCCACCTAAAGTTGAAAGACGTGGTAGACCTAAAGGTGCTAAGAATAAGAGAAAAAGATTAAGTGAAAACTTTATACAAAGAAAAGGAAAACTTATAAAGAGGAAGAAATGAGAGGTGATATAAAGTGTAAAGACTGTATCTATTATTGGATACCCGACTATCCCAAGATAGAAACCAAGTGTAAACAAAATCTTGATAATCATCATAAAAGGTGTGGTATGTATCAGCGTATTTGGTGGCATATATTTGCAGTTAAAAAACACTGTTGTAAGGAGTGTAAATAATGGGAAACTCAACACGAAGAATCAGATTAGAGAAATTAAAAAAGCGTAGTAAGAAATATAAAAGGAAGAAGAACATTAAGAAGAAGGATATATAAAATGATATTATACTTTGCAGGAGAGAGTCCTGTTGACAATGCTGTGTTAGAAGATAGTGGAGTTAAGAATATCCTGAAGAGTTACTTCTATTTGAAGAACAATCCTAAGTATACTGTAGAGTTGTTAGATAAGTTTAATGTCTTTTTAGATAGTGGAGCGTTCAGTGCTTTGACGAGGAAAGCAGCTATTGGGTTAGACTCTTATATTGAGTTCTTAAAGGAATATAAGCCGCCAGTGTATGCGGGATTAGATGTGATTGGTAATGCTCAGGAAACAAAGAAGAATATAGAGTATATGGAGGAGAGGGGATTGAGTCCAATGCCTACGTTTCATAGGGGTAGTGAGATGAGGCATTTGTTAGAGATGTTAGATAAAGGGTATGACTATATTGCTTTAGGCGGGATAGCTGTAATGGGGTTGAGTAGTAAGCAGAGGCATATGCATTTGGATAGGTGTTGGAAGAAGATAAGGGATAGGCGTCCTGGATTAAAGGTTCATGGTTTTGGTTGTTCTGGTGAGCAGATAATGAAGCAGTATCCTTGGTATTCAGTGGATAGTACCAGTTGGTTAGCTCCTGTTACTTATGGAAGAGAGATAGATGGGCAGAGTCATAGGGATGTGTTTGAGGAAGAAATGAAAGGTGGGAATGAGTTTATACATACTTTTAAGAGCCAGCAGAGAGAGGCGTTGTTAAAGAGGAGTATTGCTATGTTCTTGAAGTTAGAAGAAGATATTACTAAGGCTCATGAGACACATAGGTTTGAGAATTTGTCACAGGGGGATATGTTTGAATGATGTTACGGATTTCCTCCGGAAATGAGCCTCTAAGGTAAAACTTCAAAGTCACACTAAGTTACCATAAGTAAGCCCTTGTACATAGTAAAGCGGTATGAATAGTGCCTCACTGGCTGTGTATAAGGGTTTTGTTATTGGGGGGTAGCAAACTACTAGGCAGGGGTTAAACGCTTAAATGAGGGTACTTCAGGGGGTTATTTTAAGGGGTTTACTTTAGCTTTTGCCTGTTTATCATTCTTTTAACAGATTCTGCACCACCAAAAAACAGGTCTTCTTTAAAGGCTTTTTTCGTTTCGGTTTTAAGTATTTTGGTATCTATGAACCATTTGGCTAGACTTTGATAGGCACTGAATTCTGTTGGTAAACTACCAACACTTGCTTCTCCTTCTTCTTCCTCTCCTGTAAGTAAATCTGTAAAGGTTTCTGCTACTTGCATAAGTCCAAGTGCTACATCATCTTTTGATACCTTACCTTTTTGAGGAAGTACGATATTACCTTCACCATCTAGTGTTAAGATAAAGTTACCAATATCTTCTTTTGTCCAACCTTCTGGCAACTTGTGTTTTTTAAAGAACCCTGTTCTCTTTCCTTCGATAGCTTCTTGCATAAGAGGACTTTTTTCAAAGTCTGCTAGCTTTTTAAAATCAACACCTTGTTCTAATAGAAAAAGTTTAGGTGTTTTGAAGTTAGCAGGAGTATTTTCGTCTCTAGCTGGTTGTAATGTTATGTCTGATTTTGCTGTTGGCATTCCTCCTGAACCTACGCTTTCTACTGGTTTAGTCAAATCATACCTAAATTCTGCTGGGAAGTCCTCATCTGCTTCATTTATTAGTTTCTTCTTCTTTAACTTAAACCCTAATTCTTTGAGCTTTGTTACTACTGGTTCAGCTACTGCTTCGTGGTCAAAGATAACAGTAGTACCACCAGCTTTCAAATTCTTGTTTATATTATCAGCAACTACTTCAAGTTTTTTAGTTGGTACTTTATCACCTTCTAAGAAGCCTTCTTTATTATCTATATACCTTAGTACCATTGAAACATTAACCTTCTTTGCCTTATGCTTTAACTGAAATGGTTTACTAATATCTTGTACAATATTTGGTTCTTCTACAAGAAGTTCCTCTGTATTTATATCACCACTTATATCTACTACTATTGCACCTTCTTCAGGAAATTCAGCACCACCGAAGTCATATACTAATTCATCTATTGTAGACAGTATTTCTATTTCTTTTTCTTCTTTGGGAGGTAGACTTGGCGTTGATTTTAAAACAGTTGGTTGTTGTTCAAAGATAGGGTCAGTTAAAGGTCCAAGTGTTTGTGGGTTCTCCGGTATACCTTCTATAAAGGGCTTTTGTTCTGTAACAGGGTCAACTAATGGTCCAAGACTCTGTGGACTAATAGGAGTAACAATTTTTCCAAGGTCTTGTGAGTCAACAGGAACGCCTTCTATAAAAGGTTCTTGTTCATGGGCTGTTGATTGAAGAGGTCTACCACTTAGTGCTTGTAACAGAGTTGATTTTACTTCTTCATTACGATTAACTGCAGATAGAATATCATTGATTGAGATTTCAGGGGAGAAGGACTGAGCAGGCTGTATTCCACCTAAGGCTTGTGATACGGCTGTTACAGGCATTGTTAATTTCCTCGTTGGGATTGACTAATTAAGCTGTTTAGAATACGTTGCTGTAATTCAGGTGTAGCAGCTCGTTGCATCTTCCTTAGGTTCTTTGGACCCACTGCTTTACTAATGAATCGTTTTAGTGTTCCACCTAACCTTGCTTTTTCTAAGCTAACCAGAAGTTTACCTATTGCTCTGGGGTTGGTAACTCCTATTGCAACTGCTAGACCTCCTATACCTCCTAAAGGACCGAAGGCAGCCATACCAGCTCCACCTAATCCCATCATACTAGCAATAGCACCTACACGAAGTAAGTTGGGTGAACTCTTTAAGAATTCTTTAGCGGCAAGTGACATCTCAGCTTTATCCATAAAGGCAAGTCTACGAAGGGCAGGGTTAGGACTTACTTTAAATGTATCGTCTAATCCTCGTAACATTTGTTCATCTAAGTCACTAACAGTTGTTCTAAGAATATTCTTACTAGTTAATCGTTTTTCAATTGCCTTAGCTGTATTGTCTATATTCAATTGACTAAGTTCTTCACCTGCGTTTTGTAGATGTATCTTATTGCGTATGTTAGCACCTTCTGCCATATCATCAAGTAGTGCATTAAAAGGCTTTTTAATAGCTTCAGGTTGAGTACGCCAGTTTTTAACAGTGTTTTCAAGTTGTCTTATTCCATTAGGGCTAATAGCTAGGTCGTCTAGTTCATCAGAGAATAAACGGAATGCCCTAGATTCATCCATTAGGTTTAGTTTCTTATAATAGGCACCACGGAATTCACTAGCTGCATCTTTAACTACTCGCTTAACTTGTCCTGGAATAGTTTTGTTAGCAAATATTTCATCTGCTACTAGCTTAAAATCATTCTTTAGTTTCCTAGCTTGTTTAAGGCTTATGTTCTCAAAGAAGTCGAACTCACCAGTACCAGTTCTGTGACCACCAAAGATTCTCCTAACCTTCCTTATTGCATCAGTACCTTTGGTGTTAATAGGACTAGTAGCTCGGAAGCCTTTAACCTTAATGCCTTTGAGTACTTCTTCAGTCCCAATCATCTTATCTATCTTACGAGCTATACTACCTATTCTCATTTGACTAGTACTGTTTCTAATAGCATTACTTTCAGCAGATGCTAATGCTGTACCTAGTTCTTTTTGTCTACCTTTTATACCAGCAGCAAAACTCTCTGCTATGTTAAAAGAATTGTTTGAGGCAAGGTTAGTTACACCAAGTATGTCATCGACACTAGAACTATGAATAACTCGTAATGTTTCATCACTCATTCCTGTGAATTGTCTAATAACATCATCATATGCATTCTCACCTATTTCTTTAATGCTTTTGACTAGGAGTAACGCTCCCTTTTGAGTAGTAGTACCATTGCGTAAGGGTTGTAGCATAGTTTCTATTGGTACAGCATCTGTTCCAAAGAGAAGCTTTTTGACTATGTTACCTGACTTGTCAGGGTCAAAGAACTCTCTACTAAGTGTTTTTTGAAAGGTATGTTTTTGGGCAATGCGTGTAGCATCCTCATCTACCGCACCTATGAACTTTGCTAATACTGGAGCGGCACTACCAGCTTTTACCATAGACCTTTTCCATAGGTTCGCTATTCCTTTTAACGCTCTAGTCTTACCTAATTTCTTTAATCCTAATCCTGCTACTTTTCCACCACCGACAAGACCTAAACCTAAGACCTCACCAAATGCCGCATCTCTTGCTTCTCCAGCTAATGAGTCAAACACTTCTTTACCATCTATGTCTAAACCAAGTAGTTCACCTATTGCAAGTTGAATACCTTCACCGAGTGTTGCACCACTAATACCACCTACAGCAGCTCCACCTGCTACACCGACAGGAACACCTGCAACGGTGGGAGATGATATTAAACCACCTAAGATACCTCCACCTATACCACCGAATATCTGTCCAAGGAATGGTAGGGTATGTCCAACACTTCTAGGTATATCACCACCGTCAAACCCTTTAGGGTTAACTTCTAACCCATTTATCATTAAGCCACGTTCAGGGTCTAGGGAAACAGCGGCACCTGCAAACTGTTCTTGTAAAAACTGCATACTTGTTTCTTCATTTGGACTGAAGGAAAGTATTAGGTTTTGCATAAAACTAAGAGGTGATGGGCGTGTATCTATAGAACCAAACTGAGCTTCTGTGAAGCCGGCAGCATTAATAGCTGTGGTATCATCTTGCTTTATTTGTGCCTCTCTTTGTATAAGTTGGTCTATGGGTATAATGTTATTGCCTAAGCTAGTTTGTGCCCTTTGAACCCCACCTACAGGCGTTTGAGGCGTTTGTTGTTGTGTAGGCTGTGGTATATTAGTAGGTTGTGTACCAGCCTTCTCTCTTTCAATCATTTCATCTATCGGTATAACAGCCATTATTGTACCTCATTTCCTTGGGCATCTACGAAGTATCCTTTGTCAGGGTCAAACCCTTCTGCACCCTTTTCTTTCATTATTTGAGATTGTGTTAACTGTCTAGTTCCTGCAAGAGTTTGTTGATTGCCTGCTTGTTCTATTCCTACATCTCTAAATATCTTTGTTGGGTCTAAATCATTTTTTAGTGCTAGGTTGTTAAACCCTCTAACAGTACCCTTCATCTGTAATTCTTGTCCTTTAAATACTTTGCGAGATGTATTGATAAAGTTTCGTCTTTGTCTATTACTAAGTTTCTCACCATCAATAGCACCACGATATAGTCTTCTAACCTTATCACTTATACCAGCAGCATTTTGAGCTGTAGCATATTCACCTTCACGAACTACGCTAGTTGGGTCCATTATCTTCATAAAACCAAATATCATTGCCATATCATCTGTTGCTGTAAATTGAGTAGTATCTTTTGCTGCGAGAGCTTCTATTCTTTGTTGTCCATCTGTTACTATTCTAAAGGTCTTAGTTGCTGCATCATAACTTGTAAGCAATGCTTGTGGCTTTAGTCTTCCTTCTTTATCTGCATCAACTTGTAGTTGTAAGAGTTTAGCTCCAATAGAACCAGCATTGACTAGTTGTTGTTTCTCGCGTTCACCTGCCTGTAGTGGTTCTTGTCCAGTAAGTTTTGTAATAGACTTTAGTATTTCCATTGAACTCTGAGCTTGTCCTGTTGTTCTCGCCATGACTCCCGGAGTTGTTATAGTAATAGTACCATCTGGATTCTTTATTAACTGTCCACCAAAGTCAAAGGCTCCTGCTTGTTTGAAGGTAACACCAGTAAGTAGTTCTGATAGTGTTTGACCTTCGTTAATACCAGTAGGTTGTGGTGGAGCAAGTGTTTGGTCTCTAACAGCTCCCGCTGCTTGATTTACTGCTTCTCCGGGTTGTGGAGGACTTAGTGTACTTTCTAAACCTGCAGTCCCTCCAACTGATTGTCCACCTAATGCTTCCGTTCTCTCACGAGCTGCTTTAGCAGGAGCAACAATATCTGTAGTAAACTTTTCTATTCCTACAGCATCTAAAGCTTCCTGTGCTTGTTCTCCTAGCTTTTTCTTAGCTACTTTGTTTGCAGCTTCTTCTTTAAACATTTCAAATACTTCATTGCCTACTCTTTTTGCACCTAATGCTAGATTTAATCCAGGCACTTGTGAAGTAATTTGATTAGTCATTACTGCATTCGTAACATCTCCTATGGTGTTTAGTGTTTCTGAGTTGTCTTGACTAAGCTTTCCAGCACCTTTCAAAAGACCAAAAATAGCTTTTGCGGCTCCTTTATCTAAATTGTTAAATGGCATATCTTGACTCCTTATTGTTTTTTAAGTTCCGCCTATACTAAAAGGTCCATAGCCAAAGCTTCTTCCACCAGTAAAGGTTTTAGCAAGAGATGTTCCTGCAGCTGTCTTAAAGCTTCTTTGGAAAGGGTTGTCTGTAACTACTGATGAACCAGTAGAGTTAATTGACCTTAGTCCTGCTAATGATGAACTTAATGAGCCAGCAGTTGCAAGAATAGGTTGTTGTACTTGAGCTTGTCCACCTACACCTAAGTTAAGTAGATTGAATAGACTACCTATGTTAAATTCTTCAGCACCTCGCCTTATGTCTCCGGCTATTCTACCTTGTACACTAGCACGAGTACCTGAATCGAATATACCACCCTTTTGTAATCCGGGTTCAACATCTGCTATAGCTTCTTGAGATATCTCACTGACTACATTAGCATCTATCCCTCTAGATAGTTTGGCTAGGTTTCCTGGCAACTCTCCTCCAGCTAACAAAGTGCTTATGTTGCGTAAGGCTAATTCGTTAACTTCTCTTTGTTGAGGGTCAGCAGCTTCAACTTGTCCTAGCCTTATTTGATTAAGCCTTGTTTCTTCAGCCGTTGGAGTTGCTTGTTGCTGAGTCTTTGTTTCTGTGGTTACTTTTTCGCTACCCATTATTCACTCCTTTGATTAGTTGGTCACGCTTAAATACTTTGACAGGTTGGGTTTTCTTTCTTAATGCCTCACCTACAAAGTATTCACAGTGATAGTTAACTGTAAAAAAGTTCATCTTTAGTATTCTATATACTTTAGTATGTCTATATTTAGGATTAATCCAAGTGTTAGCAAGATAGGCAATGTTACCATCTGTTACATTTTGAATTAATGGACTAAAGGGTTCTTTACATATAAGCTTACCGAACTGTTCAAAGTTAATGTTCCAAAACTCTACATAGCCTAGTAGTTCGTTATCTTCTCTATAGACTAATATGTTACCTTTGTCTAGTAATGCCTTATGATATTTTAATGCTTCACTCTTACTTAATTTCTTTATATGCCACCATTCATTCTTGAAATAGATTTCTGTAAGTTCTTCTGCAATGGTATCTGTTATTGTTTTTTCTGCAACTATCAAAATGCCTCCACAACAAATGGGTAGAGTAGGATTAAAAGTGCTGTTCCTATAATATAAGGAATCACATTAAAAAAGATTAAAGGTAGCATTGCTAATCCAAACATTGCTCCTAATATAGCCCTTGTAAGACTTGTAGCTTGTTTCTCTGCTATAGCATCAGGACCTGTTAAGGAACCCTTAGCCTTTATATATACCCACTTGCCTATGGTTGAACCTTCATCATCCATTGTGTTATTGGGTCCATTCCAAGAAGGTATACCATAGCCGAATGTTAATACAAAGAAAGCAAATGGCATACTACATAAAGAAATCCAAGATAGCTGATTAAGTGCTATCAGTCCACATACAGTAACCGGCACTCCCAACCTCCTCCAAATCAATGAGGTTCCGTCTGCTCCACCCCACGCCCAAAGCAACGCAGAAGCTGGAACACCAAGTGCAGCCCACCACCCTAAAAATGGAATCCATATAGCAGAGTGTAATGCACCTACTGCTACTTCTTCTGGATTAAGATATTTACCAAATACTTGCATATTAACTCCTTATACTACAATTTCTGTTATTGTTATGCTTGATGCCATTACTCCACCAAAAACTACCGTTGCAGTTACACCATTAAAAGTTGTAGTGCCTATTTCATCTGAGCCTGCATGAACTTTGAATGTAGTGGCACTTGTAGTCCCTGCTATCATATAATGTGTAAACTTAATACATACCATATTGCCAGATGAGGCTGCGTCAGGTCCTGCAGCTCCTGCTGCTAATGAGTCTGCTGTAGCGTCTTGAAATAATGCTGTGGACAGATTACCTGCTGCTGCACCACTTGAAATGAATGTAACAACATCTATTCGAAGTTCGTTTGTTGCCGAAGTTGGAGTAATGGCTAAAGTCATATACTCATCACCTTCGCCACTTTGTGGTATTGTATTATCAAATGGTATTAATGTTGTTCCTGTTGCAACAGCTCCATCTTGTGCATTAACAACTTGTACAATTGCACCACTATTTAATGCACCGCCACTTGTTATCTGTACTTCGGTTCCATCTGATTCCTCACGATAGAATAGTTCAGGTTGCCCACCAGTGTCTTTAGTATACAAAGCACCTTCTGAAGCAGCTGTAGTAGGAGCGGTTGTTTCTTCAAAGTGAGTAGAGCTACAAGTTAAAGCTGCTATATCTAAGTCACCATCAGTAATGGCAGTAGAAGCTACTTTATTAGCTGTGGTTATTTGAGCTAGGTTAGCATCTATAATACCTGCACTGCCAGATAGATTAGCATTGGTTATGTTACCATTGTAATCGTTATAGATAGTGTCAAAGTTGCTATTATGAGCTGCAGCAAGAATAGTTGTCCCACTTACAAATGTATTCGGTTTAGTTATCGTAGCCATATAATCTCCTTATTTTAACAAGAACACTGTTACAACAGCACTCGCTATTGTGGTTTTGAAGTATACATCAGTTGAGTCCCAAGCAGTTCCTCCGGGGTCATGGTAAACTACTCCACCTTTACTAATGTCTGTTACTATATATCCTATAGGTATAACGCCTAAAGTATGAGCTACTGTATCTTCTGTATCTGCTGCAATATTAGATGTAAAGGTTTGAAACTGACCTGCTATGTTTTCAGTACTTCCATTTGCACCATTACCAAAGCTAGTCTTCCCTTGAGCCAATAGAGTTAGATTCTTAATATCTTTATCTACATCTTTTGAATATTCTTCTATATTTGCTCTATCTATACCAAGAAAGTTAGAACGCTTAACAATTAACATTAGAAGTTTGTCTCCAATCCACCTTGGACACCGAAGCCATCTACTTGCCAAGTTTCACCGACTATATTGTTAGAATACTTAAACCTAATTACACGCCCTCGACCAGTTAGGTCATTACGAGTTACGCGACCACCACTAACTGAATATTCAGAATCTCCATAAACAGCAGTGTTATATACATCACCACTTGTTGATAGGTCTATTGTTAGACTACGTTCTTCTCCTGTATCAAAATCATAAGCATAGGAAAGTGTTAGTACTGTGTTAGCTATTTCATAGTAAGTATAGATGTGTGGTATTCGCTTTTGGTTTACAACATCAACAAAGTTTTTCCAGTTGGTTGCATAGTAGCTGTCTATTGCTGTTACTGAGTTAGATGGATAGTCATCTATACCTGTATCACCTCGATAGACAAAGCCAAGGTAGTCAGCAAAGTAAGGTCGTTCTTCTACTTTGTCTTTTATAACATCTGCCATACCTGAGGCATTGATACCATTGTACTTGCTAAAGGCATTGTTTGCTGCATCCCAAACTATAATGGTATCATTAGTTCCGGAGCCAGAACTTGCAACACTTAGCCAGTATCTGTTCTTATCTCTTTGGTATAGGCTTACTGCTTCATCTAACTTGGTTCTGTTTAATCCTAAGAGTGTTGTAGTTATTCTATCGCTTACTTTGAAAGAGTTGTTACCATCGAAGAAATAGATACCGTCATAGGTTAGAAAGATATGTCCATTGTCTAACTCTTGGATAGAGAAAGGTGCAATACAACCTACTGGAGAGTTTGTTTTATAGACTAGGAAAGGAGTTGTTCTGTCGCCTGTAAAGGCAACTACGTGAATACTTCGTTCTTTGTATACTATCAGTCTATCACCAAGTACTTTTATTGCTGTTATCTCCTGACCGTCCTCTTTTGCTACCTCTATCCAATCTGCTGCATCCCATGAGTCTATTGTTCTAATTTCTGACCAGTAAAACCGAGAGGGGTATGCTACACCACTAACTAAAACATTAGCTAGGAAGGTATAGTTTTGAAATTGGGATACTGCTCTAGCTTTAGTTAATCCGGGAGGAACTGTCATTAATGCTGAGTTACCTGTACCATCCCATTGGAATGGAGGGTTAACATTGTTAGTTATAAGAACAGTGTTAATATATGTTTCAAAGTCACAATGGTTATCTGCTGTTATTACTGTTGCAGGATGAAATACCCATTGGTCGTTTAGTGTATGACCTGTAGTAGCTACGAATGTAATAGATAGTCCGTTGTCTAATAGTTGGGCAGCACCAGTTATAGATACACCACTTGCTTGTGATACATTATCCTTAAACCATTCAAAAGTATCTGTCGCTGCTGCTAAATCTATGACTACCTTGTATTCTATATCACCATTGCCTGTATATGTTCCACTGCTTGTCCCATCATCTAAACCTGAGCCTGTAAAAACAACTGCTTGAGTTTCTGTTACATTATCCCAAGTACCGTCTAGAGCATCCATTTTATATAGCTTACCATCAGTTACATTTATTAGTTTCTCAATCGTTGTACCTGTACCATCATCATATACATACCAGTATAGTCCATCGGAGTTTGGTGTGTTAGTAATGGCTGAGGTATTCAGTGCTGTGTAACCGTTACGTTGTAAGATAGAACCAAACTTATCAAAGTCTATATTCTGTAAATCAGTTGATTCGTTTTCTTGTAATCCTAATGGACCTGATGTACTGTTTAATCCACCACCAAGTTGTACAAAAGATACAGGAGCACTTGGGGTTGCATATTGATTTTTAGCCATCTTTTTTCTCCGTATGTATTACTTCTATTACCATATCTTTTCCACATAAGGTGCAGAGATAAGGTCCTGCGTTAATGTATTCACAGTCTGCAGGTATGATACGTCTTACACCACAAGGTTCACATTTTACAACTAATCCATCTATTTTACCCATAAGTCTCCTTAAAAGTAAGAATTACCTGAATAATAAGGTCCGGCTTGAACAGGAGAAAACCCTCGTCCAAAGTACCTACCACTTCTACCTCTAGAGTTTTTAGCTCTTTTAAGTATAGGAAACCAGTCAATCTTATCCATATTAGTTTTTCGTAATAGTTTTAATTCATCTTTGTATAAACCTAGGAATTTATCACCTTCATCTTGATTGTTTTCATACTTTAGTATTGCAACACTTAGGAATATAAGTGCTTGGTCAAATTCTTCACCAAGTTCATGAACATCTCCGTCGTTAACGAGCTTGTATGGGTCTTTGTAATACTGTACATTCATGTCGAATATTGAATCAGGTAAAGAAAGAATGTTTATTTTCTTGTATTGTATTCCGCTGGTAGTGTTGCCAGTTGGCATTACTGCTACTGTTGTGTTACCTGTATTTCCTGTAGCTGTAATTCTACCTTCAGTTGAAGCGTTTTTAACTATTCTTTCTACTTTTGAGAATGACTTAGTACCTACTACTGCAACTGTTCCGTTAAGAGAGATAACTTCAAAGTCAGGATAGCCTGAAACGGTTCCAAAGATTGTTACTTGTTGTGTAGTGTCTGATGCGTTTGAAGATACTGCTGTTATTACTGTAGGTTCAAGAACTTGTTTAATTACCATATTATCACCCCACATAGTATAGTGAGTAGGTATTGCTTCGTTTGTATTAAAAGCTCCTGAGAATTTTAGTTCTTGTTCTGTGAGGTATACCATTTGGTAAGGATAGCCGTATTCTTCATGCCACATAAACATACGGTGTCCTGCCTGTATTGGTAGGTTATATTCACCTTGTCCAAGTATGCTGTATGTTCCGGTAGTTGTAGTTACACCATCATATACTTTGTCTAATGTTAGAGTAGTTTCACCAGTTATTGTCCTAATGGTGAAGTAGACTCCAGAGCCAGAGAGTTTAAGCCTACGACCTATAGAGATATTATCTGTTATTAGAGTAGCTCCTGTTATTGTAATACCTGTTGAGTTATTAGTAGCTGTTACGGCACCTGAACCAGTAGTATATTTCTCAACAGTTTGAAAGAAGCTTTTACGTCTTAAAGAACGCCAAGCAGATTCACGAGATAGTCTATATAATCCCCTGTTGATAACATTCTTTATACCATCATCAAATACTGTTCCGGACTGGTCGCGAATAGCACCTCTTTTAACCTCTGATTGTAATTCGCTAAATATCATGATTTACCCCTTACTTTCCGTGAAAGAATTGTTTTCTGAGGCTCTTGTAGCAGAAATGTAGTTTTGCTCTATCAAACCCCTCTGCATTAGAAAGGTATTTATGAAGTGCAAAAAACATTTTACGACCTGCTTCAAGTTGTTTGGTTTCTTTTCTTTTCCAGAACATTTAATTCCTCCAACCGAATAACTCAAGCCCAAGGATTCTGAATCCATCATCTTTCTCCTCAATGTTGGTTATATGTTCGGCTACTTGTTTGGTTTCTTCACCTACAGTTCTTTGACCAAATAGTTTATACCAAAGACCACCCACGACAGCTAATATAACAAGCACTATAACAGCCTGTTGTATTAGCTTGCCGAGGATTGGACCGCTAAAGATATTAAAGCCACGAAGCAGCTTACATATATCAAA
>Ga0255052_10001657_pt1 | contig 16608 bp, 18 predicted proteins | sample JV7_2_21_MG_FD_188632 | JGI IMG/M metagenome (GOLD analysis project Ga0255052, IMG submission 188632) | Seawater microbial communities from Jervis Inlet, British Columbia, Canada - JV7_2_21 | ecosystem: Environmental > Aquatic > Marine > Inlet | place: Canada: British Columbia | collected...
AGTTCGTGGTGAGCTGGATGTCAGCCTTAAATGGGAGATGATCGAAGATCTTTTCTGGCAGCTGAGTTACTACCACAGCTATGACAACAGGTCACCAACGTCTGGTCTTGCAGAAAGCGACTACGGCATCGTTACGTCACTGGGCTACAGTTTCTAGCAGCAATCCGGATGCGTCGTTTCAGCGGCCAATAAGCTTATCTTTCTTTAGCTGAGCCATTATCGTATCCGCGGCACTTTCGATTAACTGGCCGACATTTTCCTTGTCGGAGATCGTCGATTCAATTGCCCACATTCTCGCTTCGTCGGGGCCGGAAAACATCTCTGCCGAGATCGTAACGGTACTCAATATATTGATCTCACCTGGTTCGGTCAGCTCTTCGTAATCGTATCGAAACAGATCGATGGCCCGCCCGGCCTCTTTTCTGCTTACCTTCGTGTCGCTTGTGCCATCTGCGACGGAGATATCTGCATTCTGACTAATGACACGGGCGAGCAAGACCGCATCGAAGCCTCTCGATTTAACGGTGGCGCTGACGGTACTTCTCGTGATCGGCTGGTTTCTTCCGACGACCGTGTAATACGCGGTCGCGGTAGCGCCTTCTGCCTTGATGCGTGACACCATCGCGCGCTCGAAATAAGCACGATTGTCATAGTCGCCAGCGACACCGATCACCAGGATATCGCTGTACGAGTGATCCGTGTATTTCGGGTTATCGAGGGTCTTCTTGACGCTAGTGCCGCCCGTGCTTCCGCAGCCAGAGAGCACCAGGCATACGGCGATGATCATAGAAAACTGAAGTCTTCGTAATCGCACTTACGACCCCCTACTTGCCGAGATTATTATCCAGAAAGTTGACGAAAAGAGTGGACCAATGCTCTGCGGCTTCCTCGACGCTGGTCCAATCGGTCGCGCTGCCATCACCGTAGGCAAAAGTCGGCGCCATTGCGCTGTCGGCTGCACGAGCAAGGACCTTATCGGTTTTCGGATCGCGAAATTCCATGAGAAACACCAGTGCTCCCGGTTTTGCGACGTCCCGCACCTGAACACTAAGATACGGCACGTCTGCGGAACCGGCTTTGCGGAGGTCAATGAGCGATGCCTGCACGGCCATGGTGCCCGGCGCCGGCTCCTCTACGATGGTGTAATGCTCGAGTTTGGGTATGAAAGCATCGCGAAATATTTGCCTGAGGCGTTGAAGGTCCCCTTCGTTCATCTTTACGTTCTCAGGAAAGAAAATACCCATCTCCTCCGCCATCAACTGGTGATATTTTGAGAAGTCCGTGTCCGTAGCTATGTAGGCCGCCTCGACGTTGCTGGAGGGTGCGGCGCGAAAGCTTTGCGTGGTTGTAGGTGTACACCCGGCAATCGAAAAAATTGCAGAGCAAAGGACAAGAGTAATGTTGCGAATAGACATCGCTTGTACCCCCGGTATCTCTTACCATATGGCTGCTTAACGTGCAGGCAGTTTACTGATGTTCAGGCTGAGACAAAAGCACTCCCGGACCCTTTACAGCCAAAGCGTGCCCGTGAGCCCGGAGAAATTGATCGCGGCGCAGTCAGTTCGGGCCGCGATTACCGGCGCTGCGATAACCGTCATAACGTTCAACATCGTGTGGGCGTATACGGCATCGGCGTCCGGGCGGTATTTTCCGTGGCTTGCGGTTGTTCAGGGCGCGGTTATCGGCATGGCAGTCCAGAGGAGCGGCAGGGGGCTGGACTGGCGATTTCCTCTGATCGCAGGAGTTGCTGCCTGGACAGGTGCTTTTAGTGGCAATCTGTTCATTGCGCTGGAATTTACAGCCACCGAAACTGGATTCATAAATGGTGGCGGGCGGCAGATCGTAAGAGACTTTTTTGTCAATACGGTTACAGTAATCGATGTGATTTACGCGTTCTGTGCCGTCGCTGTTGCGACGTATTACTCGAAGCGCCAACTAAATCGCAACGAAGTATTCGCGATTAGAAAACATTCGGAAGGGAAGAAGTGAAAAATCAAAAAATCTTCGTATACGGTGATTCAATCTCCGGTAATTGTTACAAGATTCAATTGCTGTGTTCGCAACTCGATATTCCTTACGACTGGCAGGAAATCGATATTCTGAACGGTGACACGCGTACCGAGGAGTTCCTCGCGATGAATGCCAACGGAAGGATCCCGTTGCTCGCGTTGCCGGACGGCCGCTATCTCGCGGAATCCAATGCTATTTTGCAGTATCTGGCGGACGGCTCCGAGCTGGCGGGCAAGGATCGGTTTGGGCGGGCATCGGTCCTTCAGTGGATGTTTTTTGAACAATACAGTCATGAACCCAATATCGCGACCTCGCGTTTCATCATCAAGTATCTCGGTAGTCCGCCGGATCGGCAGGACGCGCTCCAAGAAAAACAGGTCGGCGGCTACAAAGCGCTGGACGTCATGGAAGGCCACTTGGCGAACAACGATTTCTTCGTTGATGGCGATCACAGTCTGGCCGATATCGCACTCTATGCCTATACGCATACTGCAGACGAAGGCGGATTTGATTTAGCAGCATACCCGGCAGTTCGGGAATGGCTGGCTCGTGTCGAGGCCACGCCGGGCTACGTTCCGATGAAGAGAAAATAGTGACCAGGAAGCTCGAATTCTATTACGACTACGTGAGCCCCTACTCGTACCTGGCGAATAGCCAGCTCGGCGGATTTGATCAATCGACCCTCGTATACCGGCCGATGTTTCTCGGCGGCGTCATGCAGGCCACAGGAAACAAGCCGCCCGGCACTCTCGAGATCAAGGGACAATATCTGCGCAAGGACATAGCGCGTTGGGCCGGGCACTATGGCATCGGGTACAACCGCAATCCGCAGTTTCCATTAAACACGCTTAAAGCACTGAGGCTGGCAATTGTGGCGCAGCAAGAAGGCGTATTCGATCAGGTTCATGGTGCATTGTTCGATGCCGCTTTCGTTCATCAACTGGATCTCGGCGAAGATGCTGTTCTGGCGAACCTCATGGAGGCAGCTGGTATGGATGCGGAGGCAACATTCGCGCGCATCGCAGATAAGTCGGTGAAAGATGAGCTTAAAGCGAATACGGAAGAAGCCATTGGTCGCGGCGCTTTCGGTGCGCCGACATTTTTTGTTGGCGAAGAAATGTTTTTCGGTAACGACCGCTTTGGCTTTATTAACGTCGCTTTAGCTTAGGATCAACGATCAAGCCGAGACGAGGTCGCGGGTGACCTGTGCTCCCTTCGGTACAGTTTCCAGGTAAGAGCGGGCGAGTCTTTCAATATCCTGAATCGCGCTGCGTATGCCGACGAAATATGGCGGGCTGCGCCGCAACAGCTTCCAGTCTCCGGATTGGAGTACGCGTACGAGATGTACAATATTGTTCTTCATCGCATCCACGTAAGGATTCTCACCGTTGTAAAGCACTTCGATATACCGGTATGCACGGTTGAATTTTCGTTGCAGGCGCTCGCGGGAAACCTGCTGATAGAAAATCGGTGTCTTCGCGAGAAGATCGATTCCGGATTTGTAACGAACCATGTATTCACCTGGGTTTGCGTTTTCTACGGCGATTCCCCCCAGCACAAATTCCTTGTACAGCCGGTCACGACATTTTTCCAGATAACAACGGTCTGCCATCTGGGCAATGAGATCAGCTGTGCCAAGAAGATGTCCGCAGATAATGTCCCTCGGATCATCCAGTTCAATGTTGTCGAGGTCCAGCTCATAGCCGGTGAAGTGCACGATCATGCTGCTGACGGCAACGTCCCTGGACAAACCGAGGTCCGGCAGATAGCGGCGCAAGAAATCCGCGCTTCGAGACACATGATAAAGCGTGAACTCGGCGCCGTTATGAAAATCGCTGTCGCGTTCATCGTGACGAATGTATCCGGAATCATGAAACAATGACGTAACAATCGCCATTTGGGCGCGCTTGGGGCCGAGTCGATCGGCGGGGTCGACGCTACGCTCATAACCGACCACGAGCCTTGCCAGAGCCAGCGTCATGTCGAGCGTATGCTGCATGTCGTGATACGTCGTATCGCAGCCCTTGTAGCTTGGATATTTTCCGGTAAACAGACGCTCGAAGTCGTAAAAGGCAAGCCATACTTTGTCGAATGCTGCCCCCGGGAAGGTCTCGGCGAAGAGTTCGTGCACTGCATCGCGAACCGCGGCAGGGTTGCAGACCTGAACAGTATTTGTCACGTCGTAATCGTTACGTCGATCCTGGGACAATATTTTTTTCTTCTTTTTTTTATGCGTCGGCGGAGCAGTCATCACAGGCAACGGCATGCGAGGATTAGGCAAATCACTCATGCCAAGCCCTGCCCCACGCTGCTCGCGCACAGCCGACTTCGTGTCGGATTAACGAATCAAAATAATACACTGCGGATCATCGTCTTACAGAGGTTTAAACGACAATATGTAATATTGGACTGACGGACGTCAGATCGCAAACTCAGCAACTACGGGGGCGTGATCGGATGGCCGCTCCCAGGTGCGCGGCTCCTTGTCTATGTAACTGGCCTGACAGGTCTCGGTCATGGCCGGGCTTGTCAGAATCAGATCGATTCGCAGACCGGCATTGCGCCTGAAGCCGGCGGCACGATAGTCCCACCAGCTGAAACTTTTCTCCGCCTGATCAAAGCGGCGAAAGACGTCGCTTAAACCGAGTTTCAGCAATTCGCCCAAGGCTGCTCGCTCGCGCGGACTGCAGAGTACCGCATCTCCCCATTTCTCCGCGTCATAGACGTCGCGATCCTCCGGCGCAATGTTGAAGTCTCCGAGCACGACAAGGTTTGAATGATTTTTGAGTTCGTTGCTAAGGAAGCCCCGCAGAGCCGCGAGCCAACCCAGTTTGTAATCATACTTTTCCGTGCCGACAGCCTGGCCGTTCGGCACATAGAGGTCGACGACGCGAACGCCATTGATCGTTGTCGCAAGAATGCGGCGTTGCGGGTCCTCGAATCCCGGAAAATCCGTAACCGGATCAGTCGGCTTATCGCGGCAGATTGTGGCGACGCCATTATAGGTCTTCTGACCACTGGCGATAGACTTGTACCCGGCTTCGGTGAACGCGTCTTCCGGGAATGCCTCGGTCACTTGTTTGATTTCCTGCAGGACGAGAACATCAGGCTCATGCGCCGAAAGCCACTCGAGCACATGTGGCAGGCGAACATTCAGCGAATTGACGTTCCACGTCGCGATTTTCATGCGGCCATTCCGATCCCGCTATACTTGAGCAGCGCATCCAGCGTCGGTCTCCTGCCACGAAATGCGACAAATGCATCCATGATATCTCTGCTGCCGCCGATCTCGAGGATCTCGGATCGAAAACGATGGGCAGTTTGCTGATCGAATATGCCGGCTTCCTCAAATGCCGCAAACGCATCCGCAGCCAGCACTTCTGCCCACTTGTAGCTGTAATAGCCGGCTGCGTAGCCGCCCGCGAATATATGCGAGAAGCTGTGTGGCAGCCTGTTGAATTCGGGGTGTCGCACGAGAGACACCTCGTCGCGAATCTCGTTGAGTACCTCAAGGGGGTCGGAATCCTTGTCGGGGTCATAGGTTGCGTGCAACTCGAAATCGAAAAGAGCGAACTCGATCTGGCGAAGCATCGCCATTGCCGCGCCGCAATGGCGGCTATCGTCAAGCTTCTGGAACAGGTCTTTGGGCAACGGCTCGGCCGACTCATGATGTCCTGAAGCCTGAACGAGAACGTCGTAACACCAGGCAAAGTTTTCCATGAACTGACTCGGCAATTCGACAGCATCCCAGGGCACCCCGTTGAATCCGGCAAGGCTCGGATAATCGACCCGGGTCAGCAGATGGTGCAGCATGTGACCGAACTCATGAAAAAGAGTGACAACATCGTCATGCGCAAGCAGGGAGCGCCCTTTCTTGTCGGGTGGGGAGAAATTGCATACGAGGTAGCCGACCGGCGAAATATTTTCGCCATTCAGATTCTTCCTTACGATGCATTCGTCGACCCAGGCGCCGCCTCGCTTGCCGTTGCGCGCAAACAGATCGGAATAGAAACCGCCGATGACTGTGCCACTGTGATCGCGTAACTCGTAATAATCAACATTGTCATGCCATTTCGGAATTTCGTCGTTTCTTGCGATCGAAACGCCATAGAGCGTTTCGGCCAGCCCGAACAAGCCGCCAAGCACCTGGCTAACGGGAAAATACTGTTTCAGGACTTCGTTCGAAATCGCATACTTCTGCTGCTTCAGCTTTTCCGTGTAAAACGCGATGTCCCAGGCCGCCAGGTCATGGGTAGCCAGTTCGGCAATGTTGCCGTACTCCTTTTCGGCCGTAGGCCTCGTACGCGACGCAAGCTCTCGCAGGAATTCTGTAACTTCGGAAGGCCTGGCTGCCATCTTGGTAGCCAGGGAATATTCGGAATAATTCTCGAACCCGACGAGTTCGGCCGCCTTGTGTCGGAGACGCAGGATCTTGTGAATGTTTTCGCTGTTGTCGAATGACGTGTCGATGCTCTGGTCGGATGATCGTGTAGACCAGGCCCGGTAATACGTTTCTCTTAAGCCTCGATTCTCGGCATGGGTCATGACCGCCTGATAAGTCGGTGGATCCAGCGCGAGCCAGAATCCCTGCACATCTTTTCGTTCTGCGTCCCGCCTGGCCCGATCGATATTTTGTGCGGGCAACCCCGCGAGATCCAGCTCGTCGCCGGTATGGAAATGCCAGCTGTCAGTCGAGTCCTGCACGTTCTGATCGAAGGCGGCCTGTACGCTCGCGAGCTGCTGCATCAATTCCCTAAACTCCGCTTTCTTCTTATCCCCAAGAGAGACGCCGGCGAGACGAAAGTCTCTCAACGCATGATCGACGAGAGTGCGTTGGGCCTCGGGAGCGTTGTCGGGAAGCGCATCGGAAACCCGCTCGAATGCCTGCTGCAGTTTCTTGTTCTGTGATATTTCGGTGCTGTGTCGGGTCAGTAGTGGCAGCGAGGCGTTGTATGCCTCGCGCCAGTCGGCTGCATCCAGAACGGTTTGCAAGTGCCTTACCGGAGAAAAGACACGGTTCAACTCATGATTCATTTCCTCTAGCGGCATGACGAGGGTGTCGAAGTCCTGCGTGTCCGGCTGATCGAGCAGGGCGGCAAGCTTTCCCCGATGCTCTGCGATAAGCTTCTCGAGGGCAGGCAGCACGTCATCGGCGACAATGTCACCGAAACGCGGTAATGCCGACGTATCAAGTAAAGGGTTGGACATAGGGGCTTTGAGATCCTGTCTGGCGCAGGATGTTATCACAGGGATTATTCATGCCGGACGACAAGAACAAATACGACCTGATTGTCATTGGCGGTGGTAGCGGCGGCCTGGCACATGCGCAAAGAGCGGCCGAATATGGCGCAAATGCGGCCGTCATTGAAAACGGTCCTCTGGGTGGCACTTGTGTCAACGTGGGCTGTGTTCCCAAGAAAGTAATGTGGTATGCCGCGAGTCTTGCGCACGGCGCCAGGCTTGCCGCTGATTATGGATTCGATTTGACCCTGAACAGTCACGATTGGTCCATGCTCAAGACACGGCGCGACGCCTACGTAAAAAGACTCAACGGCATCTACGAGAGCAATCTGGACAGAAGGAGCGTGGCATTAATAAGCGGGACTGGGCAATTCGTCGACCGCAACACGATTCGCGTCGGAGAAGATGACTATCGGGCAGACAACATCGTCATCGCGACAGGCGGGTACCCGATTATTCCGAATATTCCCGGCGCCGAACTCGGCATTAGCTCGGATGGCTTCTTCGAACTCCCGGAGCGGCCGCAGCGCGTTGCGCTCGTGGGCAGTGGCTATATAGCCGTTGAACTGAGCGGCGTATTCGCAGCTCTCGGTTCGAATACGACGGTGCTGGTGAGAAAAGACGGCGTGTTGCGCGGCTTCGACGAGATGCTTCGGGACGAACAACACAAGTCGATGGCGCGGGAAGAGATCGGCCTGGAGACCGGCGTCGTGCCACACGCACTGGAAAAGACATCTGATGGCTTGAAGCTGGTCGCCGAGGACGGCCGCGAGTTTGGTGCATATGACAGCGTGGTATGGGCCGTCGGTCGTGCGCCAAACACGGAGCGCCTGCATATCGGAGCCGCTGGCGTCGAGTCGGACGGCTACGGGTTTGTACCTGTTGATGACTACCAGGCGACGAATGTGGATAACATCTATGCTCTGGGTGACGTTACCGGCAGGGAGGCGTTGACGCCGGTCGCCATTGCCGCCGGACGCCGGCTGGCCGATCGACTCTACGGTGGCATGACGGACCGTCATCTGGAGTATCGATGCATTGCGACAGTGATTTTTACTCACCCGCCGATCGGTACGGTCGGCATGACAGAAGCTTCCGCCAGGGCCGAATATGGTGACGATGTGAAAGTCTATGAGTCGAGGTTTACGCCGATGGTCTATGCGTTAGGTGATCACAAGGAACCTACGGCCATGAAACTCGTCACGGTCGGCCCCGAAGAAAAGATAATTGGTTGCCACGTCATAGGGGAAGGGGCCGATGAAATGATGCAGGGTCTCGCGGTAGCCGTACGCATGTGCGCGACGAAAAGAGACTTCGACGATACGGTCGCGATACATCCGACGAGCGCCGAAGAGTTCGTAACTATGCGGTAATCGAGATTTGCTTGAGAACTTTTTGGGTGTCCGGCCTGACACCTCGCCAGAGCAGGAATGATTCCGCAGCCTGCTCGACCAGCATGCCCCAACCCATGACAGAATGCGCAGCGCCTTTCCTGGCCGCCCAGCTACTGAATGGCGTTGGCGTGAGTCCGTAGGACAAGTCGTAGCAATAACTCCGGTCGGAAATCGCCGACTCGGGATAAGGCGGTACTTCACCCTTGACGCCTGCCGATGTGGCATTGATGACGAGGTCGAACGACGATGACGGGCGCACTTCCTCGAAGCGCAGAGCGCTTACGGATCCCATCGCGGAGAAGTGCTCGGCGAGCACCCTGGCTTTGGACAACGTCCGGTTGGCGATCGTGATCGATTTTGGTTCCGCATCGAGCAAGGGCGCGACAATACCGCGAGTGGCTCCGCCGGCGCCGAGAATCAGAATACTGGCGCCAGTGAGATTGACGTTGAGGTTGACCAGAAGGTCGCGCATCAGACCGATACCGTCGGTGTTGTCACCGATGATCTCGTCATCCTTAAAAACGAGCGTATTGACCGCGCCTGCAGTGTTCGCGCGGCTGCTGAGATGATCGACGAGACGAGTTACTTCGCTCTTGTGTGGCACGGTGATGTTCAGGCCTTTGCCGCCCGTGCGTTGAAATTGCTTTATCGCAGTTTCGAGTTTGCTCGGTGCAACCTGCAGTAACTCGTATTGCAGGTCCTGATCTGTCTGCAGGGCGAATAAGCGGTGGATCACCGGCGAGCGGCTATGCGACACCGGGTACCCCATAACGCCATAGCGATCTACTGCAGAGGGGTTGCCTTCCATGTCGAATCTCTATGCCTGCCCGGACAGCCAGCGAGCCGCGACGAGCGAATAATAGCTCAGTATTGCGCTCGCACCCGCGCGCTTGATGCAGAGCAGCGATTCGAGGACGGATTTCTTCTCATCGAGCCAGTCTTGTTCAGCCGCCGCCTTGAGCATCGCGTATTCGCCGCTGACCTGATACGCAAATGTAGGAACACCGAACTCGTCTCGTACTCTCCTGATCACGTCGAGATATGGCATGGCCGGTTTTACCATGACGAGATCCGCTCCCTCGTCGAGGTCGAGGGCCACCTCGCGCAATGCCTCATCACTGTTTGGCGGATCCATCTGATAACTGCTTTTATCACCGCCTGCGAGATTGTCGCCGGAACCGACGGCGTCACGGAAAGGGCCGTAGAAACAGGATGCGTACTTGGCGGCGTAGGCGAGAATCAGGGTATTGTGAAAGCCATCGCCCTCCAGCTGGCTTCGAATCGCGCCAATGCGACCGTCCATCATGTCGGAGGGAGCGACGATATCCGCGCCGGCTTCAGCGTGCGAGGCGGCCTGCCTGACGAGCATCGCGACCGTTTCGTCGTTCAATACGTAACCGTCTTCATCGATGATGCCGTCCTGCCCGTGGGTCGTATATGGGTCGAGGGCGACATCGGTGATCACTGCGAGGTCGGGATGTTTTGCCTTGATGGCAGTAACCGTGCGTTGCACCAGCCCGATCGGATTTGCGCATTCCTCACCATCGAGACTCTTCAGATCGGCATCGATTATGGGAAACAGGGCGACCGCAGGGATGCCGAGGGATGCTGCCTCGTCCGTTTCCTTCAGAATGCCGTCGATGCTGTGCCGTTCGATGCCGGGCATGGAGGGCACCGCCTCGGACCGACGCTTGCCGTCCAGTACGAACATCGGGTAGATCAGGTCTGCCGGGCCAAGGTCGGATTCGGCGACCAGGCGCCGCAATGCTGCGCTGCGGCGTGTCCGCCGCAGCCTCGTCGAAGGGAACTGACCGTGGGTCGATTTACTCATACCGGTGCCGTGTATTTGTAATATTCTGATTTTCCCTGTATTTCGGTAGGGTTTCCACGCCTGAATCACAAAAACTCCGGCCCTGAGTAATATTTAGCCAGAAAAGCAGGTCATCTCGTATGAACAACAGTAATGCGGACATTGAGCGCAGACAGAGGTTCGATCGCCTTGTGAGCGTATGGCATCAGGACATGTACCGTTACGCGGCCTGGCTCAGCCGGGACCCGGCGATCGCAGAAGACGTGGTTCAGGAAGCGCTACTGCGGGCCTGGAAGTCGCTTGACGCATTACGAGAGGAAGAGGCGGCCAAGCAATGGGTACTGACCATTGTTCGCCGGGAAAATGCTCGGCACTTCGAGCGCAAGCGGCTGGAGACGGTGGATATAGACAATCTGACCGCGTCCCAGTCAGCGATGCTGGCGGAAACTGCCGATACGGATCTCGATGACGTAAGAGAGGCGATTTACAAATTAGAGGACGATTACCGCGAACCGCTCGTACTACAGGTCCTGATGGGACACTCGACGAAGGAAATCGCGGAATTGATGGGCATAAAGCCGGGTGCCGTTTTGACTCGACTGCACCGGGCGCGCAACAAACTGAAGGTAGAAATAGGTGAAGGAGCGGCATCGTGAACGCCGCCGGAAAAGACATGAATTGCGAAGAGTACAAAGAAGCCATTGCAGCGGATCCGTCGGAGTCATTCGATGGCGGTCCCCTGCACTCGGCGGAATGCTCTTCCTGTAGTGCCCTGAAAGCAGAGATGCGGGCGCTTGACGTAAAGATAGCGGCCGCACTCGAGATCGAAGTGCCCGAGCTGACAATGCCGGAGTTGCCGGCGATTTCGGACAAAGGAAAAGTGGTGGACTTGTCCACACGACGGCCTGTCAGATGGACGACACCGGCGTGGTTTGGTCTTGCTGCCAGTGTCGTACTTGCGACCGTGATTGGCGTTCGATTCGTGAATACCGACGTAGATCATGGCACGTTGGCGCAGCAGGTTGTCGCGCACCTTGACTACGAACCCAAGGCGTTGACCGTTACCGACAAAGCCGTATCTGACGAAAGACTTTATTCAGTTGTGCGACCGGCGATAGCAACGCTTGACAGAGACTTCGGACTGATCAGCTATGCGATGAGCTGCGAGATCAACGGCAGAGAAGTTCCACACCTGGTGATTCAGGGTGAGAAAGGGCCGGTGACGATTTTGTTGATGCCGCATGAAATGATCGATATGCCCATACAGCTCGACGGGCAAAGCATCAAAGGCGTCATTCTTCCGGTCGGCGATGGCAGCATCGCGATAATCGGTGAACGCGGCGAAGCGATCGATCAGGTTAAATCCAAGGTTTTAGATAACGTGAAGTGGAGTATCTAGGAAAAGGGTGTCAGGTTGTTCCTTTTTCCTTTCGGGGGTGTCACTAATTTCAACCTGACACCTTTTAAATTGACCAGAGGTAGGAGATAGAAATGTCTGAAAAGAAAGTAACGAAACCAATCGCCTTGGCCGTTGGCATCGCATTAGCCGGTTCTCTTGCAGTAGTTGAAGCCGCACAGGCTGACACTGGCGCAAGCCCGTTCGCAATGACCACACTGAGCACAGCGTATATGCTCGGTGAGGGCGAAGGTAGCTGCGGTGGCGATAAAGGCGACAAGGCCGAAGGCAGCTGTGGCGGCGACAAGGGCGACAAGGCCGAAGGCAGCTGTGGCGGCGACAAAGGCGACAAGGCCGAAGGTAGCTGCGGTGGCGATAAGGAAGAGGCCGAAGGTAGCTGCGGTGGCGATAAGGCTGGCGAAGCTGAAGGCAGCTGCGGTGGTGACAAAGAAGGCGAAGCCGAAGACAAAGGCGAAGAAGGCAAGTGTGGTGAAGGCAAATGCGGAGGCGATGCCTGAACCCCCGATACTTGCTTCGTCAAGCAAAAAGAAAAGGCCTGCATATTTTGCGGGCCTTTTTTTGCACCACTAAAGATAAATTCGCGTCTTCCGTTGCCGCAAGAATTTCGTTGCGGGCGAATTGGGCCTTTTTATTGTCGCAATAGCCAAATTAGCAAGTGGGGCCAGAGCCCATTTTTATTTATGATTCCGGCGTCAATCGATAATGCGCCGAAAAAAAAGGCTCTGACCCCATTTTGATAAGGAAGGAATAATGTCCAAGAAGATAAGCCGATGTGCCTGGGCGGGAGAGGTTAGCCTGCCGTATATCGAATATCACGATAAAGAGTGGGGGGTCCCCGTATGGGAAGACCAAACCCAATTCGAATTCTTGATCCTGGAAGGTGCGCAAGCAGGACTGAGTTGGTCAACGATTCTCAACAAGCGAGACGGATACCGTAAAAATTTTGTAGATTTCGATGTTGAGAAGGTCGCAAGATTCACTAACAAGAGAATCGAAAAGATTCTTCAGGACCCCGGCATTGTCAGAAACAGACAAAAAGTCAACTCCGCTGTGACTAACGCGAAGCTGTTCCTGAAAGTTCAGGAAGAGCACGATAGCTTTTGCAACTACATCTGGCAGTTCGTCGATGGAAAGCCAAAGCAAAACAAGTTTCGCAAAGACTCCGACATTCCGGCGACATCGAAAGAATCGGATGCGATGAGCAAAGACCTCAAGAATCGCGGCTTCAAGTTTGTCGGAAGCACGATTATGTATGCGCACATGCAGGCAACCGGCATGGTCAATGACCATGTTATTAGCTGTTTTCGCTATAAGCCCTGCACCGCATTGGCGAAAAAACGCTGAGTGGTTAATAATTCCGGGTCCTCCCAATAATGAACAAGTAAAAGGGACCGGAATGTCAGAGCAATCAATCGGCGGGCCACCGCGCGCGTTTCTAATTATTAGCATCGTTGCACTGCTGTGGAACGTGGTCGGTGTGATGATCTACGTCATGCACATCATGACAAGCCCAGAGGCACTGGCGAGCATGCCGGCAGCGGAAAGAGCACTGATGGAATCGGAGCCGGCATGGGCGACAGCGGCGTACACAATTGCAGTCTTTGGCGGTGTGTTTGCCTGCGTCGGGCTACTGCTGAAAAAGGCTTGGTCTGTACCGTTGTTCCTAGTGTCGCTGGTCGCCATCATTGTGCTCTATACGTATTGGTTCTTCATGGCAGCATCCCTGGAGGTTTACGGAATGGCAGGATTAATAGTGCCTGTGCTTGTGACCGTGATTGCGGTTTTCCTGGTGTGGTACTCGCGGGACGCCAGGGGGAAGGGCTGGCTTAGCTGATTATGTTCATACGCACTATCACCTATTGCGATTGCAAATGAGAATCGTTATCATTTGCGGCAAGGTGGTAAGTAGCGGAAATTACAGGCTTTGCAGACAGTGACCCTCGAATCTTTGCAACGTGGCCAGAAAGGCGTCATACGGGCGATTGATACCAGCGATCCCATGGTACAGAGGCTCATGGTCCTCGGCCTTGTGGAGGGTGCGGAGATAGAGCACTCGAGCTCTGCCATCGGCGGAGACCCACTCGAGTTCCGCCTGTTTGGCAGCGCAATTTCGCTTCGCAAAGAGCACGCCCGGCACTTCACGGTGTCTCCGCTCCCGAACGGTGGCTAAGTCCAGCGTAAGCCGTGTTTCAGTTGACCAGATAACTGCTAGCCGGCGACCGACCGCCAGCATCGCGGTTGTCGGCAATCCCAATTCCGGAAAAAGTACGCTCTTCAATCGCCTCACGGGCTTGAGGCAGCGGACTGCAAATTATCCGGGCGCGACGGTCGAGAAACATGTCGGTACAGCCAATGTCGGCAAGACCGTTCTCGAACTCATCGATCTTCCGGGCACTTTTTCCTTAAGCGCAAACTCGATGGAGGAACGCATTGCCGTCGACGTCGTGCTGGGCAGAATGCCCGGCACGAATCCACCGGCTGGCATTCTCGCCGTCGTCGATATGACGAACCTCTATCAGGGACTGTACCTGGTGCAGCAACTGATGGAACTCGAATTACCCATGGTGGTTGCACTGACGATGAGCGATGCGGCGACCTTAGGTGGGCTGCGCGTTGATGTGGATGCGTTGCGGGCGCGACTCGGCGGCGCTCTCGTTTGTCCTGTCGTTGCGACCACAGGGCTGGGAATTCCCGCGCTTCGGGAAGCGCTTGCCGAACTCCCCGAACTCCCGAATCCGGAGCCACCCAACTTCTGGCCGGAACTGAGCGAGGCCGCTGAATCGCTTGCTAGCGAATCCGAACAATCGCTGCGCCGCATCGAGATCGAGCGGGCAATCATCGATGGCAACGGAGATTTCGAGAACCTCGACGAAGTGCGCCGGGAACTGTTTGGTGACGAGCCGCCGCTCGCCAAAGAAGCCCGGTACCGTTACAGATGGGTTCGGGAAGTCCTGGACGAGGTGCAACAAAAATCGCCGGCGCTCAAGACCTGGAGCTCGCATATCATTGCCTGGCTTAATCGGCCCGTACCAGGAACGATCGGCCTGTTCGTCGTCATGGCGATCGTTTTTCAGGCAGTGTTCGCCTGGGCAACGCCTATCATGGATGCAATCGATGCCGGAAGCGCCGCACTTGGGTCGTTCGTAGCGGCGCGACTGCCTGATGGGGCGTTTTCCAGCCTGCTTTCGGACGGAGTAATCGCAGGTGTCGGCAGCGTCATCGTTTTCCTGCCACAGATAATGATTCTATTTCTGTTCATTATCCTGCTCGAGGACTCGGGTTACCTTGCACGAGCCGCGTACCTGATGGACCGTGTCATGCGGTCCGTCGGATTGTCAGGTCAATCCATCATTCCAATGATTTCGAGTTTCGCTTGTGCCGTTCCGGGCATAATGGCGACCCGCGTCATTCCAAATCGGCGAGACAGAATTGCGACAATGCTGGCTGCACCGTTCATGACCTGTTCGGCGCGGCTTCCCGTCTACGCGTTGCTCATTGCGGCATTCGTACCCGCACAGTCCGTGGGCTGGCTGAATCTACAAGGACTGGTTTTGCTGGGCCTTTATGTTCTTGGCATTGTTGCCGGCATCCTGACCGCCTTGCTACTCAAAGTGACGGCGCTGCGCGGGCCCAAGCCCCCGTTTGCATTGATGCTTCCCGAGTTCCGAAAGCCAAATTGGCGCACGGTTTCGATGCAGCTACTCGGACGCGTAAGAATATTTCTACGCCGGGCGGGTACCGTCATTTTCACGGTAGCCGTCATCGTTTGGGCGCTGGCCTATTACCCGAGATCCGACACAGTTGCTTCGAAACTCGTTGAGCAACAGTCGGTTGCTGAGGCATCGCTGGTCGGTGCAGCCCTTGATGAGAAGCTGCAGCAAATCGAACATCAGGCTTCGGCAGACCAGCTCGCACAAAGCTGGCTCGGTCGGGCGGGACAGGTCGTCGAGCCCGTTTTCAAACCACTGGGTTGGGACTGGAAGATTTCGGCAGCCGTCATCGCGGGTTTCCCCGCTCGCGAAGTCGTGATCGCCGTGCTCGGCACGGTTTATGCTGTTGGTGACGAGGCCGACGATGTAAGACTTGCGCAACGGCTGAAGTCTGCGACTTGGCCGGATGGATCCGCCGTATTTACATTACCCATGGTATTCGGGCTTTTGATTTTCTACGCTTGCTGCCTGCAATGTGCCGCAACGCTTGCCGTCATTCAGCGCGAAACCAACAGTTGGCGATGGCCGGTATTTGCCTGGGTTTACATGAGCACGATCGGATATGTCGGTGCGTTGCTGGTCTTTCAGTTGGGCAGCGGCTAAGGAAATAAGATAGCCTCATAACATGCATTACTTTAAGCAACTGGCTGCGATTGGCCTTCTTTGGATCTCGGGAAGCTCTCTTCTATATGGGCAGGAGCCGGAAGACGTTCATCCTTATCTGACGGAGACGTTTTTCGTTGATCTGGGTATCTATTTTCCGGATCGGGAGACCACGCTCGGTGTCGACGGAGGCCTGTCGGGTATAAATCAGGACTTTGAATTCAGCCGCGTCACGCGTTTGGAAGAAGATGACGAAACATTTTCCATGGATTTTGGCTGGGGATTCGGCAAGAAGTGGGCAGTGTATGCACAGTACTTCAAGTCGACCGGGGCAACCGGGGCCGCGCTAACCGAGGACGTCGAGTGGAGGGACCTCGTGTTCGAAGCCGGCACAAATATTGTTGCCGGGCAGGAATTCTCGGT
>Ga0255052_10001658_pt1 | contig 16605 bp, 8 predicted proteins | sample JV7_2_21_MG_FD_188632 | JGI IMG/M metagenome (GOLD analysis project Ga0255052, IMG submission 188632) | Seawater microbial communities from Jervis Inlet, British Columbia, Canada - JV7_2_21 | ecosystem: Environmental > Aquatic > Marine > Inlet | place: Canada: British Columbia | collected...
CAGACGCTCTGCTGCCTTTGGGCATTTCGATCAAGCAAGCCGAACACATCAATGCATACTTCGATCCGCCGCCGGCGAACTCGCTGCTTGCCGGCGTCGGACCGGCAGACGTGCATAACCGCGACCCGCGCACGATTCCGCTGGTGTCCTCAGGCGCAAGGACGGTCGGCAATGGCGTGCTCGCCGTTGCCCGGACCGCCAACGTGGTCTTTTGCCAATTGGCGCCCTGGCAATTCGAGTACGAGAACAACTTCGGGCTCAAACGGACGTTCCGGCGCAGCAGCGTCCTTGTGGCGCGGCTCCTTGGCAACCTGGGCGGCGACGGCGAAACGCCACTGCTGGACCGAGTGTCGGCCCCGGTCAAAAGCAACGAGCCCGGCCGGTGGCTCGACGGTTTCTACCTCGACAAGCCCCAAGAATGGGATGATCCCTATCGCTTCTTCCGGTGGTAACAACAATGAAGGATGAGAAATGAAAGACTCAAATATGAAATATCAAGATAGTGGAATGCGCCTCCGGCGGATTACTTCATCAATTTTGCGTTTTGCATTTTTCATTTTGATTCTCTCAACGTCTGTCCGCTCACAGACGATCGATGGCAAGATTGCCTTCGAACCCGTCGGTCTGTCCGGGGGAGGCGGTATGTTTTCGCCTGCGATTTCCCCAGCCGACCCGAATCTGATGATGCTCAACTGCGATATGAGCGCCGCGTATATTTCAGAAGACGGCGGGCGCAACTGGCGCATGATCAACCACGCTCAACTCAAATCGGACACAAGATGCAGCCCGGGATTCCATCCGTCCGATCCCGATGTCATTTATGCTTCATCGCGCGGCCGGTTGCGAGTAAGCCGTGATCGTGGTATGACCTTTTCACCCATTGGCAATCTCAAGGCATCTCTATACGGCCAGATCGCAATAAGCCCGTCCCATCCGAATATGATGCTCGCGGGCACGCGCAGCGGCAACTGTCAACTATCTCGCGATGCCGGCAATACCTGGGCCGCATGCAACGGACCACACGGTTCGGTGCTGGGATTCGGTTTTGATCGCACGAGCAATGGGCGCATCATGTTCGCGGCCACCGACAAAGGCATCTGGCGCTCCAACGATAGAGGGCAAACCTGGGCCGAAAAGACGGGCGGCCTGCCCTCCAAGCACTTGCAGGGATTCGCCGGCGGTTCCGATGCGGCAAAAGACGTAATCATGCTCTACTGCACGGTGGCAAGCAAGGACGAGAACGGCACCTTCGAAGGCGGCATATACCGTTCCGATGATCGAGGCCAGAGCTGGCAGCCGGCTATGGGGCGAGGCATCAACACCGATACGAAGAAGGCCGACCAATGGGCCTATGGCGCCGTCGCCCAATACAGACAGCTTCTAACCACCGATACCAAACCGCTGACCGTGTACGCCATGAACACGAGCACGGGATTCCATCCCCCTCATCATGAGACGGTTTATCGAAGCGATGACGGCGGGCGGACGTGGCGCGATACGTATTTCATGGACCCGCGTTTCGAGCGATACAACGTTGCGCCCAACTACTTCACAGCATCCACGGGACAGTCCTACAAGGGTGGTGACACACCGTTCGCAGTGGCAATATGCAACAGCGATCCCGACCGTCTGATCATCCTGTGGAGCCAATGCTACATCACGCACAATGGTGGTGACACATGGTTCAACGGCCATACCTACCCTGCCGGGGGCCGGCAGGCCGAACCCGGCTGCGCATGGGTCTGCAACGGCCTGGTGGTAACCACCACGTGGCACTATTATATTGATCCATTCGAAGCGAATCGACATTACATCGCCTACACCGATATTGGCATGGCGCGGTCAATCGACAGCGGCAGGACTTGGATCTGGTGGGACAAGAACTCATGGGCGCCATGGCGGAACACCTGCTACGAGATCGCATTCGATCCCGAAATACCGGGCAAGATGTGGGGCGCGTTCTCCAATGTTCACGACATTCCCAACGATAACATCATCTCCGAACGTCACGGTCACGACGCTCCGGGCGGGCTTTGCATCTCGCGTGACTTCGGTGCTTCATGGAAGCACGAGGCTAAGGGGATTCCGCTGAGGCCGGTGACGTCGGTCGTGCTCGATCCGCGCAGCCGGCCCAATGAACGCACATTGTATGCAGGCGTGTTTATGGAGGGTGTGTACAAATCGACTGACGACGGCAGGACGTGGACGCTGAAAAAGAACGGTCTGGGCCACCCGAAGAACATGCGCGTCTATCGGGTGATTCTGCACAAGGACGGCACGCTCTTTGCGATTGTATGCGCCAAGCGTCCGGCGGCAGGTGAGCCGCTGATGAGCGAGGGCGTAGGCCTGTACCGATCCCGAGACGGCGCCGAGACGTGGGAAAAGGTGAACGCCTCCCGGCTCTTTCTTTACCCCAAGGACTTCACCGTCCACCCCGACGACAGCGATGTGATCCTCATCGGGGCGTGCGATGCGAATCGGCAGGGTGAGTCAGGCGGCCTGTATCGATCCGAAGACGGCGGCAGAACCTGGCGGCGCATCGGGCGTCGAGGGCGCCAGACGTTCGGGGGCTATTTCCACCCCAGCCATGACGGATGGATCTACATGACCCTTACCGAAGGCGCTCCTGGGCCCGGCCTGTGGCTTACGCGAGACAACGGCTCGACCTGGAAGGCGTTCGAAGGTTTGCCGTTCTCAAATGTCCAGCGTGTGCGGTTTGATCCGTCGGACAGCGCCAGGATATATGTCACTACATTCGGCGGCAGCGTCTGGCGAGGACCGGCCACACCTGGTGCGTGGCGCCCTGAGTCAGAGTGACAGGAGCTTCTCTTCGATCCATCGCCAGGTTTTGAGGTAGTCGCCTTTCGCGATTATGGCGTTAAGCTCTTGGGTGTTCTGTTGCTTGAGCAGGGCCCACAGTTTATTGGTGAGGCGTGTGTTCATTTCGAACGTCCCTTTGATGTCCCACCTGGTCGGCGATGTATCGGATGTCATAAAATCGTCATAATCGTATTTCTGGAGATAATAGAGAAACTCCAGGTAGTCCAGCAGGTGGTGGGTTCCCACCATGTAGTCCCAGTCCCATTTTCCGTTGTTGTCGTTAATGTGGATGTAATACAGAAACCTGCTGCGGGCAAGGAGCGAGACCGCCTCGGCGGGATTCTCGCTGCCGTACATCGAATGGCCAAAATCAAGCGTCACGCCCATCTCATCGATCCCGATATCGTTCAATAATAGAAGTGTCTTTGCGGCAGTGTCGACGAAACATCGGCCCCTGGTCTCGCTTGGCTTATACTCGATAAAGAGCGGAATCTCATGCAGGTAGCTTGCCGCTTCGCCCAGCGTCTCGACAAGATTCTTCCAGGCCTTGCCGTAATCGTACTGGAAGCTGAACTCGTAGCCGTCAGCGAGGGGACAGCAGGTGACCTTGTCGGCCCCGACCGCTTTGGCATAATCCTTCGCATTCTTGATGAACTGCACGGCCTTCGCTCGAATCTCCGGATCGGTCGAGGTGAGACTGCCGTTGCGAAACTCCGGCTCGGCCTTGACATTGACGTTCACGGCCGAGACGTCCAGCGAGAACTTGCCCAGAAGCTGCTTCATATCCTGAGGATCTTCGCAGACTTCATACGGAAATACCATCTCGACGCCGCTGACACCGTCCATTTCCGAGGCCATTTGAAGACGTTCCTCCAGCGTCTTGGTGGGATTGTATTGATGAAATCTGTCCTTTGTCTGGCTGAGAAAACTTGTTATCACGGCATGCTTGGGAACATCCATTGTTTTGCTCTCCTTTCGGTTGTTGTGAGCCCGCTGGCGCTCGCGCCCGCTCACACCTGATTCTCTGTTGGAAGTCTAATCCTGAATCTGTGTGACCCTTTGTATATCTGGGTCTGTAAAACGATCCAAAACATCGCGCGCGACGGAGGAAAAACTGTATATCACTGCGCCTTCTTCGCCCGCCTGAAACCAGTGTTTTGTCCCCGGCTCGATGGTAATCTGGCCGCCCGGCTTGAGGATCACCTCGTGCCGCATCGTATAGACATCCTCCTTCCCGGCCGGCACGAAACCCTCACGCATGTTATCGTCGCCGGGGATGTAGAATCGCACGGTGCCCCGGACGACTCTTTCGGTTTCTTCCTTACCGGGATCGTCGCCCACCGGCGGGTGCCAATGCTCGGGAAGCGTCTGGTTCGCAAACAAAGCGACAACCTTGACTGCAATTCTGCCTGCAGCGACGAGTGTGAGGATCTGGGCGCCCTCTATATCGAGCCGGCTCAAACCGAAGTCCGCCACCTCGACCTTCTCCGCTTCTTCGTCGGTAATATGAATGCCGGACGCCCGGATCATGTCAACGGCGCGGGTTTGTGCCGCCTCGAGCTCTTCTCTTGTCAGCATGTGCACCTCCTGATTCTATTTCAGAAAGAACATCTTGTATGTAAGAAGACCGCCGACCAGTACGACGGCGGCGATTATAAACAGCACCAGCCGGACCTTGACCTGTCTCGGCGAGACCGAATCCGAGATAGCCTTCTTCGGGTTCATGAACAGCCACGCAACGGCGGCCAGAACGTTAATAATCGCCGCGAAGACAAAGAATGAGTTGGCGGTCCCCGCCTCCTCGGCAAACCACGGGAGCGTGACGTTGGCAACGAAGTAGGGAAAGATAATTGCGCTAAAGGCCGAACCGAGGTTACCCAGCATGTTCATCGCGCCGGATACCGCGCCGGATTTGTCGCCGCCGATGTCCATGCAGAACGACCAGCTCGGACTCAGTGTCAGTTCAACGCCGAACACGGCTATGCTAAAGCAAAGAACAAATTGCAGAGGACCGGCGGCGCCGGCCTGTGTTGTCAGGATCAATCCAGCCGCGCCTATGACGAATCCTGTCACAGCGGGGATTCGGCGCGATCCTACGTGGTAACCTTTGCCATACAGGAAGGTGACGAGTGCTCCAGATGTCCAATGGGCAAACATGCCGAAGATCAGCGGAATTGGCGCATAGACAGCCGCCTCGGGTCCCCACTGCCTTGCCAGGTACGGTTGGAGCCACGTGAAGCTGATGAAGAACGTGATATTGCTCGCAATGTACTGGAACATCGCAAGCAGCATGTTGCCCGAGGTTACGATGACTGCGAAAGGAACCTTTGCCGACCGAGTGGATTTGTCCGTCCGTCCCTCGCGGACATAGCTCAATTCGGCGGCGTTTACTCGCCAGTGGTCTTTGGGATCATTGCGGAACCAATAAAGCCACACAATCACCCAGACGACCCCAATGACCCCGTTGATCACAAATGTCATGCGCCAGCCTACGACGGCAATTAGAAAGGGCATCAGGAACAACGACAAGGCGGCGCCGACCCTGGCGCCGGAGTGAAAGAGCCCCTGGGCAATCCCGCGTTCCTTGGCCGGTACCCAGTCGTACAGGGCCCGAGTCGCACCCGGAAAAGCGCCAGCTTCACCGACGCCAAAGAGGAATCGTATCGCCAGCAACGATACGGCATTGAACGCGGTGCCCGTCAACACTGTGAAGACGCTCCAGAGCGACACCACGCAGGCCAACACTCTTCGCGGCCCGAGAACGTCGGCGAGCCAGCCGGATGGAATCTGAAACAAGGCATAGCCGATCGCAAAGACGCCGAAAATGTATCCCATCATCTGATCGTTAATGTTGAGATCATTCTGCATCGCACCGGCGGCAGAGGAAATGCAGGCGCGGTCCATATACGTGTTCATCGTGTGCAGGAACAGCAGGCCGATCAGCCAGTAACGCCCTCGGCTCTTTACCGGATTCTTGTTCACAGGCTCACCGCCTCTCACTTCGGATATACTGTCCTTGTCGTTCCTGCACCATTCATGACACGGTGTCTTGAATTTCGTATCCAATATTTATGCCGACTGCGGGTTAGCATGTCAACCTTTGTGTCAGGATAGTGGAATTTAGCGCGTGCACAACCACACGCCGGACGGGCGGTGACTCAGAACGAACGTTGACAGTCGGTCCCGCCAATAGTAGGATTCCTGATGACCCACAACCTATAGCGGTGAAAACAGAAAAGGAGCATGGCAATGATCTCTGGCAAATACCACTACAGAAATCAGTCGGCTGTCACTTTGTGTCTTTCGCTTATCGCGCTGTTCTGTGCCGCGGTTTCATCTGTCGAGGCGCGCACGTATCCCAAGAAAGCGTGGCAGACAAAGACTCTGAAAGAGGTTGGCTTAGACCCGCAGAAAATCGACGCTATCGCCAGGCTTCTTGGAGGACGAGGCTGCGTCGTACAAAGCGGCTACGTCGTCAAGTCCTGGGCGGACCAATCCCGAAAAAGCGGCTGGATGTCGTCGAGCAAACCGGTAATCAGCACCCTGCTTTTCTTCGCCCTTCAGGAAGGCAGGCTGGATTCCGTTGATACCCCAATCAAGCGTTTCGGCTGGGACCTGCGTGCGAAGGATGAGACAATGACGTTTCATCATCTGGCGAACATGATCAGCGGCTACGCTCGACCCGACGAGCCGGGCGCCGCCTGGGCGTACAACGACTACGCGATCAACCTGTACCGGCTCACACTGTTCGATCGCTTGTTCGGTGCCGAGCCGGCTGCAGTGGCTAACGATCCGCAGAGACTCGGGGCCCTACAGTTCGAAGATGGTTTGTCGTTCAGCAGGAAGGCTCACGTCGTCGCTTCGGTGCGCGATTTCGCCCGGCTGTGCTGGTTCTGGCTCAACAAGGGCAAATGGCAGCAGAGGCAATTACTTTCCGAAGAGTTCTTCGATAAGTATTGCAGGCCCCATGTCCCCAGAGATTTGCCTCATACTAAGAAGGCCGGCACCGACGACTACCTCGGCATCGGCTCATACGGCGGCGGCTCGGACCACTTCACGAAATACGGACCGGGGATCTACGGCTACAACTTCTGGTTCAACGGCACCGGACGCGATCATCTCGACGAGTTGACGTGGCCCGATGCTCCGGCCGATGCCTTCATGACGGTTGGCGCAGGAGGAAATTCGGCGGCAATCATTCCGAGCCTGGACATGGTAATAGTCGCAGCAAAAGCCAAGTGGGGAAATCCGCAGCCGGGCAACTCGAAGTCCGTCATGAACCAGGTGATGAAAATGGCTGTCGAAGCCGCCGGCAAGACATACAGAATCACCGGACAACTCAAGAAATGGCACCGTGTCGCGATTGATTTCAAAGGACCTGACACGAGCGAAATGTCAACCGACCCAAATCCGTTCCTGGACTATCGCCTCGGGGTATCGTTCACGAGTCCCGGCGGCAAGACGTACAGTGTCCCTGGGTTTTACGCCGGCGACGGCAACGGGGGCGGTTCCGGAAACATCTGGCGAGCGCGTTTTTCACCCGGCGAAGCAGGCAAGTGGACTTTCCAATCGTCTTTTCGAAAAGGGGCCGAGATTGCCGTGAGTTTGGATCCGAGCGAAGGGGAACCCGCAGCGTTCGATGGCTGCCGGGGAGCCTTCGTCGTCCGGCGTCGTGACGAGAATGCACCCGGTTTTCTCAAATGGGGACGACTGGAATATGTGGGAACACATTACCTTAAGTTTCACGATGGCCCGTACTGGCTCAAGGGCGGTAACGATACGCCAGAAGACTTGTTAGCCTATGAGGGCTTCGATAACACACCCCGCGCTAAGCACGAATACACCCAACACGTACAAGATTGGAAGCCAGGCGACCCCGATTGGAATAATGGGGCCGGGAAAGGAATCATAGGTTTCCTAAACTATATGGCAGAAGAGCACGTTAATTCAATATACTTTATGCCCAACAACATCGGCGGCGACGGCAAGAATGTCTGGCCTTATGCAGACAAGATCGATCCGAAAGGGGATCCCGACAACGACAACCTGCATTTTGACATTAGCAGGCTACGTCAGTGGGAGATTGTGTTCGATCACGCCCAACGAAAAGGGATTTTTCTTCATTTCGTGCTCAACGAAGCCGAGGAACTCAACAAGCGGGAGTTGGATAACGGCAAGTTAGGTGTAGAGAGAAAACTATTCTATCGCGAGCTGATTGCCCGTTTCGGCCATCATTTGGCTTTGCAGTGGAATTTATGCGAGGAATACAACCTGCGATTCAAAATATCTCCGGAATTAGCGAAAGAATATGCCGGATACATTCAAGCCGTCGATCCATATGATCATCCTATTGCCATCCACCATGCAGGAAAGGCAATCAAGGCTTGGGAACCGTTCCTGGGTGATAAGCGGTTTACCGTCACATCTTTTCAGACCCAAGACATTGGTGTCGTTGAGCAGTGGCGGACATTATCAAAGGAAGCTGGTGTGCCGCATGTGATCGGCATGGATGAGTTTTTCCCGGACAAAGCCACACCCGAGAACGCCGATCGGCACCGCCGCCAATACATCTGGCCCATCTATCTATCCGGAGGACAATTGGAGTTCATTCTTGATGAGTTGCTGAAGACCGAGAACTTTCGCAAATACGAGAAGCACTGGAGATACATGTGGTATGCCCGCCGGTTCATGGAGCGGAATCTGCCCTTCTGGCAGATGGAACCGGCCGATGATCTGCTTGAAGGTGAGTCGGTTTATAAGGACAAAACGTCAACTCATGACGGTCAGGTCTTCGCCAGGCCGGGGCAATGTTACGCGCTGTATTTTCCTTCGGCACGGAAGACCGGAACGTTCGATCTGAGCGCTGCTCAGGGCAAGTTCACCAAACGGTGGTATAACCCGCGCACCGGTCGATTCGTCGGGTCGGAAACATCGGTCAAAGGAGGCAGCGAGATAACAATCGGGCGGCCTCCGGGAGATCCTGAGAAAGACTGGGCCTTGCTCTTGAAGCGAATGTAAAACCGGCCCCAAAGCGAGCGAATGTTGAACATGGAACAAGGAATTTCGAACGAAGAAGTATGTAATGAAGTAGGGTGGGCACTGCCCACCGATCACGTTGCGCGGTGCGGTGCACACCCTACCTGGTATCTGCTCGTCCTTATCGTTGTTGCATTACATCCTGGACTTGTCGAACCAACTTTCGGGGCCGGCCCGCCGCGTGCTTTGGGGCCCGGTGAAATCCCGGCCGACACGCGGCTCGGTCCGTTGAAAGGCGAACGAGGTGACTTTTCTTTTGTCCCGGTTCAGTCACGTCAAGAGTGGAAGCAGCGAGCCGAGTACGTCCGGAAGATCATGCTTGTGACACTGGGGCTGTGGCCCATGCCGACCATCTCGCCGCTGAATCCCGTTATTCACGGCGCCATCGATCAGGGCGATTACACAATCGAAAAGGTCTACTTTGAGAGCATCCCGGGTTTCTACGTTACCGGCAATCTTTATCGACCGAAGGCAAAAGCGGGCAGACTGCCGGCGGTGCTGAGTCCTCACGGGCATTTTCCAGGCGGGCGATTCCAGGATGAAGGAATCGAGACCGTTCGCGGAAAAATAGTCAAAGGGGCCGAGCGGTTCGAGGATGGCGGACGCAGCTTCATGCAGTCGCGCTGCGTACAACTGGCGCGCATGGGCTGTGTAGTGTTTCATTACGACATGGTCGGCTACGGTGACAGTGTGCAGATACCTCTCGATGTGGCTCATCGGTTTTCGCAGTTGCGGACAAAGTTCAGTGTACCGTCCGCGCAATGTTTCTACAGCACCTCTGCCGAGCTGCACCTCCAAAACCCTATGGGGCTGCACACTTACAATTCCATCCGTGCTCTGGATTTCCTGACTAGCCTTCCGGACGTTGATCCCGAACGTATAGCCGTGACCGGAGGCAGTGGGGGAGGGACACAAACTTTCATGTTGTGCGCCGTGGACGAGAGGCCTCTTGTCTCTGTGCCCGTAGTGATTGTCTCGACGACGCGACAGGGCGGATGCACATGCGAGAACATAAGCGGGTTTCACATCGGTACGTACAACCTCGAAATGACGGCGCTGCACGCGCCGAAGCCGTTGCTTTTGATTTCAGCCAATGACGCCACACGGACCATGCCTGAGCGAGGATTTCCTGAGTTAAAACAACATTACGGCTTGCTCGGAGCGTCACAAAACGTTTCGCACGTCGCCCTCCTGCAATTTCCGCACAACTACAACGCTGTCAGCCGGGCGGCCATGTACAATTGGCTCAACCGGCATCTCGACATCGGACTTGCCGAACCGATTGTCGAACGCTCGTACAACCGGTTGACTAGCGCTGAACTGTCGGTCTGGGACGATAAACATCCCCGACCCGGGGCCGGCCGCGAATTCGAACTTAAACTTCTCGAATGGCTAACCAACGACGCCGAGAGGCAAATCGCCGCTCTGGCTCCTCAAGATGCTGAGTCTCTCCGACGCTACCGCCGAGTAGTTGGTGGGGCATGGGACACTCTGCTGCGAAATCTGCCGGACGATCCGGAACTCGGCTTCGAGAAAACGAATTCGGTGGACACCGGAGAGTATCGCCAAACAGTCGGGCTTCTGTCTTACCTGACTATCGAAGGTCACCACGCGAAACTGCCGATGGTTGTGCTCGCGCCGGAGAAATCCAGTGAGCGAACAGTGATTTGGATAGACGAAGAAGGGAAAGCCGGTCTTTACACGAATGACGGCTCGGTAAAGTCACCCGTTCGGAGTCTGCTCGATGCGGGCGCGACTGTGATTGGCGTTGACCTGTTGTACCAGGGTGAATTCCTGGCCGATGCACAACCGCCCGACCGGCAACGATGGCTGCCCAATGAAGAGGGGTATGGCGGGTGGACGTACTGTTACAATTTGCCCGTATTTGCCCGCCGTGTTCATGACATTCTGGCCGTGATAGCGTCTGTGAAGGATAACGAGGTCGACGTGGTGGGTCTGAACGGTTCCGGACATCTCGTGGCTGCTGCCCTCGCGCAGGCGCGAGGATCTGTTGCTCGCGCGGCGATCGACACAGAGGGATTTCGCTTTGCCGATCTTGAAGATGTTTACGACATAAACTTCATGCCCGGTGCGGCCAGGTACGACGATCTGCCGGGCTTGTTGGCGCTCACGACGCCTACCCGGATCTGGCTTGCAGGAGAAGGCAAAGAGGCCCCGCCAATAGTCAAAGCAGCTTTCGCTGCCAGCGGCAAGGCTAAGAACCTGACGACTTTTTCAGGAGCATCTCGGGGTGCCGCCAGGCAGGCTGTCGAGTGGCTGCTCGGCGAATGATTTCGTCCGCGCCGATTCACTTCGTATCGTCACCGGGAATGATGGGTAGGATGATGCGAGAAGGGTGCTCGGCGTCGTGATAGATCGTCTGCTGCGCCACGATCATTTCGGCGTCCATTCCGATCGGATTTCCCGTGTTCTGGTTGCGGTCCCACAGGGGCCAACTGCTGCTCGAGACGTGGATGCGGATGCGGTGTCCCTTCCTGAATATTATCGCGATCGGTAGCAACTCGATCTTGTACTCGTATGTCTTCCCCGGTTCGATCAATGACGGCGTGTCCCAGATCGAATTGCGAAACCGGGCGCGGACGATCCCCTCGGTCACGTTAAGCGCCTGCCCGTCAGGATAGACGTCGATCAGCTTGATCGTGAAGTCCGTGTCCTTCGCCGATGAAGCGGCATACAGCCGGGCCTCGACGGGGCCGATTACCTCAGTGTCCTCGTGCAACTCCGGCGTGCTGTAGACCAGAACATCCTGTCGGCTCTCGTTCGGGCGTTGATCTGTCGGTCCGGCCACTAGCAGATCGGCAATAGCAAAATGCGAGCCGTTGGCCCCAAGCGTCAAGACCGGGTCGTGGGGGTCATAGCTGTATCTGGTCGGAGGCTCTTTGTCCGGCGGTCGCCTGCCGAGCGAACCACGTCTCGAACCGTCGGGACTGTTTAGAAAGTAGTCGGTAAACTTCGTGCCCTTGAGCGGCCACTGGTTCTCCATTCTCCACCGGCCGTGCCGGACCTGGATCTTGATCGGCGGCTCGTCCTTTATTCCCGTATCAATCCCTTTTAGATGGTAATCGAGCCAGCGGATTGTCTCACTAATGTCCGGCGCGCCGGAATGACCGTGGTCGCCTATGCGCACGCGGACATCAGGGGAAGGCCCAAGTTTCGTCAGCGATTGATAGCTTTCGAACGCGGCCCCGGCGTAATAATCCTGCCAGCCTGCAAAGCAGTAGACGGGGATGTTGACCTTGTGGTATTTGTTACCGTCACGCATGCCTATCGCCTTCCAGTACTCGTCGTGCGACGAGTGAGCGATGTAGTCATTCCACAGCTTGTCTTCGCGGCCCAGAAACTGCTTGTCCATGTCGATCAGCGGCACGAAGGAGAGCATTTGCTTCCACTTGCCAAGAGAGTATTTGCCGGTCGGGATGGCGCGATTGCTTTGAGTCGTCATTTTCAAGTGAATCGCGCCGTAGCTGCGATAGCCGTACTTCCAATGATCCGCATCGATATAGCCCGGGACGATTGCCTTGAGGCTCGGAGGCTGAGCCACCGCGGCGCGCCATTGCGTGGCGGCCCAGTAGGAGCCGCCCCACATTGCCACCTTTCCGTTGGACCAGGGCTGTCTGCTTATCCACTCGATTGTGTCGTATCCGTCCTTGTCATCTGGAAAAAACCGGGTGCCATCGCTGCCGCCGCCCCCTCGGCACTGCTGGCTGACGAAGGCGTAACCTGCCTTGTTGAAACGCCCCGCGTGATTGCTCAATCCGCCTGCCGAGTATCCTCGTGTCAACACAGTCGGGTAAGAACCGCTCCCTGCAAGAGAAATGATCGTTCGCAGCTTGATTCCATCGCGCATCGGCACCATCACGGTCTCGGCCCTGCTAGCGGCACAGAACACCAGGACAACCATTGCTGCGATTACCTTCGCAGAAGCTCGAAATTCTAATATCGAAATCCCAATGACCGAAATTCGAGACAGCGGGTTCTCTCCTCTGTTTTGAGCATTTGAGTTTCGAACATTCGACATTGTTTCGCAATCATCGACCACCGGAAGAGCCGGTGGTATGAGGAAGGCCCCTAAAAGGGGCCGTTAAACAAAAGAACAAATCAGCCACAGAGCACACAGAGTTCACCGAGAATTTTGAGTATAAGTTGTTTCGTATTTGATGAGGCTTTTGACGACAGGTTTTACCCACAGTTTTTGTTTTCACTGATATTCTGGTAAAGTTCTGCATTTGAGTTTCTTATAGCTCTGAGTTCTCTGTATTACAAACTCCCAACAACTGGAAATTCTTTCCAGATAATTTGAGATGCTTATCGTATCTTGTTTAATTATATTGGTTTATATCTCTTCTTTTCTCTGTGTCCTCGGTGCCCTCTGTGGCTTTCTATTCTTTTGGTTCCGGCCGAAGACCGGGCTGTGTCCTCTGTGGCAAACAATAAAACACTGGGAACGGCAGAGCCTCTTGAATTCTCACCGGCAGAGTCGGTGGATTACTATTGATTTCGAGCTTGGTCATGCCGTATCCGCAGCGCCCAGTCCCCATCAGCCGGAGGAGTGAATCGCCGGAGACCGCCATTGACTTGGCGCCCGTTTTGAAAACGTCCGTCTTGACCGATGGCCGGGTCCCACCAGACAACCTCGAAATTCCTATTCGCGGGCAGGCTGACAGTGACACTGCCTCCGGTGGGCAGATACAGCGCGTAGACCTCACCCGGCTTCGCCAGGCAGAATGCCTTTCCCGATTTTATCACTTCTCCGTGCGATTCCATCTCCCAGAACGGCAGCGATTCCATAAAGGCCCTGGCTCCACCCAGTTGGGTCCAGACCGGCTCCCAGGCCGACATCGGACGATCATATGGCTTGTTAACATGAGCTTCCCAGACTCCGCCAGCCAGATAGGCGCTCCACCAGGCATGACGGTCCTCCTCGGGTCTGCCCTCGTCGAAGTTGACAACGAGCGTTCGCCTGCCGCGTTGCCGGCATCGCTCGATCCAGTTGAGAGTCGTTCGATGGTGTCCGAGCGCCTTTTCGATACCGACGACCGTGCCGGGAGAACCTGTCTGGATCGACGTAAAATCAACTTGGTCCGCATCGATGTACTGGTCGTTGGGCGTATTGACATTGTGAATTCCGCGCGGGTGATCGTAGGGGTCGATCTGCTCGAGCTTGCGCATGAATTCCAGCGCTTCGGCAAGCTTGTAGTTCTCGTTGTGCTCTTCGTTGAAGTTGAAAAGCAGCGCCGGCAGATCCCCGAAACGAGCGATCATCTCGCGGTAGTAACGTCCGTGTCTGTAGCCTTTCCAGGCGCTGTCATCTTCCAGCACCAGGTAAGGCACCACGCCCTTGGTCTGCATGTACTCGAACAGCTCCCGCCACTGGGCCAGCTTCGCTACGTCGAAGCGCGCATTGCGCCCGCCATTAGCCATCGCCTGGCGCGGCGTCTCGCCCAGCCAGGGCCAGACATCGCGGTCGTCGCCGCCGACGTTGTGGGTCATGACGTAAAGCGAGTTGATACCCCGAGCGGCCAGATAATCGATGGCGGCCTTTCGCTTGGTCATTGTGTTGTAGTTGCTGTAGTTGCCCAGAAAGTTCTCCGGATCGTCGCAGCCGGCCTTAAGCCAGTATGGCCCGTCGCGGAACTTCAAATAGCGAAGTCTGTTTTCGGCGGTTCCCGTGTATTCGAGTCGTCCCCAGCGATAGAACGCCGGCGCACTTTCGGGCGGTTCCGTAACGACAAATTTGCCCGAGAACCCATTCAATCGGCCGTTGTCACTCTCAGAAACGTATTTCCAGTGGCCGGTTTCGTCGGCTGAAAAGCGAACCTTCCAGACGTCGCCATCGAGACCACCGCGCCCGTCTCCGTCGTAGAATCCCGGCACACGACACTGTGTGCCGCCTGGACTTCTGAAAAGAACATCAAGGGAAACGGCAAACGGATTCGGTTTGCCGTGCCCCTTGGATGGGGGCCCTGCAAAAGCAATCTCAATTGGCGCCCACTTGGCGAAAGCCCCGACGCCGTCAACCAGAGGATTGAGACCGTCAATGGAGGACTCGATGATATGAGGTATGCCGTCCGAGGACGGTTCGCTGGGGACGTTGAATCCGGCAAAGACGATGCCGTTCTTGTGGTTCCACAACACGCGCGAGCCGCCGGCGCCAGCGCCCCAGGCCCAGGCCTTGTCGGCGCCTGGGTAGTAATCGCCATCGGTGTTGACCCAGGTCATAAAGCCATAGGGGGCCTCTGGGAATTCCTGTGGATCGAGACCAACGTTGCCGTCGTCAGGGCCATTATAATTGACCTTGGCCCCATGGGTCTGTTTGGTCTCGAGCTGCTCTACGAAGGATCGCGGGATTACCTGCTTGTCCCGCCATCTGCCCCGAGCCAGCACGAGCAGGCCGAGCCTCCCCATATCCTCAAGATCGAACTGAAAACGAATCCCATCCTGGTTCACTCTTGTCGTCCAGCCGCGCAAGTCGATTGCGTCGAAATAAGCCTCGCGCACCACGTCGCCGTAGTTGTCGGCGTAATCCTTCTTGCCGTAGAGTCGGGCGAGCGCATTGCACAAATGTCTCGGATTCTTGTCGGAATAGGTCCATATCTGCCCCGGCTTGTAGGCTGGGTGATCGCCGTAGGGATAGTCGAATCCGGACGTCTGCGTTATCACGTGCCACCAAGTGGCTTTGGCATCCTTGCCTGTCAGTTCTTTGCGCCAGACTTTGATTCTCTGGTGAACGGATGGAATCTTGCCCTGTCCGATAGCCGCTCCGACGGTCAGGGCGTGCCAACTCTTGCGGAGCGATTTGACCTCAGTGCTCTTGTTGAAGTCACCCTCTACGTGAACGAGATAGCCGTGCCGCCACAATGCCCAGTCCGCCTTTGGCGGACCTTTCATTCTTTCCTTTATCCGGGCGATGAAATGGGGGCGCATGCCCACCTCCTCGGGCCGTCTGCGGTCCTGGTCGGCAATAGACTGACCCGGGGGTGGGAAATAGATGCCCTCTGCTTGGGACTTCTGCATCTGGACGGGGCCGGCAGAGACGGGAAACAAGATCAATCCCGCGACCAAACATGTAACGTATCGAATACAACGCATTTTGAGTGCCCTCTGTTGGTAAGAGGGTGTTTCAAGAGTTGCTCTGGCTTCGCCGGCTGCAAAGCCCCATGGCTTTGTCGGCCTCCATCGACGATAGAACCAGTCCGCCTTCGGCGGACTTCGGCCTTCGTGCCCTGGGGCTCTTCGCTCGAGCTCGGGCCGACGATCAACTCTTGAAGCACCCTCTAAGATCATCATTCGGAGATTTCCTTTTATCGAAGTGTACCAGTTTTTCCTGATAAGGCAAATACTCCATCTGGCCCGATCAATCCGAACGCCTGGGGATGCTCACGATTCTTCTCTTATCCTACGATTTTACATTTGACTTACCCAAATTAACAGATACAATTGTCCTTTGGATCTATAGGTCCGAGGGGAGTACAATTTGGTAACGAGATATACTATTGATGCGGTAGACTTTTGCCGGTACTACTTGAGATTGCATCTTTTGCTCCGCATTTATACCCATCCAGAATGAAATTTCGGGTCATTATTAATACAAATATAGGACGATGACCGATATTTGTTATTGATGCATGAATTCGAATTAACAACTCTGGAAGTTCAAACTCTTCGTACAGCTCACCATGGCTGTAGGGAAAAACGTTTAGCGGATCGCATTAAAGCGGTTGTTTTGCT
>Ga0255052_10001661_pt1 | contig 16558 bp, 18 predicted proteins | sample JV7_2_21_MG_FD_188632 | JGI IMG/M metagenome (GOLD analysis project Ga0255052, IMG submission 188632) | Seawater microbial communities from Jervis Inlet, British Columbia, Canada - JV7_2_21 | ecosystem: Environmental > Aquatic > Marine > Inlet | place: Canada: British Columbia | collected...
CGGTGCGCATCTTATGTATCCGGAAACGCGCACAGTTCTGGACATCGGTGGTCAGGATACAAAGAGTATCCAGGTGGATGAAGACGGTATCGTTGTCAATTTCCAGATGAATGATCGTTGTGCCGCCGGTTGTGGCCGTTACCTCGGCTACATTGCTGACGAAATGAATGTTGGCGTACACGAACTCGGACCGATGGCGATGAAGTCCACGAAAAACATTCGCATCAATTCGACTTGCACGGTATTTGCAGGTGCAGAATTGCGGGACCGGCTGGCAATGGGTGACAAGCGTGCCGATATTCTGGCTGGCCTGCATCGTTCGATAATTCTGCGCGCCATGTCCATCATTTCCCGATCGGGCGGAGTAAGCGATCAGTTCACATTTACCGGTGGTGTGGCCAAGAATGAGGCCGCCGTGAAAGAGCTCAGGAAACTGGTTAAGGAAAACTATGGCGATGTGCAAATCAACATCAACCCGGATTCGATTTACACGGGCGCACTCGGCGCGGCTGAATTTGCCCGCCGGGAGGGAGAAGCAAGATGACAATAACGGTCGGACTTGATGTCGGTACCGGGGCCGTTAAAACCGCTCTGTTTCAGGTGGAGGACGGCAAGATCGAGTGGTTGGCGCGCCGTAACGACAAGATTCGCCAGCGCGATCCGTTCAAGCTTGCTGCAAGCGCTTTCGATAGTGTTCTCAAAGAAGCGGGTCTCGAGTCCGACGACCTCCATTACGTTGCGACTACCGGTGACGGTGAAAGCATCCAGTTCAGTACCGGGCATTTCTACTCCATGACCACACATGCGCGTGGGGCTATATATCTGGAGCCTGAAGCACGCTCGTTGCTCGATGTCGGTGCGTTGCACGGACGGGGCATCAAAATGGATGAACGAGGAAAAGTGCTCGGCTACCGAATGACCAGTCAGTGTGCATCGGGTTCGGGACAGTTTCTGGAGAACATCGCCCGTTATCTCGGAGTCGCGCAGAGCGAGATCGGTGAATTGTCACAGCAAGCGGACGACCCGGAAACGGTATCGACGATCTGTGCTGTGCTCGCGGAGACGGATGTCATCAATATGGTGTCCCGCGGCATCTCTGCTCCCAACATAATCAAAGGCATCCATCTTGCGATGGCAGGGAGGCTGGCCAAGCTTCTGCGAGTGATCAAGGCAAGCGGTGGCATCACACTGGTTACCGGTGGGCTGGCTCTGGATGATGGTCTCATTGTCGCACTGCAGGAAAACATTGAGCAGCAGAAGATCAAGGTCAGCGTGAAGAGCCACCCGGACTCACCCTATGCGGGCGCCATCGGCGCAGCGTTGTGGGGCGCCTTCCGCTACGAGAAGCTGGCGGCCCAGGGCAGGTTTGCAAAAGCATCCTAGTGGTCCAACAAGTTGATATTGACGGGCTTGGAAAAAGGAAGAAAAGACAATGGCACTACATATCCTGGAAAACTGTACCGCTTGTGACGCATGCGTGATCGAGTGTCCTAACGAGGCTATATCCGAGGCCGATCCTGTGTATGTCATTGATGCGTTCAAGTGCACTGAATGCGTCGGGGCCCACGATGAGCCCCAATGCCAACTCGTTTGTCCTGTCGATGAGTGCATCGTGCCCAATCCTGATTTTGTCGAAACCAAAGAGGAACTCCAGGAGAAGTACGAGCAACTCAACGGATAATTGATCATGGGCAGTCAGACACCAAGCTACCGTATGCTCGGGATAGAGGACCTGGATGCGGTTGCGGAACTCGACAGGCAAAGTGGTGGCGTTGCACGTCGCGGTTTCATCAGCAAGAGACTGGCCAGCCAGGAGCGTCACCCTGACGCGTTCATCTCGATGGCTGCCATGACAAATGATGCGCTGGCAGGATTCGTGTTCTGCCACATGATTGAAGGTGAGTTTGGTGGCACAGAACGAATGGCCATTCTCGACGCCCTCGGGGTGGATCCACACCACCAGGGCCACGGGCTGGGTCACCAGATGCTGGACAATCTCATCACCGAGGTGCGTGAGCGTGGCGGGCGAGAAATAAGAACCCAGGCACATTGGAACCAACGAGGCATGATTGACTTCTTTTGCAGTACCGATTTTTCACTGGCACCACGGTTGGTACTGGAGTGCGGGCCAGACGCTCATATTAGTATTTTGCACACAGAGGACGATTCCGACGAGATCCAGAGCGGCAGTTCGGCGATGAATCACGGCTTGCAGGACTACACAGTGGAAATCGACTTCAGCGATTCAAGCGGTGATGACTTCGAAGCATTATCTCGCGACAAAATTCCACTACGGTCGTTGCAGGCGGACGACATCGATGCTGTTCTTCGTATCGATCGAAAGATAACAGGTCAGGACCGGGGCGAATATTACCGGCGCAAGTTTTCAGAAGTGCTGGAAGAGTCGGGTGTTCGTATCTCACTGGTTGCTGAACTGGACGGCCAGGTCGTTGGCTTCATCATGGCGCGCGTGGACTATGGCGAGTTCGGGCGAACCGACTCTGTAGCTGTCATCGATAACATCGCCATAGCACCGTCGGCCAGAGGACATCACGTTGGACATGCCCTGATGGACCAGCTCCTTATCAATTTGCGAACGCTTCGCGTGCAGACCGCACGAACCGAGATCGAATGGAACCGCTTTGATTTGAGTCGTTTCCTGGAGCGCTGCGGGTTTTGTCCATCGCCGCATCTTGCGCTCTCACAACGGCTTGACTGAGCTTGTGATAACGAGCGACACAGCTACAGACGAGATGCTGGTACCTTATCTTGAAGGTACCAGCCCTTCGCCCCTGGAGCCCGAAGTCGTCGAGGCCATCAGGTCTGTTTACGACCCCGAGATTCCGGTCAGCGTTTTTGACTTGGGACTTATCTACGATCTGATAATAAGCGACGCTGGTGAGGTCACGGTGATCATGACCCTTACTGCACCCACGTGCCCGGTAGCGGAAGAACTCCCGAGCTGGATCCAGCATTCGATCGCGGCAATAGACGGTGTCAACAACGTAACGATGGAACTCGTATGGGAGCCGTTTTGGAAACCTGAGTATATGAGTGAGGCTGCGAGACTCGAGCTAGGGCTCATGTAACGAGCTGTAACGGTAGAGGCATTGTCATGCAAGTCAACAAAATCGATCATATTTGTATCGCGGTAAAAGACCTCGACCAGGCCCGCAAAGTTTGGGAGCCGGTGTTGGGCAAGTCAGGTCCGGACGATGCATACATTGATGAACCCGAGAAGATCAAGGTAGCCAGATACTGGGTAGGCGGTGTCGGATTCGAACTCATGGAATCCACGTCCGCCGACGGCGACGTCGCCAGGTTCATTGAGAAGCGCGGCGAGGGCGTGATGCTCATCAGTTTCAACGTAGCGAATACGCGTAACGCCATGGCCGAACTGGAGGCCAAAGACTATGACTTCATCGGCGGTGCACGGCCATTCCGCGACTGCGAGTTTGCGTTCCTGCACCCGAAAAAAATGAACGGAGTCCTGCTCGAATTAATCGATTACAAGTGGGACGAACTCAGTAACAAGCCTAGTGACGAGTCATGACGGCAGACCTGCAATTGTTATTTACGCTCAACGGCGAAGAGCAGCAAGTCCGGGTGTCGGCCCGCAATACGTTGACGGAAGTGTTGCGAGAGCATCTCGGCCTCACCGGTACCAAGCATGGTTGTGAACTCGGAGAATGCGGCGCCTGTACCGTGCTGCTGGATGGCAAACCCGTACTTTCCTGTCTGATGCTGGCAGTTGAATGTGAAGGCCGTACTGTCGAGACGGTGGAAGGGATGATGCAGGGCCCGGAACTTCATCCGCTGCAAAGCGCGTTTGCAGAACTGGGCGGTACGCAATGCGGATATTGCACGCCCGGTGTTCTATTGACTGCCAGGGCACTGCTCGTACGACAACCCGACGCTACGCGCGCCGAGATTCGAGAGGCCCTGTCCGGCAACCTCTGCCGCTGCACCGGCTACCAGCAGATCTTCGAGTCGGTGGAAGATGCGATCCGGCGCATTCAACAAGAACCTGCCCAACCTGAGTCAGTCTCTTGAGTAATCGTGACGACCTGCAACTTGTTGGCAAACGCCGTGCGCGTGTCGATAGTCTCGGCAAGACCACGGGCCAGACACGTTTCGCGGACGACATCACGCTACCGCGAATGCTCCATTGCAAGCTGTTGCGCTCCCATGTGCCTCATGCCGAGATCGAGCACATAGATGTCTCACGTGCGGAAGCTATGGCCGGTGTGCATTTGATACTGACCGGCGAGGATTTTCCGGTTACGTACGGAATTCTGCCCGTCAGTCAGGATGAACGGCCACTGTGCAAGAACAAGGTTCGCTTTGTCGGTGACCCGGTGGCTGCGGTGATTGCCGCTGACGAAGCCACAGCCGAGGAGGCCGCAAGGTCCATTGAGGTGCGCTATCGGCCATTGACCACGGTTTCGGATCCGGCAAAAGCGCTTTCGCAGGAGTCGGCGCGTCTGCATGAATACGGCGAAGAGGGCAACATCCACAAACGGCTCGCGTATTCCTTTGGCGATGTAGACCAGTCGCTTGCAGATGCGGCTCAGGTCTTCGAGGACGTATTTTTCTACCAGGGCAGCACGCACCTGGCCCTGGAGCAACATGCCGCGGTGGCACAAGCAGACCCTGAGGGCCGTGTCACGTTGTGGTCAAGCACACAATGTCCACACTATGTGCACCGGGCACTGGCCAAGGCTCTGGCACTCCCGGCCACACAAATCCGCGTGATCGCCTGTCCCAATGGTGGCGGGTTTGGCGGCAAGACCGACGTGTTCAATCATGAAATCGTCGTGGCCAAGGCCGCATTGCGTTGCGGCCGCCCGGTGAAAATCTGCCTGACCCGGGAGGAGGTTTTTTACTGTCATCGTGGCCGGCACCCCGTGCTCATGAAAATTCGCACTGGCGTAACTGCAGACGGCAAGCTCACGGGTATGCATCTGCAGACACTCCTGGACGGCGGCGCCTACGGTTCTTACGGGGTTGCATCCACGTTTTACACCGGAGCGCTGCAACCGGTCACGTATCACTTGCCGCGCTATCGCTTCGATGCGTGTCGCGTCTTCACGAACAAGCCACCTTGTGGCCCGAAGCGTGGTCACGGAACGCCACAGCCCCGTTTCGGCCAGGAAGTACAACTGGACAAAATCGCGGAGAAGCTCAAGCAGGACCCGGCGGAATTACGGCTCGCTATCGTCGAACAGCCCGACACCCTGACGGCCAACTATTTGCGTATTGGAACGATCGGTCTGGCGGAATGTATCCGGCGTGTCGTTGACCGCTCTGAATGGAAAGACAAACATCGCAAGTTGCCATTCGGTCGTGGCGTGGGCCTTGCTTGCAGCGCATACCTCACGGGTGCCGGTCACGCGATTTACTGGAACAAGATGCCGCATTCGGGCGTGCAATTGAAGCTTGATCGCAGCGGCAGCGTAACGGTCTTCTGTGGATCCACTGACGTCGGTCAGGGGTCGAACGATGTACTGGCGGTTATGGTCGCCGAGGTTCTCGGCATTTCTCCGGGTATCGTGAGAACCGTCACCGGGGATACCGCACTGACTCCGGTGGATCTTGGATCCTATTCGAGCCGGGTAACGCTGATGACCGGAAACGCCGCGATTCAGGCGGCCGAACGTGCCCGAGAATTGCTTGCCAGCGCAGTAGGAGAGCAACTCGGCGTGCCTGGCGAGCGGCTCCGGTTTGCCGATGGGCATGTCTTTGATCTGGAAGATCCGGACACCGGTGTATCCTTTGAACAGGCGGTGGTCGCTGCCGAATCGCGTTTTGGCACGCTGGGAACGGTGGGGTCTTACGCGCCGCCGCGACCTGCGGCAAGATTCAAAGGCGGTGGTGTTGGCCCGTCTCCCACGTACTCCTATAGCGCAGCCATCGTCGACCTCGATGTTGATCCTGCGACAGGCATGATCAATGTGAATCGCGTCTACATCGCCCACGACATAGGCCGCGCGATCAATCCCGTGTCCGTCGAAGGGCAAGTCATCGGTGGCGTCTATATGGGGCTTGGTGAGGCATTGATGGAAGAGCAGGTTTTTCGCCGTTTACCGCCAAAGCACTCAGATGCGTTGGTGCATCGTTGCCCATCGATGCTGGATTACAAGAGTCTGAGTAGCCTCGACATGCCTGAAGTGATCATCGAGCTGGTGGAAAACCCGGATCCCAATGGGCCCTTTGGCGCCAAGGAGGTAGGTCAGGGTCCGTTGTTGCCGGTGATGCCGGCGGTAGCCAATGCTGTCTTTGATGCCGTCGGTGTGCGCATCGATGAAGTCCCTATTGCACCGGAAAAGGTGTTGAAAGGCCTCGACCAGATCGCCAATGGGGGCGAGGGTCGCGTCGGGCCCACGGAATTTCCGGATATTCATTGGCCGGAGCCCTATTTCGTGCCGCCGCCCTGGGAGGGTGGTGACGGGCAGTCCACCAACGATCCCGAACACAAACGCGCGGCGAAGATGCACGAGATGGACCGGACGACTGCGTCATGATGCGGCTGCCGAACTTTCGTTACTACGCACCCCGGACACTCGAGGAGGCAACGAAGATTCTGGCTGGCGAAGGTCCGTCTGCCAGCTTGCTGGCGGGAGGAACGGATTTGCTTCCCAAGATGAAGCGGCGGCAACAAGAACCTGAGGTCCTGGTAGCACTGAACAATATCGGCCAACTGAAGAAGATTGGGAACAACTCAAGTTTGAGGCTCGGCGCGGGTGTGACTTTGAGCGACATCGTTGCCGACCAGAGGGTGCGAAAAGATTACCTGGCGCTGTGGCAGGCAGCATCCCAGGTGGCCACGCCAGCTTTGCGCAACACGGCCACGCTGGGCGGAAATCTCTGTGTTGATACCCGCTGTACCTATCACGATCAAAGCTTCGAATGGCGCAAGGCGATTGGCTTTTGCATCAAACAGGACGGTGATATCTGCTGGGCGTCTCCCACCAGCGATCGATGCTGGGCGGTTTCGTCCACCGACTCCGCACCTGCACTACTGGCCCTCGGTGCTGAGGTCCGACTGCTTTCGGCGACCGGTGAACGGATCGTCGCACTTGAGAGTCTATACCGCGATGACGGTGTGCTGTATCTGACCCGGCAGCCCGACGAGATACTGGCCGAAGTTATTCTGCCAACATGCGCAGAGTGGCGCAGCACCTACTGGAAACTGCGGCGGCGTGGGGCATTCGATTTTCCCATTCTGTCGGTGGCGGCAGCGTTGCGGATCGATGCCGGTGGCACGGTGCGTGAAGCTCGCCTGATTCTGAGCGCAATTGCGTCGAGTCCCGTGTCTTGCACTGACGCGGTGGAACTTCTGATTGGTAATCGCCTGAGCGATGAACTGATCGAGGAGGTGGCAACGCTTGCCGGGGTATCAGCGCGGCCCAAGGAAAATACCGATGCGCCCGCCTATTGGCGCAGACGAATGGCGGTACCGATGGTTACCTGGGCCCTCAGGGAATTGCGTGGCGACGACATGTGCGATGAACGCCGCCGGCTTGCGGGCCAGGCAGTGTCGATGTGTCAAGCACCGCATTCCTCGCAGACCACAACCAAGGAGAATGGAAAATGACGAGTGCCGCTTACCGCTGGGTGATGAAAGATCCCGGCGAGCCTATGGTGTCCGAATCCTTTGATCCGTTCCCGCCAGAATCGGGCGAAGTGGTGGTTGAAGTGGCCGGGTGTGGCGTTTGCCACACCGACCTTGGCTTCTTCTATGACGGTGTCCAGATACGCCATCCGTTGCCACTGACCCTCGGTCACGAAATCAGTGGCCGCGTGATTGCAACGGCCGCCGATACCGGTGACTGGATGGACAAGGCAGTTATTGTTCCGGCGGTGATGCCCTGCGGCAACTGTGAATCGTGCAGTCGCGGGCGCCCTGCCATCTGCTCAAACCAGAAGATGCCGGGCAACGACATTCATGGCGGCTTTGCCTCCCATATCCGAGTGCCTGCTTTGGGCCTCTGTCCTGTCGACGAAGTTCGTCTGAGCAATGCCGGACTGGAACTCGCCGATGTCTCTGTTGTAGCCGACGCCGTGACCACCCCGTACCAGGCAGTTGCCAGATCCGGCCTCGCTGAAGGCGATCTTGCAGTCGTGGTCGGCGTGGGAGGTGTCGGCGGATACACGGTACAGATTGCCCATGCCCTGGGTGCCAAGGTTGTGGCCATCGATGTCGACCAGGACAAGCTGGATGCCGTGTCAGACCATGGTGCGGCGCTGACATTGAACGCGCGTGAACTCGAGTTCCCGGATCTCAAGCGATCGGTTCGCGATTTCGTCAAAGAGAACAATCTGCGCAAGACCGAATCCATCGTGTTCGAATGTTCCGGCACGGCTGCCGGACAACTTACCGCCTATGGATTGATGACTTTCGGCTCCACGATGTGCGTCATCGGCTTCACCCTGGATAAAGTCGAAATCCGCCTGTCCAATTTGATGGCTTTCGATGCCCGGCTGCTGGGTAACTGGGGCTGTGACCCAGCACTGTATCCTGCGGCGCTCGATCTCGTGCTGAGTAACAAGATTCAGCTCCTGCCGTTTGTGGAACACAAGCCGCTGGGGACGATTAACGAGGTTTTCGATGCAGTCCACAACGGTCGCATGAGTCGTCGGGCCATCCTCGTGCCGGAGGTGCAGACATGACTGACAGTCCCCTCAAAGTCTCCCTCGAAAGCAACGGGCAGCTGCTGGAGCTCAAGCTCAACCGCCCGAAGGCGAACATCATTGACGCAGAGATGATCAGCGCCCTGGACCGCGCCTTATCGGAACATCTGGGCAATGCCGGGCTCAAGGCGGTTTTACTAAGTGCGGAGGGGCCGCATTTCAGTTTCGGTGCGAGCGTGGAGGAACACCTCCCAGGTCGTTGCGCGGATATGCTCAAGTCCCTGCACGGACTCATCCTGCGAATCTTTCAAAGTTCCGTGCCGGTCATGGTGGCCGTGCGCGGTCAGTGCCTCGGTGGTGGACTGGAAGTTGCAGCCGCCGGCCACCTGATATTCGCCGCGCCCGACGCTAAATTCGGCCAGCCGGAAATCAAGCTGGGTGTGTTCGCGCCTGCCGCGTCCTGTTTGTTGCCAATTCGCATCGGCCAGGCAAGAGCCGAGGACCTGCTCCTGTCGGGGCGGACCATCGACGCCGAAGAGGCCCATCGGTTTGGCCTGATCAACACCATCGAAGATGACCCTGAAGCCGCCGCGCGTGCCTGGTTCGACGAGCACCTGGCCCCGTCAAGCGCCAGTTCCCTGGGTGTCGCCGTGGCTGCCGCTCGCGGAGAAATGTACGCACAGGTGCAGCGACGACTCGGCGAGGTCGAGTCCCTTTATCTCGACAAGCTGATGAAGACCGCTGATGCGGTGGAGGGATTGACCGCGTTTGTCGACAGGAGGCCACCGGAGTGGGAGAACGGTTAGCCGAGGTTACCCGGTTGTTCAACGATGCCGCTTCTGCCGGTCGTGACACGGTTCCGGCTGCAGAGATTCTTCAACTTGTCACCGGCAAGAAACCCGCAATATCCAGCCACTCATTTTTTCTGGGGGTCAGGGACACGCGGGAGTTCGGATTGATCATCAGTGCCGGTTCGGGCCGTGCTGATGTCGATTTGTATGCTGATTGCATTGCACCTGCGTGTATGTCGGCGACCGCCTCGGTCGAGTTGACAGACCCGCATGCCTTCCTTGAACTCTTCCGGCAATGCTTTGTGCACCGCAATGGTGCTGGCGTGGACGATGAGGATCTCCTTGTATTGTTTGAGAGTTTCATCGGCCTTGCGCAGTATTACTCACCGCTTAATCCTGCCGCACCGTTCGTAATAGAGTCGCTGGTGCTGGATAGTGGATGTCGATTCCGCCAACCGACGCCTATCGCCACGCCCAAGCCAATCAGCAAAATTGGCAATCTGCTGCATCCCACGTCGCTGGGCATCGTCGGTGTGTCGGGAACCAAAATGAATTTCGGTCGGATCATCCTAAAGAACATTATCGCCAGTGGTTACGACAAGGCGAAGCTGTTGATTATCAAGCCAGGTGACGACGAGGAAATCGATGGCGTGCGCTGTGTGCCGGATCTGGCATCACTGGATCACAAGCTGGACCTGCTGATCGTAGCAGTGGGAGCGGACGCCGCTTTCAGGATTGTTGACGAAGTGATCGAAACCGATGCGGCTGAATCTGTCATGTTGATACCGGGCGGACTCGGCGAGACGCAGGCCAGCCGCGAGCCGGCAAAGGCGATGCTGCAGCGGATCAACGCGGCTCATGAGCAGGAGGGCGGGGGGGCGGTATTTCTCGGCGGCAACTGCCTGGGAGTGGTATCGCATCCCGGCAATTATGATTCCTGGTTTATACCCGGGGAACTCCTGCCCAAGCCGCAGAAAAAAGAGAAGCGAAACTCGGCGATGATCAGCCAGAGCGGTGCGTTCATGATCACGCGATTGAGTAAGAATGCGTGGCTGGACCCTGCCTACATGATTGCAGTCGGCAATCAGAACGATCTGACTCATGGCGATATGCTCAGTTATTTTGCCGATCACGATGAAATTGATGTCATCGGTTTCTACATCGAGGGTTTCAGGGACCTCGATGGTCTGGCATTCGCACAAGCGGTTCGCAAGGCTGTCACGAAAGGTAAACAGGTTGTTGTGTACAAAGCCGGGCAAACGGCGGCCGGTCAGGGTGCGACCATGGGACACACGGCATCAATTGCCGGCGATTACGGTCTGTGTGTCAGCGTGCTAACGCAGGCCGGGGCAATGGTTGCGGAGTCCTTCGGCGAATTCAGCGATCTTTTTTATATCGCCAGTACGCTGCACTCCAAGACGATCAACGGCAACCGGCTTGCGGCGGTCAGTGGTGCGGGATTTGAGACCGTGGGAATTGCCGACAGCTCCAGTGCCGGAGAATTCACAATGGTGATGGCCGACATCGAGGATGAGACGACAGAAAAGCTGTCAGCGATATTGCGGGAGAAGCGGCTGGATGCTCTGATGGAGGTCTGTAACCCATTCGACATTAACCCGGGCGCTGATGATGAGACACATGTCAGTTGTGCCGAGGCGTTCGCCGACGACCCGAACGTTGATGCCGTGGTCGTTGGGCTGGACCCGTTGTCACCGGTGACACGAACCCTGGAGACAAGTGCCAGGGAAGGCTTCGATATCCATAGCGAGGAAAGCCTGGCAAACACTTTTTCGGTGCTGGCGAACAACCACGACAAGCCGATCATCGGAATTATCGAGGGTGGAGCGTTGTACGACCCTTTCGCAACAAAACTGATGGACCAGGGAGCTTGTATTTTCCGATCCACTGAACTTGGCGTGAAGGCGTTGGTGAAGTACTCCGCAGCGAGGCTAAGGTCTGATAATTGATAGTTAGTTGGAGATATCCGAATTGGCGTGTTCAGAACGGCTGCTTTTGCCGAAAGCAGCCGCTCAGGAAGCTATTCTCGAGCTACAATGAACTTCTGCTTGTGACTCAAAACAGCCGCATGCTCGACGCCGATGGTGCGAAATGCAGGGAGAACACGATGAAGTCTATAGCCGGTATAGCTGCCGCATTGATCATTGCGTCTGCATGTACGGCCCAATCGGACGACCCGCAGTATGATTCAGGCGAAATCGAGGCTGCAGCCCGTCAATTTCAAGATTTAGCACACACCTTCAACTACGAGGGACTGCGGGAAGCGACTACGCCCGATTTCGAGTTTCTGATTTTTGGTCAAAGAATGACACGTGACGAATTCGAGACGATGCTGAAAGCCATGGAGGCTGAACGCGACGGTCGACCTCTGGGTACGTATGAGATTTTCGAATTTCACACACGTATCGTTGGTGACGTTGCCTATTCGAGTTGGTTGTCGGACGATTGGCTGGAGTCATCAGTTTTTGTTCGTGGCGAAGACCGTTGGCTAATGGATCAGGCCTTTGCAATACCAACTGAGGCTGCAGGCGAATAGTCAGATCTGTTTGCCAAGGTACTCAAGAGAATGGCGCTTCACTCCGCTAAGAGCGTATTGCACCCAGTATCTGCTTGTGGCCGTTTTCCGCCTATTGCTTAGCTGGAAATCCTGTCTTTGAACGTCCTGTAGGGTCCAATTCCAGATATCACAACTAAGGTATTCGACGATAAAGGACGTGCACCAGCGCACTTGCCAAACTGATTCCCGTTGCAACAAGCGCTACACCGGTCATGCGTGCGAGGATATCCGACTGGGCGACGATGGCAGCGGCACCCAGCACAAGTGAAGTTAAGTGGATGGAAAACCCGATTTTGATCCGCCGCTGCGAAAGCAGACCCCGGATGGACGGCACGTGCTGCTTGCCGATCAGGGGTGTAATACGGTGAAACCAGACCAGGAAAGGCACGATGCGCGTCAGCATGCCGTGCAGGATAATCCCGGCCCAGCCCCAGATTGCGAGCCACCCGAACAGGATCTGCCACCGGTGATCGATCGTAAGACTGGCCATGGCCGCCAGCGGAATCAATAGCAATGCCGAAGCCAGACCGGCCCGCCAAAACAGTAGCGACGCATCACTTCGTTTACGCTTTCGCTGATGAATGCTGTGCAGGGTTAGCAGTGGATGGAAAAACCAGACTGCCAACGCGGCTGGCAGTGCTGCCACGGCCGCCAAGCGAGACGGCGACATGGCAACATCATTGTTGGTCTGCATCGCAAAGGCAGCGAATGGAAGAATGAGACCGGCGACCAGTGCGCCAAGCAACACTTGCCTGCTTCGCTTTGGAGGCGATGGCGCTAGGTAGAACATCGGAACCACCTGCCAGGAAACCGAAACGATCAGTCCACCTACCCAACCCAGCAGCGCCAGCGTTAGATGGACCTGGGTCCAGAGGAAGCGGTTTTCCGGAAATCCTGATTCGGCATAGCCAGGCGCCATGAGCAATCCCATAGCCGCCAGTGCGGCCAGGGAGGCCACAGCAAGCCGCATGCCCAGTGTGGTTTCGTCGCGCGTGGCGGACCTGGCGAGGCTCCAGCCGACTGGCAACAGGAAACCGAGGAGTGCCATTCCGAGGCTGTAAATCGCCAGGGTCATCGCAAAGGCTGGCCCGCCGAGCAGGCGCCAGACGAAGCACACGAGCCCGGCGAGCAGCAGGACGTGAACGCCATGAGCGATGCGAATCGCCGCGACTGGGGTCCCCGCTACAACCGGGGTCATCTGGTAAAGCGCCCCGATCATTCCCATCAGGAGTACACCGACGGTGCCAACGTGCGTTAGCGCGATGGCTTGTGGATTCCAGGGATGACTCAGGGACGCTTCGCCCGTAAACAGCAGGATAGCGCCCGCCAGTAACACGCTAGCTGGCACTGTCAGGAAAAAGCTTGCGGGAATGGAGAGGTGTGGCGCTTGCTCGAGACTCAACCCTCCAGTCGGCATTCCTCCGCTCAAGGTGCTGCCTTCACCGCCAGCAGCACGCTCCGGTCGGATTCCTCGTGCACCCACCAACGAAGGTTGCGCTCCTCAAGCAAAGGGAACAGTGGGTGCGGAACGTGTGGTAGCCGGGCCAGGAATACGTCGTCCGGGCCGAGTTCGGAAGCGGCCAGCAAAACGCGATACAGGGGTTCGGGTGCTTCCAGTTCCCGCAAATCCACGATATCCGGATTATCCGTACCCGATACCTCGATCACCCAGGCGTCTTCCTGCATACGTCACGACCTTGTTCGGTTCCCTCGACCGGTCAATAGTTCTCCAGCTTTTGCCGGAGTCCGGTCCATTCCTCGCCCAGCACGTTTTCGGCCATTGGGTAGAGCATGTTTTCTTCTTTAACGTTGTGCTGTTGTGTCAGCATGTGCAGAGTATCACCCAGATCGAGTGCTTCTTCGGTATCACTCGCATCGATCGCAACAGCAATCTGGTCAAGGAGCGCCCGCATCTGCTGGTGTTCGTGCAGCATTACCACCGTCGGACCGCTGTGGCCCATGCCGCTCATCGCCTCGAAGGCGGGAAAGAGCACCTCTTCCTCCATTGCCAGGTGCCTGCGAGTGGTCTGGTCGAAGTCCTGCCATGCTGTGCCGAGCGCGGCTTCATCGCCACTGTCGAGAAGTTCTTCGAGCTGTACCCATTTGGCATTGCAGTCGTGATGATCGCCGCTAAAAAAGCCGACCAATCCGCTTTTCATATCACTGTATGTCATCAATACAACCCTATGTCATCAATACAACCCTGTTGGACCACTAGGCCTTGTTGACCGCGTTGATCTTACCCTTCAGACGCGTAACCGTTTTTTCGACGTCGACAATGAAGCGGCTGTGCTTGCCGTGGCAGATCTGCTCGGCGGGATCGTGGGCGATGAATTCGAGATTCACCGCACGACCATCGACCGATTCTACTGTGACGGTTAGTTCGACCCACATGCCCAGGGGCGTCGCGGCGAGATGCGACAGGTCAATGTGAGTACCCACGGAGTCCTGACCGTCATCGATATGCTCAAGCAGCAAATCTCTGCAAGTCATCTCAATATCGTACAAGAGATTCGGTGTGGCGTAGACCCGGACCTCATCGCCCATGAAACTGATCGTCCGTGATTCGTCCACGGTGATACGGGCAGTGCTGGTCAGTCCGGCTTTCAGGCTTTCTTTCATTTTGGTCTCCTCTAACTTTGCGCGCCAGTGGGTGAGCTTCGGCGACCGCGTACCGGTGGCTTCGGGATTTCGGATTTCGGTATGTATGCGGCCTTGGTCACCAGGACAACCTTGAGTAGCCAACCGCCCAGTGCGGCGGCAACACCGGCCAGTGCCGAAAACGTCGTGGTCATTCCCGGCCACGTATAAGCGAGAACAATCAACGTCGCGGGCAGCGCATGGCCTGCGATGAGAAACCCGTTGCGCATGGCACCCAAAGCCGCCATTGTCGATTCAGGCGCGCCGGAATGGCCAAGTGCGGCTATGTACGCACGCCACACCACAGCGCGGGCTATTACCAATGCCAATAATATGGCCATCATGGCCGGTGCTACGATTCCCAGGATTGCGTTCAGCAGCAAATAGATACCCAATCCTTCGGTAAATCCGCTCAAGCCGACGAGTGCCATGACTCTGGGCTCACGCCAGGCCGGAAGGCCCCGCGCGGAGTTGAGAATACGCAACTGGCAATAGAGAAAGGTCAGGCCCAGGATGGCGGTGAACGCTGCAGGAACGACAGGCGACGGCCAGGTTGTCGGAAGCAAAACGCCTGCATCGAGGAGGGCAGAGACTGCAGCCAACGAGAACAGTGGCAACGCGACGATTCCCTCGCGCGTCATCCATGATGTTTGTGGCCGAAAGAAAAGATTGAACGCACGCCAGGGCCTTCCGGTTTCAAGCCAGACCATGAAGAGACCGGCGGCGACAAACAAGATCCCGAACAGTGCCGCTTGAAAATACGGCAGTCCGGCGAACAATCCCAATGCCGCCCATATAAGAAGACTGCTACCCGTGCCACCGCCAATGAAATTACAGGCAGCACGGATATCCCAATACCCCTGGAGGCGAGATGTTGCGCCCCAACTCACGGTTGGTCCTGATCCCAAATATAGTAAAAGCCCGGCTCGGTACCTTCGTCTTCTTTTAGCCGGTAGTGGCTGGTGTCGTGCAAGAGCTTGCTAACGGTACTCTCAGGGTCATCGATATCGCCGAAAGTCATTGCGCCGGAGATACAGGAATTGACACAACGTGGCGTTGCCTCTTCATCTATACCCGGCGTCAGTCCGGCGGCGATTCCAGCGTCGACAACGTCGACACAATAGTTGCACTTTGTTGCGACACCATTGAACTCCGGATTGGCGTTGACGGTTTCGTCTTCGGTTGGGCGATCGCCGTATGCGTAGTGTTGGTCGTCGACCATGTAACGTGCGCCAAACGGGCAGGTCAGGGCACAACTCGCACAACCGATGCAGATATCGTAGTCGATGGTAATAATGCCGTCATCACGTTGCTGCGTGGCACCGGAAGGGCATATGTCAAGGCAGGGCGGATTGCTGCAATGCTGACAACCGGTAGGCATGAACACGCGTTTTACGTTCGGATACTCACCCACTTCCATGTCCAGGACGCGTCGCCACTGCACACCGGGCGGTGTGCCGTTGGCCAGCTTGCAGGCGGCGGTGCAGGTTTGACAGCCGATACATCGTCGCAGGTCCGCAACCATCACATAGCGCGTCATGCCGCATCCCCTAAAGGAGTGATGGAAACGCGCACCAGGTCCGCTCCGGATCCTGTCGAATCGGTGAGGTCCAAAGACATCGGAGCCAGGTCATTGAGGCTCGGGTACTTCAGGTTCTTCGCAAAGGGTGTGGCCCAGTGACCGAATTGGCCGGGCACGACCAGTGTGTCTGGCCGAACACCCTCTGAAATCGCCACGCGTCCCCGCGTTTTGGCGATAGGCGAGCGAAGCTCCACCCACTCATCTTGCTTGAGTCCCAGTTTTCGAGCCGCCATGGAGTTGATCAAAATTCGACCATGGCCGCGCACGTTCTGGCTGACTTCGTCCATGAGTTGAATCGAAACATTATTGCCGGCCGCGTATTGCATGCTCTTGGTT
>Ga0255052_10001662_pt1 | contig 16555 bp, 22 predicted proteins | sample JV7_2_21_MG_FD_188632 | JGI IMG/M metagenome (GOLD analysis project Ga0255052, IMG submission 188632) | Seawater microbial communities from Jervis Inlet, British Columbia, Canada - JV7_2_21 | ecosystem: Environmental > Aquatic > Marine > Inlet | place: Canada: British Columbia | collected...
AAGAATTGACGTTGCTGTTGTGTCTTTTGGTTGGCGGCATTGTTCTCTGCTACCGCTTTCTGTTGCATAAGGCGAGCAATGGCACCTATGTCCTGCTGTTGTCTTGGTCTGAAATCTGGAATCTCTCCCATGTTTTTCTCCTTAGCCTCTGAATGCGCCTATCAATTTTGCCCCTGCGGTTACGCCCTGGGCCGCTTTCTCACCCCTACTCTTTCCCCCGCCACCAAATTGGGGCGTTGTAAGGCGGGCAATGTCGAGCTGTCTCGCAAAGTTTGAGGCGTCATCCGATAGACCAAAATCCCTCTGAAGCCCTGCTGTTTGAAATCCACGTTGTGTGTTGCTTGCTTGTAGTTGGCCGAGGATTTCTGCGTCCCGGTCTGATAATCCTTGCAAAGCCAGAGCCTCTGTGGTCCGGTTGGCCAGGTCTGATCTCCGTCTTGCCAGGTCTGCTCCAAAGGCAGAAGAATCCAACTGCCCACGAGCCTGGGCCGACTCAGCCAATCCAGGAATGTCCTGGGTAAACTGCCTGTCGGCCTGCTGACCAAGGAGCGTAGCCAGGTCTGTGAGTCGTTCTGACCTCTTTTCAACAGCCACTTCCTGTGCGCCCTCTTGCTGCAGCCTCTGTCTGATGCCCTCTCTCTCGGACGAAAACCTATCTGATTCAATAGGAATGTCCAGCGGGATGTCATTCAAGAACTTTTCCCGTTGCTCCGGCGTCAGGCCGGGGGGCAGGATCTCTTCTCTAAATCTTTTCTGGAAGTCTGCCCCAAACTCTTCTGTCTGAAGCTCCACGTTCCCCAGGTGAGCATTCCCCTGAAACAGGAAGCCCGTTCCCCCTTGGAACTGTCTAGCGAGAGCAGAACCACGGGGACTGTTTGGTAGGTTGGCAAAATCTTTTCCTAAGAGTTTCCCCACCCGCTTCCCAGCGTCCAGGTAGTCTTTCACACGGACATCCCCAGCTTCCATTGCAGCCCGTAGTTCAATAAGAGCATCTGTCCGTCTCTCTGGGGTGGGGTTGGACGCCAGAAGTTGATTGAACGACTCCAGATCCACAACACGGTCAGGTGCTGTGACCGGGGACTTCAGCTCTAAAATGGGGTCCGCGGGTGCCTGTGTAGGTGGCGCCACGGGGATGTCCCGCCCGAACCGCCCCCTCTTTGTTGGAGGGAGTGCCGGTCTATTTCTCCCTAGGTCTAAATTTGCCATGTTGTTCTCCTTATAAGTCCTCTTTCAGTAAAGTGGCATACTTGTGATACCCTTTACCTAAGAGCCTACAGTATGCTTCTGTGTTGTGTCGTCCTGACACCGCTACTATGTGCTTCGCAAAATTCTTCTTCGCATGTTCTCGTACTGTTTTGAATCCATCCAGTGTCTTTTTCCCCCGGTGTTCTTTTGAAACATAAGCCTGACTCACCCAGTAGCAGAGCGAATTGTCTATGTCCATTACAAACCGAGCTAGGAGATACCCTCCACACTTCCCATCATCATTCTCTGCCAACCAGAAGTCCCCGTCTTTCTTGAGGAAGGTGGCGTTGGCTATCATCTGCAATGTCTGGCAGATAAACCCTCTCTTGTTCACTCCCTCTATCTGATCCATCTCGTCGTAGTTCGTGGAGATGGCGTCGATGATGGAGCCTTCCTTCAACGTATCAGGCAACGACCCCTTGACCAGAGAGAAGCGCATACAAAGTCCTTAGTTTCCGTCTTTCCGGTCTTTCTTCCGTTTCTTCTCTTTAACTTCCAAGGCGGGGAGGTCTACCAAGTCTGTTAGTGGCTTGACCTGCTTTGCATACAACGTCCCATCTCTCCCGAACACCATCACAGTTTCCCCTATCTCGTTGATCACTTGAATACCCTGGTTTGCATTCTCTTCCATCCAAGCATCACTCTTCGTCTGTGCATCATCAAATGTTGCCGGGTACTCTCTTAAAATCCAGCCGTTAGCAAAACCGTAGTCCGACCCGTTGATGAGCACACTTCTCATGTCGCTCCAACGAACCGCCGCCGTGCCGCATGTCGTGGTATTGTCGGACCCTGCTCTAACTTCAGTTGCTGATGCTACTGCTAGAGCAGCCGTTCCGTTATACATGAAAGTTATTGATCCACCAGAAGCGAACTGCACTGCGTTGGCTCCGCTTGAGGTTATAAAAAGATGTCCCGAAGAAGAGTAGAACCCCGAATCGGTGTCCCCAGTGAAAGATATGGAGGGAGCCCCCACTGCCCCCGCAGCGCAACGTATCGCGCTGCTAAATGTGGCGATACCCGTGGTGATGGTGGTGCCTGGGAAGGTGACTTCTGTCCCCGCTATCTTGACCGATGTGCTGGTCCCTATGGCCGTTGTCCCTATCTTAAATGTATCGGAGTCTCCATCATCCACTCCCAGAGTAAACTTGGATGTCCCACTCAGCTCAAACGAGAGAACCGGGTCCCCGTCTGTAGCGGAGTTGCTGATACTCACTTCCGTGGTGGCGGCGGTGCTGGTGATGTCTACCGGGTTTGCCACAGTGGCAGCTACTTTCACATACCCCCATGTGTCTGTCCCTGCATTTCTGTTATTGAGCCATGTTTCTACATCGGTGAAGTTTGTGTTTACCTCACCGGATGCCGCCACTGTGTTGGGGCTGAATGAATTTGTAACGCTTAAATCTGCCATTGTGTGTTCTCCTTATCCTGCTTCAAAATGTTTCTGACTGCTTTGTGTTCCCACTATCGTGGACATATTGTAATCCACCTGATCATCGCCACTCACCTGGTAATTGAATACATTCCCCCTCCCCAAGATACTTGCATTCCGTATTACATCTGAAAGACCGCCCCAATTCATCACGTCCCACAACCCCGCATCCCAGAGACCTCCTGGCCCCTGCATACTGAAAGTTTTAGCTCTCTCGTTAGGAGAGAAATCGTAGCCGTAAGAGATGGTGATGTTACCCACCGTCTTGGCTGTGAAGGCCCCGTTCACTCTGTGAAGCTTTATCACTTTGTCCAGACTGTTCTGTGTGAGCCATCCAGACTGCCACTTCCACGAAATCTTGGCACTAGCGTTTGAGGCATTTGTGTTTGTACCACTTACGTCCATTGTGTAAATCTTTCCGACATACCCACCCATGTAGAGGTTGTTTAAAAAAGGGTTGATAGCCAAGGTGTTCCCTTCGAATCCCTTCGAGGCCGTTATCCAACACTTATTTAACAAGTCCCAGATGATTGCCACATCATTGGTAGTCCCAGATCCGTTGGTGGCCGTCCAGATAATCCAATCAAGCTCTTTCTTCTTGTAACGAATGCCCTGGATGTAGGCGAGGCGTGACTGGTTTAACCCGTCCCACACATCATCGATGTTGTTCAGCCGGGGCATGAGTCTGCTGTCGATGATACTGTTGCCATCTGTGATGACCATCCGGCCCTGGGGTGTAACGAAATAACACAGGCCGTCCACCACGACAATGGCGTTCTTCCCCGCCGCTCCCACGCCTTGAAAAGCCTGGAAGAAACTAAAGGGGCTTGTCTTCCCCACCATCCGGTGCACACTGTTCTTCTTGAAAAGCAGGACATTGGTGTCGTTGAGCTGTCCGGCTCCCACGAGGGAGTCTCCGTCATTGAGGGCCACGTCAGCATTACCTGATCCGGTGCCACTCCAATCTTCTGAGTCTTTCAGAATAGTCCAGTTAATACGGGAAGGGTTGGCGGACGTACCCCCAATGAACACCCTGTTGTTGTAGGCAAACCCGAATGATCCAGAAGGAGGGCTTCCCCCGAGGACAGCGCCGTTCCCTGTTCCTGTAAATTTAAAGGGGGCATCTGGGGCCCCACCCACGCCAATGAGAACGTCGTCGTAGGTAAACATCTGCCAAAGGTTGTTCTGGCCGGATGTAATTGTGAGAGCGCCCGTGACGTCATCCATGGTCCCATCTAAGCTGTCAGATTTAAAAAGTTTTGTCCCTGCCACGGCGCAGAGGAAAGTGTTTCCACCAGTGTTACTGTAGTAGGAAAGACCGGCCACCACCGTTGTGGCGTCCACCATCACTGTGCCATTAAACTCGGTGTTTCCGTTCATGCTGCGAAACCCCATGCCCTGCGGCTTGATGACAATGTTGTCTAGGGAGAGGGCTTCATTCTGCTCTAAGGACGTCTTGTTCTTTGCAGAAGCTCTGCCCCCCGAGAAGTTGTCGAATGCTATCTCTGTTGAGTTACGAAGGCCCATGTGTTACTCCTCTATTGGAAAGTTGAACGGTAGCCGATTGGTGATGGGTGTGAACCGCTGTGCCACATCCCAGGGGAGCTTCTTCACCACCAGGTCGGGGGCAGGATTAGCACTGGATTTCATGTCATTCATGAACTGATCCCGCAGGCTCTTGGCCTGGGAAATGCGCGTGTCATCTAAGAAAAGGTAGCCGTACCGAGAGATGACATCAAAGACAATGATTGGGCGGTACTGGTCTGGGATGAGAGGGACGTCGGTGTCGCTGGACAAGTCTGTCGCTATCTTCTTGTAGTAGCGGATGTCAATGTTCATCTCATCGTCTGGGACCGGGTGGAGGGCCATCTGGTACTGCTGGCTTGAGTCGTGCCCCACAATCATGTAGGCGCTCGGAGACCCGGTGTTGCGTGGGTCGGGGATGTTTGCATCAAACAGACGAAGATCGACTGGCTCGAGCTTAACCCGTGTGATGGATTGCCTGGCACTTATCATCTTGTCGAAGTCTGAAAAAAGCTGGTAGTACACCTTTCTAAGGGTGTAGGTATCGGTGGCGTTGGTGGTTTCTAGGAAGGCGTTGGCGAGGACGGCTCCTGCTGCTGCCGCCGTATGGGTAGAGATGGTGTACCAGTCATCTGAGCTGCCAAATTGGATGCGCCAGTTTGCTACAGATGGGGTGGGGGCGGAACTAAATGTGATGGCGGTGGAATCTTCTGTCGCAGACACCGTGCCGGTCGTTATCTCTTCAACAGTTTGAATAGCGCCGTTGGTAATAAGCCACGGCCACGATTCCATGCTGGCAATGGCTTTGTACGATTCGTTGATCCAAGACTTAATCTTTGTGAGAAATTCTGTGTCGTCGTCTGGAAGGCCTAGCAACTCAGCTATGCGTTTCTGTAAATCCCTGTAGGTCATAAAATCTCCTGACACTCACCGCCGGGTGGAGTTGTACCACCCGACGGGGAGATGTATTATTTTTTAATCTTTGCTTCTCTCGCCTTAGCACGGCCAGCGGCAAGTTTCTCTAGGTGCGATGCACTGAGCTTCTTCTTCTCTCTCACTGGCGGTAAAGACTCGGGTGTACCGGCCTCAACCGTCTTTTGGACGGAAGGGGGAGGTGAGACCGGTAGCGTCACCCGAGGAATCTGTGTGTCATCTATGGGGTTGGCCATAGGGTGACCGGGCATTGAGCTAAATGGAACGGGCTTTGGAATAATCTCCCCCCTGGGAAGTGTCCGCTCTACATAGTTCATTAAAGACTTGTACAACACCGTCATGTCCGGGTTGCGGATCTCCATCTGGATAAACCCTCTCCCGTCATGAGATTCTTCAAGTCTCTCTTTTAATACTTCAATCATCTCTGTTCCCGGCATGGTCTCTCCCATCAGCTCCCCGTCCCGGTTCTTTCTAGGCACCTGGTTTCGGGTTGTTGTGTAGAAGAACTTCTTGGGGATGTTCTCAAGGATGATTACTTGGTCCCCAGCCCCTCCCCTCGTCAGTTTCAGTTTTACTTCTGGTAGTATCTCTGGTTGTGTCATTTTATTTCCCCTTTGTTGTTGACATAAGCCGTTATCGTATCGGCCATGTACTCTAAGTTTTCTTGTGTTATCCCCTGCCAAACCCCCACGAATAAGGAGTCTTTCATCAGCTTGTCTGCAACAGGGAGGTGACACGCCCACCGCTCGAAGGGCTTGTGCCTCGTTATGTTGCCGGCAAAAAACGGTCTTGTCCGTATGCCCTTTTCTTCAAGGTGGTTTGATAGACTGTCTCTGCTCAGTTGGTCTGTTCTTAGGGTGAGCGAGTAGCCGAACCAACTGGGAATGCTGTCGTCCTCTTCCCGCACGGAGATGAAAGTGTTACTTAAGGGTTCGAGCAGTTTCTTGAGGACATAGTGGTTGTGGCGCCTGGAAGCGGAAAAGTCTGCTAACCTCCCCACCTGTACACGCCCGAAGGCTGCGGCTGCCTCAGATAGCTTCATGTTGTAACCCACCGTCTCATAGGTGTACTGCTTGAAGTACCCGTTAAAGTCGTACCGCGTCTTTTGGTCACCCAGGTAAGAGTCCCAGTCACTCACCTTCCCCCAATCCCTGAGAGAACGAAGCCTTAAGGCTAACGCCCTGTCGGATGTCACAACCATGCCCCCCGTTCCCAAAGCCGTCATCTGATGGGACGGATAAAAACTGTAGGTGCCCATCGCCCCAAAACTCCCCACTGACCTGTAGTTAATGCCGCCCCGGTAATCGTGATCGTTAGGAATGAAGAAGACAGACCCCACCGCTTCACAGCAATCTTCAATAACGGGAACATTGTTCTTGTCGGCCACTTGCATGACCCTCCGCAAATCCACGGGGTTTCCCATTGTGTGAGCGAAGATAAGGGCCTGTGCGCCCCCTATTTTCTCTTCCACCTGGTTCAGGTCTATGTTGTGGGTGTCGAGGTCGTAGTCCACCAAAATCGGATCTAACCCGCAGTGTAAGATGGGGGCCAGCGTCGCCGGAAACCCACAGCCCGATGTCAGTACCTTTGACCCTTTCGGTAAATCCAAGGCGGCTAGTGCCAGGAGGTTGGCAGAACTCCCACTGTTGACACACACTCCGTAACCGGCGCCCATACGAGAAGCAAACTCCTCTTCAAACAGCCTGTTCTGCTCCCCCGATGCCAGCCACGTCCCGTCCATCACCTCGTTTACCGCACGCCGCTCTTCGTCACCAAATGAGCACCCGGCAAATTCAATCACATAGTCCTCTTAATCCGTGTGACCTGGGCTTTGCACCCACCAAACCACCAGGCTCCTGCTAGGAAGGACGATGCGTGGTCTCCGATGAGGCGGTCACACTTCGACAGTACCATCAAGTCAACAACCGAGTTTTGAAGCTGGTTGGGTGTCTGGCTGCTGTAGTCCTTATCCACCTGGACCGTTACCCGAGATCCAAACCGCCTCTTAAATTGCTCCGCATGCTCCGGGAGGTGTGTCGATATGAAAAGCGGTGTTTCTTTGTCAAGCTTGTCAATCTCGTTGCAGTACAGCCCTATTCCCCTTAGTGACCGCCCCGCCTGTGCCCAGTCCTTTGACTCCCGGCAGTGTACCCCCACCGTTCCTGGCAAAAGCTTTGTTTCTCGGCACTTCGTAACAACCGCCGGATGCAGCTGCACCCTATCGTAGTAGGGGAGAAACGCCTCTATCATGTTCTTTGGTATGTTCTCATAATCCTTGTGGGCCACCAGTTTCGGTGTCTTCTGGATAATGGAATAATCCATAATGGCCATGTTGTCCCCCGGTACCCAAAGTGACCATCCCACCATGTACTTGGAGGGTGCTTCCCGCACCTTCATGGGGTTTAAAAGGATATCTGTGTACTTGCCTGGAACCAAATTTGTTATGGGCCATGTGATTGAGAAAGTGGCGTCTATCCCGTCTTCCGCCGCCATGTCACAGTATCGCCACAAGGCCAAGATGCCATTTAATCTGTTGTTAAAACCCGACCTGTCTCGTATCGTACCGGGGAAATGGACGTTCATTTGATTGGTTGGATATTTGTTTCCAACTCCTCCATCTTTTTGTAACAGTCTTCCCGGTAAATAGCTGGCGCTGAAGCAATATGCCCCAGGCGTAGGGAGGGGTCGGCCCAAAGTTCGTATCCCTTCTTCCCCGCATTTACGAAAAAATAGAAGTCTTCAGAACACTGCTTGTATATAAATCTAAACCACGGATCGTCTGTCGATTCGAGCACATTCCTGTGCACCAGAGCACACCCGAATCCCGCCGAATGCACCTTGAACGGCTCCCTGGCCTCTGGCCCAGGCACTGTGAACATACCAACATGGTAGTTCTGGTCATATTCCTTCTGGTTGATGACTTTTGGTTTTTGTCCATTTTCCAGTTCCGGCGTCCGGGTCCATAGGACGGGCCAGTGTTTGTTACCCCGTTGGTAGTACACGCCCGTCACCATCTTAGCCTTCTTCTCTTCTGCCACCTCAAGGAGCCGTACGATGGTCTCCTTCGGCAGTATCATGTCGGCGTCCATCCAGAAAGCCCAGTCGCTAGGTGTCTTTAAAAACTCCCTAGCCAGTGTGTTTCTGGCTGTGTCTACGAGGGTCCTCTCCGTAATCCCCACATAATCTATCTTCACCCCCTTCTGGGCGGTGTAGTTCACCATCGCCATCGTAGCCTGGAATACCGCAGGTGGGACAGTTTCGCTAATCGGACAGAGGATCGTCAGCATACAGCCTACCCCCCGTTAAAGCCCTGTAAAGGTAGCTAGGATGCATTAGAATGAACAAAACGAGCTCTGGTACCCCCAAAACCGTTGGCCGGACCTTGGCGGTCCCACAGCGGCAATGGTGCCTTGCCAACAGCCTGTTCAATTCCTCTGCCCTTCCGCAACTAATACACCGGTAAAATCTTATTTCCATGTCTCCCCCTCTTTTAGCTGGGGCAGCTTCTTGAAAAACCACCCCACCTCTGCTATTACGTTTCTTAAATGCTCGGTCGCCCAAAGCAGCCATACGTCTGGAACAAACTGTGTCCACCAGAAATCTATGGCCCGTGTCCTCACAGAACCCTCGACAATGAGGTCACGGACAAACCCGTTGTTCGCCGCGTCTTGTTTTTCCCAAGCGTTCGCCTGGTTTCTGTGCGTCCCCCGTAGGCCAACAAAAGAGCACTGATTGATAATGTGGCGGTGGTCCCGATAACCGAGCTGAGACGATCCCCCGTCTCCCGGCACCCACACCTCAATAATCCCACCCACTTTAACAACCCGCGCCAGTTCCTTAAAACAATCCCACCAGTTATCAATGTGCTCAAGGATGTGGTTGGCTATGATGTAATCAAACGAGCTGTCTTCAAAAGGAAGCGGCTTGTTTAGATCGTGCACCAGGTTCACGCCCGAACCCCCATAAGCATCCAGGTTGATGACGTTGGGGTGTCTGTACACCGAGTTTCCACAGCCCACGTTCAACACTTTCTTCCCACCGAATTTATGCGACGACGGATACTTCTGGTATGTGTCCGATGGTATAGATGGCGGATTGTTGTAGCACCGCCACGCAAAAGCTATTTTCTTAAGCCAACGTCTGAAGACAACTATTCCACTCATCCCCTATTTCCCCCCATGTTCTTATCCCTTTTGGTGCTTCCTCTGAAATCTGTCGATGCCGGTCCTCGTCTTTCATCAACCTCACCACTGATTCAACGTATTTCTTTATCCACAGTGACAGGTCATGTGGTGCGTAAGGTGTCAGCACTCCCGTCTGATCTTGCACAATAAACTCCGAGGCGCTCCCAATACGGGAAGTGACCACCGGCAACCCACACGCTCTTGCCTGTAACAGTAGGTTGGAGCAAATCTCCGGGTACGAGTTCGGCATCAACAGAATCCAAGACTCTCGTAACTTGTCCGCTAAAATCTTTTGAGGAATCGGAAGTTGAACCGCTGCCCCTTCTTCTTGCATTTCTTTGAGGAAGGCTTCTTGGACAGGACTGTTGTCAAGTCCATGAAGTCGCTGACTTCCATAGATCGTAAGAGACGCTTCAGGAAATTGCCTTTTTGCGTTTTTCCAGGTGTCAAAAACAGGCGTAAAACCTTTGATAAGAGCAGACGCCATAATAAGTTTGTGCTTTTTTCGCCCATTGTACTCTCCTGGATAAAAGACGGCCTTGTCCACGCCGTTTGGCACCACCCAAAACTTCTCTTCTGGTATGTCGTAAAATTGTGAGAACGATTCCTTGCAATACTCAGACAGCGCCATGACCTTATCCACATGCTGGTAGGCACTATCTTGCAGGTAGCGGAAGTCCACGATGTCGTGCAACCACCAAACCACCTTGGCCCCTATGCTGTGTGAATACTGCACCAAGGGATTGTTGATACCGTTTCTGTTGATGACAATGACATCCCACTTCGGGAGTGTGCTTTTGTCACCCACAGGAACGTACCTCACCCCGTCTAATGTTACGTCTTTGTCGTAGGAACTCTTGACGGTGACATCGTGTCCCTTGCTGGCCAGGTGACGCGGGATAGTTGTCAAACTTGTTAAGATACCGCCACAAGCCCGCTCATCTTTCTTGGTGGTTGCGAAACCACCTCTCGAGTCTGCAAAGAGCAGTCTCATATTTTCTCCCCCTAAATCTAGAGGCGTAGGTCGACCCCCCAGTGAGGAGGGCCGACCCAGAGGCCTCAAGTTTGTTTACATTGCCTTGATGAAAACTTCCGCATTGGCGGTGGCAGATTTGCCAGCCGCTGACGCAATTGTTTCCATGCTGAAGACCTGATTGTCATAATCGGTCATCACAGGGGTGGAAAGGAACGACCCATAACCCAGGTACGCTGCTCCGGCAACGCCCACAAGGGGGGTGCCTGGAACAATGGAATAGGTGCTGACAATAGCACTCACCACTGCGCTTTCCCGGTATCCGTAGCATTGAACGAGGCCGTAGGCATCGTCCGCTATGGAAGCGTCGTTGATTCCAGCCAAAAGAAAGTTACCAAGGGTAACCATCTCACTGACCGCATTACCGTCTGTGACGGCATCTGTTTCAAAATACAAGGGAAGGTTGGCTGCAACCGTCGCTCCCGATGTATTCCGGCAGATGATGAAAACCTTCTCAGCATCCGTCCGATTTAGTTGTTGTAGTAACATTGTGTTTCCTCCGTAGTTCTTTCACTGACCCAACCGTGAGGCTGGCGTTGATTGACTGACGAAGCACTCCCCAAACTTCCGTTTTTTCTCTAGTTTGTCTCTTGTCTAACTGATGACATGAATGGCGATGTCGGGTGTGTTGGCAACCGTAACCGTGAACAGATTTGACCCATATGTGACATTGAGTGCATCTGCTGTGGTTTCGTTGACCCCAATCCAACTACGCACGTTCTCTTTATAGGTGATTGTGTCACCTGTAACAGCCGTGGCCAGCTTGATTGTTTTAATAATCCCGCCTCCGCCGTCATTCGTGGTAATGTCTGCGTCTCTAAGTGAAGCCATGCCTCTACCTCCTTAAGCGGTGATTCCTGTAAGCTTTCCGAGCTTGCGCCGGTTTGTGGTGATGAGTTCAAGGCCCACCAGAATCTGAGCAACTTTAGCGTCTTGGTCAGAAGGCTTTACCCATTCGGACAAAACAAAGTTGGTGTCAGAACTGACAGCCAATTCCAAGATATCAGAGTTCAAGAAGTACATGACGCCGGACGTACAATCGTTATCAAAGATAACGGGAGCCGTCTTAAACATCAGGTTCGAGAACGCTGAATTTCCTGCACCCATGGAGGTGTACCGTTGCTGGGCAACGAGAGAACCTTCATAGTAGCCGTGGACAGTGGCCGTGGTGACGAGCAGGTCGCTCGGTTTACCAGGGATGATGGCCAAAGCATTCCAAAGGGTAAGCATGTCGGAACGGCCCTGAGCAGCAAAGCTGCCGGACGCATTCACATCTGCCTGCCAGAAGGAATAGGTTGTGGAATTGATGTCCTGAATGGTGCTTGTGGCATCAATCAGGGTCACCAGTGTCCGCACTTTGTTGGTCGTCTGCGAGGACGCAAACAAGTCCAGTGCGACGGCATCCCGAAGCGAGCGATCTGCGCCATCGAGCTTAGATTTAACTAAGTCGAGGACAGCGGATTTCCCGGTGTTCTGAATGCGCTCTTCACGACCCGAGACAGCAATAGAAGCAGCGTACTGCTTCCAGGTAGCCTGGGAGGTTGTGAGTTCATCTTGCGATTATCCACTATCTTTCAATAGCGGGTGGACTATATCATAGACCGCGATTTGCGATCTCAGCACGTATAGTCTCTGAGGTTCCTCTTTGATTTCCGTTTAAATCACAGATGTTAGCGAGTAATTCTAGTTCCTCTTTTGAGTAAGGACAGTCGCTATTCCGTGATACTTTCTGTATTCGAGAAAGTCTGGAATTAATGAATTTTTTTAGAAGTTGCGCTCGGGATAACTTTCCGCTTAAGTAAGGCATCATCAAGTCTAAGGCCATAGCCCCTTGTTTGTACTTGCCTATGCGAATTGCCCACACCTGTTTGTGACTCCCCGGAAATGCTCCGTAACCCTTCTCCTGAACGTGGTAGCCAATGTCTGCTTTGTCCAGGATATCTGTTATCTTCTTTAGGATAGTGGCGTCTGAGTTGACGACGCTGATCCGTATTCCGAAGTTTTTCGATGTGTTTTTGTTGGCGTAGCATGTTCCGAAAGATCCTTCTCCGTCCCATATTCCCGCCAGCCAAGCTGCTTCTGTTTGAGTTACCTGCTGATTGTCTATTGTTCCATTCATTTTATTTTCACCTAGTAGTAAAAATGACTTTAAGATGTTCCAGCATATAGTGCCGTTTTACACGCCCCAAGATTAGTGAACTAAAGGCGTGGTGTCCAAGATATCGAACCCAGAGTAGTCTTTTGCGGTGCTGTTGGCAGCGTTGCGGATGTGGGTGAGGATTGAAGCCCCGCCTTTCATCGACAGTTTGCCTTTGCTCATGAGCCAGTTTAACGTAGGGATCTCACTGAAAACACCATCTTTAATATTCCCATGACGAGCGGAATTGGTGGTGGTAAGAAGTGAGGTTACGTTAGCTGGTCCGTATGTAAATACTGTATCAGCCATAATTTTTCTCCTTTAGGGGAAAGGAGAAATATTTCTATTTCTTCCTAACCCGTACTTGTTTATTTTTTTCTCCCCTAAAGGCCAGTTCAGTAGCGGCGTCCAATACTTCGTTCGGGTGATCCACCCACACAATGTCAGATTCGTTGACAACAGCGTTGCTGTTGATCGAAGCCGAAGCATTCTGTTTCTTTGCAATAACTTCTTGCTGTTGCTTCACACTGTCGTTTCGTATCGATTGCACTACGGTCTCAGCCTTTTCGAATGCGCGAGCTAAAGACATCCCTTCACGAAGATAGGGTCGAATCAATCCTTTTTGGTCATACTCCCAGAACTGGGGATGAGCGTCGGCGAACAGGGCAATTTCGTTCTCTCTGGTAAGTCTTTCAACCTTACCGTTAAGAGCTTCCATCTGCTGTTTGTAGACAGACTCTTTCTCCTCCACATACTTTTGGGTATCTGGATCAACGTAGGCTTCCTCTTGCTGAGGTTGCTGTGGTTGCGGTCTCTGTGTGTACGTTTGAACAAACTGTTTCCAAGCATCGGTGCTTTGTACTCTCTGGTACTCGTCCGCTTGCTTTATCTTGTCAGCGTGCTCTTGATCTTTTGAAGTGGCGTAACGTCGAATGCCCGTTGCGTACCTCATCATCTCTGGATGACTCTCTTTTAGCTTGTCAAAGTTACCATCGAACACCCACTTTTCATCGGTGGAGGTCGTGGTGGCTGGGGGCTGTTGCGCTGCCGATCCAGTGTCGCTTTGATTATCTTGTGGTGGTGGTGTCTGTGACGACGCATCTGAGGGCGTAGGAGCCGATTCAGGCTGTGTCGGTTGTTGATTTTCTTCCATAGTTTCTCCTTGTGGGGGTCTCTAGGGCCGGTCCACGTTAGGAAGGACTTGGTATAACTTTAAGGTCTTCCCCCGATTGGTTGTCCTCTCCCCCGTCTTGGGAGAAAGTCACTAACTCCACAGCCATCCCACCTTCATGGATCTGCCTCACCTTAAACTGCACCTTCCCCGATACCAGTTGTCCTGGTACGGCTCCGGGTGTCGTGAAGGGCAAGGGGATGAGGGGCGGTCCCGCCGGTCTCATGCTGTCCATGATGTTGTCTAGTTCGTCGAATGGCATGGTGTGTCTCCTTGAATTTGTGTCTTATTGTGCAGTGATAGCGATCTGCGGGCGGTTGCCTTGTGGCGTCACGAGCATCCCAATTTCAATGACGCACTTGTGCTTCTCAAGCAAAGCCTTCAGATCGTTCTGACAAGCGCTCTCGCGCTTCTGCCTCTCAGCAAGCAAGACTTCCTTGGCTTTCTCCGGCAGTATCACTTCGTCTATTTTTTTCTTTTCTTCGGTCATATATTCTCCCCAGTCTCTAGTTTATTTGTTTGATGCTTTGCCAACATTACCGCCTAAGAAATTCACCAGGTCCATGAGGAACTGGGCAATCTTGTTATCCACCGTGTTAGGGGTGAATGTGGCGACTACTGCGAATGTCCCTATCACCGATGATATGATCGGTAACAGTTCTGTAATCTTTGCAATAATATTTTCCATTTTTGTTTCTCCTTGTTGGTTAACCTATGTTAACCTTGACGTGCGTTGTTAACCTATGTTAACTGGCAATCCCGTCGTCTGGGTCGTATGCGATGGCGTCTTTGGCCACCTTCTGTTCGTATCTCGCAACAGTGCCTCTGATGAATCTGCGAACAGATTCCTTGGCCCATGCGTTGTCTGAAAATTCGTTTTGCCAATCCGGGTTTGCCTCCGTCCCATTGTTGACTTGTGGAATGGGATAGAGGCCCTTCATGGCGTCCATCACCCTTTGTAGTTTTGCATCTGGTATTGTGAATGTGATATTTGCCATGCTGTCTCCTTAGGTTCCCCCGATTTGCACCACGTTCAAAGTGATGTGTTCGATGGAAATTGTTTTTGATACGGCTGCGCCGTCTGATCTGCTCACCCACACCTCAACTGTAGCCGAAGCGGGGAGGTCGACAATGCACGTTGCCGCCCCTACACCAAGTCTACCTGCTGTGGAGGTGTCTCTGTGAAAGTGGGATTGAGTGACATCCGTTGCCCCATTGTTGTATTTGATCTTAAACTCATAGCCGTTAGCTTGAGCCGACCGGCAACTGACGGTGTAGCTAACCAGATACATACCCGCTTTTCCAACGGTGATGTGGTCATTGGTGTGGTCCGGGGTTGCGCTTCCGTTAGACGCTCCGTCTGTGTCAAATCCGAGTACCTGGTAGTCGGTGTCCTGGGCGGCAAGGGCGGTATCGAACCCAGCACCGCTGTAGTAAATTTCTGCGAACTGCAAACCGGCGCCCGCAACAAAGTTCACATCTCCGTCATCTTCTATTTCAACAATGTTAGTTCCGTCTGTGAATTTAACACTGCCAGTTCCCACTTCACCGCTATCTATAAGAAGATCAGTCCCGTCATAGGTAAAGCTACAATCATCACCAGCACCAAAAAAGAGCTTTTGACTATCTGTATCTAGTTTTACTGGATAGGTTTTGAGCTTGATGTTGGCATTGGCAATACTGTCGTTCTGAAATTGGATGAGAGGCTTGCGGCCATCTTGGATGTAGTCAGAAATTGTGTCGTGGTTAGCTGTGGAAACCCTGTAATCCATTTGCATATTGTTAGCTGCGAAAGTTACAGTGTTATAAGTCCAGTCCATTGCTTTATTACTTGCACTTGTAAGAAGTGCAATATTACCAGCTCCTACCATATAAAAACCCATATCAGTATCATTTCCGAAGGTCAAAGAGGGGTTGTTTATATCACCATTTGGTAATTGAAGATAACCATTATTATCAATAGTAAGGTAAGTATCCACTCCCGCACCAAATCGTGCTAAATCTTCGTTAGCACTTGCAGCACCATAAAAAGAGGCTACCACCTTATTAACACTATCAACTGGACCCACATGAAGTCCTGCTGAACCGGTAGCTCCACTCACTCTTGTATCGCCATCTGAGTCAATCTGGAATTTGCCACTAGGCACAATTAGACTGCCGGAGCCGACCTCTGCGGTGTCTATCGTGAGATGAGAGCCAGTGTAATAAATGGAGGCGTCTTGCCCTGCTCCAAGCAGTAGCTTCTGGCTATCATTTGGCAACCTAAACTCTCCGCCAGCATGGAGTGTTTCAAAAATGGTTGTGTTTATTGTGGAGTTATCGTTGTAGGAAACTAAAGAAAACACGCCGTCATTGTTTAAAAGCTGTATCATCTGAGAATTGGCCGCTGCTCCCGCATCATCAAAGAATAGGTCTGATTGCGTTCCCCCCAAAATATAAACACGACTAACAGTGGTGTCCTCTACCTGTATATCGGCTGAATCAAAAATAGCTGAACTTGTTGGTGCTTGGTCGTTTACTTCTACATTTAATATCCCGTTTAGAAACTTAAACTTTCCGCTTCCTACTTCCTGGCTGTTAAAACTCATGTCGGTGCCATCGTAGTAGATACTGGCATCACTTCCAGCCCCAAAAAATGCTTTCCCATTGTCTGTTAAAAAGTGTAGATGCCCACCCTTCTGGAACTCAAACCGAAGGGTCGTGTCATAAAACATCAAATCTTCGTTATTCAAATACCAAATCCACTCAACAGCCCCATTGCTTGTATTGTAAAATTTAATATGGTCGCCGTTTGTAGGCTCATCAATCCTCAGGCTGCCGGTAAGAATCAGGTCGCCTGTCCCCACCTCCTGTGGTTTGATGTGCATGTTAGTTCCATCGTAGTAAATGGAAGCGTCAT
>Ga0255052_10001664_pt1 | contig 16545 bp, 13 predicted proteins | sample JV7_2_21_MG_FD_188632 | JGI IMG/M metagenome (GOLD analysis project Ga0255052, IMG submission 188632) | Seawater microbial communities from Jervis Inlet, British Columbia, Canada - JV7_2_21 | ecosystem: Environmental > Aquatic > Marine > Inlet | place: Canada: British Columbia | collected...
GGCAGCCTTGGCACAATCCTCTCGCAGAGCGCCGATGGCGATACGATCGTCGTCCAGCCGGGCCTCTATTCCGAGAACGTGGTGGTGGAGAAACGCCTCTCGATCCGCGGCCTCGACGGGGCGATCATCGACGCCGGCGGCAACGGCAATGTCCTGGTCGTCGCTTCGCCGGACGTCACCATCGAGGGCCTGACGCTGCGGGGATGTGGCAATGACAGAGAGACCTCGCACGCCGGTATCTGGGTCGAGCAGCTGGCTTCCGGGGTGAAGCTCGTCCAGAACCATGTCGAAGACTGCAAGTTCGGCATCTGGATTCACGGCAGTGAGAATATCCAGGTTAGCGGCAACCGGATCCAGGGGCTCGAGGATCTGAGCCAGGACGCCAGGGGTGACTGTATTCATCTGTGGAACGTTCGCGGGGCCTCGATCACGGACAATGTGGTTACGGACTGCCGGGATGGCATCTACATGGAGCTCAGCCACGACAACAGCGTAGTCGGCAACGAGATCTTGCGCTCCCGCTACTCGGTTCACACGATGTGGTGTGATCGGAATGTCTACAACGAGAACCTGGCGAAGGAGAACCTGGTGGGCCTGGCGCTCATGTTCTCGACCGGCATCGAGGCACAGCGAAACACCCTGGTCAACAATGCGACCCATGGTCTGCTTCTCGTCCAAGTGACGCGGGGCAGCGCCGTGGACAATCGGATCATCGGCAACGGGAAGGGCATCTTCGTCTACAACTCTCTTTACAACACTCTGCGCGGAAATCTGGTGGCCCGAAACACTCTCGGAATGCACTACTGGGGGGGTTCCGAAGACAACGAGATCGCCGATAACGCCTTTATCGAGAATCAGATGCAGGTCAAGTTCATCGCTGCCCGAGATCAATCGTGGCAGGGGAACTTCTGGAGCGATTATGGGGGCTGGGATGTCGACGCCGATGGCCGAGGAGAGGTTCCCTACCGCTCGAATACGCTTGTCGACACACTCCTCTGGAAGTATCCTGTGGCCAAGTTGCTGTTGACCAGCCCCGCGTTCCAGCTGCTCGCCCTGGCCGAGCGGGAGTTCCCGGTTATCGGCGTGCCGAAAGTGATCGATGGCTCGCCGTGGATGGCGCCACCGATCGCCGAGTGGGCCGCCATACTCGAGCGCTATCCTGCACGCCCTGGGGACTACTTCGGTGAACTGAGTAAGCTGCCCCACTTGCCTGGAGAGCACCGTTGATTCAACTGGAAGGCACCTCCAAACGCTTCCGCGAGATCGAGGCTCTGGCGCCGGTCGATCTCGAGATCAGGCGGGGGGAGTGGATGGGAATCTTCGGGCGCAACGGGTCGGGGAAAACATCCCTGTTGCGGATTCTCGTCGGCCTGTCCCAGCCGTCAACCGGCAGGGTGCTGCTGGAGGGGAAGCCGCCTCAGCCGGAGGACTGGAGGACGTTTCGGAGTCAGCTCGGCTTTATGCCGGAGAGGGTCGTCTTTCATGAGAATCTCACCGCGGAGAAGACCCTGCGATACTTCGCCCGGCTCCGTGGCGTCGATCGCAATGAAGTGATGCCGGCGCTCGAAAGTGTGGGTCTCGGGGATGCGGCGAAGAGAAGAGTGGGTGGCTACTCCAAGGGAATGCTCCAGCGACTGAACCTGGCGCAGGCGCTTCTCGGGACGCCTCGCCTGCTCTTCCTGGACGAGCCCTTCTCCGGTCTCGACCCGGGTGGGGTAGGTCTTTTTCTCGACCTGCTGAAGAGTGTCGAGAATCGTACGGTCGTGTTTTCATCCCATCGTGTGCACAGGTTGTACGGCAAGGTAGATCGAATCTGTGTTCTGAGCGCCGGGCACGTCAAGGCGCTGGGCACAGAAGCCGATCTGTGCCACCGGCTCGAACTACCGGTCAGAGTGATCCTGCAACCGCTGCCGGGTGCGAACGGCAAGCTCGAAGCTGATCTCGGCCGTCTCGCGCTGGGATCGGTAGGTAACGAAGACGGCAAGGTGGTCGCCCGTGTGCCGCAAGTCAACAAGACCGCCTTCTTGGCCGAGCTCAAGGCATTTGACGATTTGATCCAGTACCTGCGAATCGAAGAACCGTCCATCGAGGAGATCCTTCTTGAGACGGATTGACGCCGTGGCGGCGATTGCGCGCCAAGAGCTTACGGCCCGCCTCCGGAACCGCTGGATCTGGACCGCGGGTGCCCTGCTTCTGATCTCTGCCCTGGCGATTGCGCTCTTCGGCTCGGCTCCTGTAGGCGTCACCCGCCTCGACGGCGGCGGCCAGACGCTGGCGAGCCTGATGAACCTGTCCGCCTACCTGGTGCCGCTGCTGGCGTTGATCCTGGGAGCGGGAGCGATCATCGATGAGAAGCGGAGAGGAGTGCTCGACCTGGTGCTGGTCTATCCCATCTCGACCGGTGAGTACTTCGCGGGAGTCTTTATCGGCCAGTATCTGGCGCTGGCAGCCGCTCTCGTGCTCAGCTACGTCCCCACCGGCGTCGCCCTTCACTTTGCGGTCGGTGCCGACGCGGTCGAATTCCTACTTCTCCTGGGCTTGGCTCTGCTGCTGGGAGCTGTATTCCTCGCCATATCCTTTCTGGTCTCCATTCTCGCCAAGGACCGGAGTCGAGGAATGGCCTCGTCGTTGCTGGTGTGGATCGTCGCGGTCTTCATTTTCGACTTGGTCCTGGTGGGTGGGCTGGTCCTCTATCCCGGTCAGGTCCCGGCGGCTCTTTTCGGACTGCTGCTGCTGCTGAATCCGATCGACGTCTTCAGGCTGCTCTGTTTCAAGTGGGTGGGAAGCGCAGCTGCGCCTCTCGGGCTGTCGACCGTCATGCCGCCTCTTCCCACCGCTGCGTTGCTTGCAGTGCTCGTGTTCTGGGCGGTGGTGCCTCTTGTCCTCAGCCACGGGATGTTCCGGCGGCGTGTCGCCGCCGACAGACTCGTATGAAGGAGTGAAATATCATGACTACTACCAAGGAACGGATCGAAGCCAAGAATTGGGCACCGATGGCCGGTGCAGCCCTACTCCTTATCTTGTGTTCGGGGGTGGCAGAGGCCAAGGGACTCAAGGGCCGGGTCGTTGCTCCAGATGGGGAAGGTGCTCCGGCGGTGGTTTTCGTCCAGGGAGCTCCGGAAGGTCCGGTGCCGCAGCAGGATGCAGTGATCACTCACCTTGCAGGTGGCCGATTCGAGCCCGCGGTGAGCATCGGCTTCGTGGGCAACGACTTTCTCTTCCGCAACGAAGATGACACGCTGCACACGATCCATCTCTATCTGCAGCTGGCGTATCAGAAAGAGGTTTCCGGCAGACCGTTGGTGAATGGCGCCACCGTGTACAACATCGCGCTGCCCATGCAGGGAATGGAAGTCCGCCGGCCCATCAGGCCCTATCACGGATACCGCGAAGATACAGGCTATATCGCTGTGAAGTGCAACCCGCATCCCAACGAGCAGGCCGCGGTCCTGGTCTTCGATCACCCGTTTGCGGCGGTGACCGGAGAGGATGGCGAGTTCTTGATCCCAGATCTTCCGACCGGCGCGCACGAGGTATGGGTATGGCAGAACGGTCATGCCGAGATGTGGCAATCCGTCGACATCCAGGATGGCACTCCAACCGAGGTGGTCATCGAGCTGGAGTCGGGCCCGTGAGATCTGCCGAGGCGGCGAGAAGGAGAGCTCTCGCTGCCGCGCTCGGCCTGGCTATCTGCCTCGGTTCGCAGTCGGTCTCCTGGTGCCAGGCCCAGACGCTACCGTCGTTCGAGCTTACGAACTGGGACGGGAGACAGGTGACCAATGCCTGGCTGGAGGGAAAGACGACCATCGTCGTCTTCACCTACGCCAAGTGCGTCTACGCCTGTCCCATGATCACGTTTCAGCTCCGGGATCTGGACCAGGAGCTGGCGAGTCCACGCGACCTGAGATATCTGCATATTTCGGTCAATCCCACCGAGGACACCGCAGCAGAGATTCTGGATCATTTCGAGAAGCACGAGATCGATCCCGAGCAGGACACCCGTTGGCTGTTTCTGAACGGCCCCGAAGAGAGGGTTCTCGGCATGCTCACCGACGCCGGCATCGAGGTGACTCGCAAACCGGTCCCGGGCGGTATGCTCATCGAGCATACGATCCGGGTCCTTGTGGTCGGACCGGATGGAGACACGATCGCCAGCTTCGACACCTACAACTGGGAAGAAGAGGAGATGATCCATGCGCTACGGACTACCCTCGAGCTCGGCTAGGGACTTGAGCCGCCGGTCCTTCCTACGGGTGACGGGGTACGGGAGCGTCGGTCTGCTGGCGGGGAACTTCCTCCCTTTCTCGGCCTTCGGGCAAACGCTCGATGCGTCGCAATTCGCACGCCTGGATTTCGAGGTGAGCTATCGTACCCAGATCTCGAACCTGCCGCGGGATGCCGAGGAGGTTCACGTCTGGATGCCGCTACCTCCTGTCAGCGTGGCACAGGAGATCAAAGATCTCTCGGTTAGCTGTCCGCTGCCTTACGAGATTACTCGTGACGAGCTCTACCACAACCGGATGGTTCATGTTGTGAGTGAGCCGAGGCCGTTCATCCTCGAGGCTCGCTACCACGTGACGCGGCGACGTATGGGCACGCACCAGGCGGAGCTGGATTCGCTTTCGGCTCGAAAGTACCTGCGCTTGACGCCCCGGGTGCGAGTCACAGACGAGGTGGCGGCTTTCGTGGATGGAGCCGTCGGCCAGGCCGAGCAACCGCTCGAGGTGGGAAGAAGGGTCTTCGACGCCATCGTCGAGCTCTTGAGCTACGACAAGACGATTCCGGGCTGCGGGACCGGGGACACGGCTTGGATCATGAGACACAAGCGCGGCAAGTGCGACGACTACCACGCGCTCTTCATGGCGGCGATGATCTCGCGCCAGATTCCAGTTCGGTGGGAACAGGGATTTCCCCTGGCCCTGCCAACCGGCAAAGACCCCGCGAGCATGCGCTTGAGCGGAGATTGCTCGGGAGCCCATTGCTGGGTGAGCTTCTATGATCCGTCTCAGGGCTGGGTGCCCGTCGATGTCTCGGAGGCCGACAAGACGGGAGAGGGCGGGGCTTTCTACTTCGGTCAGCTGTCTCCGAACCGTTTCCAGGTGTCGGAGGGCCGCCGGATTGTGCTCAATCCCGCTCAGGGAGGGGATCCATTGTCCACCTTTGCGTTTGCCTACGCGGAGGCCGACGGAATTCCTCTGATCTATGGCGCCAACTACGAGAACGTCATCAGATACACAATAACCGACTCGGAGAGCTCTTGATTTGAGCAGAGTCGGTAGGGCGCTCCTTGTCCCCCTGCTTGTGCTGGCACTCACCCAAGCGGCGGTCGTCCGGTCCGAGGTGGCCGAGGTCGGACATCCGCCGCCGCTGTTCTCGTTGTCTGACGACGAGGGTGAAGTGCACCGCCTCGAGGACTATCTCGGAACGCCGGTCGTGCTCTATTTCACCCACAACATGTGCCATTACTGCACGCAGATCATCGCCTTCCTGAAGCGCGTACGCCCGCTCTACGGTGAGGACGAGTTATCGATTCTGACGATCAATGTGTGGGCGGATGACGGCAAGCTCATTCGGCGCTACAAGGAGCAGTTCGGACTGCCGTTCCCGATGCTGGCCGGCAAGGATCGCGATCTGCTTCGCAACTACGAGGTGAACTATGTCCCCATTGTCATCTTCATCGGCAGGGACGGCCGCATTCGACACATCTTCCATCACTTCATCTTGCGCGAGGACTTCGAGACCAGTGTCCGGGAGATCGTCGAGGGCAATCCGGGTTAGTTCAACGATGTTCCACTTCACGCAGACCTTAGAATGGGCCCTGCAATGATAGAAATCCAGATGCTAAGGATCTTTGCCACGGCGGGCTGGAGGCGGGGGGGCGCGATCATCCCCGGTGCTCTGGCTGTCGTACTTCTAACTCTGCTTGTGGCTGCCTGCGGGGCCGGCGGCGAGAGCAGCCAGGGAGCAATCCGCGGTGGCCAGCTCTTCGATACGAACTGTGCCCTCTGTCACGGTCGGGTCGGTGAGGGAAAGCCCATGCTGGGCAAGGACCTCCGAGATAACGAGTTCGCCAAAATGATGAGTGATGGAGAATTCGTGGACTTCCTCAAAGTCGGCCGTCCTGCCGACCACCCGCTGAACGACCGGGGAATGGACATGCCCCCGAGGGGTGGCAACCCGGCGCTAACGGACAAGGATCTGGCGCTAATTGTTGCCTTTCTGCGGACTTTGAGCTGACCTTCTGCGGCCAGAATCATCGACTGTAGCTCTTCGACTCACTGTGAGGCCATCCGATTCCTCGATGTCTCGCATGAGGTGCGGCACCTCCCTCTTCATCATGTTTCGGATCACCAGGTGCATCCAGACGAGGCAGGTCGCGGAGAGCGCGGCGAAGAACACCCAGGTCATCGTCCACAGCCCCGTCCACTTGAGCAGGTAGCCAAAGATCACCGGGCAGACGAAGCCGCCGAGACCTCCGAGCACACCCACGATCCCACCCACTACGCCGACGTCGCTCGGAAAGTACTCCGGGATGTGCTTGTAGACCGCTGCCTTGCCGATTCCCATCGCCAGGCCGACGACGAAGACGAGGAAGGTGAACACGACAATGTGGGCCTGGAAGTGGATTTGTGAGACTCCCCTGACCACCAGCTCTCCCCGTTGCACCCTTTGATTCAGCTCAACGGCAGGTTCCTGCCATGACTCGATGACCGGCAAGATATGTGCCCCGTGATCCATGGGCTGGTTGGCCGAAGCCGGGTCCCGCCCGTCGTACGGGTACTCCGTATCATTGTCGATGACGATGGTGTGCGTTGTCTCGTTGATTTCCGTCACCGTGCCATCCCGCAAGGCGGTGATTCCCTCCCCTGGAGAGGTAACGCTCATCACAGGAGGCCACAGGAGCACGGAGGAGACGAGGCAAGTGCCGAGGACCCAGTACATCACCGCCCTGGCACCCCACCTGTCCGACATCCACCCACCCAGAGCCCGGATCACACCAGATGGAAGGCTGAAGATCGATGTGAGCAGGCCGGCGGTGGCGATGCTGACCGTGTAGACGTTCGTATAGTAGGGGACCAACCATTGGGCCAAAGCCACAAAACCGCCGAACACGAGGAAGTAGTAAAGGCCGAACCGCCACACACGGATGTTCTTCAGCGGTTCCAGCCGCCCCGCCATCGACTTGCCTTCACCGCCCGCCACCCGACGCTCGAAGGTGAGGAACCAGAACACGATCGTCATCCCCAGCAACAGCCCGGCGTAGACACGAGGGAGCATCCGCCAGCCCTCGAGATTCCCGTTCTTCGTGAAGACCGTCAGCAGCAAGGGGGCGATCAGTGTGGTCAGCGCCGCCCCGGCGTTGCCGGCCCCGAAGATGCCGAGGGCTAGCCCCTGACGCTCCTTCCTGAACCAGACCGACGTGTAGGCGATGCCCACCGCAAACGACGTCCCGCACAACCCGAACCCGAGGCCGGCAAAGAAGAATGCCCAGAAGCTGTCTGCGAAGCTGAGCAGGAACATGGGGATGGCGGCGATCACCATAACGGCGCTGTATACCTTCCGACCCCCGTAGATATCCGTCAGCAAGCCCACCGGCAGCCGCAGAACAGAGCCGGTCAGCACAGGTATGCCGATCAGCCAGCCCACCGCCGCCCTGTCGAACTCGTAGAGCCTGTTCTTGATGAAGAAAGTGATCAGCACGCCGTACAACATCCAGCAGGCGAAGTTGACCGTAAAGGCGATGGTGTTGAGTGTCAGAACCTGAATGGCCTGCCGACCGTCGCTCGCATCGCTGTTGCCCGATCCTTGGCTTCTCATCCGACTATCCGATTCCATCTTTGACCGGCTGCATTGCAAATCGGTCCGGACAACCCCGCTTGGTCTTGGTGCGCGTAATCAAGGACCTTTGCGGCGAGTCGAGACGGGCTACACCGGTACGGGAGTGCCGGAGGAGCCTGGCTAGAGCAGGTCGTGGATCCCGTGGCGGACAGCGCCCCCTATCTTCCTCTGCCGGCCCGCACACGCCGGTGCCAGACAACCAGTTGATAGGGGCGCCACAGGTAGCTGATAGGCACAGTGACCACGTGCACCAGGCGGGTAAAAGGAAAGAGGGCGATGATGAAGAAAGCGTTCAGCATGTGCAGCTTGACTACCCAAGGCAGGGTTGTGACGTACTGAATCTGGGGATTCAGTGTCAGCAAGGAGCTCAGCCACGGCACCGCTGTGTGCAGGTACCAATCTGCTCCCCAGCGGTAGAACAGGGCCACCCAGAACCCCAGCACCACCTGGGTGAGCAGGGCTGTCAGCATCACCCAATCCATCGCCGTGGTGACGATAAAGACGCGGGGATTGCGTAGGCGCCGGATGACCAGCAGCGCCAGCCCCAAGATAGTCACCGCCGCCAACACCAGCCCGGTGACCTCCAGCACGTAGAGACGCACGGGTTCGGCGATCAGAGCCGCCCATTGGGTCGGGAACAGAAAGGCCAGCAGATGCGCCAGCAGGATGATCAGGATGCCGTAGTGCCAGGGTATCGATCCCCAGAAAAGAGTACGGTTCTCCAGGAATTGGGAAGAGAAGCTGGAGTAGGAGAAGCGATCGTCGAAGTAACGGTAGATTCCCACCACGACAGCCAGAACGACGGCGACATAAGGGAAAACCGCGAAGAGCACGTAATCGAACATTGCAGAGCCTCTCTATATCCGTATGCTTCAACCCTCGGTGGCAGCCTCCAGCTCTTGACCCTCGGCCCGTTGCTGACGGTTGCTGGCGGCGTGCTCGATTCGTGGCAGCACTAGCTGTAGCGCCTCCAGCACCTGCGTGTAGACCTTTCGACCGGCAGTCAGCTCGGGGTGCTTGCCCTCTCCGGCCTCGGGATCGACCTCGTCGTTTTTCCCGACCATCTGCTGCAGCGCTGGCAACAGGCCCTCGTGGACGATTTCCCCGGCTAGCGTCGTGTCGTCGCAGGAGGCCAGGAAGCGCAGGACAACTGCCACGTGGTCGGGTAACTCGCTGCCTTTGATGGTGAAGCCGTGAGCCCTGTAGCGCTCCTTCAGCCCAACCATGAAAGCGCTGCGCTTGTAACTCTCTCCGAAGAGGTGGTAACCGAGGTAAGGATCACAGGCCGCGTTCAGGTCAAAGGTGCCCGTGTAGACCTCTTGTAGACGGCCCAGGGGCGTTGCGGCCACGAAGTCGTGGAATTTGCGCAGGTGCGCGGCAGCCTCGGGGTTATCCAGCGACACCAACCTTTGACACTCGCGCACGGGCTCGGTCAGGTCAGACCGGGGGTATTCGAGGATCTCGGCCAGGAGATCGAGAGCACGCCGTTGGCCGTGTTCATCGACCATCGTTACCACCTCCGCTTGCCTTGTTTGCTGAAGCCGAAGCCGGCCTCGCGCTTGTGCATGAAGGTTTCCACAGATTCCTCGATAGCCTCCTCACGCGCCTCCGGCGGCAGGACGAAGCGCTGTTCAAATGTGGGCATCGAGGTCAGGCGGAAGATGGCTTCGGCCTCTTCGGGGTTGGTGTTTCCCTGGGCCAGGGCTTCCTGCACCTCGGTTTCGGGCACATCCCCCACCTTCTCGGCGCGCTTGTACACGCGCACGGCGATGAGCTTCCGGTAGACAGCGGTCACGACGTCCTCATTTCCAGCCGCCAGCAGGCTGGCCATGTAAGCCAAGGGCATCCGTGCGCGCTCCAATGAGCTGATCATCGGCGCCAGCCCGGCCTCGTTGACGCCCTCGATCTCGTAGCGTCCCTGTTTCACCGATGCCAGCAGAGGCAACATCGGCGGCACGTAGAAAAGCATGGGTAGGGTGCGAAACTCGGCGTGCAGCGGAAGAGCCAACTTCCACTTCTTCACGAAGCGATACGTTGGCGAGTGCTGGGCCGCCTCGATCATTTCGTCGGAGATGCCGTTGGCCCTGGCGGCCGAGATGATCTCGGGATCGAAGGGATCCTGGATAATGTCCCGCTGGAGATCCACCAGCTCCGCGTCGGTAGCGGATGCTGCTTCGTAGATTCGGTCGGCGTCGTAAAGCAGCACGCCCAAGTAGCGAATGCGGCCGACGCAGGAATGGAAGCAAGCTGGCGCGTGGCCACTCTCCAGGCGCGGGTAACAGAGGATGCACTTCTCGGACTTGCCCGTGGTCCAGTTATAGTAGGTCTTCTTGTAGGGACAGCCGGAGATACACATGCGCCAGGCGCGGCACTTGTCTTGCCTGATGAGCACGATGCCGTCTTCACCGCGCTTGTAGATAGCGCCGGCGGGGCAAGCCGCCACACATCCGGCATTGAGGCAGTGGTTGCAGATGCGAGGCAGATAGAAGAAGACCATCCGCTGCAGCTCGGCGAGCTGGAGCCGCTCCTCCTCAGTGATCTTTTCCAGGTTGGGGTCGTTCTTGGCATAGATGGGCGAGCCACCCAGGTCGTCATCCCAGTTTGGCCCGGCTTCGATGTCCATGTACTTGCCGGTGATCATGGAGATGGGGCGTGCCGTGGGCTGGTCATCTCCTTCGGGGGCGTTGAAGAGCTCGTCGTACTCATAGGTCCACGGCTCGTAGTAATCATCGACCGTGGGCAGATGTGGGTTGAAGAAGATGTTGCCCAGGGTTCCTGCTTTGCCGTGCAGTTTTAGATGTAGCTTTCCTCCAGTCTGCTCCCAACCGCCCTTGTACCGCTCTTGGTCTTCCCACAGGGTCGGATAGCCCGTGCCGGGCTTGGTTTCCACGTTGTTCCACCACATGTACTCGGTACCGCGACGGTCGGTCCAGATGTTCTTGCAGGCGATGCTGCAGGTGTGGCAACCGATGCATTTGTCAAGGTGAAAGACCATCGAGACCTGCGAGCGAATGTCCATTACGCTTGCTCCTCTATGAGCTCTGTAACCCCACAAGAGACGTGGGATGAACGATCAGCACGGTTCGGTTGTTCGCTATTCGTCATCGCTAGCGTCACCACTCCAGCCTCTCGAGCTTGCGCACCACGGCGTAGGTGTCGCGGGTGAAGACACCGATCGGCCCCCAATAGTTGAAACCGTAGGTGAACTGGGCGTAGCCGCCGGCAAGTTGAACCGGGTTGATACGGGTGCGGGTGAGGCTGTTGTGCCCACCGCCGCGCCGCCCGCCGCGCACCTGGGACTTGGGGATGGAGATCGTGCGCTCCGGCGAATGGTAGATCATGCACGTTCCCGGCTGCACACGGTGGCTGACCGCCGCGCGCGTGACCATGACACCGTTATCGTTGTAAACCTCGACCCAGTCGTTGTCCTGCACATCGATCTTCTCGGCGTCCTTGTCGTTGAGCCAGCACGGCTCGATTCCTCGCGACAAAGTAAGCATGCGGTGGTTGTCGTAATAGGTGGAGTGGATGTGCCATTTGCCGTGCGGGGTGATGTAGTTGAGGACAATGCTCTGATCGTCCTGAGGGCTGCGGACGACGTCGCCTGTCTTCACGGGGTCGAGCTTCGGTTTGAAGGTCGGTAGATGCTCGCCGAAGTCCAGATAGTACGGATGGTCGAGATAGAAGTGCTGGCGGCCAGTCAGGGTCCGCCACGGGACCAACCGCTCCACGTTCAAGCACCAGGCGGAGTAGGCTCGGCCATCGTTGATCATGCCCGTCCAGCACGGGCTGATGAGGGTGCGGCGGGGTTGGCTGCTGATGTCGCCAAAGGTCATGCGCACCCCCCGCACATCATCGGCCAAGTCGGCCAGGGGTAGGCCTACCCGTTCCTCTTCGGCCTGGAAGCCGGCATAGGCCACCTCGCCGTTGGTCTCGGGCGCCAGGTGAAGCAGCACGTTGGCCGTGTCCAGAGCGTCCTCCAGGCAGGGATACTTCTCCCCGTCCCATTCCACGCAGCGCCTGTTGCGGGGGCCGGGAGAGGTACCGACGGGGCTCTCCATCAATTCGTCGTAGAACTTGGCGATGGGGATGTGGACGCCGTGGCCACTGATGCCATCCTCCCGCACTTGTCGGCCGAGCGAGATGAAGCGCTTATAGAGGTTGACGTAGTCCCGCTCCACCACTCGCAGGTGAGGCATTGTGATCCCGGGGACGGGCTCGCACTCACCCTTGGCCCAATCGAGGGGCTCCGGCTGGGCCATCTCGTCGGGCGAATCGTGCTGGAGCGGTGTCGCCACCAGGTCCTCGACCGGCTCCGGGAAGACGGCAGGGGCCATTTCGCTCACCTTCTTGGCGAAGCTCTTGAAGATGTCCCAGTCGCTCTTGGATTCCCAAACTGGCGGGACGGCCTCGCCGAGCGGGTGGATGAAAGAGTGAAGGTCGGTGGTGTTGAGGTCGTTCTTCTCGTACCACATGGCCGTCGGCAGGACGATATCGGAGTACAGCGCCGAGGTGTCCATACGAAAGTTGATGTCCACCACCAGGTCCATCTTGCCCCGAGGCGCCGGCTCCCGGAATGTGACGGTCTTTACCTTCTCTTTGGCATGTTCCTCGGCGTCGATGTTGTCGTGGGTACCCAGGTAGTGGCGCAAGAAGTACTCGTGTCCCTTGGCGCTCGCCATGATGGCGTTGCCACGCCAGATCAACCACACGCGCGGCCAGTTCTCAGGCGCGTCGGGGTCATCCACGGCGAGTTGTAGTTGCCCGTCCTTGAGCCGCTCGACCACATGGCGGGTGACTTCCTCGCTTGACCGCGCTCCGGACTCCTTGGCCTCGGCGACCACGTCTAGTGGGTTGCGATTGAACTGCGGGTAGAACGGCATCCAGCCGCTGCGCACAGCCGTCGCTGCCAGATCCATGGCGTGGCCCTTGGCCCAGCGGGTCCGGGGCGGGATGGGTGCGTAGTCGGTGAAGTCTCCCTCGTAGCGCCACTGGTCACTGTGGACGTAGTGCCAGATGGGGGATTGTTGCAGGCGAGGCGGTTTGTTCCAGTCCAAGGCCAAGGCCATGCTGGTCCAGGGCGCGACCAAGGTCAGCTTCTCCTGACCAACGTAGTGGTTCATGCCGCCGCCGTTGCGTCCGCAGCAGCCGCAAAGGATGAGGGCGGTTATGGGGGCGCGGTACGACAGATTGTTGTTGTACCAGTGGTTGATGCTGGCGCCGATGATAATCATCGAGCGCCCATCGGTGGCCTCGGCATTGGCGGCGAACTCACGTGCCAAGCGAGTCACCGTGTCCCGGCCGATGTGCGTGTACTGTTCCTGCCAAGCCGGCGTGTAGGGCATGTCGTCGTCGTAGCTGGTTGGATAATCACCCGCCAGACCGCGGCCGACGCCGAACTGGGCCATCAACAAGTCGAAAGCAGTGGCCACCGGCACCCGTTGTCCGTCGCTCGTTTCCACGTACTTGATCGGTACCCCCCGCAGGGAGGTCTTGGCCTGGGCGAACTCGTGGAAGGTCACCTGCACGACGTCGTCATGTTCACCCAAGAAGGTCAGGGCGGGGTCAATCGGCGAGTCGTCCAGCCCGTCCTCCATCTTGAGGTTCCACTTCCCCTTCTGCTGTTGCCAGCGGAAACCTATGGAGCCCTTGGGCATGCGCGGCTGGCCGCTCTGCTGGTCGTAGACCAGGAGCTTCCACTCACCGTTCTCGACGTCCCGGTAGCGGGCCAACCGATCGGCACGCAGAAGCTGGCCGGCCTCGTGTCCCTCCTCGCCTGGGCTGAGTTGCACCAGGAAGGGCCCATCAGTGTATTGCTTGAGATAGTCGACGAAGTAGGGGACCTGCCGGTCACCGTGGAACTCCTTGAGAATCACATGGTTGATCGCCATCCAGAGAGCCGTATCCTGGCCGGCCTGGATGGGAATCCACCAATCGGAGTACTTGGCCACCTGACTGAAGTCCGGGGCGAGGACTACGAACTTGGCTCCCTCGTGCCGCGCTTCCGATATGAAGTGGACATCCGGCGTGCGGGTCATATTGAGGTTGGAGCCCATGGAGATGATGTATTTGGCGTTGTACCAGTCGGCGCTCTCACAGACGTCGGTCTGGTCCCCCCAGACTTCGGGAAAGGCGTTGGGCAGGTCGGCGTACCAATCGTAGAAGCTCATGTTGACGCCGCCGAAGAGCTGCAAGAAGCGAGAGCCACCGGCGTAGGACAGATAGGACATGGCGGGGATGGGGGAGAAGCCGAAGACGCGGTCGGGTCCCCACTTCTTTGCGGTGTAGAGACAGGAAGCGACGATGATCTCCAGCACCTCATCCCAGGTGGCGCGACGGAAGCCTCCTTTGCCCCGGGCTCGTTGGTAGCGCGTGCGCTTCTGGTCATCCTCGACAATCGAGCCCCAGGCATCCAGCGGGTTTTCGTGCTGGGCCCTTGCCTCGCGCCAGAGATCCACGAGCGGGCCCCGGATGTAGGGATACTTGACACGGATGGGACTGTAGACATACCAGGAGGCGGAGATTCCCCGCTGGCAGCCGCGGGGTTCGTAGGGCGGTAGGCCGTCCTCGAGCGCCGGGTAGTCGGTCTGCTGCATCTCCCACGTGATGATTCCGTCCTTGACGAAGACCGCCCACGAGCAGCCGCCGGTGCAGTTGACCCCGTGCGTGCTGCGGACGACATTGTCGTGTTGCCAGCGATTGCGGTAGAACTCTTCCCACTGGCGAGCCTTCGGGTCGACCAGGTCCTTAATCCACCCCATGTTCATCTCCTCCGCAACTCACGGGTTGCCAATCTGTCCTGCCTGGCTCGGAAATCATGTCCGCACTCCCACCATCGGTCGTCGCACTGCGGTGAGACGCCGCCGCCACAGGATCTGCGTCAACAGCAACAGGATCGCAGCGCCGCCCAACGCCAGAAGAAATAGCTGGCCGACAATCTGGGCCGGCCGCTCAGGAAGCGCGGCTCCTTGCATGAAAACCGTCAAATCGGCCTGCTCTTCCGCCGTCAGGGGGTGGGGGATGAAGATGGGGTTCATCGTCGGGAATGGGAACACAGTCAGGATTTCGGTCGTCCTGTCCCCTCCATACTTGTCGTAGGCGGAGGTCAGGTCGGGCCCGATCACACCGCCGCCGAGTGCCCCGATGCCGGCGACACTATGGCAACCGATACAAGGGGCGCCGCCGTTCTCGAAGGGCACGACGCCGCGGAATAGATCCCTGCCCATGACCGGATCACCAGAGGCCAGGGCAGGCGCGACTCCTGCCGGAAGGGAGAGAACGTAGTAGACGAGCGCCCACCTGTCTTCTTCGGTAGCGAGGGCAGCGGCATAGGACGGCATGGGAGTCCCGCCGATTCCGACCATCAACGTCCGGTAGAGATCCTCTGGTCTCGAGCCCCCCTTCATCCTGCCGGGGATTGTGAAGTCGTAGGGGTCGATAGGGTTCCCCCACGAGTCTTCGAGGGTGGCAGCGGACGGGCCGTCTCCCTTGCCCAATGCTCCGTGGCACATGTCGCAGCGAACCAGTGTGTAGAGCTCTTTCCCCCTGGCAAGAAGCTCCTCCACATTCTCAGGGGGGTCGGGGATCGCGACAAGCTCAGCCGGTTCGGCTTCGAACCGCTCGGAGAAGCTCTTTACATATGCCACCAAGGCCTGCCGCTCTTCCCAGGAGAGGTGGGCGAAGGAGGGCATGAGGGTTCCAGGCATTCCCTCGGTGATCGTTCGCAGGAGGTCGTCGTCGGTAGGGAGGAAAGACGTGGAACGGATCTTGAAGACCCCCATCGTGAAGTCGCGTGGCCGCGGAGAAAGAAAGTGGGCAGCGGGCCCATCTCCCTTGCCGCCGTCGCCGTGGCAGACGGCACATCCTTCCTGCGCTTCATAAAGAGCCTTCCCCAACGCGAGATCCGCTTCTTGGGCGTACGCCATCGTTGTCGAACCGATGGTAAACGCCAAGACGGCCATATAAACTATGAACCTCCCTGCCCTCCCCTTAATCATCTTTGTCCCTCTCGGCTCGAAAGAATGAACAGATCCCTGTCTGGCGAACGAGATCGAGGCCTCCTGGAGGATTCACCTTGTCGATGGCAGCTTCCATGCGTGTCCGTGCCAAGACACGTGTATCAGGATCGATCGATCCTGATACAGCGTACGTTTACCCTTATCGGTATGTATCGACTTTTAGCATGGAACGTCAGCCAACACACTACCCCAACGGGTAGGAGAGAAGAATTGGTGGACTTCCTCAGAATCGGCCGTCCCGCGAACCACCCGTTGAACGGAGGTCAGTTGGGCGAGAAGTGGGTTCAAAGCTGGCACTAAACGAGCTCTCTGAGTCAGTCTCCTCTTCGATCGCCTTGAGGGCACATTTGGCATCGTAGCTGCGGCGCCGAGTGATACAATATAGACATTGTGAAGAGTCTTGCGAGGATACTCTCGCTCCCCGAGGGAACAAGACGCACGGCAGCTCTCGTTGCCTGGGTGCAGGGGGTCTACGAGACGGAGGAGGAGAAGCCGATCCTGGTGGGCGGTGCGGCAGTAGAGCTCTACACAGGAGGGGCCTACACCACAGGCGACCTCGATTTCGTGGGCAGCGTGCCACCGCGCGTGGCCAAAGCACTGAAGAAAGCAGGCTTCGAGCAGCGCGGGCGGCATTGGATTCATGACGTTGGTCAGGTTTTCATCGAGTTTCCTGCGTCCGGTCTCGAGG
>Ga0255052_10001665_pt1 | contig 16543 bp, 28 predicted proteins | sample JV7_2_21_MG_FD_188632 | JGI IMG/M metagenome (GOLD analysis project Ga0255052, IMG submission 188632) | Seawater microbial communities from Jervis Inlet, British Columbia, Canada - JV7_2_21 | ecosystem: Environmental > Aquatic > Marine > Inlet | place: Canada: British Columbia | collected...
CGGCGATAATGTGACCATAACGGTGGAGCTGATATCTGATATAGCCATGGAGAAGGAGTTAAGGTTTGCAATAAGAGAGGGAGGAAGGACAGTAGGCGCCGGAGTTGTGACAAATGTCATTGAATAAAAAAGCAGCGCAATAGAGCAGTGGCGCAGCAGCAAAAAAAACATATAATAGCTGCCCTGCTGGTCAGTTACTCTGAGGAAATAAACTAAAGACATGAGCGAGAAAATAAGGATAAATCTGAAAGCATATGATTACCGGCTGCTTGACCAGTCTGTAAAGGAAATAGTGGAGACTGCAAAGCGGACCGGTGCAAAAATATCAGGACCTGTACCTCTGCCGACCAAGATTCATAAGGTTACGGTACTCAGGTCTCCGCACGTAGATAAAAAGTCAAGAGAGCAATTTGAGATAAGAACTCATAAGAGACTGATAGATATACTTCAACCAACACCTCAGACCGTTGATGCCCTTATGAAACTTGACCTTGCTGCAGGGGTTGATGTGGAGATAAAGCTATGAAAGGCATTCTCGGTAAAAAGATAGGGATGACTCAGGTATTTTCAAATGACGGCCGTATTATACCTGTTACTGTTATAGAGGCGGGGCCTTGCAAGATAGTCCAGTCAAAGACAAAGGAAAAGGATGGTTACGAAGCTTTTCAGGTAGGTTTTGACGAATTAAAAAAAGAAAAAGGTATCCCAAAGGGGCGACTGGGTCATTTTAAAAAAGCGTCTGTGCCTTTGTTCCGTTTTTTAAGAGAGCTAAAACTGGATGGGCTTGAAGTTGGTGTCGGAAAAGATATCGGAAAAGATATCAGTGTTGATATTTTCAATAAAGGCGACAGGATTTCTGTTGCAGGGGTATCAAAAGGAAAAGGGTTTCAGGGTGTCATGAAAAGGCATAATTACAAGGGGGGACCCGGCTCACATGGTTCCATGTTTAACAGGGCTCCCGGCTCTGTAGGGGCAAGTTCTTATCCGTCAAGGGTCTGGAAAAATAAAGGCATGCCCGGGCATATGGGTGATGAGAACGTAACCACAAAAAATCTTGAAGTTGTAGAGGTAAAAAAAGATCAGAACCTCCTGCTTGTCAAGGGTTCAGTGCCGGGGTCTAACGGCGGCTATCTGATAATAAGGTCAGAATCGGCTTATACCGGGAAGAAAGGCTAATGTTCCAGGTAAATGTTTTAGATAGAGAAAGTAAACCTGTTGGTAAGGTTGACCTGCCATCAGATATATTTGGCGTTAAGGTCAAAAAAGGACTGTTGCATGAGGTGGTCTGTAACTATCTCGCCAATCGAAGGCAGGGGAATGCAGCAACAAAGACAAGAGGTCTTGTAAGCGGCGGCGGCAAAAAGCCCTATAAACAGAAAGGTACGGGCAGGGCAAGGGCAGGAAGTATCCGTTCACCTTTATTTAAGGGCGGTGGCACTGTTTTTGGTCCGGCAGGGCGGAATTATTCATATAAATTACCAAAAAAGGTAAAGTGGGCGGCCCTCGGGGCTGCCTTATCAGCTAAACTTTCCGATGGAGAGATTGTGGTGGTTGAAGATTTATCTGTAACAGAACCAAAGACAAAGGTCATGGCCTCTATCCTTAAGGGGCTCGGGCTTAATAATGTATTGATTATATTGCCCGGTGTCAGCAAGGAAATTAAACTTGCGGCAAGGAACATTCCCAACGTGGATATCGCAATAGCCAGCCAGTTGAATGTTTATGAGATTCTTGCCCATGAGAAACTCCTTATAACCAGGGAAGCAATAGAGCGAATGAAAGAGGCATATCTGGGATGAAAAGTATACATAGTATCCTTTTGGCCCCTCTTCTGACTGAAAAGGGGGCTATGCTTAAAGAAAAGGAAAATAAAGTAATATTCAGAGTGGCAAGGGATGCCAATAAGATAGAGATAAAGAAAGCGGTTGAAGAAATCTTTAAGGTAAAAGTAGACTGCGTTGCAACTATAAACTGCAGAGGCAAAAAGAAACGCCTGGGAAAGAATGAAGGCAGAAGGCCTGACTGGAAAAAGGCCATAGTGACCCTTGAAAAAGGAGAGAAACTGGATTTAATTGAAGGTGTATAATGGCTATAAAAAAATATAAACCAACATCGCCCGGCTCTCGCTTTAAAAGCGGCTTTGATTTTGCTGAAATAACAACTGCAAAGCCCTTTAAAGCACTTTTGAAACCGCTTAAGAAAAGTGGCGGCAGAAACAACTCAGGGCGCATTACATCCTGGTGCAGGGGCGGAGGACATAAAAGGGCATATAGAATTATAGATTTTAAGCGGGATAAAATTGGTATTCCATCTTTTGTTGAGTCAATAGAGTATGACCCTAACAGGTCTGCAAGGATAGCCCTGCTCAGATATGCAGACGGCGAAAGGAGATATATACTTGCGCCGGTCGGTGTAGGTGTAGGTGATTCTCTTTTTTCAGGACCCGATGTTGAGATAAAGAATGGCAATGCCATGCCGGTAAAAAACGTTCCTCTTGGCACAGTAGTTCACAATGTCGAGCTTTGGCCGGGCCAGGGGGGTAAGCTTGCAAGGAGTGCCGGGAGCTATGCGCAGTTAGTTGCAAAAGAAGAGAAACTCTGCCAGATAAAACTTTCTTCCGGAGAGGTAAGGCGCATACCTTCTAAGTGTATTGCTACCATTGGCCAGGTGGGTAATGTTGAATGGGAAAATATATCCATTGGAAAGGCAGGCAGGAATCGCTGGCGCGGCAAGAGACCGTCTGTAAGAGGTGTCGCGATGAATCCGGTGGATCATCCTCTTGGAGGCGGAGAGGGCAAAAGCTCAGGAGGGAGACCCCCAGTTTCTCCGTGGGGCAGACCGGAAGGCATTAAGACAAGAAAAAACAAGGTAACTGACAGATTTATTATCAGAAGAAGAAAGAAAAAGAAATAAAATGCACAAACAAAATCCTGAAATTAATAATTGTCGATTTTTTGTTGTCAGGCTGACAACAGTATCTAACGGCTTAATTTTAAGGAGGCTAATTTGCCCAGATCTCTAAAAAAAGGACCTTATGTGGATGCAAAGCTTTCCAGGCGTGTTCAAGCGATGGATGCTTCTAGAGAAAAGAGGGTTCTTAAAACGTGGGCCAGGCGGTCCACAATAGTTCCAGAGTTTATTGGATATACTTTTGCAGTGCATAATGGCAGGAAATTTATTCCTGTCTATGTAACTGAGAATATGGTTGGCCATAAGCTCGGAGAGTTTTCACCGACGAGGACCTTCAAGGCTCACTCGGGTGTAAAAAAGGCAGATACTAAAAGCCCTGTGGGAAAGAAAAAATAATATGCACAGTATTAATGTATTAATTCCCGTGTTTCGGGCATGAAGTTTTTGAGGTAATTTTTATGGAATCCAAGGCAATACTTAAATATGCACGAGTTACACCGCGTAAAGTAAGGAGGATTACGGACCTGATCAAGGGTAAGAAGGCTGGAGAAGCCCTTGTAAGCCTGAGATTTCTTCCTCACAGCCCGGCAAGGATTCTATCGAAGCTACTGAAGACTGCCATGGCTAATGCCGAACAAAAGAAGGTAGCAGACCCGGAATCAATGAAAATAGTAAGTGCAATTGTTGACCAGGGTCCAACGATGAAGAGAATGATGCCCCGTGCCATGGGAAGGGCGGATATTATAAAGAAAAGAACATGTCATATAAGACTATTTCTGAAAGAGGAAGGAAAAGATGAGGGGGTAGATTTTGGGTCAAAAGACAAATCCAATAGGTAACAGACTGGGGATAATAAAAACCTGGGATTCAAGATGGTTTGCCAGAAAAAACTATGCAGTATTTCTGCATGAGGATTTAAATATTCGTAAACTTATCAAAGATAACCTCTTTCATGCCGGTGTTGCTAAGATTGAGATAGAAAGGGCAGGACAGAAGGTAAGGGTGGTTATACATACTGCCCGGCCAGGAATAATTATTGGTAAGAAAGGCGCAGAGGTTGACAAACTTAAGAAGGATTTAGAGCATTTTACTGGTAAACAGGCAAGTATCGATATAAAAGAGATAAGAAAACCAGAGCTGGAAGCTCAATTGGTGGCAGAGAATATTGCACTTCAACTGGAGAAAAGAGTTGCATTCAGAAAAGCTATGAAAAAAGCCGTAGCTTCGGCGAGACGTTTTGGTGCGCTGGGTATAAAGGTAGCCTGTGCCGGCCGGCTTGCTGGCTCTGAGATAGCCAGAACAGAATGGTATAGAGAAGGAAGAGTGCCATTGCATACATTCAGGGCTGATATAGATTATGGCCTTACTGAGGCGAAGACAACGTATGGAAGAATAGGGGTTAAAGTATGGATTTACAAAGGTGATGTGTTACCGAAAGTTCAGTTACCTCCGGTAAGTAAAGACGAGACAGCAACTTAAAGTTTTTAGTCTGCGACTTGTCTATGACCTGTATGATAGAATTGTTTTTTTTAATTTTTAGACTAACAACTAACAACCAATAACTAAATTTAGGGAATTTTGTTATGTTGATGCCCAAGAAGGTTAAATTCAGAAAGATGATGAAGGGCCGTATGAAAGGAAAGGCTTATAGGGGATCTGATGTAGCTTTTGGCGAGTATGGGTTAAAGTCCCTGGAGCCAGGCTGGGTTTCAAACCGTCAGATAGAGGCTGCCAGGATTGCCATAACAAGATATGTAAAAAGAGGATGTAAGGTCTGGATCAGGATATTCCCGGATAAGCCCTTAACAAAAAAGCCGGCTGAGACAAGGATGGGAAAAGGGAAAGGAGCTCCTGAATCATGGGTGGCTGTTGTTAAGTCCGGTCGAATACTTTATGAGATGTCGGGTGTTACTGAAGATGTGGCCCGTGAAGCAATGCGCCTGGCTTCACACAAGCTCCCTGTTGCTACCAGATTTATTAAGAGGGGAGAAATAACATGAAGAAACCCTCTGAATTAAAGACGTTAACCCTTGATGAGTTGAGACAGGAAGAAGCAGACCTTAGAAAAGAGCTGTTTAATTTAAGATTTCAAAAAACAACTGGCGAGATTGAGAACCCCATGAGGATAAAACAGGTGAGAAGGGGTATAGCGAGGGTTTTAACAACAATGAGTGAAAAATTAAAAGTTGAAAATCTTAAACTTCTTAATTCTTAATTTTTAACCTGCCTGCCGGCAGGCAGGCTCTTAACTTTAAACTGGAAGGTAGAAATGCCACGAAAGACTTATACAGGAGAAGTCATAAGTAATAAAATGGATAAAACCGTTGTGGTAGCTGTTAAGAGATTAACACAGCACCCGGTCTATAAAAAGACGGTTAAAAAGATTACAAAGTTTAAGGCACACGACGAAGGAAACAGCTGTAAAATTGGGGATAAGGTTTCAATTGTTGAATCAAGGCCTCTCAGCAAGGATAAAAGGTGGAGAGTTCTTGAGGTTATTGAGGGGTAAAGCAGATGATCCAGACTCGTAGCATATTAGAAGTTGCAGATAATTCAGGCGCAAAGAGGGTTCAGTGTATTAAGGTTAAAGGCGGGTCGTTCAGGAGGTACGCGGGGATAGGTGATATAATTGTTGTAAGTGTAAAAGAGGCTTTGCCAGAGAGCAATATAAAAAAGGGAACTGTTGCCAAAGGCGTTGTGGTAAGGACAAAGAAAGAGACCAGGCGACCCGATGGTTCATATATAAGGTTTGACCAGAACGCCGTTGTACTCATAACTCCGGAAGGCGATCCTATCGGAACAAGGATATTCGGACCCGTTGCAAGGGAGCTCAGGTGGAAGGATTATATGAAAATCGTTTCTCTTGCTCCTGAGGTCCTATAAAACTAAAGTTTGATTTCACAGATAAAAAGACACACCTGCCGGCAGGCAGGGATTACACAGATATAAGAATTATACTGGGAGAAGGTATGGGTTTAGGTGTAAAGAAGAATGATACGGTGTTAATAATAGCCGGAGAAGACAGGGGCAAGAAGGGAAGGGTGCTTGCTGTTTATCCCGGCAAGCAGAGTCTTATAGTAGAGAAACTTAATATGATAAAGAGGCATATGAAGCCGAGCAAGAAATATTCCCAGGGGGGAATAATAGAAAAAGAGGCGCCTGTTCGCAGGTCAAAAGTGATGCTGGTTTGTTCCAAATGCGATAAACCCACAAGGATTGGGCAGAAAATTCTTGAGAGCGGCTCAAAAGTCAGGTTATGCAGGAAATGCGGGGAGGTTATTGATTAACTAAACATGGCTCGGCTAAAAGAAAAATATAAAAATGAAGTAGTGTCAATGCTCATGAAAGAGTTTTCGTACAAGAATGTGATGCAGGTGCCAAAACTCGAAAAGATTGTTCTTAACGTTGGCATGGGTGAAGCCATTGAGAACATAAAGCTCCTTGATGCCGCTGTTAAGGAACTTGCTACTATAACGGGACAGAAGTCTGTTATCACAAGGGCAAGCAAATCAATAGCCGGGTTTAAACTTAGAAAGGATATGCCTGTTGGGTGTAAGGTTACCCTAAGGGGGAACATGATGTTCGAGTTCCTTGACAAATTTATAAGCGTGGCTTTGCCGCGTATCAGGGATTTTAGGGGCATATCATCAGGTTCATTTGACGGCAGGGGGAATTATGCCTTTGGTGTTAAGGAACAGCTTATATTCCCCGAAATTAATCATGACAAGGTTGAAAGTATATATGGCATGGATGTGATATTCGTGACATCAGCCAGAACCAATAAAGAAAGCATGGCCCTGCTGGGGCATTTTGGGATGCCTTTTAGAGAAGATAAAAAATAAAAAGTTACGCATTAACAAGTCACGGCTTGACGGGTAAAATTAAGGTTAAAGATTTTTAGTTAAGTTTTATTAAGAAGGGGCAGAACATTTTATGGCAAAAAAGTGTTTAATGGAAAAGGTAAAAAGACCACCAAAGTTTAAGGTAAGGGCTTACAACAGATGTCCCCGCTGTGGCAGGTCCAGAGGTTACCTGAGGAAATTTGGAATGTGCCGCATATGTTTCAGGGAATTAGCACTGAAGGGACAAATCCCCGGTGTTACAAAATCAAGCTGGTAGAGGAGAGGGAAATTCAAAATTTTGCATTTTAATTTTGAATTTTTAATTTAATATTATGATGACAGATCCAGTTGCAGACATGCTTACGAGAATCAGGAATGCCAATATGATCAGGGCAGAGAAAGTTGATATACCTGCCTCAAAGTTGAAAATTGAGGTAACAAAGGTGCTTAAAGAAAAAGGGTTTATTAAAGGGTACAAGGTGTTAAAGGACAGAAAGCAGGGTATCTTGAGGATATCATTAAAATATACTGGTGACGGCGAAAGGCTTATTTCAGGTATCAAGAGGATAAGCAGGCCCGGCAGAAGAGTTTACGTTGGCAAGGAAAAAATACCCGCCGTTATGGGAGGTTTTGGGACAGCTGTACTCTCGACGCCTAAGGGGGTTTTCAGTGATGAAATATGCAGGCGTGAAGGAATTGGCGGAGAGGTTTTGTGCCATATCTGGTAAAAAGACCGCAGATAGCCGTAGACAAAAGAATACTGATTAACACAGACAAAAGAAATATCTGTGATAATCTTTTTTGGATCAGTGATCATCTGTGTTTTTTAAGGGAGTTACGATGTCAAGAATAGGAAAAAAGCCAATAAGTTTGCCTAAAGGAGTGGATGTCAAAATAAATGACCGTTTAATTGTTGTTAAGGGTTCTAAGGGCGAGCTTAAATGGAATATTACATCTGATATGAAAGTACATGTCGAAAATGAAAACCTTATAATAGAGCGGACTTCAGATACTAAACATGTTAGGTCATTACATGGTTTAACGAGGAATATAATCTTCAACATGGTTTCCGGTGTTAACAGTGGTTATAAGAAAGTTCTTGAGATTTCTGGTGTTGGATATAAAGCGCAGGTTCAGGGGAAGAAGGTGATCTTGACCCTTGGATATTCTCATCCAGTCGAGTTTTTACTTCCTGAGGGTATAACCGCAGAGGCAGATTCAAGGCAGACACAGTTAACCCTTCATGGCATTGATAAGCAAGTAGTCGGGCAGGTTGCTGCTGATATCAGGGCACTGAGGCCACCGGATGCGTACAAAAAAAAAGGGATTAGATATGCCGGGGAGGTAATTAAACTTAAGGCTGGCAAAGCAGGCAAAAAGTAGTTAATATTTTTCCGCCTGACAAATGGTTTTGGAGGAACTCTTGAGTAATAAGAAGACAGCAGCAAGATATAGAAGACATAAAAGGCTAAGAAAAAAAATTTATGGCACGTCTGAAAGACCCAGACTGAATGTTTATAAAAGTCTCAAGCATATATATGCCCAGATAATTGATGATTCCTCCGGTACCACGCTTACTTACGCTGCAAGCATAGATAAAGAACTAAAGGGGAAGATTGGTGCAGGGGGTAATATAGAAGCTGCTAAAATCGTGGGAAGTTTGATTGCAAAAAGAGCCATTGATAAGGGTATTAAAAAAGTGTCATTTGATAAAGGGGGATTCCCTTATCATGGAAGGGTGAAGGCACTTGCGGAGGCAACAAGGGAAGAGGGGCTGGAGTTTTAAAAAAAACACGGATTAGCATAGATTAAAGAATGCACCTGCCTGCATGCCTACGGCATGTAAACCGGCAGGCAGAGATGGACACAGATAAAATCAGCGATCATCTGTGTTCTTTCAAGAGGAGGGAATAGTGGGTAGAATTGACCCCGATGGACTGAGCCTTAAGGACAAAGTCGTTTACATTAACAGGGTTGCCAAGGTTGTTAAAGGCGGAAGACGCTTTTCTTTTAGCGCTCTTGTTGTGGTGGGAGATGGGAACGGGCATGTAGGTGTTGGCAAAGGCAAGGCGAATGAGGTTCCGGAGGCCATAAGAAAGGCCGTAGAACATGCAAAGAAAAGCCTTATAAAAATTCCTATAAAAAACGGCTCAATTACGCATCAGATAACAGGAATGTACGGTGCAGGAAAAGTAGTTATGAAGCCCGCTACCGAGGGGATAGGGATAATTGCTGGAGGTGCGGTAAGGGCCATAATGGAAGTTGCAGGCATACAGAATATTGTTGCCAAGTCCCTTGGGACCCACAATGCATTTAATACAGTCAGAGCAACGCTTGATGGTTTCACCAAACTTAAGGATTCAGAAAGCGTTGCGAGAAGAATGGGTAAAATCGATGAGGAACAGTAAATTTAAGCAATGAAAATCAAGATAACCTTAAAACGAAGCTTTATCGGCAGGTGTGAAAAACACAGGAGGATACTTAAATCCCTGGGCCTGAGAAAACCCAATCACAGTGTTATACATAATGATATCCCGTCGGTTAGAGGAATGGCTGATAAAATTTCCCATATGGTTGAAGTAGTTACATTAAAAGACCAGGAAGCCGGGAAATTAAAAAGTTGAAGAAGTCTGAAAATAACTGCTTGCAGATGACTTGTAGTGGAGAAATAAATGAAATTATCTGATTTGTCGCCGACAGAAGGAAGCAAAAAGAAGAAAAAAAGAGTTGGAAGAGGTCCCGGTTCGGGTCATGGTAAAACGTCTTGCAGAGGACATAAGGGACAGAAATCAAGGTCTGGCGGAGGAACCAGGCCCGGGTTTGAAGGCGGACAGATGCCTTTGCAAAGAAGGTTGCCTAAAAGGGGCTTTAGAAATATTTTTAAAAAGCATTATGCAATTATAAATCTTAAGGCCTTAAACGGAATTTCTGAATCCGTTTTAACGCCTGAAATTTTCCTTGAAAAGGGATTAATAAAAAATATCAAGGATGGAGTTAAGATTTTAGGAGAAGGAGAAATAACAAAACCTCTTACCATTAAATCCCACGCCTTTAGTGCTTCTGCAAAAGAGAAAATACTCAAGGCAGGAGGAAAAGTAGAAACAATCTGAAAATTAAGGCTGTTTTAAAAAGTCATTTCGTAATTAAGTTATTCAATCATTAAGTCATTAGAAAGACTCAATCACTAAATAATATTTTAAATTTCTATTTCTCGTTTTAATTCTTTCACATGGGTATTTTTAACAGTTTCCAGAATATTTTTAAGATAGCAGAACTTAAAAGCAGGGTGCTGTTCACCTTTGCCATTTTGGCTGTTTACAGAATAGGCGCCCACATTCCCACCCCCGGTATTAGCGGAGAAGAATTGAGTAAATTTCTCATGGAAAGGGGTGGGGCGCTCATGGGTTTTTTTGACATGTTCACCGGCGGGGCACTCTCAAGGGTAACTATATTTGCTCTCGGTATAATGCCTTATATAAGTGCCTCGATTATTCTTCAGCTTCTCACCGTAGTTATCCCTACTCTCGGAAGGCTTGCCAAAGAGGGGGAAAGAGGCAGGAAGAAAATTACACAATATACGAGGTATGGAACTGTCATAATAAGTGCAATCCAGTCTTTTGGTATTTCTGTCGGTATTGAGAGCATGGCTCAGGGAGCCTTTGTTCAAAATCCCGGGTGGTCTTTCAGGCTTATGACCATGATTACCCTGACCTCAGGGACTGCATTTATAATGTGGCTCGGTGAACAGATAACAGAGCGTGGTATTGGAAATGGTATATCTCTTATAATCTTTGCAGGGATAGTGGCGAGCTTTCCAAATGCAGTTATTGATACAATAAGGCTTGTCAGGATTGGCGAGTTGCATCTTGTCTTGTTGCTGGCACTTATAATTTTGATGGTGGCTGTTACTGGTTTAATTGTATTCGTAGAACGGGGACAGAGAAAAATCCCTATTCAATATGCCAAAAGGGTTGTGGGGAGAAAGGTATATGGAGGCCAGAGCACTCATCTGCCGCTCAAGGTAAACACCGCTGGTGTTATACCACTAATATTTGCATCATCAGTACTAATATTTCCAGCTACTATTGCAGGTTTTATAGATATACCATGGGTCAAATCCATAGCAGGCCAGCTTAGCCCCGGAACACTATTTTATACACTTATCTATGTTGGAATGATTTTCTTTTTCTGCTATTTTTATACAGCTATCATATTTAATCCGGTCGACATAGCGGACAACCTAAAGAAATACGGAGGGTTTATTCCAGGTGTAAGACCCGGGCAGAGAACATCTGAATATATATACAAGGTCCTTGCGAGAATTACATTCGGGGGTGCAATATATCTCTCAGCAGTAGCTATATTACCGGACATCCTCAGCGGTTATTTTAATGTCCCCTTTTATTTTGGAGGGACATCACTGCTTATAGTTGTGGGTGTGGCCCTTGATACCATTTCACAGATAGAGTCTCACCTGATAACACGTTCCTATGAGGGTTTCCTTAAAAAAGGAAAGGTTCGCGGAAGAAGAGGCTGATAACCAGTAACCCGTAACTAGTAACTGGTAACTGGTAACTAAAATTATTGATAATTCTCAAGTCTGAAGATGAAATTAAGAGAATTGCTGATGCATGCCGGATTGTGGCAGAGGCCCTGGAAAGTGTAAAAAAGATTGTAGCACCGGGGATTACGACCATTGAGCTTAACAGGTTCGTGGAATCCTTTATTGTTTCTAAAAAAGCAACGCCGGCATTCAAGGGGTATAAGGGTTATCCGGCAAGCCTCTGTACTTCAATAAATGAACAGGTTATTCACGGAATCCCTTCTTTTTCAAAGTTGAAAGAAGGCGATATCATTAGTCTGGATGTAGGTGTATTTTACAAGGGATTTTATGGAGATGCTGCTACAACATTACCTGTGGGTAAAACCGTAGATAGAGCTGTGAAACTGCTTTCAGTTACTGAAGGGGCACTTTACAGAGGCATAGAAAATGCTGTGGTTGGCAACAGGCTGTTTGACATATCTTTTGCTATACAGAGCCATGTTGAAGCAGAGGGATTTTCAGTGGTCAGAAATTTTGTGGGCCATGGTATAGGAAGGGAACTCCATGAAGAACCGCAGATTCCCAACTTTGGAAGGCCAGGAGAGGGTTTGGAGCTTATGGAGGGGATGACTTTGGCCATAGAGCCCATGGTAAATGCCGGCGGCTGGGAGGTGGACGTTTTAAGTGATGGATGGACGGCAGTAACAAAGGATAGAAGCCTGTCCGCCCATTTTGAGCATACAGTGGCTTTAACTTCAGGAGGCCCAAAGACCTTGACTAAACTATGAAAAATAAATATAATCATAAGTTCGAGTATGCCTAAAGAAGAGGCCATAGAGGTTCAGGGAACTATAACAGAAAATCTACCTAACCGAATGTTCAGGGTTGAGCTGGAAAGCGGGCAGAAGATTCTTGCGTACGTTTCTGGAAAGATGCGCATGCATTTTATCAAGATATTACCCGGGGACAAGGTTACTGTAGAACTTTCTCCTTATGACCTCACAAAAGGCAGGATTACGTATAGATTTAAATAGGAGGCTGAATACCAGGTAGATATGAAGGTGCGTTCATCGGTAAAACCTATATGTTCGAAATGCAAGATTGTAAAAAGACGGGGAGTAGTCAGGGTTATATGTACTAACCCCAGACACAAGCAGAGACAGGGATAAAAAAGGCATAAGGCAGAAGGGAAAAGGTAAAAAATGAGAATTGCGGGAGTTGATTTACCCAAAAACGAAAGGGTCGAAATAGGGCTTACAAGGATTTTCGGCATAGGGAGGATCAGTTCACAAAGGATTCTTAAATCTGCAAAAGTAGATCCTGACAAAAGAGTTAAGACCCTTACTGACGACGAGGGCTTAAAAATAAGGACTATAATTGACAAGGATTTTAAAGTTGAAGGTGATCTGAAACGTGAGGTATCCATAAATATAAAAAGAATCATGGACATAGGTTCTTACCGGGGCTCCAGGCACAAGGCCGGGCTGCCCGCAAGGGGGCAGAGGACAAAGACAAATGCCCGTACACGTAAAGGACCCCGGAGAGCAATTTCTTTGAAAAAGAAGGGGGTGTAATGTCTCAGAGGAAGAAAGGCGACAAAAAGGACAAAAAAACAGTACACGCGGGTTCAGTCTATATTCAGGCAACATTTAATAATACTATTGTTACCATTACGGACAAGAACGGCAATGTTATAACATGGTCTTCGGCAGGTGCCCAGGGTTTTAAGGGCTCCAGGAAAAGTACGCCTTATGCTGCACAAATAGCGGCAAATACGGCTGCCAGAAAGGCCAAGGATTTTGGAATGAGGCAGATAGATGTTTTTGTAAAAGGGCCTGGTGCCGGCAGGGAATCTGCTATCAGGGCACTTCAGGCAGCAGGACTTGAAATAAATCTTATTAAAGATATAACTCCTGTACCGCATAACGGCTGCAAGCCACCAAAAAAGAGAAGGGTGTAAAAATGGCAAGATATAAGGATGCACTTTGCAGGTTATGCAGGAGGGAAAGCGAAAAACTTTTTTTAAAAGGGGATAGGTGCTATACCGATAAGTGTGCTATTGAGAGAAGAAAGTATCCACCCGGTGTGCATGGACCGAGGAGAAAAAAAGTCTCTGACTATGGACTGCAGTTAAGGGAGAAACAGAAAGTCAGGCAGACCTACGGTATTCTGGAAAGGCAGTTTAAAAGATATTTTTATTCAGCTGAAAAAAATAAAGGAGTTACGGGAAGCATTCTTCTTCAGTTGCTGGAGAGCAGGCTTGATAATGTGGTTTATCGTCTTGGTTTTGCCTCAAACAGGAGACAGGCGAGACAGCTTATCTCGCATGGTCATTTTACGGTAAACGGCAGACGCGTAAATATTCCTTCTTACCTTGTTAGAGCAGGGGATATTGTAGGCCCCAGGGATGGGAGCAAGAAGCTTACTGTCTTACAGGACAGCATTGCCAAGGCCGGGCACAGAGAATCCCCTTCATGGATTGAAGTGGATTTAAACGAACTTAAGGGCAAAATCCTCCATCTTCCTTCACGGGAGGAGATTCCGCTACCGGTTCAGGAACAATTAATCATTGAATTGTATTCAAAATAATATAAATGTCTTAAGTTATTAAGTAAGTGAAACTCAATGGCTTAATGGCTTAATTAACAGGGGGGGCTTAATGGATCTACGAAGGAAGGGCTTTCAATTACCCGAGAAAGTCGAATTTGATTCCGAAAGTCTTACAGATACTTATGGCAAGATTTATGCCGAGGCTTTTGAAAGAGGTTTTGGAATTACAATCGGGAATGTCTTAAGAAGGGTTTTACTCTCTTCCATAGAAGGTGCTGCTGTTTCTTCTATCAGGATTCCCGGGGTACTCCATGAATTTTCTACCATACCGGGGATAAAAGAAGACGTAGTTGACATAATACTTAATGTTAAGCAGCTCAGGCTTAAATTGCATTCTGATACACCCAAGGTAATCTCGATTAAAACCAAAGGCCCTGGAGAAGTTAAGGGAAAGGATATTATTACAGGTGCCCAGGTTGAGGTTCTTACCCCTGACATTCACATCGCGACACTTGGAAAGGATACCACCTTTAAAATGGAACTTTCAGTGAAAAAGGGGAGAGGTTACACTCCGTCCGAAAGGAACAAGACAGAAGACCAGGCTGTAGATGTTATCCCTGTGGATTCAGTTTTTACACCGATTAAAAAGGTTAATTTCTGGGTTGAGAAAGCAAGGGTTGGCCGTTCTACGGATTATGACAGACTTATCATGGAGATATGGACTGACGGAAGTATTACTCCGCGGCAGGCACTTACACAGGCCACCAATATTATCAAAGGCCATATTTCCCTGTTTACTCCTGAGACTGAATCAGCCGGGGAAAAAGAATTTCCCGAAACTGATGACCCGGGAATGGACCCTGTTTTAAATGAAAACATCTTTAAAAGTGTTGATGAACTTGAGCTTTCCGTCCGTTCTGCAAATTGTCTGAAAAATGCAAATATCAGGATAATTGCTGATCTTGTCCAGAGGTCAGAACAGGAAATGCTCAGAACTAAAAACTTTGGAAGAAAATCATTAAATGAGATAAAAGAGGTACTCCTGTCAATGGGATTACATTTCAATATGAGAATAGATCCTGATTCTCTGCCAGAAGTAGTTTCATCGGGAGGGAAAAGTAGTGCGTCATAGGGTTGCCAACAGGGGGTTGGGAAGGAATACCGGCCAGAGAAAGGCCTTGTTAAGGTCCCTTGTAACTTCTTTATTTGAGCATCTAAAGATTGAAACTACGTTAGCCAAGGCCAAAGAGGCAAAAAAGGTTGCAGAGCGTATAATTACCCTTGGCAAGAAGGGGGACCTTCATGCAAGGAGATTGGCTATCTCGCGTATTCCCAATAAAAAAATAATTTCAAAACTCTTTGATGTGATAGCGCCTAAACTTAATGGCAGAAAGAGCGGTTATCTCCGTATTGTTAAAACAAGGTTTCGTCAGGGTGACTGCTCTTCAATGGCTATCCTGGAATTTGTTGACTATGAAGATTTGAGAGAAAAAAAGGAAAAGAAGAAAAAGTCAAAAGAAGAAAAACCAAAAGAGAAATAAAAATCTTTCTAATCTGTCCGTGCCTAAGTTTCTTCCCTCATAGTGCCAATCGATCTGAATTTTCTGTTTCGTTCTTCCAGTAAGGTGTCACATGATTTACTCATCAGTTCTTCAAGGTGCTTTTTCAGAACTTTTTCAATTGAGGTTGCGGCTTCCTCCGGATTTCGATGGGCTCCGCCTATTGGTTCAGGAATTATTTCATCTATTACCTTCATTGTATATAAATCCTGTGCAGTAAGTTTTAGTGCTTCAGATGCCTTTTCATACTCCTGTTGGCCAACTTCGGAATTATCCTTTTTCCATAAAATAGCTGCGCATCCTTCCGGTGAAATTACTGAGAATACTGAGTGTTCAAGCATGAGAATCCGGTCTCCGGCAGCAAGTGCAAGTGCACCTCCGCTTCCACCTTCTCCGATTACTACTGATATTATAGGTGTTTTCAATATGGACATTTCAAAGAGGTTCATGGCGATTGCTTCTGCCTGGCCTCTTTCTTCGGCTCCAATTCCCGGGTAGGCACCCGGCGTGTCAATAAGGGTAATCACAGGCTTGCCGAATCTTTCAGCAAGTTTCATCATCCTCAGCGCTTTTCTGTAGCCTTCAGGGTGAGGCTGGCCAAAATTTCTCCATATCCTTTCTTTTGTGCTTCTGCCTTTCTGATGGCCTATAACAACAACAGGTATGTCCTGAAACCTGGAGAAACCACATACAATAGCGGGGTCGTCTGAAAAACGTCTGTCACCGTGAAGTTCAATAAAATCTTTCATCAGGTATCGGATATAATCCAGGGTGTGCGGCCTTTCCGGATGCCGTGCTAATAAGGTTTTCTGCCAGGGTGTTAGTTTAGAAAAGATGTCAATCCTTAAGTCTTTTGCTTTTTTCTCGAGTTTTTTTATTTCAGAGGTAATATTCATGTCCCTGCCGTCTGCAAGGCGTTTGAGTTCTTCAATTTTATTTTCTAAATCTGCAACAGGTTTCTCAAAGTCAAGATAGTAATGCATTTAATCTCCGTATTAAAAAAGGGACACATTAAAAATAGGGCTAATAAAAACAATAAAAACAGGGACAGGGACACGAAAATAGGGACACGTCCCATTTTTATCTTTTAATAGTACATTTTAGAAACAATAGTTGAATAATATGAATAATTTATTTTT
>Ga0255052_10001667_pt1 | contig 16537 bp, 16 predicted proteins | sample JV7_2_21_MG_FD_188632 | JGI IMG/M metagenome (GOLD analysis project Ga0255052, IMG submission 188632) | Seawater microbial communities from Jervis Inlet, British Columbia, Canada - JV7_2_21 | ecosystem: Environmental > Aquatic > Marine > Inlet | place: Canada: British Columbia | collected...
ATACGAGTTGCTGCACAGCCCCGAAGTACCACACCAGGTTGTCATAAATGAAGCCGTCAATCTGGCCCGGCAATTTGGTGCCGAACAGGGGCATAGTTTTATCAACGGCGTGCTGGACAAGGCGGCTCGGCAATGGCGCGACCCCGCCACGTTGTCGCCCTTCGACCCGGTCTGAACACGTGACGGAGTTTCAGCTGATTCGACAGATTCAGCGGGAGACTTCTGTTGCCGCATCCACTGACCCCGATAACGGAGTCAGACTGGGGATCGGTGACGATGCTGCCGTAGTGGCTGTGCAGGATGACGAGCACCTTGTCGTAGCCACTGATACGCTGAACGCCGGGGTCCACTTTCCTGAAGACACATCTCCCTTTGCTATCGGCTACAAATGCCTGGCTGTCAACCTGAGCGACCTGGCGGCGATGGGTGCCGTGCCACGCTGGGCCGTGCTTTCGCTGTCCATGCCAAAGGCCGACCCAGACTGGCTTCGGTCGTTCAATTCAGGCTTCAGAACACTGGCACAGGAATTTGGTGTGGTATTGGTGGGTGGTGATACAACCTGCGGCCCGCTTTCCGTCGGCCTGACCGTCCTGGGTGTGATCGAGCGGGGCAGACAACTGCAGCGCAACGGCGCAAAGCCGGGAGACCTGGTAGTTGTTTCCGGAACCGTAGGCGGTGCTGCGCGGGTATTGGATTTACTGCAGACAAAGCAAGTTGTTGGGGAACGGAATTTGCTGGACCATCCACAACCCAGGGTAAGGCTGGGCCGGGCCCTGGTGGGGTATGCAAACGCCTGTATCGATGTATCGGATGGCCTGTTGGCAGATCTCGGACACATACTCGAGGCGTCACGCTGTGGTGCGCAGCTTGAACTTGAAAAGCTTCCGGAAGCCGGGTTGCTTGCGAAGCTTGAGGATGAATCAAAGTGGCGTTATCAGCTTGCCGGTGGTGATGATTATGAATTGTTGTTTAGCTTACCACCCTCTCATGAGGACATGCTCCGGACCTGGAGCAGGGACCTGGATACCAGGCTTAGTGTCATTGGCAGGGTCACCGAGGGTGATGGCATCCTCTGTATGGGTCCGCAGGGCGATGAGTTCTATCCGCAAAGCGTCGGTTTTGAACATTTCAGACGCAAACCATGAGCCCACCGATTGACCCGGATCGAAGCCGGGAGCAAAGCCGGCCGAGGTCGGTTGTGTTTGGCTCACCAGCCGGATTCCTCGCGTTTGGGTTTGGATCCGGCTTGTCTCCGGTGGCACCCGGAACCATGGGCACACTGGTGGCAATTCCTTTCGCGATTATGCTCAAAAGCCTGGACACGATGGTTTTCTGGGCTGTATTAACCCTGTTGTTTGTTGCCGGTATCCGCTTATGCGCTTACGCGAGCCGAAAGCTGGGGACCCATGACCATGGTGGGATCGTCTGGGATGAAATGGTCGGTTACTGGCTGTCGGTTGCCTTTGTACCGCTACAATGGCACTGGTTGCTGGCTGCGTTCGTGTTGTTCCGTTTTTTCGATATCATCAAGCCATGGCCAATCCGTCAAATCGACAGAAAAATCGGTGGTGGTTTTGGCATTATGTTGGATGACGCACTCGCGGCGGTTTTTACGCTGGCTCTGCTTGGCCTGGCCCGGCAGCTGCTGTGAAATGTTCACGCTAGTCAGTGTAATCAAATATCTTGACAACTTTTTCCACGCCGGAGATGTTACGCACGATTTCTGCAATGGCATCTCCTTCTTCATGGCTGACCAGGCCCATCAGGTAGACGGCGTTTTGTGAACTGACCACCTTGATGCGTGCAGCATCGTTGCCGGGCAGGGGGTTTTTCTTCAGCAGTATGGTGGTGACCTTGGTCGTCAGCCATGAGTTATCCAGTCTTCCGCCGAAACCGGTCTCGTCTTCAATCTTGATGTCATTGACCACGCGTCTGGTCAGTTTTTCCTGTTCAGCCAGCCTGGTGGCCAGTGCCCTGTTTTCCTCAGAAACTGTTTCCCCAACAAGCAATACGATTCCCTGCTTCACCTCCACCTTGATATGGTCATCCTGGCCAAAGTGATCATCAGAGTAGATGCTTTTGATCACGCTGTATTCCAGCGTCTGGTCATCAATCACCGTGCCAGTGCTGCGGCGTGCATGATCGGCGCAGGCTGTCGCCATCAGAATCGCAATTAATCCGATGGCAGGCAGACCGGGAAGACCGGCGGTGTATGACCGGCCCATTTGTTTTTCTTCTTTACCGGGCAGTTGTTCGTGGCTTTTTCGCATGTCGCTATCCTATGGTTGAGTAAAAGGCACTCTTGATCCAGTTGATGCCCTGATCCCCTGTCTTGGTGTCAATGGATATTACGTCAAATCTGCAGAGCTGTGTGGCCCTGTGCGGGTTCTTTGCCAGGTACCAGGCAGCTGTCCGTGAGATCCTGTTTTGTTTGTAAAACGTGACCGATTCTGCGCCACTGCCATGCTGTGCATTTTCCCGAAATCTGACTTCAATAAACACGATGGTTTTATCATCTTCCATGATCAGGTCAATCTCACCAAAGCGGCTGGAAAAGTTTCTCTGCAGAAGTCTGAGACCCTGCTTGAGCAAAAAAAATTCCGCGGCTTTTTCCCACCTGGCCCCGGTCAGGCAAGTCGTTTGTGACTGCCGGTTTTTCAGCGCTTGTCCGGCCATTGGTAGGGCACCGGCCGGCCGGCTGAGATTTGAGCCCAGACAGGCTCTCGGTAAAGTCGGCCATTTGCCTGTAACCGGAGGGAACCGACGCCTCCGGTGTACCACAGGTCCTGGTCTTTTCTCATCAGCGGCAGCCACGGCAACAAGCGCCAGGCATCCTGGCCAAGTGTGTACAAGCTGCCATACGTGCCACTGCGCACGCTGGTCAGGCTCAGGGCCTCGTCCCTGGCACTGCCATTGGTTTCGGACATCTGCCAGTGGGTAGACGGGAACACGATGCCATTCAGGTCCTGGTCAGCCGTGGTCTCGATTCTGCCGCTGAAAACCCGGCCCATGGCATATACGGGAACGTCGCCGGCATCGTGAAACCGTAATAGTGGTTTGAGTGCCCGGCCTTGTGCCGGGGATACCGCCATAAAGATCAAATCGAAGTCATCCCGGCGGATGGGCTCAAAGGTCAGGGGTACGCCCAGCCTGGCCTGTAAATCTGCCTTGCGCTGTCTGCTCTCGTCGATCTTCAGCATCTGGGTCAACATATCGCTGTGATCGATCTCACTGGAATCGAAACGCGCGCTTGCGGTAATTTGACCTCCCCCCGATTCAAATGCTGATGTAAACGCGGTCGCAATACGCCCACCCCAGGCATTGTCGGGCACTAAAATGAGCGCGCGTTTTTGTCCTCGTGCCAGGATTCTGGCAGCGATGGTTTGAGCTTCCTCGGTTTGCGACAGACTCAGGCTGTTAACAAAGGCTTGCCGGCGTGGATCATCTGAAACGTCTTTATCGGGCTCGTTTAGCAGTAATATTGGTATGGACGGGTTTTTCTGGCTGGACAGCGCGCGCGTGGATTCAATTTGTAATGGACCGATGATCTGCATCGCGCCTTCGTCCCTGGCTTGCCGGTAGGCCGCGATGGCTGTTTCGCTATTTTCCCCGCTGGAATAGAATCGAATAACCGCATCTCCCGGATGATCCAGGTAGGCACTCAAAATACCATCCCGAATGGCTTTCGCCGCTGCTGACAGGCCACCCGTGTCAGGTAGCAGGACAGCTACCCGGGACGGAACCGGAAACAGCGAGCGATAACTGGAAACCAATTTGGTAAAGTTTTGCCGGCTGACAAGGTGTCCATAATGGTAGTTGGCCCAATACCTTGCAGCTGCCCCGGTTGATTCGCCACGCATCATCGTGGTACGGACTTGCAGGGTCAGTTCCAACCATTCGATGAACTCGGGATCGTGTTGTTGCCCGGCGATCAACCTTTCAAGTGTGCCGGAAGAGACGGACTCCAGTGAGCGGAGAATTTCCAACGCCAGTTCCGGTTGGTAGGAGGCCATACCCACAGACAATTCAGCAGCCTCGGCCAGGCTGCGGCCAGAAGGGTCACGCTCCAGGCCGAACAGGCGGCTCCGAAGTTCGCCGTAACGGCTCTCCAGTTGGGTGGGTATATACTGGCTCACAGCCTGCAGGTAAAGGCCAGCCAATCCGGGATTGCCCTGCTGGATCGCCAGCTCAGCCTGTGCAATGTAATAAAGGGCACGAACCGCATCGTTCAGCCTGTCCTGGTCAACCTGTGCAAGCAATTCGGCGGCGCGATTGATCCGGCCGCTTCTCAACCACGCATCAGCTGTTTTTACCCTCAAGGTGTTGCTGTCGTCCAGGGTCGCGGTGTCGCCGGCCAGTTGCCAGTACTCAGCGGCGGTTGGGTAATCTCCCTCGGCATAGGCCCTTTCCGCACGCTGCTCACTTGACAAATCTCCGGCGGGTCTGGGTGTGGTGCTGCTGCAGGAATTGAGCAGCACCAACAGGGCGATGGTCATCAGGAAATGGCAGATACGTGTAATCATGGGGTTTTTACAAAATTCAAACCTGCAGAATGATAACCTATATGCTTGGAGCCATAGATGAATTCGGGTATTTCCGGTGTATCGGCCTGTGTATGAAGCCTGCCCGCGTGTTGTTACCCGTGTATTGCAATTTTATATGTTACAACTTTAACATCACCTGGAACGTTGTTATGCCGCAATCCGGCCTTTATGTTGTCGCAACACCCATTGGTAACCTGGAGGATATTTCCTATCGGGCTGTAAGACTGTTAGCCGAGGTTGACCTGATCGCAGCTGAAGACACCCGCCATTCCCGACGGTTGCTCTCGCATTACGGTATCACGACCCCCATGCAGGCCTTGCATGAGCACAACGAGGCCCAGGCAGCCGGCGGAATCCTGGACCGCATCGCCGCGGGCGGCGCCATCGCGCTGATATCCGATGCGGGCACACCATTGATTTCCGACCCCGGTTACCGCTTGGTGAGTTCGGCCAGGGAAACGGGTCTGCCGGTCTATTCACTACCCGGGCCCAGTGCGGTCACCGCTGCGCTGTCAGTCGCCGGCTTGCCCCCGGACCGGTTTACCTTTGAAGGGTTCCTGCCGTCAAAGACCCAGACCAGGAAAAAGAAACTGACGTTGCTTTGCAGGGAAACCAGGACCCTGGTATTTTTTGAATCCAGTCATCGTATCGAGGCTGCGATTGCAGATATGGCGGCCAGCTTTGGTAATGAGCGCCTGGCTGCGCTGTGCAGGGAGTTGACAAAAAAATTTGAAACCGTCATCAGGGCGCCGCTGGGTGAAATTCAGCAAAGGCTGTCGGCGGATAAAAACCAGACACGGGGTGAATTTGTCATCGTCATCGACGGCCATGCAGGCAGCGAGGACGAAACACTGGTCAGCGCACACGAAATGTTCACGGCATTGCTGGAGTACCTGCCGGCTTCACAGGCCGCGCGTGTGGCCGCACGGTTAAACGGGGTGCCGCGAAGAAAAGTTTATCAATTCATCAACCCGGACACTACCAAAGCGATCCCGGGTGGTGGACAATAGCCACGGGAGCCGGCCAGGCAATCGCGTTTTCGCCCAAGCGGCGAAAGGGAGGAAAGTCCGGGCTCCACAGGGCAGGGTGCCAGGTAACGCCTGGGGGGCGTGAGCCTACGGAAAGTGCAACAGAAAAGATACCGCCCGCATCAGTGATGCAGGTAAGGGTGAAATGGTGCGGTAAGAGCGCACCGCGCAACTGGTAACAGTTTGTGGCATGGTAAACCCCACCTGGAGCAAGACCAAATAGGAAGACAATATCGTTGCCCGCGATGTCTTCGGGTAGGTCGCTAGAGGTTGTTGGTGACGACAATCCCAGATGAATGATTGCCCTCGACAGAACCCGGCTTAACGGCCGGCTCCCACTTCCCCGGCTGGCGTGAAATGACCACTGGCTCCGGATCAGGTCAGCGCGTCGGTGATTTGCCATAATTGTGACGCTCCGGCGCCACCCCCGCCTGTCTTAATTGCTTAGCCCGCATATTGCACCAGTATCACGGAAGCTGGCGCTGGACAGGTGCGACTGGGCGTAGGGCTGGACTGAGACACATAGCCGTAGCTATGGGTAGAGGGAAGCTCAAGTCCAGTCGTGCATGGACAAGCCAGGGCCGGGATAGGCATCGGGCGGTGACAAACTGTACTTCAGAGTTAGTGAATATACATCCCATATTATTTCGATAATTCAGTTAATTACACGCAGGCCCGAGGCCGACTGGTGCAATATGCGGGTTAACCCACAGGTCGCACCACGGGTAAAACCATGACTCCATGAGTAAAATCCGTCTGCGGCGGGACAGGCACGCACCGCTCCGCAGACACAACGTGCAGACCCAACTTGCTTGACATTCAGTCTGACAGCCTCTATCGTGCATAAATGTGGGAATTTGTGGGAAATCTTCGTAAATAAGTGGGAATTAAGTGTTTTTTGGTGAAACGGCAATTAACCTGGATTCAAAAGGGCGTCTCGCGATACCGATGCGGTATCGGGCCGCACTTGTGGAGCAATGCGAAAACCGCATGGTGCTTACCTACAGCGCGTTTGATGCCGGTGCTTTGTGGCTATACCCGGAAGAAACGTGGGAAGGCGTGCGTGACCAAGTCATGGCACTACCAACCCTCAATTCCAGCCACAGAAGCCTGCAACGGCGCCTGGTCGGCAGCGCAACCGCCGTGGAACCGGATGGTAATGGCCGGATTTTGCTACCGCTTAGCCTGCGGCAGGTAACCAGTCTGGAAAAACGAGTCGTGATGCTGGGCATGGGTAGCCGATTTGAGGTCTGGAATGAAAACACCCTGAACCAGAGGCGTATGGAAGAGGAAAGAAGCCTGGATGAACGGGCGTCTGAAGAAATGGCCCGCCTGGTGTTGTAGGCAGGGGATTGGAATGAATATCAGACCAGAGGTTTTGAGCGAAAGTGATGAACAGATGCCAGCATTATCCTGTTTTGCTGGAACAAGCGGTGGCATCACTGAAGCTGCGGGGAGATGGTATCTACCTGGATGGAACCTTTGGCAGAGGAGGACACAGCCGGGCAATTATGGCCGGGCTGACCGAGCAGGGACGCTTATTTACCCTGGATAAAGACCCGCGTGCGGTGGCAGCGGGAATGGAAGAATGGGGCGACGACCCGAGGTTTTCCATAATTCAGGGGACGTTTGCGGAGATGGACCGCATGGTCCGGGAGTGGCAAATAGAAAGAAACCTGGACGGCATTTTGCTGGATCTTGGAGTTTCTTCACCACAACTGGACGATCCGGAGCGTGGTTTTTCTTTCAGGAAAGAAGGCCCGCTGGATATGCGGATGGACCCAACAAAGGGTGTGTCTGCAGCCGAATGGCTGGCAGATGCGCCGGAGCGGGAAATATCCCGTGTGTTTTGGGAGTTTGGAGAGGAGCGCCATGCGCGCAGGATTGCCAGGAGTATCGTGAAGACCCGGCAGCAGCAATGTTTGGAATCTACCACTCAGTTGGCGGAGCTGATCGAAAATACGATAGGCAAACATGAAAAGAAGCATCCGGCTACACGATGCTTCCAGGCAATCCGAATATTTATCAACAACGAACTGGATGATCTGAGTGTTGGGTTGAAAGCTGCAATCAGGCAGTTGCGCCCGGGAGGAAGGCTGGTGGCGATCAGCTTCCACTCCCTGGAGGATCGCCTGGTCAAGCGGACGTTTCGAGAAGCCGTAAGACCAGGCAAGATCCGCCGTAATATCCCCGAACACCCCGACTGGTCCCCAAGCCTGAAGTTGGTTGGTAAAGTCATTCGCCCCTCCGGGCAGGAAATCTCCACAAATCCCAGGGCACGCAGTGCGATTATGAGGGTCGCGGAGAAATTATGAGACTAACAGAATGGTCAGGAGACCCCGGGTGAGGGCGAAGATACTGGTGCTGATCCTGGTTCTTATCGCGGATGTCAGCAGCGCGCTGGGCGTTGTTTACGCGCGCCACGAAAGCCGTCGTCTGGCGATTGAACTGGGTACCCTGGAAGCCCGCCAGGATGAGGGCCTGGCCGAATGGAGCCGTCTACAGATAGAACAGGCATGGTTGGCAGATGCCAGCCAGATTGAAAAGAAAGCCCGCCGGATTCTGCAGATGCAGCAACCTGAACGGACAAAGGTCCTGGTGCTATCGCCTTGAGTAAACAGCCCCACCAAACCGCACCCAGCAGCAGGCTTTACGCCATGCTGCTGATATTTCTCGGATGCTCGATTGCACTGGTTGCGCGGGCTGTGAAACTACAGGTCATGGAAGTTGACTTCCTGCTGGGTCAAGGAGAGGCCCGCTATTTGCGGGAAGTCACCATTCCATCCACGCGGGGCGTTATCAGCGATCGCAATGGAGAACCCCTGGCGGTGAGTACACCGGTCGATTCGGTCTGGGTGAATCCCGGTCAATTGCTCGATTACCCCGAAAAAATAAAGTCGCTGTCAGGTTTATTAAATGCAAATGCCGAAGAAATAGAACGCAAATTGACCCAGCGGGCGGCCAGGGAGTTTGTCTGGCTACAAAGGCGACTGAACCCCGATGTCGCGGAGCAGATCAGTGCGCTGGGTATTCCCGGCGTATACTTGCAGAAAGAGTACCGGCGTTTTTATCCAGCGGGTGAAGTTACCTCGCACGTCATTGGTTTTACCAATATCGATGATATTGGCCAGGAGGGGCTGGAACTCGCCTATGACAGCTGGCTCGCCGGCAAGCCGGGCCTCAAACGCGTCATCAAGGATCGAAAGGGCCAGACCGTTGAAGAGCTTGGGCTGGTTAAACAGTCGCATCCGGGTCAGGACCTGTCCTTGACCATTGACAAGCGTTTGCAATACTTGGCATACCGCGAACTCAAAAGTACCGTACTGCAGCACGGCGCGCGCTCCGGCAGCGTTATTGTGATGGATGTGAACACGGGTGAAGTGCTGGCAATGGTTAACCAGCCATCCTACAACCCCAATGATCCGGGCCATGACAGTGATGGCATGCGTAACCGAGCGGTCACTGACGTGGTCGAGCCAGGGTCGGTAATGAAACCGATAGCGATCACCTCTGTACTGGAAAACGGGTTGGCGGATCCGGCCACACCGGTAGAGACAACACCAGGGTATATCGTCGTCTCGGGCCATACCATCCGTGATCATAACGATTATGGTTTGCTTGACGTTACCGGAGTGCTGACCAAGTCAAGTAACGTAGGCGTAACCAAACTCGCACTCCAATTGGAACCGGAACAGATGTGGGACACCTACAGACGTTTCGGCTTCGGTGAGGCTACCGGCACCGGTTTCCCTGGAGAGTCCGCGGGCGTGTTGCGTAACCACAGTCGCTGGCGGCGCCTGGAGCAGGCAACGATAGCTTACGGCTACGGTGTCTCTGCCACGCCCTTGCAACTGGCCCAGGCCTATGCTGCTATCGCCAATGGCGGCAACCTGCGTCAGCCGGCATTTATACAGGGTTCTGATAACCCTCCCATTTCCGCCTTTGACCCCGCCATTGCCCACACGCTGGCGACCATGCTGGAAACGGTAACCAGTGACGCCGGTACCGGCAAGGCAGCCCGTGTGCCAAATTACCGTATCGCCGGCAAAACCGGTACTTCCCGCAAGGCCAGCGCTTCGGGTTATGCCGCCAGGTATGTTGCAAGTTTTGCGGGTTTTGGTCCGGTCAGCGATCCGCGCCTGGTATGTGTTGTCGTGATCAATGACCCGACAGGCGATGAGTACTACGGGGGCCTGGTGGCGGCGCCGCTGTTCTCAAAGGTCATGACAGGTGCCATGCGCATACTGAACATCCCGCCGGACAATTACCCCACGATGCTGGTCGAAAACAGCGATCCTGAGAGGGTGCAACGGTGATCGCCATGACCTTGCGCGAGTTACTGGAAGGCTGGGTTGACGCCCCCCCGGTCAGTCTTGCCGGCATTGCCCTTGATAATCGCAATATCGAACCCGGTGAAGCCTTTGTGGCCGTGCAGGGCCAGCTGGGCCATGGGCTGGAATATGCCCCCGCCGCTGTTGCCGCTGGCGCGGTAGCCGTGATCCATGACGGTTTGCAGCCACTGCCTGAACTGGATGTACCGCTGGTCAAAGTATCCGGCCTGGGAAGCAAGCTGGGAGAGTTGGCTTCCCGCTATTACTCGGCACCTTCGGAGCAAATGACAATTACCGGTGTCACCGGGACCAACGGTAAAACCTCAGTCATCCACTTCCTTGCCCAATCCTGGCAACGTGTCTACGGAAGCGCTGGAATGGTCGGCACCCTGGGTTATGGCCCTGTAGGGCAGTTGCAAAGCGGGGAACGTACAACGCCGGACGCAATACGAATACAGCAGGTATTGGCGGACTGTCTGAAAGCTGATATTGAACACCTGGCCATGGAAGTTTCATCCCATGCCTTGCAGCAACATCGATGCCAGACCGTGCAGTTTGACGCGGCCATTTTTACCAATCTCACCCGCGACCATCTCGATTACCACGGTGACATGGCAGATTATGCGGCAGCCAAGCGGTTGCTGTTTACCGAGTACGCACCATCTTTTGCCATCATCAATCACGATGATGACCATGGCAGAAAGTGGTTCGGTGAACTGAATGGCGGTATGCAGATGCTTGGTTTTGGCCTGCAAAAAGGCGCCGAATTACAAGCGGAAGTCCGTTCCATGGATGTTGACGGGATGACAATCCGGATCCATGGTCCCTGGGGTTCTGAAGAATTTCATACCTGTCTGTTGGGCGAATTCAATGCATCTAATCTGCTCGCAACAGCGGGTACGATGGCCTTGCTTGGAATGCCCTGGCACAAGGTCTTGCATCAACTGGAAATAATGCAGCCGGTGCCGGGTAGAATGATGCGCCTCGGTGGTGAGCAGGGTCAACCCGTGGTGGTGGTGGATTATGCACACACACCTGACGCATTGGAACACGCACTACAGGCGGTACGGGCCCACCTCAACGGCAGACTCGTATGTGTTTTTGGCTGTGGCGGTAACCGCGACCAGGGTAAACGGCCGCAAATGGGACGCGCGGCAGAATTGCTGGCAGACGACGTATTTGTCACCAGTGATAACCCCCGTAACGAAGCGGCCAACGAGATCATCGATGACGTGATTGCCGGGCTCGAACTGCCCGCTAAAGCCACGGTGGAACCGGATCGCGCTGCGGCCATCCAGCGTGCAATTTCCAACAGCGGGGCCGGTGACATTATCCTCGTAGCAGGTAAGGGCCACGAAACCTGGCAGGAGATTGGCAATCAACGCGTGCCCTTCAGTGATGAAGCCACGATACGTGCCGCATTGGGGGACGCTGCATGATCCGGATGAATCTTGCCAAGGCTGCCTCATTACTGAAATGTGAATTCACGCAAAACAATATAACTTTCAACGGTATAACGACTGACAGTCGCCAGGTTTCAGCGGGTATGTTGTTCGCTGCGTTGGCCGGGCAGACGTTTGACGGTCACGACTACATCGACGAGGCGGTGGCGCGCGGCGCTGTCGCCGTATTGGTCAGTCGTGAGCTTTCAAGCCCGGTACCGGCCCTGCTGGTCGAAGATGTCCTGATGGCATTGGGCAGACTGGCGCACTTTTGGCGCAATCAATGTGCTGTGAAGGTGGTCGGTATTACCGGTAGTAATGGCAAAACCACGGTCAGGGAAATGATTGCAAGTGTCCTCAGGCAGAATGCTTCGGTGCTCGCGAGCAAGGGTAATTTCAACAATGAACTGGGCTTGCCGCTGACATTGTTCAATCTGCAAACCTCGCACGATTACGCCGTGCTGGAGATGGGCGCCAGTAACCCGGGTGATATCGCTTATCTGGCGGATATCGCCTGTCCTGATGTCGGTGTCATCACCAATATCGGCCCAGCTCATTTGCAGGGGTTTATCAATGTCGAAGGCGTTGCCCGGACCAAGGGTGAGTTATTTGCTTCGTTACCTGCACACGGCACCGCCATAATCAATGCAGCAGAGCCCTGGGTGGACCTGTGGCAGCGAGTCAACGCGGCTGAAAATACCATCCATTTTAATGGTGACGGCGAACAAGATATCCGGATACGCCGCAATACCGATGGCCTTGGGGTATGTACACCCGCCGGTGAATTTGCGTTACAACTGCCTTTGCCCGGTGAGCACAACCTGACCAATGCACTGGCGGCCACCTCGGTATGCCTGGCGCTCGATATACCGCTCGCGGATATCAAGGTGGGTCTGGAAACCGTAGCACCGGTGCCTGGCAGGCTCAGCCTGGTACGCGCCCACGCCGGTTGGACTGTCATCGACGACACCTATAACGCCAATCCGGCTTCGTTGTATGCCGCATTGCAGGTATTGGCCAACCAGGTTGGTGAGCCGTGGCTGGTGCTGGGTGATATGAAAGAGTTGGGTGCTGACAGCCGCAAAATGCATGCAGAACTGGGCGATGCCGCGCGTTCGCTTGGCGTTAAAAGGCTGTTCGCCCTGGGTGATGCCAGTACTGCGACGGTTGCTGCATTTGGTGATATGGCTGCCCACTTCGAGAGCAAGGAAGGATTGATCAAGGCATTGAGGTCGCAGTTAAAACCGGGTGTGGCGTGCCTGGTGAAGGGCTCGCGCTCCATGGGCATGGAGCACGTTGTCAGTGCGATCTCCAGTGATTGTGAACAGCGGGGGGCGAATGGCTGATGTTGCTGGAATTATTCACATGGATGTCCGAATTTAATCCCGATTTCAGCGTATTCGCCTATATCACCCTGCGGGGTATCCTCAGCGCCCTGACCGCGTTAGCCATTTCGTTATTGCTGGGTCCCTCCTTCATACGTCGCCTGGTTAAAAAGCAGGTCCGTCAGCCCATCAGGCAACTGGGTCCGGAATCACATTTCGCCAAGGCTGGAACTCCGACCATGGGCGGCGCGTTGATCCTGTTTGCCATCGTTGTTTCGACCTTGTTGTGGTCGGACCTGGGCAACCGCTACGTGTGGACAGTTTTGCTGGTGACGATGGCGTTCGGTGTGATTGGCTGGGTGGATGACTACCGTAAACTGGTTCTTCAGGATTCTGCTGGCCTGCCCGGGCGCTGGAAGTACCTTTTTCAGTCCATTGCCGGTCTGGGCGCCGCCTTCTACCTGTATTCTACGGCGCAGTCGCCAGCCGAAATCCAGATGATTGTGCCATTTTTCAAAGGCGTCATCATCCCCGTGGGCATCGGGTATGTGGTGGTGACCTACTTCTTTGTCGTGGGCTTTTCCAATGCGGTCAATCTGACCGATGGCCTCGATGGGCTGGCCATCATGCCCGCAGTGTTTATTGCGGTCGCACTGGGTATTTTTGCTTATGTGGCCGGGAATTCAGTGTTTTCAGAGTACCTGGCAATACCCTATATTGCCGGGGCGGGTGAACTGACTATTTTTTGTGGTGCGCTGGCGGGTGCCGGCCTGGGCTTTCTTTGGTTTAACACCTATCCGGCGCAGGTTTTCATGGGGGATATCGGTTCATTGGCAATGGGAGCGGCGCTGGGGCTTATCGCCGTCATCGTTCGCCAGGAACTTGTGTTCGTGTTGATGGCCGGCGTTTTTGTCATGGAAACCGTGTCGGTGATTTTACAGGTGGCGTCCTTTAAGCTCACCGGTCGCAGAATATTCCGCATGGCGCCTATCCATCACCATTTTGAATTAAAAGGCTGGCCAGAGCCCAGGGTCATCGTTCGGTTCTGGATCATCTCGGTCATCCTGGTGCTGGCAGGCCTGGCAACACTGAAGATACGATGAGCAGAGCAGCAATCAACCAGCAGGCTCGCCGTGGCTCACGTGCAAACCCGTCCGTGCAGGTGGACGCCTGGTTGCTGGTTCCAGTGTTGCTACTGGTTGGGTCCGGCCTGGTCATGGTGGGGTCTTCATCGATCGCGGTCGCTGAAAATCACGGTGTCAGTACCTATTACTACCTGGTTCGACACGTGATTTATATTATGTTCGGCGTGATGCTGGCGTCGGCTTTCCGTGGAATCCCCATTGCCTTTCTTGAACGTATCAGCCGTCCATTGATGTGGTTGTCCGCACTGGCACTGTTGTTGGTGTTTATTCCCGGAATCGGGCGAAGCGTCAATGGGAGCACCCGCTGGATCTCCCTGGGGATTGCCAATTTCCAGGTTGTCGAGGCCGTTAAGGTCATGGTGATCATCTACATGGCGGGCTACCTGGCGCGCAAGGCTGATATGGTCAAGGTTCGGTTTTTTGACACCCTCAAACCCCTGATGCTCGCGGCCATGTTGACCGGTATACTGCTGGTCCAACCCGATATGGGCAGTGCAGCCGTCATCACCGCCATCGTTGGCGGCATGGTATGGCTGGCCGGTGCGGCCTGGCGGCATATCCTGTTGCTGGGTATGCTGGCGATACCGGTGTTTACACTGGCCGCAATGGAGCCTTACCGGCTCAAGCGGATTGTCAGCTTTATGGATCCATGGGCGGACCCCTTCAACGGCGGATTCCAGCTAACCCAGGCCCTGATTGCAGTGGGTCGGGGCGAAATTTTTGGTGTTGGCCTGGGTGCCAGTATCCAGAAGCTGCTCTATCTTCCGGAGGCACATACCGATTTCATATTTGCAGTACTGGCGGAAGAATTTGGCCTGGTTGGCGTGATCACTGTACTGTCCCTGTTCCTGTTGCTGGTTTCGCGCATCATGATCATAGGCCTGATGGCACAGCGTGCCGGTAAACCATTTGCCGGCAATATTGCCTATGGCATCGGTCTTTGGATCGGCTTGCAGGCACTGGTCAGTATGGGTGTGAACCTGGGCGTCTTACCCACCAAGGGCCTGACACTGCCGTTGATCAGCTCCGGTGGCAGCAGTGTGCTCATGACGTTCCTGGCCCTGGGCATCGTCTTCAGGATCCGTTACGAACTTGACCGGGATGCCCCAATAAAACGCATCCCGAATACGGCCGGAGTACGCAGGTGAAACAAACTGGCCAGGGCGTGCTTATCATGGCGGGTGGCACCGGGGGGCACATATTTCCCGGTCTGGCCGTAGCCGATGCCCTCAGGCAGCGGAATATTCCAGTGCGCTGGCTTGGCGCAGAGGGTGGTATGGAAACCCGCAAAGTAGCTGAAGCGGGTATTGAGCTGGACCTTGTAGCCATAACCGGGTTGCGGGGTAAGGGATTGCTCCGCTGGATACGGATGCCCATGCTGTTACTCAGGGCTGTGGGCCAGGCACGCAGCCTGCTGGAAGCAAACCGGCCACGCTGCGCCGTCAGTTTTGGAGGCTACGTCGCCGCGCCCGGCGGCATTGCCGCGTGGACCAAAGGCATACCCGTGCTGGTACATGAGCAGAACCGGGTACCCGGTTTGACCAACCGTCTGCTGGCCCGGATATCTCGCAGAATCCTGCAGGGCTTTCCGGGGACCTTCCCGGCAAAAATGCGACCCGTCGACAGTGGTAATCCGGTGCGTCCCGAACTGATGGGTTTGCCGGAACCCGAAGTCCGTTTCGCCGGACGTACCGGACCAGTCCGGTTGTTGGTCACCGGCGGTAGTCAGGGTGCCCGGGTCTTGAACCAGGCGGTGCCCCCCGCATTGGCATTGCTACGTTCGGATCTACGTATAGAAGTGCTTCACCAGGCGGGTGAAAAGCGGGTGGACGAGGCATCCCAAGCCTATGCATCGCTTGGTATTAAAGCTACAGTTCAACCGTTTATCGAAGACATGGCCGGGGCATACGCATGGGCCGACCTGGTGATTTGCAGGTCGGGTGCCCTGACGGTCGCAGAGCTTGCAACTACGGGTTCGGCGTCAATCCTGGTGCCCTATGCATACGCGGTGGATGACCACCAGACCCGCAATGCCGAATACCTGTCAACGGCGGGTGCAGCCATGCTCATTCCATCGGCTTCATTTGACCATCGAGCTTTGGCAAATGTGCTGGAGCCGTTGCTTGCAGACCGCGAGATGCTGGTATCGATGGCCCGCAAGGCTCGCCGGCTGGCAATGCCTGCTGCCGCAGATAAAGTGGCTGAATCGTGTCTCGAATGGGTGGGTGCGTGAGTCTGCACAGCGGACATTTGCGACCCATGCGCCGTATCCGGCGGGTGCATTTTGTGGGTGTGGGTGGCGCCGGCATGAGTGGTATCGCCGAAGTCGTTGCCAACCAGGGTTTTGATGTCAGTGGTTCCGACCTGAGGGAATCCAGGTCTACACGGCACCTCAAGAACCTGGGCGTGGAGATTCACATTGGCCACGACGCCGCACATATCGAAGCCGTGGACGTGCTGGTCGTCTCTTCCGCGGTACCGGATAATAATCCCGAAGTAATGGCCGCAAGCGAGGCGCGAATCCCGGTCGTACCCAGGGCCGAAATGCTGGCGGAACTGATGCGTTTCAAGCGCGGTATCGCGGTTGCCGGCACCCATGGTAAAACCACCACCACCAGCCTGATGGCCAGTCTGCTCGCCGAGGCCGGCCTCGATCCCACTTTTGTGATCGGGGGTGTGGTCAATGCATGGGGCAGTAATGCCCGGCTGGGCCGGGGTGAGT
>Ga0255052_10001668_pt1 | contig 16516 bp, 14 predicted proteins | sample JV7_2_21_MG_FD_188632 | JGI IMG/M metagenome (GOLD analysis project Ga0255052, IMG submission 188632) | Seawater microbial communities from Jervis Inlet, British Columbia, Canada - JV7_2_21 | ecosystem: Environmental > Aquatic > Marine > Inlet | place: Canada: British Columbia | collected...
GTTCGGTGTTCAGGGCTTCCTGGCGGCATACAATATCTCTGATGGCAGTCTGGCATGGAAAGGCTTTAGCGTCGGGCCCGACGATCAGACGCTGATCGATCCGAAAAAGACCACCCATCTTGGCAAGCCGGTCGGTAAGAGTTCAGGCACGAATACCTGGAAAGGCGATCAGTGGAAAATCGGTGGCGGAACGACCTGGGGCTGGTACACCTACGATCCGGAACTCAATAGTGTCTATTACGGCACCGGCAATCCGAGCACCTGGAATCCGGTGGTCCGGCCGGGCGATAACCGCTGGTCTATGACGATCTTCTCACGCAATCTCGATACGGGCATGGCCAACTGGGTCTATCAAATGACGCCCCATGATGAGTGGGACTACGATGGTATCAACGAGATGGTTCTCGCCGACATCAAGGTTAAAGGTAAGGATCGCAAGGTTCTGGTTCACTTTGACCGCAACGGTTTCGGTTACACGCTTGACCGTGTAACAGGCGAACTGTTGGTAGCCGAGAAGTATGACCCTGCAGTCAATTGGGCTACACACGTTGACATGAAGACGGGTCGGCCACAGGTCGTAGCGAAATACAGCACCCATCAGAACGGCCAAGACGTCAACACGGAAAACGTCTGTCCTGCAGCACTGGGTAGCAAGGATCAGCAGCCGGCGGCGTTTTCGCCGCGTACCGGCCTGTTCTATGTACCCACGAATCATGTCTGCATGGACTACGAGCCGTTTGAGGTGGAATACACTGCCGGTCAGCCATATGTTGGCGCCACGCTCAGCATGTTCCCGGCGGGTCGGGTCACGGGTGACGGCACCAACCATCTGGGCAATTTCATTGCCTGGGATGCATCGGAAGGCAAGATTGTCTGGTCACTGCCGGAGCGTTTCTCCGTATGGAGCGGCGCGTTGGCAACGGCAGGAGATGTCGTGTTCTACGGTACGCTTGAAGGCTATCTGAAAGCGGTTGACGCCAAGACCGGTAAAGAACTGTACAAGTTCAAAACACCGTCTGGAATCATCGGCAACGTGAATACCTGGAGCCACAAAGGCAAGCAATACGTTGGCGTGCTCTCCGGGATCGGTGGCTGGGCAGGCATCGGCATGGCTGCAGGCTTGACGGGTGACACCGACGGGCTGGGTGCAGTCGGTGCATACAAGGCGCTCGACAACTTTACACAGTTGGGTGGTGTATTGACGGTATTTGCATTACCCGATTAGACTGCTGCGTTTGACCAGCAATTGATTTACATTTCGACCCCCGGCTGCTTGCAGCGGCCGGGGGCTTTTTTTGACGCACTCTGTTAATCGGGAGAATCACGGAAATGCGCCTCAACCACAGAGCTGGCAATCCGGGCTATGCGAGTGTGATTTTGCTTGCTGCCGTGCTTTTTACTTTCGCCTGTGCGGCGGATACCACGCAGGATCAACAGACGGCAAATTCAGAGGCGCCCACCCCGGAGGCGGCTTCCAACGAAAATGCTGCCGACGCGCTTTACTCAATTGAATGCGGACAAGTGAACGACGCCGGCGAACCATTTTGCTACGTCGACGGCGATACTTATATTGGCTGGCGAACGTTTCATGGCTTTTGCCACGTGTGCCATGCACAGGATGCGGTGGGCAGCACGTTCGCGCCGAATCTGCTGGATCTCATGAACGACATGGACATGGCTTTGTTTGTAGAGAGAGTAAGCGAAGGATTCACCGGGCAAGTCGGGGTGATGCCGCCCTGGAAAGATAATCCCAATGTAAGAAAACGCTACAAAGAGTTATACGCATATCTTTCGGCGCGCGCATCCGGAACCCTTCCGCCAGGTCGTCCCAAAAAGAAACCAAAATCGAATTAAATGCGCGTGCCAGATTCTATCTTTCACCGATGGCTGCTGCTGACCCTTGCGTACGGCTTGTCGATAAACGCATTTGCTTACGAAGGGCAGGCATTTCGAGTTTGCGCCGACCCTAACAACCTGCCTTTTTCTGCCAGCACGCAGGACGGCTTCGAAAACAGGATTGCGGAAATCTGGGCAGGCGAACTCGGCTTGCCGCTGGAGTACACCTGGTTTCCGCAACGGCGCGGATTTGTTCGAAATACGCTAAAAGCGTTGGATGAATCGGGATTTGACTACAAGTGCGACGTTGTTATGGGCGTAGCGGCTGCATTCGATCAACTCTTGACAACCAAACCCTATTACCGTTCGACGTATGCGCTGGTGTATGCGAAAGGGCGGGGTATCGATGAAGTCAGCAGCGGCAGCCAATTTATCAATCTGAATCCTGAGATTCGCGATGGTCTGAAAATCGGCGCATTTACGCCGACGCCTGGCGCTAAATGGCTTGCGCGTCATGGCATGACCGAGCAAATGGTGGCGTTTGTCGCAATGTCAGGCAACCCGGAGGCGTACCCCGGTGAGATCATCGAGAAGGAGATCGCGGGTGGAAACCTGGATGCCGCAATTGTATGGGGGCCGATTGCCGGCTATTTTGCCAGCCGGGCAGAAGGCGTTGACATCGTTGTCATACCTCTGGAATCGGAGCCTGGCATTCAATTCGATTTCGCGATTTCCGCGGGTGTGCGATACGGTGACGGCGAGCGAAAACGTGCCCTGGAAGATCTGATGGACAGCACCGCCGAACCGATGCAAGCCGTATTCGCAGACTACAACGTACCGTTGCTCGATCTTGCGGGCGCGCCGGATCTTTCTCAATATGACGATGATGATTAGGCGGCGGCGTGGAGTCATCTCTCCGATAACGGCGAATTAATATGCTCGGATCGCTATCAAAAGAACACATCATCGCAAAGCCGGGTTTCAATCGCTGGCGCGTTCCGCCTGCCTCTATCGCAATCCACTTGTGCATTGGCTCAGTGTACGCATGGAGTATCTACAATCCTGCTCTGATCAAAACACATGGAATAGTCGCAAGTGCGGCCAGCGATTGGACACTCAAAGAGGTTGTCTGGATTTTTACGGTGGCAATCGTGTTTCTCGGATTGGCAGCCGCGTTCGCCGGTCGTTGGCTTGAGCGGGTCGGACCACGCATGGTGGGCGTCGTTGCCGCCTGCTGCTGGGGTGGCGGATATTTGATTGGCAGCCTGGGCGTTTATACACATCAGTTGTGGTTGCTTTATTTGGGTTACGGCGTCATCGGCGGTTGTGGTCTTGGACTCGGTTATGTTTCTCCGGTCAGTACCCTTATTCGATGGTTCCCTGACAGGCGCGGGATGGCGACAGGTATGGCGATCATGGGCTTTGGCGGAGGTGCCATGATCGGCGCGCCGTTGAAGGGACTCTTTATCAGAACCTTTTATCGCGCGCCTGAATACCTTGGCCCTGTTGCCGACCTCAATCTCGTCACACAAGCGGGCAAACGATTTGCCGAAGTTGCCGGTGAACTGAAAGAAGTCGTGATTATCGGTGCCAATGACATCGCCGGCATGATCGTTCCCGGACTTGCGGGCGCCTATCTCGTTGGCACCGGATCCACCGGAGTTGCGCAGACATTTGTAACGCTTGGCATTATCTACTTCGTCGTGATGATGATTGCCTCTTTTGCCTACCGCGTGCCGGCGGAGGGCTGGCAACCCGCAGGGTGGACGCCGCCGGATCCCACCAAGGCGGCCAGACAAATGATCACCCATCGCGATGTCGATATCGATCAGGCGCTGAAGACAAGGCAGTTTTATCAACTTTGGATCGTTCTCTGTTTCAACGTTACAGCAGGCATCGGCGTGTTAGGCGTCGCGAAGACCATGATGAGCGAAATATTCGGCAGCTCTCTCCCAAGCATCGTCGATGGAGCATTTGCCGGAACCTATGTTGTGATGATCAGTGTTTTCAATATGATTGGGCGATTCTTCTGGGCGAGCACATCCGATTACATCGGGCGGCGTAATACATATTGGATATTCTTTGGTCTCGGAATCTTGCTTTATTGCTCGATACCATTTTGCGCCCAACGCGTCAGTGCCGATCCGAGCGTCGTCTGGCTGGTCTACTTCTATGCGGCCAGCATGATCATATTCACCATGTACGGCGGCGGCTTCGCGACAATTCCTGCGTATCTCGCAGATGTATTCGGCACCAAGTATGTCGGCGGTATACACGGTCGGCTGCTCACGGCCTGGAGTACAGCAGGCGTACTGGGACCGCTGGCTATCACGTCATTGCGGGAAACCTCCATCAACAGAGCTATTTCAGACCTGGTCACAAACATTGACCCCGCCATTTTTGCGTCGAAATTTGGCGCGAGTATCGATCAACTCGAGACGCTGGTCGCACAAAAGAGCGTCACGATTGCCAAGCTAATGGAAATTGCGCCGCCTGGAACTGTAGATCCGACCAGCAGCCTGTACAACACAACGATGTATCTGATGGCCGCGTTGCTTTTCGTCGCTCTGCTTGCCAATGCCGCTATGCGACCGGTCATGGAAAAACATTACCTCCCAATGGGTGGCACGGCCAACAATTCGGAAGACTAGCCAGATGGCAGCAAGATAAACCGTTGCGCCTGTCGCGTGGCCAATTCGGAATATAGTTCGAAGGTCAAATAAAATCAGAATGCAAACTTGGGGAAATTCATGGGCAGCAAGGGAAGCAATAATCTGTCTTTCAGTCTATTCATTGGATCGGGTATCGCGCTTTTTAGCATGAGCTTCGTACATTCACAAAACGCTTTAGGAGATGGGATAATGACACAAGTAAGAGAGAGCGTTTCACTTAGTGCTGCACCGGCGGATGTTTGGTCATACATTGGCGACTTCGACCGATTAGATTCCTGGCATCCGGCGGTGGCTGCGAGCGAGACGAGTCAGGATGGTGCATCAAGAATCCGCCATCTTACGCTCGGTGACGGTAGCATTATTGTCGAACGGCTTGATTCGCACGACGACGAGTCGCGAAGCTACACCTACACAATCGTGGGTGCAGGCCCGTTGCCGGTCCGAAATTATCAATCCACGATCGAAGTAATTCCGGATGGCACAAACGCGCGAGTTACGTGGTCGAGCGAGTTCGAAGCGCTCGGGGCCCCGGAGGCTGACGCGCAAGCGGCCATCTCCGGCGTCTATACAGGTGGTCTCGCCGCATTAATTGAAAAATTCGGAGCTCCCTAGCCAATATATTTTATGAAGTGAGTTTAATAATGCGAATTCTGGTAATTTTTCCGATCATGTTTTTGGCGGCCATCGCGCCTGCGCAAGACGCCGTCGAGGCGGCAGGCAGTTGTGTTGTAATTCATGAAAACAGCGAAGCGGACGGCGAAAAAATGGTCACATGCTTCGAAAACATATCCCTGGAACGAACCTCATTCGAATCAGGTGTTTGCCAGTGGAAGACCGAGGCACAGGCTGCGACACAGGTGCAAACGACCACACAGTTCGTACCGCACTGCCCGACCTCATACAGCGCATATTGCGATCGGCTGGTTATGGGACCGAAGATGGTCGCACCGGTAAAAATCTTCTTGTACGACCGGTCTGACGATGTGTTGGAACGAGCACGCAAGCAATGTCTCGGCGGCGGTGGCACGTGGCATCCAAACGACGAGGAATCCGAGTAAACGCCGGCGGAAAAGATGTAAAGCGGTGATTAGGTAGTAGTACCTATGGAGTCTAAAAACCAGCCGCACTAACCTGCATTCATGTTGAACATTCAATCATCCGCTGTATTCACCCGGCATATGCTGTTAGGTCTCATACTGACGCTGATGTCGTTTGGCGTGTCGGCAGAAGAACCTCTGCCATACAATGTTCAGGACGGCTTGGTGGATCAGTCAACCTACCTGGGGTGGCGGGTCTTCCACTCAGCATGTCACGGCTGCCATGGTGTCGATGCTACCGGTACCAGCGTTGCCCCGAATCTTGTTGAACAGATCAAGAGACTTTCGCTGCGGGACTTCAGCATCAAGGTGCTGTCCAGATATCGATTTACCGTCAGCGCGCAAGCCGCGGGCAGCGATGATAAAACCGAATTGCGTGAAGAATTTCTGCAACAAGTGTTGCGCGGCGAACGCGGCGATTTACTGATGCCCGCGTGGGAGAAAGATCCGAACGTCAAGCCACGCGTGCCGGATATTTACGCTTATCTGCGAGCCAGGGCCGACGGGGCGCTGGCGCCCGGGCGACCTGAAAGGCAGTCAGCAAGCAAGTAGACGAATTGCCTCGCCATTGGCGTCGTCAAATCTCGTCGTTTAAGTTTATCGAACTCGAATGCGATCGGTCCCCGGACAATGGCAAGCCGTTGGATACTTTGCCTTAATCTCAAGGTATATATATGATATTGCTTAATAAATTTACTATTGGCGTCGGTCACCAGACGACCCACTGCACTTGCATGCTTTTTCAATCTGCGACGGCGGCTGTGGAAAACTACCCTTGTTAGTGCGTCATAAGCTAGTATTGCCGCTGCCGCAATAACAAACAACAAACACGGAAATACGACGACAACAATAATGAGCACACAAACACGAGAGTCCCGCCAGAGCGGCGATTTGGCGTTTGTGTACTCATTAGAGGATGATTTCCCAAGGAACAAGAGCATGCGTCATGCGGTAATGATTCCCACTACCTTATCGTGGAGCCGAGTACTTCTGGCATTCATTTTCTTGAGTGCATGCGGCGAGGCGCCCGATACAGAGATTCAATCAGAAGAGTCAACGCCGGGCGACATGTCTTTGTCAGCGCCGAAAGAGGTGATTTGGCCGGAGGGTGGTGAACTCGTTTATGTCAGTAATGAGGACTCCGGCGATATTTACATTATATCGACGGAAAGCAGGCAGGTCGTGACCACCTTGAACGTTGGCCGACGGCCACGTGGCATCAGGGTCGGTCCCGCAGGAGAAAAAGTGTACGTGGCGTTATCCGGCTCGCCCAAATGTCCTCCAAGTCTGTCGGACGAAGACTGCGGAAAAAAAGTTACGGACAAAAGCAAGGATGGAATCGCAGTCGTCGACATCTTTACAGCCAAGCTGGAACGGGTGCTGCCGGGTGGATCAGACCCGGAACAATTCGACCTTAGTGCGGACGGCCGCCGGTTGTTCGTATCGAATGAAGATTCAGATCAGGCGACGATCGTCGATATCGCCAGCGGCGAAATTTTGAGAACAATACCGGTTGCCCGTGAGCCGGAGGGCGTTCGTGTCAGCCCTGACGGTACATTGGTCTATGTCACCGGTGAGACCGATCACGATGTTACAGTGTTGGACGCGAACAGCGGCGACATCATTGCGACGATCGGTGTCGGCCTGCGACCGCGTGACGTAGTATTCTCGGCTGACGGCTCGCGAGCGTTTGTCTCAGCCGAAGTAGGGCATTCAGTAACGGTGATCGACGTCAACGCGAACGATGTTGTCGCCACAATTGACCTCGGTGAGTCGGCGAAGCCGGTCGGCATGGCAGCGACCTCGGATGGGAAGCTTCTCTATGTGGCCAACGGTCGTGGAAAAACCGTATCGGCAATCGATCTGGATACGCTTGAAATTATTGGCACGGTCGAGGTCGGTCCCAGGGCCTGGGGTATCGCGCTGACCGCAGACGAGCGATTCCTGTACACGGCGAATGGGCCTTCGGACGATGTTACTGTAATCAACACCGAATCGATGGAAGTGCTTGCAAAAATTAAAGTCGGTGAATCACCGTGGGGTGTCGCTATCGGACCAAACCCCCGACGTACTCCATAGGATTTATGACGATCGTGTAGCAGCCCGCCGGTGCAGCCAGCCGTCGAGTCCCCAGATATTGCCGGCGCGGGCGAAGAAAAACGCCACGACTGCAACGATCGTCAATAACTTAAGTCCGTGTCGGGAAAACGGCAAACCCAGTGCGGCGATTTCATAGACGACGAGAAGAAAAAATCCTCCAACTGCTGATGTTCTGGTCAGTAGGCCGAACGTCAGTCCAATACCAACAAGCCCTTCACCGATGGCAGTCAAATGCGCGAACATTTCCGCGTTCGGTATTACGGCGTGCTGCAGAACATCGCGGCACCAGGCTAGTGGATTGACTTCTGCGTAGCCCTCCAGGATATGTGGCATTGTTTCGATCCAGCGCTGGGAGGCCATTGGCGCCGGCAGTATTCCGCCGAGCAGTAACCATTTGGTACCAATAGCTTTGATGAACCACGCGCCGGTAAAAATCCGGAATATCGCAAGCCACCGATCCGCGTGTCGCATCGCATTGGTAGTTCTCTCGGACAAGTTATTGATTGATTGAAAAGACACGTCAGCGTACCTGCTTGGGATTCATTTTGTGTATCGTTATTTCTTGTTAAGCACTTCGATAATGTGCGCAATTTCATATGCCCTTGTCAATGCCATGATATCCGTTGTGCATGAAATAGGCATTTTGCCGGTGTTTTCCCACTTGCGAATGTCGTAATCTTAAAATAAACGAATTCGAAGCGGGAATACTGATGGACAGATCCAAAGGTGGTGACTGTACAAGGAGAGCACTCGTCTTTTTCCTGGCGTTGTACATGACACTGTCTGTAAACAGTTCAGCTGCACAGGAAACCGAAGAAATAGAAGAAATTGAGGTTATAGGAATAACACCGACACACGGCGTCGGATTGCCCGAAGAATTGATACCGGCCAACGTCCAAAGGGCAACCAGCGACGATCTGGCTCAGAGTCAGTCCCTCGATCTGACCGAATTCATGTATCGAAACCTCGGCAGTGTGAATATCAATGCAGCACAGAATAACCCTCTGCAACCGGATATTCAGTACCGCGGATTTGCTGTCTCACCGTTGCTTGGGCTGCCGCAGGGAATTGCGGTCTATCAAGACGGCGTCCGCATCATGGAACCATTTGGTGACACAATTAACTGGGAACTCATACCGGAGTCCGCTATTGCCAGCATCAATTTGATCGGGGGCGCCAATCCTCTGTTTGGACTGAATGCTCTGGGTGGTTCCTTAATCGTCGATACCAAGGACGGATTCAGCCATCCGGGTTATCGCGGCGAGCTCTACGGTGGATCATTCGGTCGCGTAGTAGGTCAGGCGGAAGCCGGCTGGAATAATGACGTGTTCGGGTATTTCGCGACGGCAAACTACTTCGACGAAGACGGCTGGCGCGATCAATCACCTTCGGACGTCAAGAGTTTCTTTGGCAAGGCCGGCTGGCATGGCGAAGACAGCACCATCAATATCGGATTTACTTATGGTGACGGCAAATTGACTGGAAATGGCCCTGCTCCCGTGCAACTACTGGAGATCGACCGTAACGCTGTTTTCACGTTACCGGATATCACTGAAAACGATATGAAAATGGTGATACTAGACGGCACGCACTGGATCAATGACACGATGTTGCTATCTGGTAACGTCTTCTATCGCGACATCGATACCAATGCATTCAACGGTGACGGAACGGAATTCGAGAACTGCGATATCGCGGGCGAAGAAATTCTGGTGGATGAATTCGAAGACCTGGACGGCGATGATGCGTGCACCGAAGTAGACGACTTCGAAATTGTGCTGGATCAGGGCGGAAATCCATTCCTGGATGCTGCCGTCTTCGACGCCATCAACAATGTCGGCGCGCTTCAGCAGGAATCCCGTGGGGGTTCTTTGCAACAGACAGTCCTGAATAGTCTTTTTGGTCGCGAGAACCGCTTGATCTTCGGTGCCGCGTACCAGCAAGGTGAGGCCGATTTTCGTTCGGTCGTTGAGGTGGCCTCATTGCAACAGGACCGGAGCACGCTGGGCACCGGGCGCTTCGTCCCCGACGAGGCAACCCAGGTCTCAACGCAAACCAGTACATGGTCGCTCTATTTCACCAACATTCATAATCTGAGCCAGGATGTGGCCGTGACCGTTGCAGCGAGATTCAACTCGACCCAGATCGATATAGACGATCTCTCCGGCGATCAGCCCGAGTTAAATGGAAGTCATCAGTTTGATCGATTCAACCCGGCCATAGGCCTGACCTGGCAGGCGACGCCGTCACTAAATATGTATGCCAGCTACAGCGAATCTTCACGGGCTCCGACTCCGGTGGAACTTACCTGCGCCGATCCCGACGCCCCATGCAATCTCCCCAACGCCTTTCTCGCCGATCCACCGTTGGAGCAGGTTGTTGCCAGGGGCTTCGAAGGTGGCCTGCGGGGACAGATCGATCAAGTAGGCGGCACAGATGACGGTTCCGTGAACTGGAATGCCGGTGTGTTTCATACCACGAATAAAAACGACATCATTTTTCAAAGTACCGGCGGCGTGTCAGCCAATGAAGGATTTTTCGATAATGTCGGCGATACCATTCGCAGGGGCATCGAAGTCGGACTGAATGGCGACTATGGTCGGCTAAACTGGTTCGTCAACTATGCTTTTGTCAATGCGGAATTTGACAGTCCCTTTACCGCCACCAGCCCGAATCATCCTTTTGCGAATGACGATGGTGAAATCGACGTAGAAAAGGGTGATCGCATTCCCGGTATTCCGGAACATACGTTCAAGATTGGCACGAACGTCGCCACTACGCCTCGACTAACGCTGGGCGGCGAAATCATCTATAACTCAGGCCAGTTCCTGCGGGGTGACGAAGCAAATCTGCTCGATGAAACGGATGACTTTGCCGTCGTTAATCTTCGTGGCGAGTACAAGATCAACGATACGGTATCGATATTTGCCAAATTGGAGAACCTGTTCGATACCGAATACGAGACCTTTGGCTTGCTGGGCGAACCAGACGAGATCCTGGGACCTGAATTTGACGATCCCCGGTTTCTGGGACCGGGCCCGGAGCGGGGTGCCTGGGTTGGCATACGGGTCAACAGCGGAGACTAATCAGATAGCGTGCCGGTTGAAACGGCAACCCAAAGCATACGTTCACATGCGTTGCCGATTCCGCTAGGCTAGAGGCGAGCGAACAGAACAGCAATTACAGGCCACACCAGGAGTATTTTATGGCAAGTCTCTACGGCGAGTCTCATCGAGAGCTCCAGGACGCATTTGGCGCGAGACAACTGGCTGACATCGTTGAGCGAGCCGTGCTTCGAGAGCAGATAGGTGAGCCAGAAAGAGCATTCATCGAAAGTCGGGATATGTTCTTTCTGAGCACCGTCGATCACAGGGGTCGACCCACTGTTTCGTATAAAGGTGGCGGTCCTGGATTTGTCAAAGTGATTGACGAGAATACAATCGCATTTCCCAGTTACGACGGCAATGGGATGTACCTTTCGATGGGGAACGTAAATGGCAATAGCAATGTAGGCCTGCTGTTCATCGATTTCGAGAATCCCCATCGAATAAGAGTGCAAGGTAACGCGTCTATTCAAAAGGACGACCCGTTACTCGCTGAGTACAATGAAGCGGAGATGATTATTCGCGTTCAGGTTACTGAAATTTGGAAGAACTGTCCGCGATACATCCACAAATATCGAAAGATTGAACCGTCCAAATACGTGCCGCTAGATGCCAAAGAGACGCCGATGCCGGACTGGAAGCGACTGGACATACTGCAGGACAGTCTGCCGGCCAAAGACCAGGGAAAGGCAGCGAATCACGGGGGAATGTTGACGATGGAGCAACTTCAGGCATTGGAGCAGAGGGACGACTGAAATTCCGGTCGATTCCGATTCAGTTTTCGAGTGCTGATACCTGCATTAATTGGTAGAGCGCCTCATTCGTAATGAGGAAGTCCTTGGTTCGAATCCGAGTACCGGCACCACAAATTCAACTACGTGCGCATGGCCGAAATCTTCCCGCTCTGTCGTGCCCCGGATTTACCCCGTTTTCGATCGTCTATTGCAGGCTGGTGTAGTCATCTAGACGCGCATACATAATGGGCGCGTCGTAAATGACGAGTCCCGTATCATCAGGGTCCGCCTGCGGTCTAGGGTAGATATTGGACGGCTCCGTAACACTCTCGTCGTAATGCGCGTTCCGATCACACTCTTCCTGGACGAGCGCTGCCGACGGCAACCAGCTGCCGGTTAAGATCGTTCATCAGAAAGATCTGTTCCTTTCTATCAGCTTTCAGTTGCGATAGCCGCTTGTACCTGTTCCTCGGTGTTGCCAACCACCTGCCTGGTGCAGCGCTGAATCTCCTGCCTGTCCCACGGGTCTGCAGGAAACATGCTGGAGAGCTTTTCGCAGGACTCTTTCGCGGTGCTCCCGATGCGTGCCTCAAGTTCGGTTACATCTGCTTGCTTGCTAAGATCAAGGTCGGCAAAGCTAACCTGCCGCGTGAGCTCGATGACTTCGAACTTGGCGCCAATCGAGGCTGGCCCTCCGACTTGACGGCGCACAATTGGTGCTTCGATCACGATCTCTTCTATCTCTTCATCGGCCTGCTGAGCAATGGCCGGATCGGTTGTAATGACAAGCCCGGTCGCGGCGAGGGCTAAGAAGGGCATTGAAACAAACGAAAATGTCAATCTTGGATTCATGTTTGACTCCTTTATACGTACGCTATTCATAACGCACGTATAGCGAGGTGTTCGGATACAACTTCGGCAGCCCGGCGATCTTAGAGTCCTTCGTAGCGTCGCGGGCGACGTCGCGGAGGAGGCGAGGACCCGTAACTTTGCGTCACTGACTTTTGCCAGCTTTGCCCTTTCGGAACCACGTCTATCGTATTTACGCCGATTTGCATATCTGTCAATTCGGAATAATGCGTAGGTGGTTTGACGCATCCCTGGCATTTGTGTGATTTCCAGCTGTCGGTGCTCCTGCATGGCATCTCCGCAATATTGGTGCAAACCACGATGTTCCCGACAGAATGGGACGCTAAACTTGGGCAGTGAATCTCTTGGAAAGAACACGCCTGATCGCCCATCTGCTCCGTTGGCGTCTGACCTGGAGCAGGCGGGATATTGATTATTGTCCAAAACACAAGCCGCACAAGGACCCGGGAAGAAATCTATCGGACAAATTCGTGAGCGCTCGGGAGGCGGCGGGGCTTATTCCCGACGGCGCGACCGTGCTGTCTTGCGGCCTCGCCAGTCACGCACGGTGCTCGATATTCTATTGGGCACTCCGTGAACTTTTCGAACAGACGGGGCACCCGAGCGCGTTGACCTGGCTATCCGTCGGTGCGCAGGGCGGTCGCGGGAAGATACCAGGAACGGTCGAGGAGCTCGGTATCCCGGGTCTGCTGCAGTGCTACATCTCGGGTCACCTCGAGACGGCCAAGTCACTACTTCGCCTTGCAGATGAGGGTGAGCTGGAGCTCCAGACACTGCCCCAGGGCGAGATGACCTGGCTCATTGAGGCGCAAGGCCGTGGCGAATATACCGTCACGAGCGACACGGGAATCGGCACTTTCCTCGACCCCCGCGTTGGTCGGGGCTCACGCGTAACACCGAAGACACAGGAAAATCTGATCGAGCTCGTAAATGGGGACGCACTGGGCTTCAGCCTTCCGCGGATCGACGTTGCCGTCGCGAACCTTCCCTACGCCGATGTAGACGGGAATATCTATTTTCAGGACAGCGCCAGCCTTACCGAGAGCATCGAGGCAGTGCGGGCAGCGCGGCACAACGGCGGCAAGGCATTGATCACAGTCTGCGACATCATCGACGAGGACCACGACGCCGTCGGGCTACCTGCCGAGTCGATCGACGCCATCGTAGTCAACCCCTACAACGAGCAGACCGGCGGCGTGCGCCAACGAAATCCGTGGAAGTTATTTACACCAGGTGGTGACGGCGATGACAGGAAGGCTGAAGCGCGTCTCAAGTTCATCAACGAAATCCTGCATATCACTCCATCACGAGGTCCGGTAGAAAACGCGCTCGCCCGACTCGGAGCGCGGGTTTTCACGCAGGCCGTTTCACCCCCCACAGTCGTCAACATCGGAGTAGGATTCCCGGAAGAGGCCGCGCGTCTGTTATCCGAGAGCGACTTGCACGACGACATCACGTTCACCACGGAGACGGGCGTCTACGGCGGGTTGCCTGCACCGGGTGTTTTCTTCGGTGCCGCGGTCAATCCCCAGCGGCTCGAGACGTCGGCCTGGATGTTCCACCATTACATCGAACATCTGGATGCGACGATGTTGGGCTTTCTCGAGGTCGACTCCACGGGCAACGTCAATGTCTCGAAACGGGGGCCGCGAATGCTCGACTACGTCGGACCGGGCGGCTTCCCCAGTATTGTTAATAGCGCGAAGACCATCGTGCTGATCGGCACGTGGATGGCTAATGCCAATTGGCGAGTCGATAGCGGTCGTCTGGAGTTGATCAAGCCTGGCAAACCGAAGTTTGTCGAACGGGTCGACGAAGCCAGTTTCAACGGCCGTGTGGCCCTGGCACGGGGGAAACGCGTTTTCTACGTGACCAACGTTGGTGTATTCACTTTGACCGATGCCGGTCTGACGCTGATCGAGGTGATGCCAGGGATCGACATCGAGCGCGATATCCTTGATGTTTCCCGAGCCAAGATCATGATTCCGACAGATCGAGAGATACGAGCGGTGCCCGAGTCGGTGGTCACCGGTAATGGTTTCGAGTTGAGCTGGATTTCGGAGGTCAGCCTCTGTTCTGACGATTGCATGACTCGTCGCTCACTATAGTGTTGCCGAATATGCCTGTAGAAGATCCCAAATCTGGATTCAGGTGGCCAGTCGCAGTTGAGAGGACAATCGCGGCTTCTGCACAAGAGGTATGGGATGCGATATCGACTCCAGGAAATCTCGAACTATGCCATCCTTTCTGCGCGAGGAATCCCGTCCAGGTTTGGCCTGGGTCAAATTCGCGGGATGAAGTTCACTATCTCAGTGGGTGGATCTATGAGCGTCGTTTTCGTCAGTGGATTGACGGGATTGGCTACGATCTTGAAATCGGCAGACATGGCGGCGGGAAATCCTCCGTGTCCTGGAGAATCTTTCCCGTCGATGATTCCATTTGTACGCTCAAAATTACGGTTTATCCGCACGCACTTCAGAATATTCCGATGGTGATTCGGTGGTTACCACACATGCTTCGGCTTCGCCCCATGCTCAAGAGATATCTGGAATCCGTTGTAAGAGGATTTGAGTGGTATGTAATCCGCGGCGAGCCAGTACCTCGGGATAGATTCGGTAAGCACCCTTGGTTTTCGGCTTCGGAGTGGACCGCCGGCTGAGCGTGACGCCGCGTCCGCCACGAGCGTGTGAATATGACAAAAGGCCCCCACACGGCAACGTGTGGGGGCGGAGCTGTTCATCCCGGAGTCTCGGGGAAGGATGTCCGGGATAAGCTATTAAGGCTCGAGTATATAGACGAAGATCTTGTTCGCGGTGAATACGTTGGTATCCGCGTCGTAATGACCTCGTGCGTACATGGACCGGGCTCTATTGAAGCCGTCGAGCTCGTCCATCAGTGCCATAGCGAAGTCTTCGAAGCCGGCATAGAGCTGCAGGCTGTCGGTCGTCTTGACGACAAACAGTTTTCGTCCGGTCTCGCGCGGTGCGATCAGCGTGTCTGAATCGAGCTGGGTCAGGTCGATCAGGACCGGTCCCTGCTTGATGTAATGGCGCTGGTCGATATCCGGGTTTTTGTTGAACAAGGTCAAGCCGCTGTTCTCGATCATGGTGAATGGCCGAAGCGTGCCTTCACTTCCCCAGCCGACGCCGAGCGCGCTGCGAACATCCGAGTAGTCGATGATCGTGCGGCCGTGGAAGTCAGGCGGGGCCTTACCGAACTCGTTCGGGAAACCCCAGACAACGAGTGGCCGGCCAGTTGCGTCGATGGCGAAGTCCGTGCTGGTGAGCAGATTGTGCGTCGAAATTTCATAGTTGTCGGGATCTGCATCGGTGTTCGGTTCGCAAAGACCCGTGCACATGAAATCAACGGCGCCTGCCCGAACCCGGCCGATCGTGTATAGATCGACATCGACCTGTCCCGGCATGATCGTATTGACGATGCCGGTCAGCTTCGTGACATGCAGGAGTACCGCGCCTTCGGTCGCATCGATGTGCACGCCGAACTCGTCATTGACCGTTACCGTGCCGCGCACCGTGACAACCTGCCCGGGAGAGATCGCGCCGAAGTCGAGCAGGCGATCCAGGATACCGAGAGGGCGGTCGCTGACATGCGTCTTATAGACGATTGTGTCCGGTCCGACCGTGACCGTAATGTCGTCGCGGAAGAATGCCCGATCAGAATCCGCCAGTGCGACATCCGTCAGGATCACGGTGCCACCTCGAAGCAGCAGCTCATTGCCATCGCGGGCGATGATGGTGCCCTTGGCCGCGTCTTTCCGATCACCCGGCACGCTGGAGCCCGCCAGAATGATGTTGGCCGTGAATTTTTTATCTCCGATGTTAAGCGCGCCCTGTGCAACGGTCAGGTTTCCCTGGCCGGCGGCATTCAAGGCCCGCAGGCAATCGCTGCCCTTGTATGATTCTGTGTTGACCTCGCATTCGGTGTCGTCGGTGAGGTAAACGCGTATGCGGCCGAAGTCATTGACGCGGTCGTGGAACGGGCGCACGGCGACCGAATACCAACTCTCCGCCTCATTGACGTCGATCAATCGGCCCCGGACCCGTATCTCTTTCGTGTCGACCGGATTTACCTCGGCAACGTTA
>Ga0255052_10001669_pt1 | contig 16513 bp, 11 predicted proteins | sample JV7_2_21_MG_FD_188632 | JGI IMG/M metagenome (GOLD analysis project Ga0255052, IMG submission 188632) | Seawater microbial communities from Jervis Inlet, British Columbia, Canada - JV7_2_21 | ecosystem: Environmental > Aquatic > Marine > Inlet | place: Canada: British Columbia | collected...
GACGATAGCCCTTGAAGAACGGTGTATGACGGCCACCCTCATCCTTGGTCAGAATGTAGACCTCTGCCTCGAACTTCGTGTGCGGCGTGATCGAGCCCGGCTTCGCCAGTACCTGACCACGCTCAACCTCTTCACGCTTGGTGCCTCGCAGCAATACGCCAACGTTATCGCCAGCCTCGCCACGGTCCAGCAACTTCCTGAACATCTCAACACCGGTGCACACCGTCTTCGCCGTTTCCTTGATACCCACGATCTCGATCTCGTCGCCTACATTGACAACACCACGTTCTATGCGCCCGGTTACGACAGTGCCTCGACCGGAGATAGAGAACACGTCCTCAACCGGCATCAGGTAATCACCATCAATGGCGCGATCCGGCATCGGAATGTAGCTGTCCATCTGTTCCACCAGCTTGTGGATCGACGGAACACCAATATCCGACTCATCACCTTCAAACGCCTTCAAGGCTGATCCGGTAATGATCGGCGTGTCATCGCCCGGGAACTCGTAGGTCGACAGAAGATCACGTACTTCCATCTCAACCAGCTCCAGCAGCTCTTCGTCGTCTACCTGGTCGGCCTTGTTCATGTACACAACTATGTAAGGAACGCCTACCTGGCGGGCCAGCAGGATGTGCTCACGCGTCTGTGGCATCGGGCCATCGGCCGCGCTTACCACCAGGATCGCGCCGTCCATCTGCGCTGCACCCGTGATCATGTTCTTCACGTAATCCGCGTGTCCCGGGCAGTCAACGTGTGCGTAGTGACGGTTGTCCGTCTCATACTCTACGTGTGCCGTCGCAATCGTGATGCCACGCTCGCGCTCTTCCGGGGCGTTATCGATCTGGTCGTACGCCGATACCTCGCCACCGTGCTTCTCCGCCATGACTTTCGTCAGAGCAGCCGTCAGTGTCGTCTTGCCATGGTCTACGTGACCAATCGTGCCTACGTTTACGTGCGGCTTTGTTCTCTCAAATTTCTGTTTAGACATTTGCTTAGCTCGCCTTCTTCATTACTGTGTCAGCCACGTTTTGTGGCACTGCTGAATATTTCTCGAATTCCATCGAGTACACTGCGCGGCCCTGGCTCATTGAGCGCAAGTCCGTTGCATAGCCGAACATTTCGGCCAGCGGAACTTCTGCACGAATGACTTTGCCTGACGGCGAGTCATCCATGCCCTTGGGCAAACCGCGACGGCGATTGAGATCACCCATCACGTCACCCATGTAATCTTCGGGCGTTACAACCTCGACCTTCATGATCGGCTCGAGCAACACCGGACTGGCTTTGAGGGCGCCGTCCCTGAAACCCATAGAGCCGGCAATCTTAAATGCAATCTCACTGGAATCGACGTCGTGATACGAGCCGTCGTACAGCGTTACCTTGCAGTCGACGACCGGGAAACCGGCGACGACACCATTTTCCATTTGCTCTTTTACACCTTTATCGACAGCGCCGATATATTCCTTCGGTACAACACCGCCAACAATCGCATTCTCGAATTCATAGCCCGAACCAGATTCCGCCGGCTCGATGCGTAGAAAAACATGGCCATACTGGCCGCGTCCACCGGACTGCCTGACGAACTTGCTTTCCTGCTTGACGGACTTGCGAATCGTCTCCCGGTACGCCACCTGCGGCTTGCCAACATTCGCCACCACATTGAACTCGCGTTTCATGCGATCGACGATGATGTCGAGATGCAGTTCACCCATGCCGGAAATGATCGTCTGACTTGATTCCTCGTCAGTGTGGACGCGAAATGACGGGTCCTCTTTGGCCAGTTTCTGCAGGGCAGTGCCCATCTTCTCCTGGTCGATCTTGGTCTTCGGCTCGACGGCCACTGAAATCACCGGTTCCGGAAACTCCATGCGCTCAAGCATGATTGGCTGTTTGAGGTCGCAAAGCGTGTCGCCGGTTGTGACGTCCTTGAGGCCAACAGCTGCCGCAATGTCGCCAGCGAAAACCTCCTTGATTTCCTTACGGTCGTTCGAGTGCATCTGCAGGATGCGCCCGATACGTTCTTTTCTGCTCTTAATCGGGTTCAGGATCGTGTCACCCGAGTTGAGCACACCCGAATAAACGCGGAAGAACGTCAGGTTGCCGACGAATGGATCCGTCGCGATTTTGAATGCCAGCGCCGCGAACGGCTCCGTGTCATCCGCGTGGCGCTCGCCTTCCGAGTCGTCCTCATTGATGCCCTTGATCGCAGGCACATCAATCGGTGACGGCATGTAGTCGATAACCGCATCAAGCATCGCCTGCACGCCCTTGTTCTTGAAGGCCGAGCCGCACATCGCAACGACGATCTCTCCAGCCAGCGTGCGTTCACGCAGGCCACGGCGAATCTCTTCGGGCTCGAGCGTGCCGTTCCCAACAAACTTGTTGAGCAGCTCTTCGTCGCCTTCCGCCGCGGCTTCGACCATCTTCTCGCGCCAGAACTCGGCATCGGCCCGCAAATCTTCAGGGATGTCACGAGCCTCATAGGTCGTACCCATGTTGCTCTCATCCCAGTAGATCGCCCGCATCCCGATCAGATCAATGATGCCTGCAAATTTTTCCTCAGCTCCAATTGGCAGCTGAATTGGGACAGCATTAGCGCCGAGACGCTCGTGTGCCTGTTCAACAACGCGCAGGAAATCTGCGCCCGCACGATCCATCTTGTTGACGAAGATCATGCGCGGCACGTTGTATTTGTTGCCCTGGCGCCAGACCGTCTCAGTCTGTGGCTCCACGCCACCAACCGAGCACAGCACCGTTACCGCGCCGTCCAGCACGCGCAGGCTACGCTCAACTTCAATCGTGAAATCGACATGGCCCGGGGTATCGATGATGTTGACACGGTGCTCGTCGTACTGCTTGTCCATGCCGCTCCAGAAGCAGGTTGTCGCAGCCGATGTAATCGTGATGCCGCGCTCCTGTTCCTGCTCCATCCAGTCCATGACAGCTGCGCCGTCATGCACTTCACCTATCTTGTGGGAGACACCCGTATAGAACAGCACACGCTCGGTCGTCGTAGTCTTGCCAGCGTCAATATGGGCCATGATGCCAATATTGCGATAGCGCTCGATAGGGGTTGTGCGGGCCACGACAAGATCCTGGTTTCCTGGTCGACTCGACCGGTTACCAGCGGTAGTGGGAGAAGGCTTTGTTTGCCTCTGCCATGCGATGTGTGTCTTCTTTCTTTTTGACGGCCGTGCCACGATTCTCGGCGGCTTCAAGCAACTCATGTGCGAGTCGGTGTGCCATCGATTTCTCGCCGCGTTTACGCGCGGCGTCGATGACCCAGCGCATGGCCAGTGTCTGGCGGCGTGCCGGGCGCACTTCAACAGGCACCTGGTAGGTTGCACCACCGACGCGGCGGGACTTCACTTCAACCACGGGCTTGACGTTCTCGAGCGCCGTTTCCAGCAATTCGAGCGCTTTGTCATCTGACTTCGTCTCCCGGTCGGAAATACGGTCAAGGGCACCATATATGATGCGCTCGGCGACGGATTTCTTGCCGTCATTCATGATCATGTTCATGAACTTGGCAAGCAATTCACTGCCGTATTTCGGGTCGGGCAGAATCGTTCTTTTTGGAGCCTGTGATCTTCTGGACATTGGTCTCTTCTATTTAAGAATTAGGACTTCGGACGCTTCGTTCCGTACTTGGAGCGGCCTTGTCGGCGGTCGGATACGCCTGAGCAATCGAGTGTTCCGCGCACCGTGTGGTAGCGAACACCTGGCAGGTCCTTCACACGACCACCACGAATCAGCACAACCGAGTGCTCCTGCAGGTTGTGGCCTTCACCGCCGATATACGACGTGACTTCAAAACCGTTTGTCAGGCGTACACGAGCAACCTTCCGCATCGCCGAGTTCGGCTTTTTGGGCGTCGTTGTGTAAACGCGTGTGCATACGCCGCGTTTCTGCGGGCTGGCTTCCAGCGCCGGCACGGTGCTTTTTGCACGCTTCGTCGCGCGCGGGTTGCGAACTAGCTGATTCACTGTGGCCATGGGGCCCTCTTTTATTCTCGTTAATCCAAATGTGTGCGCTAAAAAACGCGCGCACCCGACCGCTGAACCTTATCCGGTTCAGATGTCGGGCTGTTGGGCGAAAACACAAACTATTGAATAGCCTATGTTTTTTTTCGTATTCGGGCCCAAAGACCCTCCTACACGCCCCTGAAAAATCAGGGCCCGTTCAAGGCGGGCCCTGGGGTTAAGGGCGGGCATTGTAGTGACGCCTGCCGCAAGCTGTCAAGCAGCAGCAAGCATTGCCCTGTAGGAGGGCCTTCAGGCCCGAATTAAGCAATTCGCGGCTAAAGCCGCTCCTACATTTTCAAGCGTCTGTAGTTGCTTCCTCGCTGCCCTTAGTCGCCTCATCGGCTTCCTTCTGCAGCGCCTCTTCAAGTGACACTTCGGCATTTTCGGCTGCATCTTCCGCAGCGGCCTCAGCGGCGGCCTTTTCAGCCGCAACATCGAGCTCCTTGAGCTGGTCGGCAAGATCCTGCTCACGCGTGCGCCGACGTTCGGCGTGGTGCGCGAAACCGGTACCCGCCGGAATCAGTCGACCAACGATGACATTTTCCTTCAAGCCGCGAAGATCGTCGCGCAAGCCGCGTACCGCGGCCTCGGTCAGAACCCTTGTCGTCTCCTGGAACGATGCCGCAGAAATGAACGATTCGGTCGCCAGCGATGCCTTCGTGATACCCAACAGAATCGGATCAATGGTCAGCGGAGTCTTGCCCTGCGCCAGCAATTGCTCTTCCTCTTCGAAGAACCGAGCCTTATCAATCTGTTCGCCCCGGAGGTAGTTGCTTTCGCCCGGCGTTGCAACAATGACTTTGCGCAACATCTGGCGAATGATGACCTCGATGTGCTTGTCATTGATCTTCACACCCTGCAACCGGTACACGTCCTGAATCTCGCGCACGAGATAATCAGAAAGGTTTTCAACGCCTTGCAGGCGAAGAATGTCATGCGGATTCGGCTCGCCGTCAGCGATCGTTTCACCCTGTACAACCTGCTCACCTTCGAACACGTTGAGGTGACGCCACTTCGGAATCAACTCCTCATGACTCTCGCCCGTGTCATCAGTAATGACGAGACGACGTTTGCCCTTGGTTTCCTTGCCAAAGCTGACCGTTCCGGTGTGCTCGGCCATGATCGCCGGCTCTTTCGGCTTGCGAGCCTCGAACAGATCGGCAACACGCGGCAAACCACCCGTAATGTCGCGGGTCTTCGATGACGCTTGCGGGATACGAGCAATAACATCGCCCACTGCGACCTTGGCACCATCCGACATCGAGATGATGGCGCCGGCGGGCAGCGCATAGACTGCCGGAATCTCAGTGTTGGCGAAGAAGATGTCCTCGTCCTTGTCATCGACGAGGCGAGCGACGGGCCGCAGGTCCTTGCCACTGCCGCCGCGACTCTTCGGATCGAGTACGACGATACTGGTCAGGCCCGTAAACTCATCTACCTGCTCGGCAACGGTAACTCCATCGAGGAAGTCCTCGAATTTGAGCTTGCCGGCAACTTCGGTGACAACCGGGTGAGTATGCGGGTCCCAATTGGCGACAACCTGGCCCTGTTTGACCCGGGCCCCGTCCTCGATCGTGATCGTCGCACCATAAGGCACTTTGTAACGCTCACGCTCACGGCCCATGTCATTCGTAATCGAAACCTCACCGGATCGGGACACAGCAACAAGATAGCCCTTGTGGTGTGCAACAGTCTTGATGTTGACCAGCTTCGCGTTGCCGTTGGACTTGATTTCGATGCTATTGACTGCTGCTGAACGTGATGCCGCACCACCGATGTGGAACGTACGCATCGTCAGCTGCGTGCCCGGCTCGCCGATCGACTGAGCTGCAATAACGCCAACAGCTTCACCGATGTTGATGCGATGGCCGCGCGCAAGATCTCGCCCGTAGCACTGCGAGCAGACACCGTAGCGAATTTCGCAGGTAATTGGCGACCGAACCAACACGTGGTCAATCGAGAACTCTTCGAGTGTCGCAACAGTTTCTTCGTCGAGCATTGTGCCCGCATCGAACGCAACCTTATCGCTGCCCGGAATCAGTACGGCCTCAGCCAGCACACGACCCAGAACTCGCTCCCTGAGAGGTTCGACAATATCGCCACCCTCAACGAGCGGTGACATCGCGACACCGTTCTTGGTCTCGCAATCAACCTCTGTCACAACCAGGTCCTGCGCGACGTCGACCAGACGACGAGTCAGGTAACCCGAGTTGGCCGTCTTCAACGCCGTATCAGCCAGGCCCTTACGAGCACCGTGAGTCGAGATAAAGTACTGCGCCACGTCGAGACCTTCGCGGAAGTTTGCCGTGATTGGCGTCTCGATGATCGAGCCGTCCGGCTTGGCCATCAGTCCACGCATGCCGGCGAGCTGCCGAATCTGCGCCGCAGAACCACGAGCACCGGAATCCGCCATCATATAGATTGAGTTGAACGACTCTTGTTCAACCTTCTTGCCAGCGGAGTTCTTCACCGACTCCGTGCCCAGCTTGTCCATCATGGCTTTGGCTATTTGGTCGTTGGTGCGGGACCAGATATCGACAACCTTGTTGTAGCGTTCGCCGTCAGTTACAAGACCCGACGCATATTGGTCCTGAATCTCCTTAACCTCAGCTTCAGCAACGGCCAGAATATCGCCCTTGCTCTCAGGCACAACCATGTCGTTAACGCCAATCGAAATACCAGCCATCGTCGCGAAACGGAACCCGGTGTACATCAGGCGATCAGCGAACACGACCGTCTTCTTGAGTCCGAGGTTTCGATAGCACGCGTTAATTGTGTTCGAGATTGCTTTCTTCGACATTGCCCGGTTAACGAGTTCGTAATCCAGGCCGTCCGGGAGAATCTCGGATAACAACGCACGACCGACTGTCGTATCGACGATCTTCTTGATCGCAACCGGCTCGCCACCTTCTTCCTCAACTTCGAAAGTTGGTACACGAATCTTGACCATCGCCTGCAGATGGGCAGCGCCGTTTTCGAACGCGCGGCGAGCTTCATCAATGCTCGAGAACATCATGCCCTCACCGCTCGCATTCACACGTGTACGCGTCATGTAATAGAGACCGAGAACAACGTCCTGCGACGGCACGATGATCGGATCACCATTCGCCGGCGACAGAATGTTGTTCGACGACATCATCAGGGCGCGAGCCTCGAGCTGCGCCTCAATCGACAGCGGTACGTGTACTGCCATCTGGTCACCGTCGAAGTCAGCATTAAATGCTGTACAAACGAGCGGATGCAGCTGAATAGCCTTGCCTTCGATCAGCACAGGTTCAAAGGCCTGGATGCCGAGGCGATGCAGTGTGGGCGCGCGGTTAAGCAGTACCGGATGTTCACGAATAACCTCTTCGAGAATATCCCAGACTTCCGGCCCTTCGCGCTCGACAAGGCGCTTGGCTGCCTTGATTGTCGTTGCTTCGCCGCGCAGTTGCAGCTTCGAGAAGATGAACGGCTTGAACAGCTCCAGCGCCATCTTCTTCGGCAGACCACACTGATGTAGCTTAAGCGTAGGTCCAACCACAATCACCGAGCGACCGGAGTAGTCGACACGCTTGCCGAGGAGGTTCTGGCGGAAACGGCCCTGCTTGCCCTTGATCATGTCGGCGAGCGACTTCAACGGGCGCTTGTTTGTGCCCGTGATTGCGCGACCGCGGCGACCGTTGTCGAGCAGTGCGTCAACCGACTCCTGCAGCATGCGCTTCTCGTTGCGGACAATAATATCCGGTGCGTTGAGTTCCAAAAGACGACGCAGGCGGTTATTACGATTGATGACGCGGCGATAGAGGTCGTTGAGATCTGACGTCGCGAAACGGCCACCATCCAGCGGCACGAGCGGACGCAGATCTGGCGGCAGTACCGGCAGAACCGTCAATACCATCCACTCAGGCTTGTTACCAGATTCGATGAACGACTCGACCAGCTTGAGGCGCTTCGAAAGACGCTTGATCTTCGTTTCGGAACGCGTCGCATCCATGTCCTCGCGAACCTGCAGGACTTCGCGCTGCAAGTCGATCGTCATGAGCATCTCGCGAACCGCTTCGGCGCCCATGCGTGCGTCAAACTCGTCGCCATATTGCTCGAGCGCATCAAGGTACATCTCGTCCGTCAACAGCTGGCCACGCTCGAGCTCAGTCATGCCGGGCTCGACGACAACGAATGCCTCGAAGTACAACACGCGCTCGATTTCGCGAAGCGTCATGTCGAGCATGAGGCCAATACGAGATGGCAGTGATTTCAGGAACCAGATGTGCGCGACCGGGCTCGCGAGCTCGATGTGCGCCATGCGTTCACGGCGAACCTTCGTCTGCGTAACCTCGACGCCGCACTTTTCGCAGACGACGCCGCGATGCTTCAGTCGTTTGTACTTGCCGCAAAGACACTCGTAGTCCTTGACCGGTCCAAAGATCTTCGCGCAGAACAGACCATCACGTTCCGGTTTGAACGTACGATAGTTGATCGTCTCCGGCTTCTTCACCTCACCGAATGACCAGGAGCGCACCATGTCGGGCGACGCCAGGCCAATCCGGATTGCTTCAAAGTCGTCAACCGGGTTCTGGTACTTAAATAGCTTTAAGAGATCTTTCATTAGTCAGCCTCCAGCTCAATGTTGATGCCCAGAGATCGAATCTCCTTCACAAGAACATTGAACGATTCCGGCATGCCGGCATCCATTTCATGTTCACCGTCGACGATGTTTTTGTACATCTTGGTACGTCCCTGCACGTCGTCCGACTTGACCGTCAGCATTTCCTGCAAAGTGTATGCAGCGCCATAGGCTTCGAGCGCCCAGACCTCCATCTCACCGAAGCGCTGACCGCCGAACTGTGCCTTACCACCCAGCGGCTGCTGCGTGACCAGGCTGTATGGTCCGGTCGAGCGTGCATGCATCTTGTCGTCCACGAGGTGGTTGAGCTTGAGCATGTACATGTAACCAACCGTGACATCGCGATCGAACTCTTCACCCGTACGGCCGTCACTCAGGCGTGACTGACCGGTATCGGCAAGGTCTGCCAACTGGAGTAAGCCCTTGATCTCCGCCTCTGCAGCACCATCAAATACGGGCGTAGCTGTCGGTACACCATTGGTGAGGTTTCCTGCCAACTCGATGATTTCCGCATCGTTGAACGACTTGAGGTCTTCGATGCGACCACCGGTCTTGTTGTAAACCTGATCGAGGAACTGGCGAATCTTGGTAACTGATTCCTGTGCCTTCAGCATGCGGTCGATCTTCTTGCCGAGCCCTTTCGCAGCCCAACCAAGATGCGTCTCCAGCACCTGGCCAACGTTCATTCGCGACGGTACGCCAAGCGGATTGAGAACGATATCGACCGGCGTGCCGTCATTGAGGTACGGCATATCCTCGATCGGAACGATCGTCGAGATCACACCCTTGTTACCGTGACGACCAGCCATCTTGTCGCCCGGCTGAATACGACGCTTAACGGCCAAATAGACCTTGGTCATTTTGAGTACGCCGGGAGCCAGATCATCACCCGCGGTGATCTTCGTTCTCTTCACTTCGAAGCGTCGATCGAACTCTTCACGCTGCGCATTCAGTCGTTCAAATGCGTTCTGCAGCTGCTCGTTCGCATCGTCGTTCTTGAGACGAATCTCGAACCACTGCTCACGCGGCACCTCGTCGAGGTAGGCCTTGGTAATCTTCGATCCGGACTTGAGTTTGTTCGGACCACCTTGTGCCATCTTGTTCGTCAGCATGCGTTCAACACGCTCATAAATATCCTCTTCGAGAATACGTAGCGTGTCGTCGAGGTCCTTGCGAACACTCTCGAGTTCCGACTTTTCGATGGACAAGGCACGCAGGTCTTTTTCGACACCATCGCGCGTGAACACGCGCACGTCGATGACCGTACCGTCCATACCAGGCGGAACGCGCAGTGATGTGTCTTTCACGTCCGAGGCTTTCTCACCGAAAATGGCTCTCAGGAGTTTCTCTTCCGGAGTCAACTGCGTCTCGCCCTTCGGCGTAACCTTGCCGACGAGAATGTCGCCCGCGTTGACTTCAGCGCCGATGAACGCAATTCCCGACTCATCAAGCTTGGCCAGCGCGGCATCGCCAACGTTCGGAATATCCGAGGTGATGTCTTCTGGTCCGAGCTTCGTATCGCGGGCAACACACTGCAACTCTTCGATGTGAATCGTCGTGAAGCGGTCTTCCTTGACGACTCGCTCCGAGATCAGGATTGAATCCTCGAAGTTGTAGCCGTTCCATGGCATGAACGCGACAAGCAGGTTCTGGCCGAGCGCAAGCTCACCCATGTCTGTCGACGGTCCGTCTGCGAGGACGTCTCCACCTGAAATTGAATCACCAGCCTTGACCAATGGACGTTGGTTTATGCAGGTGTTCTGATTCGAGCGCGTGTACTTCGTCAGGTTGTAGATATCGACACCAGCTTCGACCGCACTGGTCTCGTCATCGTTGACGCGGACGACAATACGCGATGCATCAACTGAATCGACGATGCCGCCGCGACGTGCGACGACCGTGACACCCGAGTCCACTGCAACAGCTCGTTCCATACCGGTACCGACCAATGGCGCCTCGGCACGTAGCGTGGGCACAGCCTGGCGTTGCATGTTCGAGCCCATCAGTGCGCGGTTCGCGTCATCGTGCTCGAGGAAAGGAATCAGCGAAGCGGCAACCGACACGATCTGACGTGGACTGACGTCCATGTAATCAACGTCGCCCGGTCCGGAAAGTGAAGACTCATTCTTGTGACGAACGGCTACCAGGTCCTCAAGGAATTTCCCGTTTTTGTCCAGATCTGAATTGCCCTGGGCAATGACGTACTGGCTTTCCTCGATGGCCGACAAATACTCGATGTCCGCCGTCGCCTTACCATTCGTGACTTTCCGATACGGCGTCTCAAGGAAACCGTACTCATTCGTCCGTGCATACACAGCGAGCGAGTTGATCAGGCCGATGTTCGGGCCTTCAGGCGTCTCAATCGGGCAAACGCGGCCATAGTGTGTCGGATGAACGTCGCGAACCTCAAAGCCTGCACGCTCACGCGTCAGGCCACCAGGCCCAAGCGCCGATACGCGGCGTTTGTGGGTCACTTCTGACAGCGGGTTGTTCTGATCCATGAACTGCGACAACTGACTCGAGCCGAAGAATTCCTTAACGGCAGCCGCGACCGGCTTGGCGTTGATCATTTCCTGCGGCATCAGCCCTTCGGTCTCAGCCTGGGTCAGGCGTTCCTTGACGGCACGCTCAACGCGAACGAGTCCTACGCGGAAGGCGTTCTCCGCCATTTCTCCAACGCTTCTTACGCGACGGTTACCGAGGTGATCGATATCGTCGACGTTACCGTAGCCGTTGCGGATGTCGATCAATGTCTGCAGAACGGCGAGGATGTCGCTCTTGTCGAGAACGCCACCACCTTCCGAGTGGTCGCGACCAACACGGCGGTTAAACTTCATGCGACCTACGTCTGAAAGATCGTAGCGGTCCGGGTTAAAGAACAGGTTCTGAAAGAGGTTTTCGGCCGCTTCCTTGGTCGGCGGCTCGCCCGGACGCATCATGCGATAAATTTCTACCAGCGCTTCGAGGCGTGTGGTGGATGGATCAATGTTGAGCGTATTCGAAATAAATGCCCCACGATCCAGGTCGTTGACGAACAACGTACGAATCGTTTCGATGCCGCCCGTAATGAGCGCCTCAACGAGCTCCGGCGTCAGCTCGGCATTTGCAGCCGCGAGAAGCTCGCCGGTCTCGGTGTCCACGATATCGTGAGCAAGAATCTTGCCCTCGAGGTATTCGGCCGGCACCGTGAGCTTGTCGACAGTCGACTTACCCATGTCGCGAACGTGCTTGGCTGTAATTCGACGACCCTCTTCAACGATCACCTTGCGTCCAAGTTTGATCTCAAAGGTTGCCGTTTCACCACGCAGGCGTTCCGGAACCAACTGCATCTTGATCTCTTTCTCGGAGAGATAAAACTCGTTGGTATCAAAGAAGAGATCAAGCATCTCCTCATTGGTCATTTCCAGGGCGCGAAGAATGATCGTGACCGGCAGTTTGCGACGGCGGTCAATACGCGCAAACAACGCGTCCTTGGGGTCGAATTCGAAGTCGAGCCAGGAACCGCGATACGGAATAATTCTGGCTGAAAACAGCAACTTGCCAGAGCTGTGCGTCTTGCCTTTGTCGTGATCGAAGAACACACCAGGTGAACGGTGCAACTGCGACACGATGACGCGTTCGGTACCGTTGATAACGAACGTACCGTGGTCGGTCATCAACGGCATCTCGCCGAGATAAACCTCCTGCTCGCGAATGTCCTTAACAGGCTTCGGATTACCCGAGGCTTCCTTGTCATAAATGACGAGGCGGACGTTGACGCGAATCGGAGCCGCATAGGTCAGCCCGCGCATCTGGCATTCCTTGACATCGAACACGGGCTCGCCGAGGCGATAACTCACGTATTCGAGCGCAGCATTGCCCGAATAGCTGACGATCGGAAATACCGACTGAAATGCCGCATGCAAACCACGGTCAGCGCGCTGTTCAATCGTTTTGTCCGTTTGCAGGAACTTCTTGTAACTGTCGACCTGGATCGACAACAGGTAAGGAACGTCCAGAATTGTTGGGCGCTTACCAAAGTTCTTGCGAATGCGTTTTTTCTCGGTGAATGAATATGCCATTCGGGAGTACCTTCTTTAATTACAGATGCGCGCAAGCAGCCAGCCGAATACGACTGGCTGCTTGCCCGACTTGTGACCCGTCGGGTCGTAAGCAGAGTGCGAAGTCACCAGCGAGCTGACTACTTCAGCTCAACGCTACCGCCAGCTTCTTCAAGCTGCTTTTTGACTTCTTCTGCTTCGTCTTTACTAACGCCTTCTTTGATCGTTGACGGTGTGCCTTCGACCGCGTCCTTGGCTTCTTTCAGGCCAAGACCCGTGAGCGTGCGCACAGCTTTGATGACGCCAACTTTCGCTTCACCAAACCCGGTGAGAACGACGTCGAATTCGGTCTTCTCAACCGCGGCTTCACCAGCGTCAGCTGCAGGACCTGCAGCAACCGCAACCGGTGCAGCCGCTGATACACCCCACTCGTCTTCAAGCATTTTGACGAGCTCTACAACTTCCATGATCGGTTTTGCGCTCAATTCTTTGAGCAGATCTTCGTTTGACAGTGCCATTTCACTACTTCCTTTAAAATTACATTTCCTGAGTCAGGGAATATTTTCGATCCGTATCAGGCCGCTTCCTGGCTGCCGCGCGCATTCAATGTGCGAGCGAGCATTCCAGAAGGTTCGGCCAACGTGCGTACCAGTTTGGACATCGGTGCAATCATCACGCCGAGCAGCATTGCGCGCGCCTGATCCAGAGTTGGCAGAGCTGCCAACTTGTTCAGATCGGTCGCTGGCAATAATTGCCCACCGGCTGATAGCGAGACCGCCTGCAGAGCGTCATGCCCCTTGGCGAAGTCCTTGATAACCCTGGCAGCAGCACCTGGATCGTCTTTTGCAAACGCGAGCAGAATCGGCCCTTTGAGCGTTTCTTGCATACACTCAAAGTCAGTGCCTTCGACGGCGCGACGAGCCAGCGTGTTTTTGACCACACGCATGTACACGCCGGCATCGCGCGCTTCTTTGCGCAATTCCGTCATTTCTGCAACAGACAAACCTCTGTATTCGGCTGCAACAGCCGTCACAGAGTCGTCCGCAACCGCGTTCACCTCTTTGACAAGTTGTTTTTTGTCTTCGAGTCTCAGTGCCATTATTTACTCCTGGCCTACGGTTACAACACAGGTGAAAACGTCTCACCCACCAATTTGAGAACATCCGTTCTCTTGTCGGATGGCAACCGTTGCCAGTTAATCTGACTCAGGTTTCTCCATCTACACAGGCAGTTATTAAGACCGTGAACCAACACGGTCGCCTGTGGTCTTCGACGATTGCCGCGTCCTTGCGGCTATCGCAGCGCCACCCGAGGGTCGCGCCACAAATACTTTGGGATCAGGCGTCTACAGTCGCCCGATCTACAGAAATGCCCGGACCCATTGTCGATGAGACCGTCATCTTCATGAAGAACGCACCCTTGGCCGATGCAGGCTTGCCCTTTTTGAGGTCAGCCAACAGCATCTCCAGGTTCTCTTTCAATGCCGGCACTTCAAAATCTGCACGCCCGATAGGGCAATGAATGATGCCCGCCTTGTCGGTGCGATAGCGAACCTGTCCAGCCTTGGCGTTCTTCACAGCCGTTTCCACATCTGCCGTTACGGTACCAACCTTCGGGTTCGGCATAAGGCCACGCGGACCAAGAATCTGGCCCAGCTGACCAACGACGCGCATCGCATCGGGGGTCGCAATGACGACGTCAAAGTTCAGGTCGCCTGCTTTGACAGTCTCTGCAAGGTCTTCAAATCCGACGATGTCAGCACCGGCTGCCGTTGCCTTGTCGGCATTCTCGCCCTGGGCAAATACGGCGACACGCACTGTTTTCCCGGTACCGTTTGGCAGCACTGTCGAGCCTCGTACAACCTGGTCCGACTTACGTGGATCCACACCGAGGTTCACCGACACATCAATGCTTTCGGGGAACTTGGCTGTTGCCAGCTCCTTCACGAGGCCGAGGGCTTCGTTAATTTCGTAGGCTTTCCCGACTTCGAGCTTCTCGTGAGCGGCCTTTCTACGTTTACTTTCGGCCATTACTTCACTCCCTCGGTCTCGATTCCCATGCTGCGCGCCGTGCCTGCAACGGTACGAACGGCTGCATCCATGTCAGCAGCGGTCAGGTCCGGCATTTTCGTTGTCGCAATCTCTTCGAGCTGCGCACGATTCACCTTGCCAACCTTTTCGGTATTCGGTGTACCGGAACCTTTCTTTACGCCGGCCGCCTTACGAAGCAGTACCGCAGCTGGCGGGGTCTTGGAAATGAAGGTGAAACTACGGTCGCTGTAGACCGTAATGATCACCGGAATCGGCAAGCCCGGCTCAGTACCCTGGGTCTCTGCATTGAATGCCTTGCAGAACTCCATGATGTTGACGCCATGCTGACCCAGAGCCGGGCCAACAGGTGGAGACGGATTAGCCTGGCCCGCGGGGACCTGTAGCTTGATGTAGCTAGCTACCTTCTTAGCCATCGAATTTTCCTCTCGAGTTCAAACGCCGGGTTAGGGCTCCTCGATCCAGTTTTAGCCTTTCTCGACTTGTCCGAAGTCGAGCTCGACCGGCGTAGACCGGCCGAGAATTTGAACAGCCACCTGCAGGCGGCTCTTCTCGTAATTCACCGACTCAACGACTCCGGAGAAATCGTTGAACGGCCCGTCAATAACGCGTACGACTTCACCGGGCTCGAACAGTACCTTCGGCCGTGGTTTGTCGACGCCTTCCTTGACGCGCTGCAGAATCTGATCTGCTTCTTTATCCGAAATCGGCGCAGGTCGATCGCTCGATCCGCCGATAAAACCAAGCACCTTCGGCACTTCCTTGACGAGGTGCCAGGTCTCGTCATCCATGTCCATCTGGACCAGGACGTAGCCAGGGAAGAACTTGCGCTCACTGCGCCGCTTCTGTCCCTCTTTCATTTCGACCACTTCCTCGGTCGGAACCAGAATCTCGCCAAACTTGTCCTGCAAGCCCATGCGCTCGATGCGTTCCTCCAGAGAGGACTTCACCTTGTGTTCGAAATTCGAATAGGCGTGAACGATGTACCAGCGTAAGGACACTGACGTATTTCCTTTTAAGTCTTGCAAGAGCTGGTCTAGCCGACCAGCTTGCGGGTCAGCCACAACAGACCCGAGTCGAGCAACCAGAAGAACACAGACAACACCAGCGTGAACACGAACACGGCAATCGCCGTCTGCGTGGTTTCCTGTTTCGTCGGCCAGACAACCTTGCGGATTTCAACGCGAGAGCCCTGGATGAAGTGCCATAAACGCTGCCCCTGGGAGCTCAGCATCGCAATAGCAATACCGGCACCCGTGCCAACAAGCACGATCAGGACCCTGATATACAACGCCAGGTCGAATTCGAAGTAGTAATACGAATACAGGCCACCCACGATGGCGGCCGCCGCTAGCAGCAGTTTCACGGTATCCAGTGCACTGCCCTGGCTGGTTTCTGTTTGTGTTGTCATGTGTACTCGGGGCCAACGCCTCAAATGGCAGGCCAGGAGGGAATCGAACCCCCAACCTGCGGTTTTGGAGACCGCCGCTCTGCCAATTGAGCTACTGGCCTAATTCAATGAATCTCTGAGTCTTCCTCTTGCCTCAGAAGTCGTCTCCTGCGGCCGTCCTACTTTTCCAATTAGATCGCGATGGTCAGGTACGCGACACGCTGTGCGCACCCGATTCTCGCGTTCCACTAAACCTTCTTATTCAATAACCTTCGCTACGACGCCGGCACCAACAGTACGACCACCCTCACGGATAGCAAACCGCAGTCCCTCTTCCATAGCGATAGGCGCAATCAGGTCGACAACCATCTGTACGTTGTCACCCGGCATTACCATCTCGG
>Ga0255052_10001670_pt1 | contig 16513 bp, 11 predicted proteins | sample JV7_2_21_MG_FD_188632 | JGI IMG/M metagenome (GOLD analysis project Ga0255052, IMG submission 188632) | Seawater microbial communities from Jervis Inlet, British Columbia, Canada - JV7_2_21 | ecosystem: Environmental > Aquatic > Marine > Inlet | place: Canada: British Columbia | collected...
CTGAAATTCCGGAACATCTATCGCCCCCCCTAGGGATACATCAATCTGACAGCCGACAAGCGCCGCCAGGTCAAGGTCGATGGCGTCTCCCTGCGCACCCTGCTCGAATCTTCCGACCATGGTTTTTTCTTCTTCGGTGTATCGTGCGCCGAGCGTCACGATGAAATTATCGCCGAGCGGGAAATCGATCTGGCCGAAGACCGCCCAGCTGTCATGTTCCTGCATCATCGCATCCCGGGAAAACGTGTCGCTGGCATGGCCGAGCACCGTCGAAGGGAAGGCAACGCCCGGCCCCGGAAGGGCCCCGCCGCTGAGCTGAGATGCGAAATCTACAAGTGTGTCTACAAGCAACAACAACTGCTCGTTGAGACCAACGAATCCGCCGAGTGCGGGCAGTCCGTTGGTTTGCTTCTGGTTGTCCAGGTCCTGGGTCCAGTAGTAAGCGCCTGCGACAAAGTTGGCGCCATTATCAAAATCTTTGGCTATCCGCAATTCCTGCGAAAAAGAGCTTTGCTGGGCGTCATTGATTCGATCCAATGCCGGTACGTCGGTGAAATCAGCATCGATGAAATCGGAAGTATCGAATGAACGGAAGGCGGAAATGGATGTAAGGGTCATGCCGTTGTCGAAGCCGTAATTCAGTTCGATTGATACTCCGGAATCCTCGGATTGCGATCTGGGCAGCGCGTTGACCGCGGTCATGTATGAATCAAATGGAGTGCCGTTCACAAAGGTACCCAATGGTGTGGTGGCTGGAAGCAGCCCGTCGTCTATCAAGCTCTGGCGAACGCCGAGCAATAAGAGTTGCCCGTCCGCCCAGGTCATCACGCCATTTGCCAGCGGAGTCGAATCCGTCATGTCGGTAAACACCGTGCCGCCGAGCAGCCACGCAAAGGCGTCCGGGCCAAGTTCCAGGCCAAAGGTGTCAGAATTGCCGACCGGATCTATGAAGCCTTTCGCAAAAATACCGTCTACCTGGGACAATCCGACGCAACAAACCTCATCGACTTCCGAATAATCCGCAATAATGCGGATGTCCAGAGCATCGGTCGGCTCCGAATACAATTGCAGGCGCACGCCATAACGGTCCCTGTCGTTGAGCACGTCCGAGCCAAAACTTATGTCCGAGACATATCCGTCGCGCTGGTTCGCATACAGCGTCGCTCGCATTGCGGTGTTGTCCGACAACGCAAAACTGCTCGCTGCGGCCAATCTAACGAGCCCGAGATCGCCGCCGGTGAGTTCGATAAATGCGTTGTTATCATCAGGGTCCGGTCTGACCGTGCGCATGCTGATCGCGCCCTGGGGCGTGTTCTTTCCAAATAACGTGCCTTGCGGTCCGCGCAGCACTTCGATCATTTCCATGTCGATCAATTCACTGACCATGGAGCTTTGGCGGGATCGATAGACGCCATCGACATAGAGACCGACTGAAGATTCGAGCCCGAAATTGTTCGAGCTGGTGCCGATGCCCCGAATCGAGAAATTCGAGGTCGTGGTCGTTTGGCTCTGACCGACGATGAGGCCCGGGACATTCTGTTGCATGTCGAAAACGTCCTTGATGCCGGCATCTTCGAGGTATGTGCCAGATAAGGCGGAGACGGCGACCGGTACGTCCTGTACGTTTTGCTCACGTTTCTGGGCAAAGACCACGATCTCTTCGATGAATCCCTGGGACGCAACTTCCTGAGCAAACGTGCTCGTGGACAGCAGGCCGCAGGCGACGGACAACAAAACTGCAAATCGTTTCATGACTCCCCCTTCCAGGTTGGAACTGAGCAATTTCTGATTTCCCGAATGGGCGGAAGGATAACACGTATTCCAGGGTCCCCCCGGGGCTTTTGACTGAGTATAAATGGCCGTTAAACCGGTGGTCTATAAGGATTTATACGGTTCTGTTAAATTGCGTTTTCCGCCTCGAAGAAAACAGGGAAAAGCAAAAATGCATGGCCTGATGATGGACACCCCGCTGCTCGTATCGACGATTCTGCGACACGCGGATCTGCACCACCCGACTCGTGAAATAGTCTCCGTTACCGCCGACAATCCACAACATCGATATACCTTTGCCGATTGCGCCGGTCGTGCCCGGCAACTGGCAAATGCGTTGGGCAAGCTGGGGCTTTCACAGGGAGATCGTGTCGCCACATTAGCCTGGAACGACTACCGGCACCTCGAGATCTACTATGGCGTGGGCGGCTCGGGCTACGTCTGTCACACGATCAATCCGAGGCTGTTCCCCGAGCAACTTGTATTCATCATCAATCATGCCGAAGACAAATGGATTTTCACCGATCCGATGTTTGTACCGTTGCTCGAGAAAATTGCCGGGCAGACGCCTGGCATCGAAGGCTATGTGATCATGACCAGTGATGAGCACATGCCTGAGACGGGTCTGAAGAATGCAGTCTCTTATGAATCGCTGATCGCTGACGAGTCCGATGAGTTCACATGGCCGGAACTCGATGAGCGCGAAGCAGTGGCGCTCTGTTACACGTCGGGAACGACCGGCGATCCCAAGGGCGTCCTCTATAGTCATCGCTCGACTGTCATCCACGCCTATGCATCGGTCGCGCCGGACATCATGAATCTCTCGAACCGCGACAGCGTGCTGCCGGTGGTGCCGCTGTTCCATGTCAATGCCTGGGGCGTTCCCTATTCGGCATTCATAGTCGGTGCAAAGCTTGTCATGCCCGGCCCGAAGATGGGGGATGGCGAAGCGCTATACGCGATGCTGGAGGCGGAAGATGTCACCCTGGCGCTGGGTGTGCCGACCGTTTGGCTGGCACTGCTCCTATATGCTTCGTCGGCAGGCAAAAAGCTAAACAAACTGAAGCGAACAATCGTTGGCGGTGCGGCAGTGCCGGAGTCCATGATTCGGGAGTTCAAGACCGAACACGATGTGGATCTCGTCCAGGGCTGGGGCATGACCGAGATGAGTCCTCTCGGCACAGCGAATGCGCCAAAAGTCGGCATGGAATCAATGTCGGATGACGAGCGTTTCGCGCTGGGGACGAAAGCCGGGCGGGCCATATTTGGTTGCGAGATCAGGATCGTCAACGACGAAGGGATGGAGCTTCCCTGGGACGGCGTCGCATACGGCGCGTTGCAGGTTCGTGGGCCGTGGATCTGCAGCGACTACTTCAAGCTCGAGGGCAAAGGCGGTTCGCACACTGACGATGGCTGGTTCGACACGGGCGACGTCGCGACGATCGACCCGAATGGCTACATGGCGATCACCGATCGCACCAAGGACGTGATCAAGTCCGGTGGTGAATGGATCAGCTCGATTGAGATAGAGAACACCGCGATGGGCCATCCTGGCGTCGCCGAAGCAGCCGTGATCGGCGTTCCGCATCCCAAATGGACCGAGCGGCCGTTACTCATCGTCATCAAAGCGGAGGGCAAGGACGTCAGCAAGGAGGAAATGCTCGGCTGGTTCGAAGGCAAAATTGCGAAGTGGTGGCTTCCCGACGATGTCGTTTTCGTTGATGATATTCCGCATACTGCGACCGGCAAGATCAAGAAGGTCGAGCTCCGCAAGCAGTTTGCCGACTATCAATTGCCTGAACGGGCCTAAGCAAAGGAAAAATCATGGATGACGCAATGCGTCTTTTTGGACTCAAGGCAATCGTTACCGGTGCAGCCAACGGTATCGGTGAGGCCGTTGCCAGGACATTTATCAAGCACGGAGCCGAGGTCCTGTCGGTCGACGCACCGGAATCCGGCATCGAGACACTTTTCTCCTCTGTTCGCGGTATCACGGGATTCGCCGCCGATCTGAGCGACCCGGACGCGGCGAAAAAGATAATGGTGGCGGCCGAGTCGACACTTGGCGCACTCGATATCGTTGTCAACAACTACGTTATCCAGTCCGATACGCCGATCAGCGACGGCGATGACAGGGAACTGGAGGGTCTGCTCGATCGGAAGATTGCGGTCATGTCAAACATCTGCGACTCGGCGTTAGCACTTCTCAAAAAGAGTCCGGCCGGCAGAATAATCAACGTCGGATTCTTGCGAAGTTCGTTTACGAAAGATGGTGATGTCGCCTATGCGGCAGGGGAAGATGCGTTGGCGAAGTTCACGCGTAACATGGCCGCGGCATGTGGTGAGTTCGGGATTACGGCTAACTACATTCAGCCCGGTGCAATCATGACACCTGATAGTCGCGATGTTTTCAATGCAGACAAAGCGCTTAGAGACTATTGCATCAATCGATCTGCCGCGAAACGCCTGGGCGAGCCTGTCGACGTCGCAAAGGTCGCCTTGTTTCTCGCCACAGACGATGCCGTGTTTGTCAGCGGTACAGGCGTTGTCGTAGACGGCGGCGACGCGAATGCATTCGGTACTTGAAGACCTGATCAACCTGCTCCAGCTCGAGCGCATCGAGGACGATATCTTCCGCGGCGAAAGCCGCGATATTGGCAGTTCCCAGGTGTTTGGCGGGCAGGTGCTCGGCCAGGCATTGTCCGCAGCGCACGACACTGTTGACGGCAGAGTGGCGCACTCTCTGCATGCCTATTTCCTGAGGCGGGGTGACATGGCGGCGCCGATCGTTTACGAAGTGGACCGCTCGCGCGATGGCGGCAGTTTCTCTGTGAGACGCGTCGTCGCGATTCAGCATGGCCGGCCGATATTCAATCTGGCTGCCTCTTTCCAGAATCCGGAAAGCGGACTGGAACATCACGCCGAAATGCCGCAAGTGCCGGGCCCGGACGGCCTGCAGGATGTCACTGAAATTGCACCGGAAACGCTTGCAGATGTGCCCGAGAAGATGCGGCGCTACCTGACGGACAAGCGACCTTTCGAGTTCCGGCCCGTCAGGCCGGTCAATTTCGAGAAACCGGAACGGCTGCCGCCGGAGAAACAAATCTGGATACGGGCAGTCGACAAACTGCCCGAGAACTACAGCCTGCATCAGAATCTGCTCGCCTATGTCTCGGACTACGAACTGCTTGGCACGAGCACGCTGCCGCACGGACTGCTCTTCGGACGAGGCATGGTGCAGATGGCCAGTCTCGATCACGCGCTCTGGTTTCACCGTGACGTTCGCGTCGACGACTGGCTTTTGTATTCATTCGACAGCCCGAACGCTTCCGGCGCGCGCGGTTTCGCGCGCGGCCAATTCTTTACGCAGGATGGTGTGCTTGTCGCATCGTCGGCACAGGAAGGATTGTTCCGGGTGCTGGACGAGCCGCGCGACTCCGACCGGTCAGATCCGCGTCTGCAGGTTTAGCCGACCAAGGAATCGCCGGCTGTTATTTGCGTATTCGTCGGCAGCGTTGCTATTCGATTCGATTTCCCGCGCGTCCAGCTCGCGGGAGACCTTGGCCGGTGAGCCGAGAATCAGGACCCCGTCGGGAAATTCCTTGCCCTCGGTAATCAGCGCGTTTGCGCCGACAATACAGTTGCTGCCAATCTTTGCCTGATTGAGGACCGTGCAGCCGATGCCTATCAGTGAATTGTTGCCTATCGTGCAACCGTGAAGCATCGCCTGATGCCCAATGGTCACGTTGTCGCCTATCTTCAATGGGATGCCCGCGTCGACGTGCAATACGCAACCATCCTGAATGTTGCTGTTCCTGCCGATTTCGATACTGTCGTTGTCGGCACGGAGCACGGCGTTGAACCAGACGCTGGCACCTTTCTTCAAAGTGACACTGCCGATAATCGAGGCAGACTCTGCGATGAAATGTTTTTCCCCTTCGAATACCGGACGGCGGTCACCGAGGCTGTAGATCACCCGGCTTTGGCCTGGTTGGCAACCGCGGCGGCGGCAGCGGCAACGGCATCCGGGTCACCGATGAACTCGCGCGATACGGGTTTAAGGTCGGCATCAAGCTCATAAGCAAGGGGAATACCGGTCGGGATATTGAATTGCGTGATCTCATCCTCCGGAACCTCATCGAGCATTTTGACAAGGGCGCGAAGACTGTTGCCGTGCGCTGCGATCAGGACGTCCTTGCCGGCCTTGAGCTCCGGTGCGACGATCTCGTTCCAGCAAGGCAAGACACGGTCGAGCGTGGTTGCGAGCGATTCGGTAGCCGGCAGGTCCGGGATCGCAGCGTATCTTTTGTCGTGCGAGGGATGCCGCTCATCTTCAGCCTCGAGCGCGGGCGGCGGCTCTGCATAGCTGCGGCGCCAGATGTGAACCTGTTCGTCGCCGTATTTTGCCGCTGTCTCAGCCTTGTTCAGGCCCTGCAAGGTACCGTAATGCCGCTCATTAAGTCGCCAGTCTCGTATTACCGGAATCCACATGCGATCCAGCTCGTCGAGCATGATCCAGAGCGTCCGTATCGCCCGTTTCAGGACCGACGTGAATGCGATGTCGAACTCGTAATCGAGATCACGAAGGCAGCGGCCCGCATCGATAGCTTCCTGTATGCCTTTCTCAGTGAGGTCAACATCAGTCCATCCAGTGAAAAGATTCTTGAGATTCCAGTCGCTCTGACCATGCCTGCATAGCACAAGTTTGCCTGCCATTATTTCCCCATGTCCTTATTCTGCTGTGAGCCTCCGAAGTTCCTGCTGGGCGACCGAAAGTGTCGCAAAATCTATCTCGGATCTCTGCTTCATCTCCTCGATCGTCGACTTAAAGTGCTCGACGGCCGCGGCATTCTGTTCGATCCAGGAATCGACCGCACCTTTCGGAATCGAATTACCGCGGCGCTGAAGTAATATCGCCGCAAGCTCACGCCGTTCGCGATATATTTCCTCGCGCAGATTGCTGCGCGCCATTGCTTGCCATCGGCCCTCGACTTTGAGTGCTTCGATATTCCTGTAAATCCACGGGATGTCGAGTTTGTCGCTGAGTTGCGCATATAACTTTGCGGTCTCGACGAAATCCTTCTTGTATGTTATTGCCAGGTCGGTGATGTCCAGCATTGCCCGAGTCAGGTAGATCGCAGCCATCTGGTTGGCAAGCTTATTCGGTACACCGAGCGCTATGTACTTGTCCGCCGCGGCTTTTCGAGTCTCCCTGGTCGAGCCAAGAAAGATCGAGAGGTAGCGTGAAAATATTGCAGTCATACCCGGCTTGAACTGCTCGACCGTGGCCTCGATTTCGAGTTCGTCGCCATACTTATCGATCAACCAGTAACACGCGTGCCGGAGAATTCGGCTGACTTCGAACATCATGGACTGCTGCACGGTCGCGGGAATCTCGTTGTCCAGCGACTCGATCTTCTGGAGCATGTCACCGGCCCCACAAATTTCACGGGCGATGACATAGGCGCGTGCAATCGTCACGCAACTGGCTCCGGTGTCCTGCTGGACACGTTTGACGAATGCCGGACCCATGCGATTGACAATATTGTTTGCAATCAAGGTAGCAAGGATCTGGCGACTCAGTCTGTGATGAGGAATCAGGTCGACGTAGCGTCGCCTGAGGACGGCCGGAAAGTAGCGCTGCGGATCCGTCGTCAGAAAGTCCTCCAGGCCCTGATCGGAATCAATGAGCCCGTTGTACAGATCGATCTTCGCGTAACTCAATACGACGGCCAATTCAGGGCGCGTAAATCCTTGATTCTTTTGCCGTCTCTCGTCTATTTCGATCTCGTCAGGCAGAAATTCGAGATCCCTGTCGAGCAAACCGGTCTTTTCCAGGCTGGTAATCAGCCGGGCGGTTTCGTCGAGCCGTTCCACCGCTTTTGCGGTCATCATGCTGATAGCCTGGGTCTGCAGGTAATTGGCCCGCAGCACCAGCCTGGCGACGTCATCAGTCATTTCGGCAAGTAAAGCGTTTCGCTTGTTGCGCGTCAGTCTCTTATTCCGTTCTGCGGCACCGAGCAGGATCTTGATGTTGACCTCCCGGTCGGAACTGTCCACGCCCGCAGAATTGTCAATGAAATCGGTATTTACACGCCCGCCATTGAGGCTGTATTCGATGCGCGCACGCTGAGTCAGACCAAGATTGCCTCCCTCTCCGACGACTTTACAGCGCAATTCATTTGCATTGACTCGCACATTATCGTTGCTCTTGTCGCCGACTTCGGCGTGGCTCTCGGTGCTTGCTTTCACATAGGTACCAATTCCACCGTTCCAGAGCAGATCGCAGTTCATCCTGAGAATCAGGCGAATCAGTTCCAGTGGCCGAACGGATACCTCATCTGTGCCGAGAAGTTCGCGGACCTCTGCACTGAGCTTGATGTTTTTCGCCTGACGCGAAAAGATGCCGCCGCCTTTCGATATCATCGTATCGTTATAGTCCGACCAGCTGGATCTTGGCATCTTGAAAAGGCGCTTGCGCTCGCGAAAACTGCCGGCCAGGTCGGGATCGGGATCAATAAAAATAAACTCGTGATTAAATGCGGCAACGAGTTTGATCTTCTTCGACAGCAGCATTCCATTACCGAATACGTCGCCGCTCATGTCGCCGATACCGACGACCGTAAACGGATCGGTCTGGACGTTGACATCCTGCTCCCGGAAATGGCGCCGCACCGCCTCCCACGCGCCACGGGCCGTAATGCCCATTTTCTTGTGGTCGTATCCTGCGGAGCCGCCCGATGCGAAAGCATCATCAAGCCAGAAACCGTAGTCGGCCGATATACCGTTTGCGAGGTCGGAGAAGGTCGCTGTTCCCTTGTCCGCCGCCACGACGAGATACGGATCGTCTGAATCGCGGCGCACGACCTGCCGCGGCGCCGCAATCTTGCCGTCGACAATATTATCAGTCAGGTCGAGTAGACCGGAGATGAAAGTCCTGTAACAGGCAATGACCTCGGCCATTACCGTATCGCGATCGCCTTCGGGCAAATGCTTTGGCACGAATCCGCCCTTCGCCCCTGTTGGAACGATGACGGTGTTCTTGACGACCTGTGCCTTCATGAGGCCCAGTACCTCGGTTCGAAAATCCTCCCTGCGGTCGGACCAGCGTATTCCGCCACGAGCCACATCACCGGCGCGCAGGTGCACGCCTTCGACTCTCGGCGAGTAAACGAATATTTCGAATTTCGGTCTTGGCAACGGGACTTCAGGCAATCTTTCTGAATCGAGCTTGATGGAGATATACGGTTTTGACTCACCGGCGTCATCGGCCTGGTAATAATTGGTGCGCAGCGTCGCGGCAACTGCACCAGAAAATGCCGACAGTATTCGATCCTCGTCCAGGTTTCTGGCCCCGGCAACCCTTCTTCTGATCGCCTTCTTGAGTGGCCCGAGTTCTTTTTCGCGCTTTTGTTTCTTTATCGAAGGATCAAACTGCAATTCGAATTGTGCCAGCAACTTGCCCGCAAGATTTGCATGGGAAGCCAGCACGTCTTCCATATACCTTTGACTGAATGGAATACCGAGCTGAGTGAGGTATTTCGCATAGCAGCGAACCAGGGCGGTCTCGCGCCAGTCCAGACCCGCGGCCAGTACGAGCCGGTTAAAGCCGTCATTCTCGGCCTTGCCACCCAGAACAAAACGGAAACAATCCTGAAATCTACTGGCGGCCTTATCGATATCGAGCTCGGACGCGCCATCATAATGCAGCACGAAATCCTGAATCCAGAAATCTCCAACGCCTTTGACGGTCGTCTGATAAGGACGCTCGCTATGAACATCTGTTCCCATGTCCTCCAGGATGGGCAGGACCCTCGACAGGTAAAGCGGGTAATCTCGCTGAAATGACTTGAATCGAAGGTGTTGCTCGCCGGCCTCCGCAGGATTGTAGAGCAGGAACGACTGAGCCTTGTCTTCGTTTATCATGCGATCAATTCGTTTTACATCGAGGCAGGCGATTTCGGGCCTGATTTCTTCCTGGTACGCGGCAGGAAAAATCTCTCCATACCTGCGGTATAAAGCCAACCCAAGATCCGGATCGAATTTATTCGTCAATTCGATGCGCAGTTTGTCGCGCCAGCTGACGACGGCGTCGGTAATAATCTGTTCGATTTCCCGAATGCTGATTCTCGGCCGATCACCCGGTGCGGTGCGAACAATCAGACGAACTCGCGCGAGCGGCGAATCCCCGATCTGTACGCTGGAGTCCACCGATGTTCCGTTAAAAGCCTCAATCAATATCGTTTCAACCCGCCGTCGAATCGCAGTCGAATATTGTTCTCTCGGGACAAAGACGATGCAGGAATAAAATCGTCGAAACGTGTCGCGGCGCAGAAAGAACCGGACTCTCTGTCTGTCTTGCAAATTCAGGATGCCCGTCGTCGTTCTTACCAGGTCCTGAATGGAGCTTTGAAAAAGCTCGTCGCGGGGGAATGAATCGAGGATATGGAGCAGGGCCTTCCCCCGGTGACCCGATGGATCAATTTGGGATCGCTCAATGACTCTCTGTATCTTGAGTCGAAGAAATGGAATATTGCGCGGACTCTCGCTATAGGCAACCGAGGTAAAAAGTCCAAGGAATCTTTTTTCGCCGACGGCATTGCCATTGTCGTCATAAATCTTGATGCCGATGTAGTCGAGATAACTGTGTCGATGAACGGTCGACCGCGAATTGGCTTTGGTAATGATCAATCCATCCTTTGAGCGCGTATAGCGCCGCATCTCCTTTGTGAGTTCCACCGCGCGGCTTCCGCGGTCGTCGGAGCGCAAGATCCCGAGGCCGCTGCCTTTGACGGGTTTCAAAAAGATCTTGTCTTTGCGGTTTTGCAGCTTGTATTCACGGTAGCCGAGAAATGTGAAGTGATCGTCGACAAGCCATTTCAGCAGCGCTTCGGTCTCATCAGCCAGCGCCACATCGCTGCGGGTCGGCCCGTTGCCGAGCGCGGTAATCGCCTCGTACATTCGGCCACGCATTTTGGCCCAGTCGGTGACAGCCGAGCGAATGTCGCCGAGCACCCGGTAAATCTCATGCTCCAGGACATGCAGCACCTGCTGATCGGTTTCCTTGTCGACATTAAATCGGATGAACGATTCGATATTGCCGCCATCGCTATTGGTCAGGATTTCCTGCACCCGGCCCCGGCCGTCACGCTTCACTCTCATGATGGGATGGACGGTGACATGAATTGCCAGACCGTGACGGTTGATTGCCGCAGATACGGAATCGACGAGGAACGGCATATCGTCATTGACCATCTCGATGATCGTATAAATTGATGAATAGCCGTGTTTCTTTTCGGTTGGATTGAAAATCCGCAGAAGGGGCTGACCTTTCTTTCTGACGGCGCCGAAATCGAGGTGCTCCATTGCTGCTCGCGCCATGACGTCTGGCGGCCGGCCTTCAATGTCCTCAACAGGCACGTCGCCAGCATATTTGCGCAGGAATGTTTCTATTTGTTTCCTGGTGCTGAGCGCCTTTGATTCAGGCTTCGACGCGACGATTTCGCCGACCAGGAGATCCTTGATATCACTCGTGCGGCGGTATTTTTGTCTTGTCACTGCAGGCACTCCGATCGGGCTGAAACCGATCCGGTTGTTGACAATATCTCGGTTCTCTAAGCCGTATTACTGCGGTTTTTCCAGATCCTGAATCATAGCGGCAAGAAATCTGGCCGCCTCGCCACCGGTCACACAGCGATGATCGAAACTGAGTGACAGCGGCATGCGCCTGTGCACCTCTATTCCGCCCATTACCGCAACGACATCGTGCTGTAATTTTCCGGATCCTACAATTGCTACGGTCGGCGGTACCATGATCGGCGTCGCATAACGGCCTGCCAGTGTGCCGAAGTTGGACAGGGTGATGGTGTTATTGACCATATCGGCAGGCTGCACGGTCCTGTCGCGGGTCGCGTGCTTGATCGCGGTAACAGCGGCGCGAATCTCGTCGAGTCCCTTGCCTTCGACGTTTCGAACGACCGGCACGATCAGGCCATCGTCGGTATCGACCGCCATGCCGATATCGACGCGCGATTCGATCTGATGACTCATCGCATCCGGGTCGTAAAACCCGTTCAATCCCGGCTCTGCGACACGGCCGGCGACGATTGCCCGCAGTAATCGTGCCGTGAAATCCCTTTTGTTCAGCCATTCGTGAATGTCGGCATCGTCGAACAGGGTGCAAAGCGCAACCTGGTCGCGAGAGAGACTCATGCTTTGTGCCATCGCGCGACGGGGTCCCCGCAACGAGACGGTCTGCGCCGGCGTCAGGGCGGCGCGCGCTCTCTGAGCCGCCGGCGTCGCAGTGCCTTGCGCCTGGCTGAGATCCGCCTGGGTTATTTGCCCGTTCTTGCCGCTTGGCGTGACGGTGGCCAGGTCGATGCCAAGACGCTTCGCCTGAGTGCGAACCGCCGGAGTGGCCTTGATTCGTCCTTGTCTTTTTCGGCGGCTGCCGCCGGCGATTGCCGTTTCCGCAACGAGACCGCCGCCAGTTGGCACATTGCCAACGACGGTACCGGTGTCATCACTCTTTTCCACTTCTTTGCCTGCGGGACTGGTCGTTGCGGCGCCTGCCGCCGTGAAGTCGACGAGTGGGGCGCCGGTTTCGACCATCTCGCCTTCCTTTGCGTAAAGGCGGGCGATGACGCCGGTTTGTGGAGAGGGCACTTCGACCACGGCTTTGGCCGTCTCGACCGATACCAGCAGGTCATCCGTCCTGACCGAATCGCCGACCGCGACGTGCCAGGTGACGATTTCCGCTTCGGGTAAGCCTTCGCCGAGATCGGGTAGATTGAATGTGGTCATATTCAGTCGTCGAGTGTCTGTCTGATCGTATCGGTAATCTTCTTGACGCTGGGCATGTAGTCCAGTTCGCGCCGGTATAACGGCATAACGACGTCATAGCCGGTTACCCGCCGGATCGGGCCCTTGAGATCATACATGCCCTTCTCGGCCACGATCGCGGCGATCTCTGCGCCAACACCGCAGGTTCTGGCTGCTTCATGGATGATGACAAGCCGCCCGGTTTTTTCCACCGATTCGAGGATTGTGTCGTAGTCGATCGGGCTGATCGACGCGAGGTCGATGACTTCGCAACGAATGCCGCTCCTGGACATCTGATCGGCGGCCTTCATGGTCTCGAAAGTCATGGCGCCCCAGGTCACGAGTGTTACGTCACTGCCTTCCCGCAGAATGTAGCAGACGTCGAGGTCCAGGGCTTTGCCGTTGTCTTCGACTTCCTGCTTGTTGAGTCGGTAAATTCTTTTCGGCTCGAGAAAAATGACCGGATCCGGATCGCGAATGGCCGCCAGCAGGAGACCGTAGGCTCGGGTCGGCGAGGAGGGTATGACGACTCGGACACCGGGCATATGGGCAAAGAGGGCTTCTGTGCTCTCGGAATGCTGCTCCGGCGCGTGAATGCCTCCGCCGTAAGGTGCGCGCAAAACCATCGGGCAGGTCAGGCGGCCCCGGGTGCGGTTTCGAAAGCGGCCGGCATGATTAATGATCTGATCGACAGTGGGATAGATGAAGCCCATGAACTGAATCTCGGCGATCGGGCGCATACCCTGAGTTGCCATACCAATGGAAACGCCGGCGATCATTCCTTCCGCGAGCGGCGTGTCATAGACGCGGTCCTCGCCGAATCGCTGCTGCAGGCCCGCCGTTGCCCGGAATACACCGCCATTCACACCGACGTCCTCGCCGAGAATGACGACGCGAGCATCGTGTTCGAGCTCCCAGGCCATCGCCATCGTCAGTGCGTCGATGAGTGTGACCTCAGCCATGCTTGCCGCCATTCGTGTCGCCGTACTCGATGGCCTGTTGCCGCTGTTCTTCCAGGAAGTCAGGCAACTCCTCGTACATGTAATCAAACATGGCTTCGATCGGAGGTTTGGGCGTATTCAGGTATTCCTGGACGGCCGCATCGACCTTTTCCGCGGCTTCGTCGAGAAGTTGCTGCTCTTTGTCGTCATCCCAGACGCCGAGATCGGTGAGGTAGCTGCGCATTCTCAACAGGGGTTCCAGCTTCCAGGCATCCTCGACTTCGTCTTTCTTTCGATAGCGGCTCGCGTCGTCGGCCGTCGTGTGGTCACTCAGGCGGTAGGTAACGGCTTCGATCAGCGTAGCGCCATCTCCATTGCGCCCGCGCTGCAGGGCTCTTTCGACCCAGTGTTTTACGGCGATGATGTCATTGCCATCGACCTGAATTCCCGGAAAACCGGTGGCGACGGATTTTTGTGCAAGTGTCTGACTCGCCGTTTGTGATTCGATCGGTACCGATATCGCCCATTTGTTGTTGATGACCATGAACACGACCGGCAATTTTCTGGCGCCCGCGATGTTCATGGCCTCGTAAAACGCACCTTCGGATGTTCCGCCATCACCGTTCATCGAGACGGCGCAACGTTTTTCTCCGCGAAGCTGGAAGGCCATTGCGGCGCCGGCGGAGTGGAGGCACTGGGTTCCGATCGGCACACAAAATGGAAAATCGCCCTTTGGACCGCGGAAGTCGCTGCCGCGTTCGTCGCCGCCCCAGAAAAGCAGGATCTCGCTCATTTTGACGCCGCGATAAAGCATGGCGCCGTACTCGCGGTAGCTCGGCGCCAGTACGTCATCTTCCTGCATCGCCGCGGCGATGCCGACGTGTGTCGCCTCGTGGCCCAGGCAGGATGCGTAAGTGCCCAACTTGCCGGTCCGCTGAAGATTGATGGCTTTTGTATCGAACACACGCGTTTCCGTCATCTGACGGTACAGGTCGATAAGTGCCTCAGGGTCTTTCGCGAACTCGGGCATATCCGCGCTGGGCTTGCCATCCGGACCCAGGAACTGACTGTACTGGATCTCGAAATCCGCAATGGTTTCCAAGTAAAAACTCCGTTTTTGATCCGGCAGCCCGATTGTTCGATGTCGCGGTCAGGCATCAGCCCGCGCTGCCGGTCGTTCGATTCATGAAGCGCCGGAATTATACATGAAGCGCCTGATCGGCCTACAATGCTGTCCCCTTAAGGGTTGCACAGACAAGCAGATCCTCCAGATGAGCAAGCGCGAGCTCGAATCAAGCATTCATACCGACCTGAACCGTGACAATGACTACACGGCCTATCTGGGGCTGGACGCGTTGCTCGATGCTCAGCAGCCGCTGAGCGATCCGCCGCACCATGACGAGATGCTGTTCATCATTCAGCATCAGGTCACGGAACTCTGGATCAAGCTGGTGATTCATGAAATCGAAGCTGCGATTGGCAGGCTGCACGATGACGATCTGCCGCCAGCGGTCAAGAATCTGGCCAGGGTCAAACATATTCAAACGCAGCTATTCAATCAGTGGATGGTTCTGGACACCTTGACGCCAAGCGAGTACGCGCAGTTTCGCCATGTATTCGGTAGTGCGTCCGGCTTTCAATCGCCACAGTACCGGCTACTGGAGTTCCTGCTCGGCAATAAGAATGGCGCCATGCTCTCGGTTTTCGAACATCAGCCCGTATGGCACGAGCGATTGCTGAGTGCCCTCAATGCGCCAAACCTCTACGAAGAATTCCTTGCACTGCTTTCTCGGGCAGGGATGCCGGTACCGGCAAGCGCTCTAAATCGGGACTTTAGCGAGACTCGTGATGATGACGAAAACGTCGTCGCTGTTCTGAAGACCATATACGACGAGCCCAGAAAGCATTGGGACGAATACGAAATGTGCGAAGCGTTAATGGACGTCGCAAACAATTTCCAGTTCTGGCGATTCCATCATATGAAAACTGTTGAGCGCATCATCGGACACAAACGCGGTACCGGGGGATCGTCGGGCGTGCCGTTTCTCAAGAAGGCGCTCGAGATGGAATTCTTCCCGGAACTCATCCGGGTCAGAACGGAAATAGACGGGAAGAACTAGAACTGTGGCGTGCCAATCAGCCGCGCTTTCGCCAGCAATCTTTCCATGATCAGGTTGAGTGTCTGAATTTCCTCGTCGCTCAGTCCCTGCAGCAGATCTTCCTCGAATTTCAGCGCCAGTGGGGCTATTTCGTCGTGGACTTCGCGGCCCTGTTCCGAAAGGTGAAGTATGGATCGCCTTCGATCCGCATCGGCAAACTGGCGATCGACCCGACCGGTTTTGATCAGTTTCGTGACGGCGCGGCTGACGGCTACTTTGTCCATCAATGTTCGCTCCGCAACCTCAACGGCGGACAAGCCCGGGAATCGACCTAGAACTGCTATAACCCGCCACTCGGGAATGGAAAGTCCGAATCGCTTGTTGTAAGCACTAGCGATCGTGCTGCTGACCGTATTTGAAAGGATGGACAGGCGGTAGGGCAGGAAATTTTCGAGTATGAGTTCGTTTTTCATCACGCCCGGCTAGTATAACCGTCTAGGCGAGATGTGCCGCATGCAGGTAGCTCGTGGATTGCATCTCGATGAGCCTCGAGCTCGTGCGCTGATACTCTGATTCGAGTTTTGTCCCCTGATACAAGGACTCGATCTCAACGGCTGCCGAGACGATCAACTTTACTTTTCGATCGTAGAACTCATCCACGAGGGCGATGAACCGCCGTGCCTGATTCTCTTTCTCTGCATTCAATACCGGGATACCGGACAGGATGACGGTCGGGTACCAGCGAGCGATTTCAATATAGTCCTGCTGGTTGCGGGGGCCGTCGCAGATTTCCTCGAAGTCGAACCACACGATGCCCTTGCCGCAACGTTCGGTACGGATCTCCCGCCCAAGGACGGGTAGCATGCGCCCCTCCACGACATC
>Ga0255052_10001672_pt1 | contig 16508 bp, 11 predicted proteins | sample JV7_2_21_MG_FD_188632 | JGI IMG/M metagenome (GOLD analysis project Ga0255052, IMG submission 188632) | Seawater microbial communities from Jervis Inlet, British Columbia, Canada - JV7_2_21 | ecosystem: Environmental > Aquatic > Marine > Inlet | place: Canada: British Columbia | collected...
TGATTGCGCCGATTGCGATGGAAGACGGGCTGCGTTTTGCTATCCGCGAGGGTGGCCGGACCGTCGGCGCCGGCGTCGTTGCGAAAATTATCGAATAGGCTGAATTACGCGACAGGCCAGTAGCTCAATTGGCAGAGCGGCGGTCTCCAAAACCGCAGGTTGGGGGTTCGATTCCCTCCTGGCCTGCCACTTGAGCCTTCAGGTCGGAAACAAGACATGACCACACATACAGAGACGAGCCAGAGCGGAGTTCTGGACATTCTCAAGCTGCTGATTGCGGCTGGCGCACTCGTGGGCGGGCTTTACGGCTACTACTTCTACGAGAATGACATCGCGCTGCCGCTGCGAGTGCTGATGGTGCTGGGTGGTACGGGTGCCGGCATCGCGATTGCAATGACAAGTGCCCAGGGGCAGCGTCTCTGGCACTTCATTCAGGGCTCGAGGGTAGAGATCCGCAAGGTTGTCTGGCCCACCCGGACGGAAACGACACAGACAGCAATTGCCGTCTTCGTCTTTACGCTGATTATGGCGTTGTTTTTCTGGGCGTTGGATTCGGGCCTGCTTTGGCTGACCCGCCGCGTGGTCGGCTAAGCCCGATCGAAGATAGTCAGGGGTAATACTTCAGTGTCCTTACGATGGTACATCGTTCACGCCTATTCGAATTTCGAACACAAGGTGAAATCTTCCCTGGAAGAGCGCATCGAGCGCATGGGGTTGCAGGACAAGTTTGGTGAGATTCTCGTACCGACCGAGGAAGTCGTCGAGATGAAGGAAGGACAGAAGCGCCGCAGTGAGCGCAAATTCTTCCCGGGCTACGTGCTCGTACAGATGGAAATGGATGACGAGAGCTGGCACCTCGTTAAAGAGGTACCGAAGGTGCTCGGGTTCATCGGTGGGTCAAGTGACCGGCCGGCGCCGATCTCGGACAAAGAGGCAGATCAGATTCTGCAGCGTGTCCGCGAGGGCGTCGACAAGCCACGGCCGAAGGTACTGTTCGAGCCGGGCGAGGTGGTACGTGTCACCGATGGTCCGTTCAATGACTTCAGTGGAGTCGTTGAACAAGTGAATTACGAAAAGAGCCGTTTGCAGGTTGCGGTGCAAATATTGGGCAGGTCTACGCCCGTCGAACTTGACTTCGGTCAAGTTGAGAAGTCGTAGCAAAGCACGGTAGGAGCGCTCCTTGGAGCGCGACGTCGATGCTGGATAAAACGAATGTAGGGTTTCGCCGATTTGGCGGGTTCCTGCAGATTTCGATAGCACGAGGAGCTACGGGAAAGCCGTAGCGATTGAACTCGAGAGGTAAAAATCGTGGCTAAGAAAGTAGCTGGTTACATCAAGCTGCAGGTCCCTGCGGGCCAGGCTAATCCGTCACCGCCGGTCGGACCGGCGCTGGGTCAGCATGGTGTGAACATCATGGAGTTCTGCAAGGCGTTCAACGCCCAGACACAGGGCACCGAGCCGGGCCTGCCCATCCCCGTGATAATTACAGTCTACGCGGACCGCAGTTTCACGTTCATTTCCAAGACCCCGCCTGCTGCAGTTCTGCTGCGCAAGGCTGCCGGCGTCAAGAAGGGTTCGGGTACACCGAATACCGACAAGGTCGGCATGGTAACGCGTGCACAACTCGAAGAGATTGCGACGACCAAGATGCCGGACCTGACGGCGGCCGATATGGATGCCGCGGTTCGCACGGTTGCCGGTACGGCGCGCAGCATGGGTATCAAAACCAAAGGGGTTAAGTGATGGCGGGCTTGAGCAAACGCAAGAAGGTGGCGCGCGAAAAACTCGACTCGACGAAGGTCTACGTGGTCGACGAGGCGTTGTCGCTGGTTAAGGAACTTGCCACGGCGAAGTTCGCCGAGAGCATCGACGTCTCGGTCAACCTCGGTGTTGACCCGCGCAAGTCGGACCAGGTTGTCCGCGGCTCGACGGTGTTGCCGAATGGCACGGGCAAAACGGTTCGCGTTGCGGTGTTCGCGCAGGGCGAAAACGCCGAGAAGGCGACGGCTGCCGGCGCAGATATTGTCGGCTTTGAGGACCTAGCAGAGTCAGTTAAAGGCGGCGACCTCAATTTCGACGTCGTAATCGCGACGCCGGACGCGATGCGGGTCGTGGGCCAGCTCGGTCAGATTCTCGGACCGCGCGGTCTGATGCCGAACCCGAAAGTCGGCACCGTGACGGCGGATGTCGAGACTGCGGTAAAGAATGCCAAGGCTGGCCAGGTGCGCTACCGCACCGACAAGGCCGGGATTATTCACTGCCCGATCGGCAGGGCCGATTTCGAAGTGCCGGCACTGAAAGAGAATCTCGAAGCGCTGATTACTGACTTGAAGAAGGCCAAGCCGGCGGCGTCGAAAGGACAGTTCGTGATGAAGCTGACCGTGTCCTCGACCATGGGTCCTGGAGTTTCCGTGGATCGTGGTTCGGTAGATGCGTAGATCTCACGAGGTGAGGTCAATAGTGGACCGGGGGTCGGTAGACGCCTGATTACCAAGAATTTACCGGGGTGCCTGATGGTGTCCTGGTGAATAGCCGCAGGGACGCGGCAATCGTCGAAGACCACAGGTGACCGGAGTGATTTCCGGTCTTAATAAAGCCTGTGTAGATGGTGAAACCTGAGTCAGATTGATCTGGCAACGGTTGCCATCCGACTGGAAGCACGATGCTTCCGACAGGGCCCGGATGTAGCTTGCTTCATCCGGGATAAATGAGTGTAACCGATAGGCCAGGAGTAAATAATGGCACTAAAACTCGAAGACAAGAAAGCACTTGTCAAAGAGGTAAACGCGGTTGCAGGGGACTCTATTACGGCTGTTGCAGCCGAATACAGGGGCCTTTCTGTTGCAGAGATGACGGAATTGCGCAAGCAAGCGCGCAATGCCGGCGTATACATGCGTGTTGTCAAAAACACGCTGGCACGTCGCGCCGTCGTAGGGACCGAATTCGAGTGCATGCAAGACTCACTCACGGGACCGATTCTGCTCGCGTTTTCAAAGGACGATCCAGGTGCCGCTGCCAGGGTAATCAAGGACTTCGCCAAGGGGCACGATGCCCTGCAAGCGGTTTCCTTGGCCGTCGGCGGGACAGTACTGCCCGCGTCAGATCTAGATACGTTGGCGGATCTGCCGACACTGGATCAGGCGCGCGCGATGTTGCTCGGCGTCTTTATGGCACCGATGTCCCAACTGGTACGCACGTTGGCCGAACCTTCCGCAATGCTTGCGCGCACTATGAGCGCACGCGGCGAGCAGGAAGCGGCATAGGACGAAATTAATAATTTCCTGACTCAGGAATCAAACTTTAGAGGAAGTACAACATGGCAATGTCAAATGAAGATCTGCTCAAGGAATTGAGCGCAAAGCCGATTATGGAAGTCGTTGAACTCGTCAAGATGCTCGAAGACGAGTGGGGCGTATCGGCAGCTGCTCCGGTAGCTGTCGCTGCGGGTCCGGCTGCTGGTGACGGTGGTGAGGCTGCCGCCGAGAAGACCGAGTTCGACGTCGTTCTCGCGAGCTTCGGTGGCAACAAGGTTGCTGTCATCAAGGCCGTCCGCGTACTCACCGGCCTGGGCCTCAAAGAGGCCAAGGACACGGTTGAGGGCGCACCTTCGACGATCAAGGAAGCGGTATCAAAAGACGAAGCTGAAGAAGTCAAGAAGACACTTGAAGAGGCCGGCGCAACGGTCGAGCTCAAGTAGTCGCTTGATACTTTGCTTTTGTTACAGGACCCGATGGTCCACAGCCAGGCAGCCGGTCGTTTCGCGACTGGCTGCTTGGCGTAATTGTTTTTTACGAGGGTGATCCCGAATGGCTTATTCGTTCACTGAGAAAAAGCGCATCCGTAAGAACTTCGGCAAACGGCCGACGATTCTAGATGTTCCTTACCTGTTGTCGATCCAGGTCGACTCGTATCGTAAGTTCCTGCAAACGGACAAGACGATCGAGCAGCGGAATGACATCGGTCTGCACGCGGCATTTCAGTCAGTATTCCCGATCGTTAGTTACTCGGGCAACGCGGCACTGGAGTACGTGAGCTACCGGCTGGGTGAGCCGGTATTTGACGTCAAGGAATGTCAGATGCGTGGCCTGACCTATGCAGCACCGATCCGTGTCAACGTGCGCCTGGTCATATACGACAAGGAAGCCAGCGGGACGCCCAAGCCGGTCAAGGACATCCGCGAGCAGGAGGTCTATCTCGGCGAGATGCCGTTGATGACCGATCACGGTACGTTCGTGATCAATGGCACCGAGCGTGTCATCGTTTCGCAGCTGCATCGCTCGCCTGGCGTGTTCTTCGACCACGACAAGGGTAAGACCCACAGTTCCGGAAAACTGTTGTTCTCCGCCCGCATCATCCCGTACCGCGGTTCCTGGCTCGATTTTGAATTCGATCCGAAGGACAGTGTGTTTGCACGTATCGATCGCCGCCGCAAGTTGCCGGTAACGATCATCCTGCGCGCTCTCGAGATGACGAATGAAGAGATGCTCGACCTGTTCTTCGAGACCAACGATTTCTATCTCTCCGAGAAGGAAATCAAGATGGGTCTCGTACCGGAGCGCCTGCGCGGTGAGACCGCGACATTCGAGATCAAGCTCGGTCGCAAGGTGTTCGTTGAGGAAGGCCGTCGTATTACCGCGAAGCATGTCCGCGATATGTCGAAGTCGACCGTCAACAAGCTGGCTGTGCCGGCCGAGTACCTCGAGGGCAAGATTCTTGCGCACGACGTTGTTGATACGGAAACCGGCGAACTGCTGGCTGCAGCGAATGCCGAGCTGACTGCGGAACTCATCGAGGCTCTGATCGGCGCCGGAATCGAGCACATTCGTACGCTGTACGTGAACGACCTCGATCGCGGTCCGTTCATTTCGAACACCCTGAACATTGACCCGTCGACGACGCGCCTCGAGGCGCTGGTCGAAATCTATCGCATGATGCGTCCGGGCGAGCCGCCAACCAAGGAAGCCGCCGAGAACCTGTTCCAGAACCTGTTCTTCAACTCTGACCGCTACGACTTGTCGGCCGTCGGCCGCATGAAGTTCAACCGCCGCGTCGGCCGTGATACGTCGGAAGGCGGAGGCGTCCTGGAGAAAGAGGATATCCTCGACGTTCTCAAGACGCTCATCGATATCCGCAACGGCTACGGAACGGTCGACGATATCGACCATCTCGGCAACCGCCGCGTGCGTAGTGTCGGCGAGATGGCCGAAAACGCGTTCCGCGTCGGACTCGTGCGCGTCGAACGTGCGGTGAAAGAACGCCTGACACAGGCGGAAACCGAAGGCCTGATGCCGCAGGAAATGATCAACGCGAAACCCGTCGCAGCCGCCGTGAAGGAATTCTTCGGCTCGAGCCAGCTCTCGCAGTTCATGGATCAGAACAACCCGCTCTCGGAAGTGACGCACAAACGTCGCGTCTCGGCGCTCGGCCCGGGTGGCCTGACGCGCGAGCGCGCAGGCTTCGAGGTCCGTGACGTGCATCCGACGCACTACGGCCGCGTTTGCCCGATCGAGACGCCTGAAGGCCCGAACATCGGCCTGATCAACTCGCTCGCCGTGTACTCTCGAACCAATGAGTACGGCTTTCTCGAAACGCCGTATCGCAAGGTTACGAGGGGCAAGGCGACGTCGGATATCGATTACCTCTCGGCAATCGAAGAGAGCCAGTACATCATCGCGCAGGCGAACTCCGAACTCGATAAGAACGGCAAGTTTCTGGAGGACCTCGTTTCCGTCCGCCACAAGAACGAGTTCACGTTGTCGTCGCCGGCTGATGTCAATTACATGGATGTCAGTCCGAGACAGATCGTATCGGTCGCGGCATCGCTGATTCCGTTCCTCGAGCACGATGACGCCAACCGCGCGCTCATGGGCTCGAACATGCAACGCCAGGCTGTTCCGACGCTGCGCTCCGAAGCGCCGCTTGTCGGCACGGGCATCGAGCGTGCTGTCGCTGTCGACTCGGGTGTAACTGTTGTCGCGCGCCGTGGCGGTACCGTCGATTCGGTCGACGCGTCACGCATCGTCGTTCGCGTCAATGACGACGAGACCAGCGCTGCGGAGCCGGGTGTTGATATCTACAACCTGACCAAATACACGCGTTCCAACCAGAATACCTGTATCAATCAGCGTCCCCTGGTGAAAGCCGGCGACGAGATCGCCTCTGGCGACGTACTCGCCGACGGACCGTCGACGAATATGGGCGAACTGGCGCTTGGCCAGAACCTGCTCGTCGCGTTCATGCCGTGGAACGGCTATAACTTCGAGGACTCGATCCTGATTTCGGAGAGTGTCGTCAAGGAAGACCGTTTCACGACGATTCACATCGAGGAATTGCAGTGCGTAGCGCGTGACACCAAGCTGGGACCCGAGGACATCACTTCGGATATCCCGAACGTCGGTGACGCAGCACTTGCGAAGCTCGACGAGTCGGGTATCGCGTTCATCGGTGCCGAAGTCAAGGCGGGAGACATTCTCGTCGGCAAGGTAACGCCGAAGGGCGAGACCCAGCTCACGCCGGAGGAAAAGCTCCTACGTGCAATCTTCGGCGAGAAAGCATCTGACGTGAAAGACACGAGCCTCCGCGTGCCACCCGGTATGGACGGTACCGTTATCGATGTGCGTGTGTTTACGCGCGATGGCGTCGAGAAGGATGTACGTGCCCTTTCGATCGAACGTTCCGAACTCGAAAGCGTTCGCAAGGATCTCGATGACACGCTGCGTATCCTCGAAGAGGATATTTACGAGCGCGTCGAACGGATGCTGACCGGCAAGATGGCCCAGGGTGGGCCCAACAAGCTGAGGTCGGGCTCCAAGATCACCAAGGCCTACCTCGACGAGGTGCCACGCGAGCAGTGGTTCGAGATTCGTCTGAAGAACGACGACGCGAACGAGCAGCTGCAGAAAGCGTTCGAGCGTCTCAACGCCCAGCGTGAGGAATTTGATCGTCGGTTCGACGTGAAGAAAGCGAAAATCACGGCCGGTGATGATCTCGCGCCCGGTGTTCTCAAGATGACCAAGGTCTACCTGGCCGTGAAGCGACGCATCCAGCCGGGCGACAAGATGGCCGGCCGTCATGGCAACAAGGGTGTGATCTCGACAATCGTTCCCGTCGAGGACATGCCTTACCTCGAAGACGGAACACCGGTCGACATCGTCCTGAATCCGCTAGGCGTTCCGTCACGAATGAACGTTGGCCAGGTGCTAGAAACGCATCTCGGCTGGGCTGCGAAGGGTCTCGGCAAAAAGATTGACGAGATGCTCAAGGCCCAGGAGTCGACGGCCAAGGTTCGTCAGCTGCTGGACACGATCTACAACAAGACCGGCGGCAAGGTCGAGAGCATCAAGTCGCTGTCCGACGCGGAGGTCCTGGAGCTCGCTGGCAATCTGACCGATGGTGTGCCGACGGCAACGCCGGTATTTGACGGCGCGACCGAAGCGGAGATCAAGGGTCTCCTGGAGATCGCGGGTCTCGATGAGAGTGGCCAATCGACCTTGTACGACGGTCGTACGGGTAAGAAGTTCGATCGGGACATCACGGTCGGCTACATGTACATGCTGAAGCTCAATCACCTGGTTGACGACAAGATGCATGCACGCTCGACGGGCCCGTACAGCCTCGTCACGCAGCAGCCGCTGGGTGGTAAAGCGCAGTTCGGTGGTCAGCGATTCGGCGAGATGGAGGTCTGGGCGCTCGAAGCTTATGGAGCCGCCTACACGCTGCAGGAGATGCTGACGGTCAAGTCCGATGACGTTCAGGGCCGTACCAAGATGTACAAGAACATCGTCGACGGTGAGCATGAAATGGATGCCGGCATGCCGGAATCGTTCAATGTGCTTGTCAAGGAGATCCGATCTCTCGGCATCAACATTGAGCTGGAGACAGACTAATGAAAGATCTGCTGAAGCTTTTCAAATACCAGAATCCGGTTGATGACTTCGATGCGATTCGCATCGGGCTGGCGTCGCCTGACATGGTGCGTTCGTGGTCTTTCGGTGAGGTCAAGAAGCCGGAGACGATCAACTACCGTACGTTCAAGCCGGAACGCGATGGCCTGTTCTGCGCCAAGATCTTCGGGCCGATCAAGGACTATGAGTGCCTGTGCGGTAAGTACAAGCGCCTGAAGCATCGCGGAGTCGTTTGCGAGAAGTGCGGCGTCGAGGTCACACAGACCAAGGTTCGCCGCGAGCGCATGGCGCACATCGAGCTTGCGAGCCCGGTCGCACACATCTGGTTCCTGAAGTCGCTGCCGTCACGTATCGGCCTGATGCTGGACATGACGTTGCGCGAGATCGAGCGCGTGCTGTATTTCGAGGCGTTCGTGGTCGTTGATCCCGGCATGACCGAACTCGAGCGCGGCCAGTTGCTGACGGACGAGATGTATCTCGATGCGCTGGAGCAGTACGGCGATGAATTCGATGCCCGCATGGGTGCCGAAGCTGTCCGTGAGATGCTCATGACGATTGACCTGCAGCGCGAAATTCTGCAGGTCCGCGAGGACATGGATGCGACGCGCTCCGAGACGAAGATCAAACGTCTCTCCAAGCGTCTGAAGCTGGTCGAGTCGTTCGTCGAATCCGGCAACAAGCCGGAGTGGATGGTGCTCACGGTCCTGCCGGTATTGCCGCCGGACCTGCGCCCGCTCGTGCCGCTCGATGGCGGACGTTTCGCGACGTCGGATCTCAACGATCTGTACCGTCGCGTCATCAACCGCAACAATCGTCTGCGTCGTCTGCTGGAGCTGAACGCACCCGACATCATCGTGCGCAACGAAAAGCGCATGCTGCAGGAGTCGGTTGACGCATTGCTGGATAACGGTCGTCGCGGCCGTGCCATCACGGGCACCAACAAGCGCCCGTTGAAGTCACTTGCCGACATGATCAAGGGCAAGCAGGGCCGTTTCCGTCAGAATCTTCTAGGCAAGCGCGTCGATTATTCCGGACGTTCCGTAATCGTCGTCGGCCCGACGTTGAAGCTGCACCAGTGCGGCCTGCCGAAGAAGATGGCGCTCGAGCTCTTCAAGCCGTTCATTTTCTCCAAGCTGCAATTGCGTGGCGAGGCGACGACAATCAAGGCGGCGAAACGCCTGGTCGAGCGCGAAGGCGCCGAGGTCTGGGATATCCTCGAAGAGGTCATCCGCGAGCACCCGGTACTCCTGAACCGCGCACCGACACTGCATCGTCTCGGCATCCAGGCATTCGAGCCCGTGCTCATCGAAGGCAAGGCCATTCAGCTGCACCCGCTCGTATGTACGGCGTTCAACGCTGACTTCGACGGTGACCAGATGGCCGTGCATGTACCGCTGTCGCTGGAAGCACAGCTCGAAGCACGTGCACTCATGATGTCGTCGAACAACATTCTGTCGCCCGCGAACGGTGATCCCATCATCGTGCCGTCGCAGGACGTCGTGCTGGGGCTCTATTACATGACCCGCACACGCGTCAATGCGAAGGGTGAGGGCATGATCCTGTCGGACCTCGACGAGGCACGTCGGGCTTACGAAACTGGCGCGGCCGAATTGCAGGCCGAAGTCAGGATTCGCGTGCCGATGTCCATCACCAGTGAGGACGGCGAGTCCGAACGCGTCGAACGGCTGGTTGAGACAACGATCGGCCGCGCGCTGCTGTCGGGAATTCTTCCGCCGGGACTCGATTTCGGCCTCGTCAATCGGACCATGTCGAAGAAGGCGATTTCCAACGTCATAAATGCGTGCTATCGCCGCCTCGGCCTGAAGAAGACCGTGGTCTTTGCTGATCGCCTGATGTACACGGGTTTCCGTCTAGCGACGACAGCCGGTATTTCGATCGGCGTGAACGACATGGTCGTACCCGAGAGCAAGGGGGCGATCCTGGCAGTCGCCGAAGGCGAGGTTAAGGAGATCCAGGACCAGTACGGTTCAGGTCTCGTGACCGAGGGGGAACGCTACAACAAGGTCGTCGATATCTGGTCGCGTACCAATGACCAGGTTGCGAAGGCCATGATGGATAAGCTCGGCACCGAGAAAGTGAAGAATTCCGCCGGCAAGGAAGTTGACCAGGAGTCATTCAATTCGATCTACATGATGGCGGACTCCGGTGCTCGAGGTAGCGCTGCGCAGATTCGCCAGCTCGCTGGCATGCGTGGTTTGATGGCCAAGCCGGACGGCTCGATCATCGAGACGCCGATTACGGCGAACTTCCGCGAAGGTCTCGATGTCCTGCAGTACTTCATCTCGACTCACGGCGCCCGCAAGGGTCTCGCTGATACGGCATTGAAGACGGCTAACTCGGGTTACCTGACGCGTCGCCTCGTCGACGTTGCCCAGGACCTGGTTGTTACCGAAGTCGATTGCGAAACCAAGAACGGCGTCGCGATGGCGCCTCTCGTTGAGGGCGGCGATATCGTCGAACCGCTGCGCGAGCGCGTACTGGGTCGAGTGTTGGCCGAGGCGGTACTGATTCCGGGAACGGACAAAGTGGCTTTCGACGCGGGCACGATGCTCGATGAGGCAACGGTTGCGAGACTCGAGGACCACTCGATCGACCACGTCATGGTGCGTTCGCCAATTACCTGTGAGATTCGCTACGGTGTGTGCTCGCAGTGTTACGGGCGTGATCTGGCGCGTGGCCAGCGCATCAACATCGGCGAAGCTGTTGGCGTCATCGCAGCACAGTCGATCGGCGAGCCGGGCACGCAGCTGACGATGCGTACTTTCCATATCGGTGGTGCCGCGTCGCGTTCTGCAGCTGTCAACAACATTGAGATCAAGTCGAACGGTGTCGCGAAGCTCAACAACATCAAGACCGTGGCCCACCACAAAGGCTACCTGGTTGCTGTATCGCGTTCGGGCGAAATTTCCGTCATCGATGATCTCGGTCGCGAGAGGGAGCGCTACAAGGTTCCCTACGGCGCAACGATCACGGTGCAGGACAGCGCAGACGTCAAACAGGGCCAGGTCGTTGCGAACTGGGATCCGCACACTCACCCGGTTGTCACCGAGGTGGCGGGCAAGCTCAAGTTCCAGGACTTTGTCGACGGCGTGACGGTCACTGAGCAGGTCGATGAATTCACTGGCCTGACGTCGATTGTCGTTCTCGATCCGAAGAGTCGCGGCGCTGCAGGTAAGGACCTGCGGCCGGTTGCGCGTCTCGTTGACGAAGACGATAAAGACATCTGCTTCGCGAACACGGAAATACCGGCTGTCTACGCGTTGCCTGTCGGCGCGATCATCAGTATGTCGGATGGCGCGAAGGTGGCCGTGGGTGACGTTATTGCGCGTATCCCGCAGGAGTCGTCGAAAACTCGTGACATCACGGGCGGTCTGCCACGTGTCGCCGATCTGTTCGAGGCCCGCAAGCCGAAGGACCCGGCGATCATGGCCGAACACACCGGTACGGTTAGCTTCGGCAAGGAAACCAAGGGCAAGCGCCGCCTCGTCATTACGGACGATACGGGCGAGAGTCACGAAGAGCTGATTCCGAAGTGGCGTCACCTGAACGTGTTCGAGGGCGAGCAGGTCGTCAGGGGCGAAACGATTGCCGATGGCGAGCCGAATCCGCACGACATACTGCGTTTACAGGGCGTCGAGAACCTCGCCGATTATCTCGTGCGCGAGATTCAGGACGTTTACCGTCTGCAGGGCGTGAAGATCAACGACAAGCACATCGAGGTGATCATTCGCCAGATGCTTCGCAAGGTACACGTTGCGACGCCTGGTGAAAGTACCTACTTGCGCGGTGAGCAGATAGACAAGGCACGCTTCCACGAGGTCTCCGAGCAGCTCGTGGCCCAGGGTAAGGAGCCGCTGACGATTGATCCGGTTCTGCTGGGCATTACGAAAGCATCGCTTGCGACCGAGTCGTTCATTTCGGCGGCATCCTTCCAGGAGACAACGCGCGTTCTGACGGAAGCCGCAGTTCGCGGTCTCAAGGACGAACTGCGCGGCCTCAAGGAGAACGTCATTGTTGGTCGCCTGATTCCGGCGGGAACCGGTTTCGCGCATCATGCCGAGCGCCGGCGTACACGCGAGCAAGACCTTGCGGATCAGCTCAAGGAGCTGGACGAGGCACAGCAGGCGGAGTTGGCTGCGGCGGCGGAGAGTGAAGCAGCTCCGGCCGAAGGTGAAGATCAGGCGATCGAGCCGGAAGCAGAGATCGCTGCCGGACTCGCTGCGGCTGCGGAAGCGGAAACGCCCACGGATGGTGCTGAGGAAGCCAAGACAGAGGCTTGAAAATCAACGAGTTGAATTAGGGTGACAGTCACCCTAATTCGGCGAGGCATTACGATGAAAATCAGTGGGATAGTTGAATTAGGGTGACTGTCACCTTAATTCCATCAGGGCTTGCTTGACAGTCAATGCGACGCGTCAATACAATGCCCGCCCTCATGACGAGGGCCCGCTTCTGGCGGGCCCGGACATAAGGGGCGGATTTCGCAAATTCCTCGATGAATTAGGTATTTGCGGCCTCGTTCCACTGCCCGGCAACGAATCGAAGGAGGTTCGGTAGCCGGGTGCGCGCGTTTTTGAGACTATTTTCGACAACCAGAGTAGAGATTAAGGCCTATGGCCACAGTGAATCAGTTAGTACGCAATCCCCGCCGTTCAAAGCGTGAGAAGAGCACCGTTCCAGCGCTCGAAGCATGTCCACAGCGCCGCGGCGTTTGCACGCGCGTGTACACGACGACACCGAAGAAGCCAAATTCGGCGATGCGTAAGGTAGCTCGCGTCCGCCTCACCAACGGCTTTGAAGTCACGTCGTATATCGGCGGTGAAGGCCACAACCTGCAGGAACACTCGGTTGTGCTGATTCGTGGCGGTCGTGTGAAGGACCTTCCGGGTGTGCGCTATCACACCGTACGCGGCACGCTCGACTGTGCCGGTGTTTCTGATCGCAGGCAGGGCCGTTCCAAATACGGAACGAAACGTCCAAAATCATAAGAGCAGAGCGCCATTGCGCAGTAGACCACCGAGCAGACCAAAGTCATAACCGAATTCGAGAACAATAATGTCCAGACGTACCCAGGCGCCCAAGCGTCAAATTCTTCCTGATCCGAAGTATCAGAGCGAGCTTCTCGCAAAGTTCATGAACATGATCATGAGCGACGGCAAGAAGTCCGTCGCGGAGCGCATTATCTATGGTGCCCTCGATCGCATCGCGGAAAAGGAAACAAACACCGACGACAAGGCATTGGAGCTCCTGGAGCAGGCGCTCGAGAACGTCAAGCCGGTTGTCGAGGTCAAGTCGCGCCGCGTTGGTGGTGCAACTTACCAGGTGCCTGTTGAGGTTCGTCCGGCACGCCGCCAGACGCTGGCCATGCGCTGGGTAATCGAAGCCGCCCGCAAACGCGGCGAGAAGTCCATGGCACATCGTCTCGCTCACGAGCTGCTCGAAGCTGCCGACAACCGTGGCACGGCCGTTAAAAAGAAAGAAGACACACACCGTATGGCGGAAGCCAATAAGGCGTTCTCGCACTATCGCTGGTAATCGGGCTTTTTGACCGAGACTTCCAGGAAATTCGAGATTTTGTCGTGGCCCGCACAACACCAATCGAGCGATACCGCAATATCGGCATTATGGCCCATATTGACGCGGGCAAGACGACCACTACAGAACGCGTGCTGTTCTATACCGGAGTCTCGCACAAGATAGGCGAGGTGCATGACGGCGCAGCTGTCATGGACTGGATGGAGCAGGAACAGGAGCGCGGCATCACCATTACATCCGCTGCGACGACATGCTTCTGGCAAGGCATGGACCTGCAGTACGACGAACACCGCATCAATATCATCGACACGCCGGGGCACGTCGACTTTACGATCGAGGTCGAGCGCAGCCTGCGCGTGCTGGACGGCGCGGTAACCTTATTGTGCTCGGTTGGCGGCGTAGAGCCGCAGACGGAAACAGTCTGGCGCCAGGGTAACAAGTACAACGTGCCGCGCATGGTGTTCATCAACAAGATGGATCGTGCAGGTGCCGATTTCCTGCGGGTGGTCAAACAGGTGCGTGAACGACTCGGTGCAAACCCGGTGGTGATTCAGCTGCCGATCGGTGCGGAAGAGAATTTCAAAGGCGTCGTCGATCTTATTCGAATGAAAGCGATCTACTGGGATGAGAGCAACATGGGTACGACCTATGAAGCAAAAGTCATCCCTGCCGAACTCCAGGCCGATGCCGAGTTGTGGCGAGAGAGAATGATTGAAGCGGCTGCCGAAGCGGACGAGGACTTGCTGCACAAGTTCGTCGAGAGTGGCACGCTCGAAAATGCGGATATTCGCAAGGGTCTGCGCGCGCGGACGCTTGCCGGCGAACTCGTCGTTGCGATGTGTGGCTCCGCTTTCAAGAACAAGGGTGTGCAGGCACTGCTCGACGCTGTCGTCGATTACATGCCGGCACCGATCGACGTGCCTGCCATCAAGGGAATTCTCGACGATGACTCCGAAGGTGAACGGAAACCCGAGGATAGCGAACCGTTCGCGGCGCTCGCGTTCAAGATCGCGACGGACCCGTTCGTCGGCAACCTGACGTTCTTCCGCGTCTATTCGGGCGTGCTGAACTCGGGCGACACGATTTACAACCCGGTCAAGGGCAAGAAAGAGCGCATCGGCCGAATTCTGCAAATGCACTCGAACGACCGCAAAGAGATCAAGGAAGTGTACGCAGGCGAGATCGCCGCTGCGGTCGGGCTCAAGGATGTTACAACAGGCGACACGCTGTGCGACCTGAAAAATCCGATTACGCTCGAACGCATGGAATTTCCGGAGCCCGTCATATCGGTGGCCGTGGAACCGCGCACCAAGGTCGATCAGGAAAAGATGGGCAATGCGCTGTCCAAGCTCGCGAAAGAGGACCCGTCGTTTCGGGTCCACACAGATGAAGAATCAGGGCAGACGATTATTTCTGGCATGGGCGAGTTGCATCTCGATATTCTCGTGGATCGCATGAAGCGCGAGTTTCGGGTTGAGGCCAACGTCGGCAAGCCGCAGGTAGCCTATCGTGAGACGATTCGTCGCACGGTCGAACAGGAAGGCAAGTTCGTGCGCCAGTCCGGTGGTCGCGGCCAGTACGGCCACGTCTACCTGCGCATCGAGCCGTCGGAGGCGGGCTCGGGTTACGAGTTTGAGAACGCGATCGTCGGTGGCGCGGTGCCGAAAGAATACATTTCGGCCGTCGACAAAGGTGTGCGGGAACAGATGGAAAACGGTGTCGTTGCAGGCTATCCGGTCGTCGATTGCAAGGTTTCGCTGTACGACGGCTCGTATCATGATGTTGACTCCAGCGAAATGGCGTTCAAAATTGCAGGTTCGATCGCGTTCAGGGACGGTGCGCTCAAGGCGGCCCCCGTGCTGCTGGAGCCGGTAATGAAGGTCGAAGTCGTGACGCCGGAGGATTACATGGGTGATGTAATGGGTGACCTGAATCGGCGGCGCGGTCTGCCGCAGGGCATGGACGACTCGCCTTCGGGTAAGGTCATTCGCGCTGAGGTGCCGCTGGCTGAGATGTTCGGGTATGCGACGGACCTGCGCTCGATGAGCCAGGGACGGGCTGTCTACTCAATGGAATTCGAGAAGTATTCGGCGGTGCCGCAGAGTGTCGCGGACACCGTAATGAGAAAAGCAAGCTAGGTAGTATGGCGAGGTCCCGTGGGAGCGCGCCCCAGCGCGCGATTGCGAGAACCTGACAAACAGTCACATCAATTCAATAAACCTGCGAGAACAGGGCAATGGCTAAAGAAAAATTTCAGAGAACAAAACCCCATGTCAACGTTGGCACGATTGGTCATGTTGATCATGGCAAGACGGCGCTTACGGCGGCATTGACGAAGGTCATGGCGGAACGGCACGGTGGCGAGGTCAAGGGTTACGACCAGATTGACAATGCTCCGGAAGAGAGGGAGCGTGGCATCACGATTGCGACGGCACACGTGGAGTACGAGAGTGACAACCGTCACTACGCGCACGTGGACTGCCCGGGACACGCGGACTACGTGAAGAACATGATCACGGGTGCGGCGCAGATGGACGGTGCGATCCTGGTGGTGAGTGCGGCGGACGGGCCGATGCCGCAGACGCGCGAACACATTTTGCTGTCGCGCCAGGTAGGTGTGCCGTACATCGTGGTGTACCTGAACAAAGCCGACCAGGTTGACGACGACGAGTTGCTGGAACTGGTGGAGATGGAGGTCAGGGACCTGCTGTCGGTATACGAGTTCCCGGGTGACGACACGCCGATTATCACTGGTTCTGCGACAAAAGCCTTTGAAGGCGATGAGTCGGACATTGGTATTCCGTCGATCCACAAGTTGGTTGAGGCGATGGATAGCTTCATCCCGATGCCTGAGCGCGCCATTGACGGTGATTTCCTGATGCCGGTCGAGGACGTGTTCTCGATCTCGGGGCGCGGCACGGTGGTAACGGGACGTATCGAGCGTGGCATTGTGAAAGTAGGCGACGAGATCGAGATTGTCGGCATCAAGGACACGGAGAAGACGACCTGCACGGGCGTGGAGATGTTCAGGAAGTTGCTGGACGAGGG
>Ga0255052_10001673_pt1 | contig 16505 bp, 16 predicted proteins | sample JV7_2_21_MG_FD_188632 | JGI IMG/M metagenome (GOLD analysis project Ga0255052, IMG submission 188632) | Seawater microbial communities from Jervis Inlet, British Columbia, Canada - JV7_2_21 | ecosystem: Environmental > Aquatic > Marine > Inlet | place: Canada: British Columbia | collected...
TGATTTTTCCGTTAGTTGTGACGATCGCGCTTTTGCCGCCAGTGCCTTGATGAGCGGCCGAAACCGTTGCACAAACCGCTGGTAGCGCGCATCGATGTCATCGAGGCTCCAGCAACTGTGCGTGAGCTCGCGCATGGCCGTCTCGCTCTTGATGGTTCTGCCGTTCATCACCACCAATTTGTCAGCTACGCCGAGGCGACTCATCGTCACATCCAGTGCAGCGAGGTCCGGTAACGGGTGCGCCAAAACGTTGGCCGACATCGGCCCAAATCCCAACCAGCCACATTCCTTGCGTACGATTTCTTTCTGTTCGGTATCCAGCATCGACAAAACAACAGGCACCACTCGCCGTCCCAATGGCTCGCAGGTGTGCCGTAAATCCGGTGAGTGGCTTGCTCGAATCTTTCATGCCCCTCGTCCGTTAGTGTGTAGTACGAACGCCGTCCGATTTGCGCTGACTGTAACCAGCCGTCTTTGACTAAGCGAAATACCGAGGTACGCGTCAAGCGTTCGCTGACGCCAAAGTCCGCCATAACGCTGATCAGGCTGCCCAGCCAGACAGTCCCGCCGCGTGGCGCGATGGCGTCGCCGAATACCGTGGTAATCAACGAACCCGATCGCAAAGTCGGCCGCGAACGGAATTCGCTAATCAGGTCTTGGCAGGCAGCTTCAGCGCGCATCGATGCTCAACTTGCTTTCGGACGGTCCGACCGTACAATCTGATACGGATTTATTCAAATCCTTTCCAGATTTGTATCCTTCTGCCTCCAGGAGGCCCGCCATGAAACTTGGCAACCTAGTAAAAGGCCAGTGGGTCGATGGTGACGGCGACGGCACCCTACTGACCAGTGCAGTATGCGGCGAACCGATTGCAAGCATTACCAGCGACGGGCTCGATTTCGGCGGCATGCTCGAGCACGCGCGCACGATCGGAGGCAGCAACCTCAGGCGTTACACATTTCATGAGCGTGGCGAGATGCTCAAGGCACTCGCGAAATACCTGACGGAGCACAAGAAGGAACTTTACGACCTATCCACGATGACGGGCGCCACGAGAAGTGACAGCTGGGTGGATATCGACGGTGGCATCTCGACCCTGTTCGTGTTCTCCAGCAAAGGACGCCGAGAGATGCCGAACGACCGCGTTTATCTTGACGGTCCGCCCGAACATTTGTCCCGCAACGGTACCTTCGTCGGCCAACACATCTTCACACCGAAACTCGGTGCCGCGATTCACATCAACGCGTTCAAATTTCCGTGTTGGGGGATGCTCGAAAAACTTGCGCCGACATTGCTGGCCGGCGTGCCCGCCGTCGTCAAACCAGCTTCGAGCACGGCCAATTTGACCGAACGCATGGTGAGGAGAATTTTGGCCTCGGGCATCCTGCCCGACGGAGCACTGCAAATGATCTGCGGCACTGTTGGCGACCTTTTCGAGCACCTGAACTGCCAGGACACAATCGCCTTCACAGGGTCGAAGTCGACAGCGGAATTTCTGCAGCAGCATCCACGCGTCGTCGGCGAGTCGATTTCGTTCACGGCCGAAACGGATAGCCTGAATTCGTCCATTCTCGGCCCCGACGCCGTCGCCGGCACGCCCGAGTTCGAACTCTACGTCAGAGAAGTTACGCGCGAGATGACGAGTAAGGCCGGCCAGAAATATACGGCGATCCGGCGCATTATTGCGCCCGTGTTGAGCGCCGGCAACCTCGTGCGCGCGAGTCGCCTCGTTCGTCATTACATGGATGTCCGTGGCTACGGGCCTGTCAAGGAAGAAGCGGTCGCCGAGGTACGTAAGGCTGTAGAGAATGGACTGCGCGACCTGCTTGCGATCGAAGCCAATGCGGCGTAGCTCACTTGATCAATCCCCGACTATTCGAAACGCAATGCGACGGTCGCGCGAAAATCATACGATGAGCGATATTCAATACGAATTTGAGACGCGGCCCGCCGAGGGCGAGACCATGGCGGTAACCGACAATATCGTCTGGTTGCGCATGCCGCTGCCCTTCTCACTCGGTCACATCAACCTGTGGCTGCTACGCGATGGCCCCGCCTGGGTGATTGTCGACACCGGCGTCGACACAAAGAAAAGCCGCGCCGTGTGGGAGAACACGTTTTCTGGCGCGATGAACGGCGATCCGGCGAGCCATGTCGTCGCGACCCACCTGCACCCTGATCATGCGGGTTGCGCAGGCTGGCTCGCGCAATATTTCGACGTTGACCTCTGGATGACGCGGGACGAGTACATGCTGTGTCGAATACTCGCGGCAGACACTGGTCGACCGGCCCCTCTGGAGGGTATCCACTTTTACAAGGCGGCGGGCTTTTCAGAGGAGCAGGTAGAGACTTACAAGCAATCGTTTGGTCGCTTCGGGCAGTTCGTGCATGCGTTGCCAGAAGCCTTTAAACGCATGTCGGAAGGTGACGTATTGTCTTTTGGCGGCGCTCACTGGCAGGTCATTATTGGTACCGGGCATTCGCCCGAGCACGCCTGTCTTTATGACGAGGAGCGCAATATTCTGATCGCGGGAGACCAGTTGCTGCCAACCATTTCGTCGAATGTCAGCGTGTGGCCTACTGAACCCACGGCCGATCCGCTCGCGGACTGGTTCGCATCATTGGAGAAACTAAGGCATCGATTGCCCGCTGATGTACTGGTACTACCGGCCCACGGCAAGCCGTTCCGGGGCGCACACCCGAGACTTCGCCAGTTGACGAAAGATCACGAGGACCGTCTTGATGACCTACTCGAGATTTGCGGCGAGCCAATGCGCGTCGTCGACGTCTTCCCGTCCCTGTACAGGGCGAAGATCAAGGACGATAACCGCATCATGGCAACCGGCGAAGCGATTTCCCATCTAAACTATCTGTGTAACAAAGGCGAGATGACCGCGGAAATCGATGCAGATGATGTCACCTGGTACCGTCGAAGCTAGTATTGGCTAGCCGTAAAACCCGACCATTGGTCCAACGTGCATCGACAGCACAAGAAAAGCCGCGGCCATGGCGAAAATCTTCAGCAGTAACGGCCCCACGAACTTGAACCACGCTCCATAGGGTACTCGGCCGAGCGCAAGCGCCCCCATAACCAGCGCGCTGGTGGGCACGATCATATTGGTAAAGCCATCGCCGAATTGGTAGGCAAGTACGGCCGTTTGTTGCGGCACGTCCGTCAAGGTCGCCAGCGGCGACATGATCGGCATTGTCACAAACGCTTGACCACTTCCCGAGGGTATAAAGAAGTTACAAACCGTCTGCACGCCCAGCATACCCAACGCCGACGCTTCGGCCGGCAAGCCCTCAAGCAAACCGGCAATCCAAAACACAATGGAATCAATGATTTGCCCGTCCGTCATGACGACTTCGATGGTGCGGGCGAAACCAACCAGCAACGCTGCCGGTGTCATCGTCGCTGCGCCTTCGATGAAGGTCCGGCTTGTTTCGCCGGCTGGCATTCTTGAAATGGCGGCCGCAACAACACCGATCCCGAGAAAAATCGCATTAAGCTCAGCGATATACCAGTGAAACTCCGAAACGCCGTATACGAAGGCCATGAGCCCCACTACGAAGACAACGAGAACGGCGATACGGCCACCCGTCATCTGTAAATCCGCCGGAGCCTGAAAGCCGTGACTGTAGTCGACGTGGGCAACCAGGCTGGTTGATGGGTCCTTCTGCACGCGCATCGCGTATCGATAGATGTGATGAAACGCAATTGTCAGGAACGCGAACATCATCGCAAGCCGAAACCCCCAACCTGAGGTTAGCGGAACGTTGGCGATATTCTGGGCGATCAGGACGCCGAACGGGTTGATCCCGGCACAAGCCCAGCCGATACCGTAGGGCACCCAGACCATGCCCATCGCGACAATCGCGTCCATACGCATGGCGAGACACATAGTCACGATGATCGGCACCAGCGGTACGTACTCTTCGCCCATACCAATCGTGAACGACCCAATACTGAAAAGCAGCAGACAGCCACCTATTAGCAACCAGGGACTCTTGCCGAGCCGCGCGACAGCGCCGTGCAACGCCGCATCAATTGCGCCTGTCTTGCGCAGCACGGCGATGACGCCGCCAACAAGGAATATCAGGAAAATAATGCCCTGTGCCGATTCGAGGCCATCGCTTACTGACAGCAGAAAATGCCAGGGCGGTAGTGTGACCTCTTCGTCTCCCGTAAGAGATGCATAGGTACCGTCAACGACCACGGAGCGACTCGGCTCGTCGGGCACGGGGACGCGCTCGAAACTACCGTGCGGGACAACGTAAGAAAGCAGTTGTGCAATGACAATGAAGGAAAAAATAAGAACCAGCGAGTCTAGTGACCAACCGCGTTTGGACATGAAGTTGTCGCCTGCATGGCAATGAGCAAATCGCAGCCTAACGGAGCCGCCTCTAGCACGCAAAAAAATACCGGCGGTAAACGCTACCGCCGGTATTTGATTTGATAGAACAACGGTCTTTGCAGGATTCGATTGACCGGCGATTCGAGTCAGGTGCTGATTATGGTAAGACCGGGACGATCTTGCGCAGCAAGGCTAGATACGGGGCCTGGCGACGATTGCGAATGTGCAAACGTCGCCAGCCCCGAGTACTCATTCAGGTTTGATCGTCAGTGCTGGCGCCGGGCGCACACTCGGCGACGCTTTTCATGCCGTTGTTGCAACCCGATTCGGACTTGTAACTTTGGCTGGTGCCGACGACCTGACCGTTCGATGACGTCACGTTAAAGCGGAATTTGCCAGACGGCGTTTTTTTCTTGGCGAAACGCTCCGGACTCTTCGAGTTCTTTTTCACAGACTCGACGCCGTTCAGGCAGCTCGCTTTACCGCGATAACCTTCACTGCTAAGAATATTCTGGCCATTTGCGGCTTTGAGCCGGAAGCGGTACTCACCCGCCTTATCTTTGTAGACTTCAAATTTTCCGGGCATTGCTGTCTCCTTTAGTCCTTAATTCACTATCAGTTATTGAGCAAGTGATAAATTTTATTTTACGATAAATGTTACTTTCATCGTTACACGGTACGCCGACACGGCGCCTTTTTTCACGACGACCTTCTGTTCCTTAATCCAGGCGCTTTCTATATTGTCCACGCTTTTGCTCATTTTGCGAATGCCAATTCGAATAGCGTCCTCGAAGCTCTTGGACGACGCCGCCGTGATCTCGGAAGTCTTTGCCACACTCATGATTTCTTCTCCTTCTTCCTGGTGGTTGTCGTTATATCATTCTTTATTCGCCAACTCATCGGCAAATTTGCGCTGCATTGCACATATCCGCTTTACAGGTGTTAGAATCGCCGCACGGCGCGGGGGCGGTGGCATGAGCGCGTTCGCGCCCGCTTGATTGGCGATCATATTATGAAATTCTACACCCCCCTCGGATTACTGCGAATTGGGGAATAACCCTATGGAGTTGAGTCTATGAGAATTTTCACTGGCGTTGTCGTTGCGACAATTATCGCTTTTGCGGGTGCCAGCAACGCACTTGCGGATGCCGAGGCAAAACAAGGTTATTTTTCTGTCATGGGTTCCTACATTGACGACGATACGGGCCGTGATGTCGACGATGGGATCAACGGCGGCCAGTTTGGCTTTGGCTACGCCATGAACGATATGTTCAATGTCGAAGGTATGTTTTCTTTTGCTGTCCCGAGTATGGGTTCGAGTGACGAGCAACACTATGGTCTCGGGATCGATATTCAAAGTGTATTTCGCCGCGCCGAGCGCTTCAGCCCCTACCTGCACGCGGGCGTTGGTTACATGAGAATTGAGCCGGCAAACACGTCGACAGCTGATGGCATCATGTACTCTGCCGGCGCGGGCTTTCTACTGGACATGGGTGACTCGAATATTGCCCTTCGAGGCGAATGGCGATACCGCTTGGACACGGTAACGAACCTCGACCTAGACGACAATCTACTCAGCGTGGGCCTGCATATTCCGTTTGGCCCGTCCACGCCAAAATTCGTCGACTCCGACGGTGACGGCGTAGCGGACGGCATCGATCGTTGCCCGAACACACCGCCCGGCACTGCCGTTGATTCATATGGCTGCGAGCGCGACAGCGATGGTGACGGCGTTAAGGACTCGAAAGACAAATGCCCGCGTACGCCCGCCGGCGTTGCGGTCAACTCAGATGGCTGCCCGATGGATAGCGACGACGACGGCGTGAGCGACGACAAGGACAAGTGTCCGGGCACGCCAGCCGGTGCGACAGTTGATGCGAAGGGCTGCGAGCTCGACGGCGATAACGACGGTGTCGTTGATCGTCTGGACGAATGCCCGAACAGCGCGCCAGGCGTGCAGGTCGACATCAAGGGTTGCGAGATCAAAGGCGAGATCAGACTTCCCGGCGTGAACTTCGAGAGTAACTCGGACCGCCTGTTGCCGGGTGCCTCGAACGTACTCGACGATGCAGTCGCAACCTTGAAGAAAAACCCGACGATCAAGTTCGAAGTCGCTGGACACACCGACAGCGACGGTGCGGCCGAATACAACGAGAGCTTGTCAGCACGTCGTGCGACGACCGTACAGGACTACCTGGCCTCGAACGGTATAGCGGAGAACCGCATGACGGTACGTGGGTACGGTGAAGGACAGCCCATCGCGGACAACGGTACAGCCGCCGGCAAGGCACAAAATCGCCGCGTTGTACTCCGCGTCCTGGAGCGTTAGACGACTGAGCTGAATCGCAGGTGGCATGACAACCTGCGGCAAAACGAAAACGCGTACAGCGCAAGCTGTACGCGTTTTTTTTCCTTCGGATTCGTATTCACCACGAGGAGTCACGTCTTTATCGGCTTGCTCCCGGGCGCAGCCTTCGTGTGCCTGTGATACCTTACGCAGCGTCCGCTGCTCTGCTCTGACGAGTCCTTCGATGCCATTATTCAAACGCACCCTGAGCGAATTTATTTTTCGCCGCTTCATGCTTAAGCACTATGCATCCAACCTGCTGGTTGACATGAACCTGGAGGCAAAGAAAAGCACACTGGACTACATCAGGGCCAATATGGTCGACGCCCCGTATTTCGAAAAACACCCGCAACTGGTGAAGTACGCGCTTAGCCAAATAGAGAAGGATGGGCTCAAGCTTGAATTCGGGGTCGGCCGCGGCAAATCGATGCGCTGGATTGCACCCAACGTCGAGGGCAAGGTACACGGCTTCGATTCGTTTGAGGGCATACAGGAACACTGGAACGGCAATCCTATCGGCGCTTTTGCGCAGAACAAGATGCCCAAGGTCCCCGAGAACGTTGAATTCCACGTCGGCTATTTCGACGCTACCTTGCCCGGCTTCCTTGAGAAGAGCACCGAGCCCGTGGCATTTCTCCATGTCGATTGTGACCTGTACTCATCGACAGTGACGATATTCGAGGCGCTCGGTAAACGTCTGCAACCGGGTGCGATTGTGCTATTCGACGAGTACTACAACTTCCATCGCTGGCAACAACACGAGTTCCGCGCGTTTCAGGAATTCGTCGCCAGGACTCGTGTGCAATACGAGTACATTGCGTTCTCGGTCACTGGCCAGCAGGTGGCCGTGCGAATTCTCGAGAATCCGTCTTACACCGGGTGATAATGCCGCATGGCGATTCGTTCACTTTGCATCACGGAAAGTGCTGACCGGCCGACCGTCGCAACGTTTATCGGCATGCGCGAGGCAGGTGTCGAGCTGACGGTTGTTTGCCCGGCAGATCATCCGAATAATAAGATTCTCGTCGATGCCGGCGTACCGACTGTCGATATCCGTCTGCCAAAGAATTTTGACAAGCATGGAATTGCGGCGTTACGAACGGAACTTGTTCGTGGCCGCTATCACATCATGCACACATTCAATAATAAGGCAGTGAGCAACGGACTTCGAGCATGTAAAGGCCTGCCCGTTAAGGTGATTTGCTATCGCGGCATCGTGGGCGCCGTCGGTTTTCTGGATCCCATGTCCTGGATGCGCTACCTGAACCCACGCATCGACCGCATTGTCTGCGTGGCCGATGCGATCCGGCGCCACTTCCTTGAAATGCGGCCGGCCTTCCTGCGTATGCCATCGGATCGTCCTGTCACGATACATAAAGGCCATAATCTCGAGTGGTACGACGCGACACCGGCGGATCTCACCGAGTTCGGTATACCTGCGGATGCTTTTGTTATCGCCTGCACAGCGAATTATCGGCCGCGCAAGGGCATTGATATCCTGATTGATGCGATCGAAGCGTTGCCCGCCGACATACCGGCCCACCTTATGCTTGTCGGACACATGGACGCGGCAAAATTGACGGCCCGCATACAGCGAAGTCCGGTTGGCGAGCGCATCCATCGCGTTGGCTACAGAACGGATGCGCCTGCCCTGAGCGCAGCCTGCGACGTCTTTTGCCTGCCGTCGACGAAACGCGAGGGGCTGGCGCGCGCCATTATAGAGGCGATGGCCCACCAGGTGCCGCCGGTCGTGACGGATAGCGGTGGCAGTCCGGAATTGGTCGTGGACGGCACCTCGGGATTCGTCGTTCCGCCCAGCGACGCACAAGCGCTCGCCAATGCCATTGAAAAACTGTATCGCGATCCTCTGCTGCGCCGCCGCATGGGTGCTGCGGCACGAGACCGTATTGCAACGGATTTTCGTAATGAAGACACTGTGAAAAAGACGATCGCGCTTTACGAGGAGTTGATTCCGAATCATGACTCGTAGCGCAAATCACCAGGGGAGCAGTCATGACGGACGTGGACAACACTGAGGTCAATCGCGACGAGTTACCGTTTGTCGCGCCGTGCAGGAACCTGTCGCCGTGGGCACCGTTTCGATGGATGAGGCTTGGCGTCGCGGACTTGCTGCGAGCACCGCAGCAAAGTCTCGCGTATGGTTTTGTCGTCGCTTTGTTGATCGGCGTCGTGTGCTTGCTTGCGTGGTTCCGTGGCAGCCAGTGGATCATGTTCGCGATGCTCGGAGGATTCGTTTTCCTGGCGCCCCTGACGTGCATCGGCTTGTACGCGATTAGCGCGCAACTCGAACGCGACCAGAAACCATTAATGACGCGCAGCCTGCGCGCCGCACTCAAACGCCATTTCAGCAACGAGATGATATTTGCGCTCGCGCTGTTGGTTATCTTCCTGGTATGGGCGCGAGCCGCTGTCATCGTCACCGTGTTCTTCCCGACCGATGGCGAGGCAACCACCCGCGAACTACTGACCTTCCTCGGGTTCGGCTCCATGATTGGCGCCGTATTTGCAGCGATCACGTTTTCGGCCAGCGCGTTTTCTTTGCCAATGATCATGCATCGCAACGTAGACAGCATCACCGCCATCGTCACGTCAGTGAACGCGGTGTTGCGCAACAAAAGGGCGATGATCGTCTGGCTGACGATTGTGGTCCTGTCATTGTTGATCGGGGTTGCGACCGCCTTCGTCGGACTCGTTGCCATCGTACCGGTTATTGGCTATGCGGCATGGCACGGCTATCTCGAGACCATCGACGCAGAACAGTTTCCACGTCATCCGGTCGGCATCACGTCGATACCCCGGCGAACGCCAGGCGCTTACGACGACAGTTCCAGCACGGAATAAGCGGCGCCTAGCAGTCCAGGCTGCTCATGCATAATCAAGCGCGTCGGAATCCGTTCCATGAATGAACAGTGCCGCCCCTTGTTCTCGAACGCACTTCGAAAACGACTGACTCCCAGTATTTCCGGGTAACGCTTGGCGATGCCGCCAGCGATATACACGCCATCTTCTGCGCCGAGCGTCAACGCCAGGTCCCCGGCAACCTGGCCAAGCAGTTCAAAGAACACGTCGACGGCCTCCGCTGCGACGTTGCCGTCGCTTCGCTCCGCGAAAATCTCGGCGGCCGTGCGACTGCGTCCCTTTGCGCCGCGCAGGGTCGATAGCGCCTGGTAGATATTCACCAGGCCAGATCCTGCGATCAGCCTCTCTGCTGACACCCGGTCATACTTCTCGCGCAAGAATTCGAGTATCTCGATCTGTAATGCGGTTTCAGGCGCGAAACCGACGTGTCCGCCCTCGCCCGTTATGGGCACCAGCACGCCGCCACGACGGCATAGCCCGGCGACGCCCAAGCCTGTACCTGGCCCCAGTATGCAAACATTGAAGCGGCCCAGCGGCAGCCAGCGCTGATCGTGAGGCCCAATGTTCAAAATGTCATCTTCATCCAGGAACGGAATTGAATACGCAATTGCAGCAAAATCGTTAAGCAGCCGAACGCTGTCGATGCCGAAGTCTGAGCGGGTTTCAGCGGCTGAAATGTCCCAATGATTGTTCGTTACATGGACATGGTCATCGACAACCGGACCGGCCGCCGCAAGGCACACGGCATCGGGGGCGCCGGCCTCAATCTCTCGCAAGTAGTGATTTATTGCATCGTCGGCCGTAGGGAAATCGGCACATTGTAGTTCGAGGACGCTATGAAACCCGGGTTTGTCCGGATTCGCCAATGCGAAACGCGCATTAGTCCCACCAATGTCACCAATTAGCAAACAGTTGCTTGTCATTACCGGCCGCGCCCCACGAGACTGTGCCGTTATGCTCTCACAGGCTGAGGCGCGCCGCATCTGTGGCCAGCGATTGGATGGCCTCAAAATCTTCCTTTGCCTGCAACGCCGTCGGCGTTATCCAGGAACCGCCGACGCATAGGACGTTTGCCAGATTCAGGTAGTTTTGTACGTTGTTCTTGGTAACGCCGCCCGTCGGCATAAAGCGCACCTCGGGCAGTGGTCCGCCAACCGCCTTGAGAAACGCGTGGCCGCCCGCCAGCTCGGCTGGAAAGAATTTCTGTAGCCGATAGCCACGCTCGTACAGGTGGATCATCTCTGACGGGGTTGCCGCGCCGGGAATAAACGGCATGCTGAGCAATTCGACAGCACGCAGTAGTATGTCCGATGATCCCGGCGAGACGCAAAACGCCGCGCCGGCGTCTTTCACTGCCGTTAGTTGCGATGGACTGCGAATACTGCCCGCCCCGACGATCATTTCGGGCACCGCCTTTACGATCGCCGCGATTGACCCCAACGCGTCATCGGTCCGCAACGTGACTTCTATGACATTGAGACCAGCGTCAACAAGCGTTTCTGCAAGCCGTACTGCAACGTCGACATTGTCGATAACAACAACAGGAACGATACGGTTGCCGCCCAGCAGGTCGGTAGCATCCGTCATCGTCGGCTACCAAACAGACTGGCGCCCTGCTCGGCACCGGTCGCTCGCTCTCGAAACGCTGCGAAAAGCTCACGACCCATTCCGGTTTGCGGTCCCGTATCGACAGGCGGTGTCTCGCGCGCGTCGAAATCATCGCCGCTACTCACCGCAAGGATGCCGTTCTCGGCGTCGATGCTGACAAGGTCGCCATCACGAATCTTGGCGATCGCCCCGCCAGCAAGCGCTTCGGGGGTCATATGTATTGCCGCCAATACCTTGCCCGATGCTCCAGACATGCGTCCATCTGTTAGCAACGCGACCTTGAATCCACGATTTTGCAACACGCCCAGATAGGGGGTCAGCTTATGCAACTCCGGCATGCCCACGGCGCGCGGCCCTTGCTGCGACACTACAGCGACGAAGTCTCGCTCGAGCTCGTCATTGTTGAACGCGTCCACAAAGGCTTGCTGCGAATGAAATACAAGCGCAGATGCCGTCACCGCATGATGCTTGGCGTCGACTGCGGAGATCTTGACGATGGCCCGGCCAACGTTGCCCTCCACCAGCCGCATTCCACCCTGGGAGTCGAATGGATCCGAACAAGGTCGCAGGATATCAGTGTCGAGCGACTTGTCTTGCGCATCGCCCCACTGCAACTTGCCGTTCTTGACTGCCGGCTCCCGGCAAAACCTGCTTAAGCCTGGGCCGAGTATCGTGTTGACGTCTTCGTGCAGCAGGCCTGTTGCCAGCATATCGGCAATAAGAAAACCCAGACCGCCGGCCGCGTGAAAGTGATTGACGTCCGCAGTGCCGTTCGGATACACACGAGACAGCTGCGGCACGACCCCCGAGAGATCGGAGAAATCCTGCCAGTCAATCTGAATGCCGGCCGCTGCAGCAATGGCAACGAGATGAATCGTGTGATTGGTTGAACCCCCCGTCGCGAGCAACCCGACGATGCCGTTGACGATCGATTTTTCATCAACCACTTCGGCCAGCGGCAAGTAATTGTCACCGACGTTGGTCGTCGTAAGCACGGTTTTCACAGCGTCCCGTGTCAACAGATCGCGCAATTCGGTGCCGGGATTAACGAAAGAGCCACCCGGCAGCTGCAGGCCCATGAATTCCATGAGCATCTGATTGCTGTTCGCGGTGCCATAAAATGTGCAGGTACCGGGCGCGTGATACGCCGCCGACTCGGCCTCGAGCAATTCGCCGCGCCCGATTCGGCCCGCCGCGTACTCCTCGCGGATTCGAGCCTTCTCCTTGTTGCCCAGGCCCGAGACCATCGGCCCTGCCGGGACGAAAACCACCGGCAAATACCCAAACGACAACGCGCCGATCAGCAGGCCCGGCACGATTTTGTCGCAGATGCCGAGGCACAGGACGGCATCGAACATGTTGTGCGACAGCGCCACGGCCGTCGACAACGCGATGACGTCCCGGCTGAACAGAGACAGATCCATGCCGTCGGTGCCTTGCGTAACGCCGTCACACATGGCCGGCACACCACCGGCAAACTGTGCGACTGCGCCGTTTTCAGCTGCTGCAGCCCTGATCTGCGCGGGATAGTCTTCGAACGGCTGGTGAGCACTCAACATATCGTTGTAGGCCGAAACGATGCCGATATTTGGCACGACAGTCCCTTTGAGCGCCTGCTTATCTGCGCTGCCACAGACGGCGAAACCGTGAGCGAGATTGCTGCACGCATGTCCTCAACGCACAGGACCATCGCCCGCCGCGTTGCGCATGCGCGCGAGATAGGCAGCACGGGATGGAGCGCTACGCCGAACAACTCGCTCGGTAACGCCCTCAATAATCGGATTCATTTCTCGTCAATCTCCACTATGGCGCCCAGAAGGCGCTAACAGGCGCTCGCTTCTGACGCAGCAATCGAGACAAGGGGAAACCGTTTGAAGACGCTTTCGCTTGCTTGAGAACATCGAGTTTCTCCTCGCCAAAGAACAGCAAAACAATTTCGTCGCTGCGCGAAATGCCCGCCAGCGTCATGCTGACGCGCGGGTGCGGGCTCGCGGCGGTTTCGATCGGCAGGTACAGACGGCCGCTATCCGTGTCGAGTCCTGACTCCGGCTCCTCGGCATCCGGAAACAGCGACGCGAAATGCCCGTCTGCCCCAATCCCAATCAGGGAACACGAGAATGGCAATTCTGGCAACGGTTCCTGCAACTGCTCGCAACGTTCAGCGGGACTGACGCCCTCTGCGTAAATTGACAACAATTGTGCTGCTGCCGCCTTGTCAACGAGCAGCGACTCGCGCACCAATTTTTCATTGCTGTCTTCGTGATCGGGTGACACCCACCGCTCATCGCTCAGCACGACTTGCACTCGCGACCAATCCAGCGGCGTTGTCGAGAGCGCCGCCATGCACTGTTGTGGGGAAGTGCCGCCACTCACAATTACCGAAGCACGCTTGTTATGGTCCAGGCGGTTGGCCAACCGTTCGGCCATCAGGTCTGCGGCAGCCGTTGACGCGTCCAGCCTCGTATCAAAAAAATGTTCTTTCATGATTAGTCTTCCAGGTGCCAGCCTCGACCGTCGCGATCGAGCATTAGCGACGATGCCGTCGGGCCCCATGAACCCGCGACATAGGTCTCAACCTTCTGTTTCGACACCTCCCAACCTTCGATAATGCCATCTATCCAGTGCCACGCAGATTCAACCTCGTCTCTGCGCATAAACAGCGCCGGATTGCCGCGTAGTACTTCCATTAATAAACGCTCATAGGCATCGGGATACTGGATGCCGAAAGTCTCTGCGAAACTCAGGTCGAGCGAGACTGGACGCAGGTTAAATCCGCCCGGACCCGGTTCCTTCGCCATGACCGACAGCTGCACGCCCTCGTCGGGCTGAAGCCGAATGCGCAACAGGTTCGGCGATACGTCGTATTTCTGTTCCGGAAATATGGAATGCGGCACATCTTGAAACTGCACGACAATTTCCGAGTGTTTGCCGCCAAGGCGTTTGCCGGTACGAAGATAAAACGGAACATTCGACCAGCGCCAGTTTTCGATCTCGAGTTTGAGCGCGACGAACGTGTCTGTCGTACTGGCTTCACCGCCTAGTTCCTCGACGTATCCGGGTACAGTCTTGCTGCTGATCGCACCGGCCGTGTATTGGCCGCGTACCGTGTTGGCGCGGACCTCGACCTCCGAAATCGGCTTTAGCGAGCGCAACACCTTTATCTTTTCGTCGCGCACTGCGTCGTGATGCAGGCTGGATGGAGGCTCCATCGCGAACAAACAAACAAGTTGAAGCATGTGGTTCTGCACCATATCGCGCAACGCGCCGACACGATCATAGAACTCGACGCGCCCCCCAACACCGAGATCTTCGGCAACCGTGATTTGAACGTGGTCAATGGCACTGCGGCGCCACAACGGTTCAAACAATGAATTGGCGAATCGCAGCGCGAGTAGATTCTGTACCGTCTCTTTGCCAAGGTAATGGTCAATTCGATATATCTGATTCTCGGTGAAGCACTCGCCGACGGCATTGTTGATCTCGCACGCCGACTCATAATCTCGCCCAAGCGGTTTTTCGAGAACAATGCGGCTCTTTTCAGTGATCAAGCTGTTGCTTTTCAAGCCCGACGCAATCGCGCCAAACAAACTCGGTGCGGTCGCGAGGTAAGCGACACGAACATGGTCGTCGCGCCCGGACAGTACGTCGACCAGCTGGCCCCACTGGTCGTGTGCAAACGCGTCTGCCTGGACGTAGTGAATGCGTTGACTGAATGACTGCCAGTGCGACTCGTCAAACTCGCCGTCACGCAAATTCTTCTGCAGGGCCGTACGCACTTGTGCCAGGTATTCATCGCGCGCCTGCGCGCCACGACTGGCCGCGATAATACGGCTGTCCGCAGTGACCTGACCATCACGATCGCGGTGGTACAGCGCCGGCAACAGTTTGCGCATCGCAAGATCGCCGGTACCGCCGAAAATTATGAGGTCGAAGGTATCGACCGGAACGAGCTGAGCCATGGATATTTCCCGGGTCTTTTTCGTAATTTTACTACATGCTGGTGACCATCACTGAGATTCTGCCGAGCTTAAGCCCCTCCGAACAACGGGTGGCCCGCTGGGTCCTGGAGCACCCCAAAGAGGCTGCGAACACCACGCTTGCGCGTCTGGCGACTGAATGTCATACGAGCGAACCGACTGTCGTGCGCTTCTGCCGCCACATCGGGCTCGGCGGCTTTCGCAAATTGACGATACGATTGACTGAGGCGCTAAGTAACCCGGCGACGTATGTGCATCGCGACGTCAGCCCCGACGATTCGACCTCGGATGCGGTCATCAAGGTGATGGACGCGTCAATCCAGTCGCTTATTGAAATGCGCTCTCGCGTCTCGTCAATGCCGATTGACGCGACTGTCGCCGCGATGAAGGGCGCAAGGCAAATTGCATTTGCCGGACTCGGCGCTTCCGGCCATGTCGCACGAGATGCCTGCCACAAATTTTTTAGGCTCGGCATACCCTGTACATCCCTGCGTGACACAACCATGATTTTGCAGTTTGCGGCTATTGCTCGGGCGGATGACGTGCTGGTGCTGCTATCCCACACCGGTCGCTGGAAGGACTTCAAGCGTGCCGCACATCTGGCTCGCGAACGAGGCGCGACGGTCGTAGCGCTTACGAACCCGGACTCGGCGGTTGCCTCGGAAGCCGGTCTGTTATTCCCATGTCCGGTGATTGAGGACACCAGCGTCTATACGCCAATGAGTTCCCGACTTGCGCAGCTCGCCCTGCTCGACGCCATTCATGTGGCGCTCGCGCTAGCCCAAGGCGAGATGGCCAGTGACAACCTGCGCCGCAGCAAAGATGCTCTGAATATCGATTTCTCCTGAAGTATCAATCTTCTAGCAACGGAACCGGGGCTCGACGACGTCCCTCAAAGTCGCCCAACACCACTTTGTCATAATTGCCCGTTTCGGCAATCCGCAGTTCGGCCGCCAGCCGTTTGTGCTACAACGGAACTGTTACGGGGGGCGTACACACGAATCGACATGATGAAAGTCGAAAATCCTACATCGCGCGACATTGCGGACCTTGCCGGTGTCTCTCAGGCAACGGTCTCGCGTGCGCTCAGAAACTCGCCGCTTGTTCGCGAAGAAACGCGTACCAGAATTCAGCAGATCGCCCGCGAAGTTAATTATTTCGTCAATCGTAATGCGGCTGGGCTGCGAACTCATCAGAGCAATACGATCGCGTTACTGCTATTCGACGACACTGAGGGCACAGACAGGAAGATGAACCTGTTTTTCCTGTCCATGCTCGATAACATCACACGATCCGCCGCCAGGCTTGGCTATGACGTACTCGTATCCAAGCCTGGCG
>Ga0255052_10001674_pt1 | contig 16503 bp, 15 predicted proteins | sample JV7_2_21_MG_FD_188632 | JGI IMG/M metagenome (GOLD analysis project Ga0255052, IMG submission 188632) | Seawater microbial communities from Jervis Inlet, British Columbia, Canada - JV7_2_21 | ecosystem: Environmental > Aquatic > Marine > Inlet | place: Canada: British Columbia | collected...
TAGCCCGGCAGCCGGCGGCACAGGGGCGATGTACTTTGATGACATTCGGCTGGTTAGGTAGTGTGTAGCAATGCTCGAAGTGGCTTGCAGTTAAGCAGCCGCAACGTTTGGAATTCGGGGCCTGTGCTGATTCACTCGGTATGGGCCCCGGTTGTTTCGTCCAAGCCGATTGAAAGCGCGATCTCTGAAAATATGGCCTATGGCATGGGCCGAGGGTAGATCGTCGATTCTAGGAGCGAGAAACAGCCCCGAAGGTGACTTTGTGAGATTGTGTAGGGTGTCCCAACAAAGGTGAAGGGCTGCAAGTGTTGAACTCACAGCCCTCTTGATCTGTCAATCTCAGGTTCTCCTGAACCCTTCTTGTCCGGGCCTGTCATGCACGCTTACGCAGCTTGACTCCAGCTATGCTCAAGCCGATCATGCCAAGCAGAACAGCACCGGGGGCGGGGACGACTTGTGCCTCTCCGATGCCCATTTTGCCGGTGCCACTGCCACAACTGACAGTCCAGTCAAAAGTAATCGAGGTGAATCCTACCGGGTTCGCAAAATTCATTACACTGAAGTTGAGGGGATCGCTATTGTTGTTCGCCGTGCCGTCATTGCCGAGTGTCTGCGTAATAGAATCCCACGCATCAGTCGTATGGAGAGACACCACAGACACTGTCGCGGTCGTAGTAAATACAACACTCTCGCCAATTGTGCCCGGGATTGCGTCGATGTCCCATATCTGCAAGTCCATGTCCACCATTGGATTAGTCCAAGAAATAATAAGCGATTCTCCTCCAGTTCTACCAAGTTGGATTCTCTCGGGACATTTGGCGAATTAGATCTCGGATCTCCTTGCTGATCCTTGGTCGTCCAACTTTGCTGGGCCGTGATTTCCAACGCCAATACAACTTGAAGCCCTGGCGATGCCATTTGATTACAGTCTCTGGCTTGACGACAATCAAAGCTGATTTCCACTGAGGCCATATTCGCGAAAGCCATGCCCGGAAGATTCTGTCCTTGGGCTTGAGTTTGGGGCGTTTGATTGTTCGTTGCTGTACAGTCAGTTGCCGGCGAAGAGCCAGATTCTCCAAGACCAAATTGCTTCGGTTGACAAACCAGCCACGAAACAGAAGAAGCAGCACTTTGCAGATGCTCATCTTGACCAACTCTTCCTGATTATAGTATCATTTCTGGTAGTTTTTCGAGAGTCGGTGATTGTATGTAAAGCCTTGTAAATAAACAAGGACGGAGTTTTCGGTAGGGACACCTGTTGGGGTGCCAGAAGAGAGAAGGGCGTCAAGTCTAAGTGCTTGACAGCCAAGGGATTGTGAAATACGCCTGGAGGGGCTCGAACCCCCAACCTTCGGTTCCGTAGACCGACGCTCTATCCAATTGAGCTACAGGCGCAAATGCTTGTTTAACAGGAACACAGTTGTAGTTTAAAGATACCAATCATGACAAAATCCAATTCCAAGGGAAAAACGCATTCTGACAAATTCCCGCTTACCTTACATAAGACAGGCCAGTATTGCAAGAAGATAAAGGGCAAGCTCCACCATTTCGGCATCGACAAGAAACTTGAAGAGAAGATTCTGAGTAATGGCATCGGGCGTGGAAGGCCAAACGGCTATGATCATTGAGCAACTCCGCAAGGAGCTTCGGCAACTTTGCAAAACAAATCGGCAGTTGAAGCTGAAGAATAGGCAACTGCGAGAGCAGATTGGGCAGTTGGAGAATAGAAATTCTTGAAATTGGGTCTTGACAGCTTCCGCTGAATCTGCTACGGTAAGTGGAGTCAAATAGTGCTAATGGCGACTGACGTTAGTTAAACTAAGGCTATTGTGGTGGATGTCTAAACACCAACAGAGCGGGTAGCAACCGGCGCTTATTGAGGGACTGGAGTAGGCATGACGCCCGAGGAGCGGAAGACCAACGGGGAAACGCAGCAGGAGTCGGATGTTTTGTGCAACTTGAGCAAGCCGAACGCAATAAAACGAATGAAGAGTGCAAGCGATCCGAACAAATATTTAGAGCTATTTTTGATAATGCGGCCGACGGGATGCTTTTAGCGGATGCCGAGAGCAAGCAATTCTACGTCGGCAACAACGCGATCTGTCAGATGCTCGGTTATGCTCAACAAGAGATCAAGAATCTGGGAGTTCTCGATATCCATCCCGCCGAAGATCTAGCCTATGTTATGGAACAGTTTGAGAAGCAAGCGAGGAGAGGCTCTACGCTGGCCAGAGATATTTCGGTCAAAAGAAAAGACGGCAGTGTTTTTTATGCTGATATCAATTCGCTTCCGATAACATTTGCCGGAAGAGCATATTTGCTGGGCTCCTTTAGAGACGTCACCGGGCGCAGAAAGGCCGAGCACGCATTGCGGGAGAGCGAGGAAAAATACAGGACCTTGCTGGCCAATATTCCCGGAATGGTCTTTCGAGCAACACCCGACTGGTCTGTGGACTTTGTCTCCAATAGTGAGAGTATCTGCGGGTATTCACCACAAGAGTTCTATCTGCAGCAAGTGCACTGGCTCGACATAATACATCCCGAAGACAAGCAGATGGTTGCCAACGAGGGGTCCAAGCTCGCTCACACAAGCGGAAGTCTTGTACAAGAGTATAGGATTATTACAAAAAGCGGCGACGTTCGGTGGATCGAAGATCATAAAACGTCGAACTTTACCGAAGAAGGAATCCTCGTGGGAATCGATGGCGTCGTCTTTGACACAACCGAACGCAAGAAAGCGGAGGAGAGACAAGTGTTGCGGCTCCAGATCGTAAAGATCTTCCAGCGACAAGAATCGCTAGAACGCACTTGCAAGAAGATAGTCTCCTTATTAAAGGGGCATTTGAATTGTGACGTGGTTGCCTTAAGAATGAGAGGCGGTGATGATTACCCCTATTATACCGGCGACGGCTTTTCACAAGAGTTCATAAAGTCAGAGAATCATCTTTGCGCTCGCGATGAAGAAGGAAATTGCCTAACGGATTCTGATGGGCGCCCTATTTTGGCGTGCATGTGCGGAATTGTTGTCAATTCACAATTCGATCGAGACAAACCGTTTTTTACAGAGGAAGGCAGTTTCTGGACCAATAGCACAACCGCGCTTCTGGCATCCACGACCGCAGAGGACAGGGGCGGAACCACACGCAATACTTGTAACCAATATGGCTACGAATCTGTTGCATTGATACCCCTCAAATCGAGTGGCGACAACATAGGGCTGCTACAAATCAATGCCAAGATGCGAAATCTCTTCTCATTGGATGAGATACAGTTTCTCGAAGAGTTGGGACATCTAATCGGGATAGCGGTAGACCGCAACAAGGCAGAGGATAAAGTACGCGAAAATGAGGAGAAATATCACACCTTGTATGAATCAAGCAGGGATGGAATTGCCTCCGCTGACATGCAAGGCAATATCACCGGGGCTAACCAGGCTTATTTGGACATGCTTGGCTTTACATTGAAAGAACTTAACAAGTTGACGTATCCAGAAGTAACACCGGCAAGATGGCACGGGCTCGATGAAGATTTGATTGAGAATCAGTTACTGCCAAGAGGATATTCCAACGAACACGAGAAAGAATTCATCAAAAAGGATGGAACAGTATTCCCGGTATCAATAAGAGTATGGCTGATTACGGATGCCGAGGGACAACCAACAGGAACGTGGGTCATTGCCAGAGACATCACGGAGTCGAAACGGGCCGAAAGGCGCCTCAGTGCATACCGCCAAAAAATGGTTCAGGCTGAGCGGCTCGCCTCGCTGGGGACCTTAATCGCTATGATCGCTCATAAACTTAGCCAACCTCTGACGGTCATTAATATATCACTTGAGAGTGCATTGAAAAGGCTGGAGATGACATCTTCTCCTGAGACGGTCGCAAGAAGGAGGATCAAGGAAAGCCTGAAGCAGGTCTCGAATATTGTTGCAATAACCGATAGGTTTCGCAATTTCGCGAGGAAATCCTCAGAACCAATTGTCATAGAAATAGATTTGAAGACGGTTGCTGAGAGAATCGTAGGGTTCTTGAGCGAAAACGCGCGGCGGGCAAGGATTGTACTGTGCGTCAAAGATATGGACGAGTTGCCGCCTGTGTATTGGGATATGAACGACTTAGAGCAGCTATTCTTTTCGCTGGTTGATAACGCTGTGCGGGCAGCCGACGGCAAAGAGAGTCAGCAGCTTGTTATCAGTGGGGTTGTGGAAAATGGGCACATTGAGCTGCAGTTCTCTGACAACTGCGGTGGCATTGCGCCGGAGAATCTTGATAAGGTTTTTGATCCGTTTTTCACTACCAGGCCTGTGGGCCAAGGTACAGGCCTGGGGCTTTGCATTGTGCAAGAGATCGTATCCAGGGCTCGGGGCAAAGTCCGTGTTGAAAGCGAATTTGGCGAGGGTTCAACCTTCTTCATCACACTACCTATCCATGAGAACAAGGTGTCTTGACTCCGGTAGCAATGGCAAATACTGCAAAACAACATATCTTCTTTATCGATGATGAGCTGGACGTATGCAAGGCAGTCAGCGAGACTCTTGAAGAGTGCGGCTATGAAGTTAGCCATTTTACCCATGCTGCAAACTGCCTTGAACAACTGCGTTCGCAAAGGTGCGATTTACTCATTACTGACCTGAAAATGCCTGAGCTGGACGGCATTGAAGTGTTGAGAGAGGCCAGACGCATCGCTCCATGGATACCTCTTCTGATTGTTAGTGGGTACGGCGATGTGCCGACGGTGGTCGCGGCTATCAAAGGCGGGGCCGCGGATTTTATCGAGAAACCTCTTGGCAGAGAGAATCTTCTATCGAAGGTTGAATCGATACTGCGAGAAGACAGCGATCACAGGCGACCGGACATACCCTTGACGCAGAGAGAACTTGCGGTATTGAGACTGGTCGCTGAGGGAAAGACCAACAAGGAGATAGCCAGCCTGCTCTGTCGTTCTGTGAGGACTGTTGAGGTACATAGGTCTCGCACTATGCGCAAGCTCGGCGTCAACAACTTGGTCGATCTTCTTAAGCAAGCTGCCATAATGGGGCTGGTTGGCTCAAAGAAAGACTACAGTAGTGATGTTCTGAAAGACAATACCTGACTCAACAGTCATTGCATCATTCCATTGGCACATTCTGTCCCGTAGAAGCCTTGCTCTCCCGGCCCGTCACCTCGGTTGTGGCAAGATCTCCAAAAAGAGATTTCTTCTGAATCACATGAGCATGCCTTGGCAAAAATACGTAGTTACCACAATAGACTTTGGCTGCCGAATCACGTAAACTCGACAGCATATCACGCAGTTAGGGTGATCTCACACATGTGTTGTGCCGACGAATATCGGTCTTTGGGCGCAGGAAGTGTATTAGTATCTATTGAACAGGCCAAAATGAAAACGGTAGACTTTCAAGCTTGGACAGTTATCAGTGGGGATGAGGTAAAACTGCGAGCCGAACGTGACATATGCAGCACGCTCACTCCAGGCACATACGATGCAGTGCTGCTGGTGTCTAAGGAGGCTATTCAGCCAACATCGGTCGAGATGAAAGGAACTGTCAGATGTCACAGATGCAGTGAACAGTTTTCGTTTGCTTGCGATGTTCTGCTACATGGATCAGGTGGCACCATGTTGAGTTGTCCACAGTGTGACTCTCGATCAGAACTTTGCCACTGGAATACCAGAAAGGTGGGGAGTTCACTTGCAAAATATGCACGCCGCTCCAGAGACACAACCTGGATTACCGTGACGCCATGCGCGTGGTTAAAAGGAAGTCCACTTGGCGCATCTCATATCGAGATATTGCAGGTCGGAGGTGCTGAGGGCAAAGATGGAGGGAGGGCAAGACAAACCGGGTAACTCACTCTAAACATCTTTTCCGTAATCCACCGGCTCAGCCAGCGATTTTATAGAGCCAGTTAATTTGACTCATCACGGATGGGCCGTAATCTTGATTGTCGCAGTTGCTCTGGCCAGCCAGGTGGACTTCTTAGTAGTATAATAAAATATGGCGATATACGATTTCGCCTTTCTAATCATGTCGTCTTGTAACTTCAATAAAGAGCACACAAAAGGATCTATGATTTTTGATTTTGGCCCAATACCGCCATATTTTATTTGACTTATCGGCCTTTCCATGTTATTTTGCCTCAAATTGGACAGCTTCAGGATTCGATTTGTTCATGGAGGTGTAAATATGTATTGCGATCTCAAAACACAAAGTCTCGTCGGAAAGCGTGGAGCCTTACATGTTACAGATGGTGACGAGGTCACTCTCAAACTTGCCATGCTTATCGAGGGCGAATGCGAAGGTCTCGGGCCTATTAAAGCCGCACGCAAATATGGCTTTAGCAAAGGCCGTTACTTTCAGTTAAGACAAGCCTACCAAAAACAGGGGGCGCTCGCGCTACAATGCAAACGACGCGGGCCTCGAACCAAGTATCGTCGAACCGGCGAGTTGGTCCGTCAAGTAATTCGCTATCGCTTCCTCGATCCAGAGGCATCTGCCGATGTTATCGCACAAAAACTACGTCAAACAGGCTTCGTGATCAGCACGCGAAGCGTTGAACGGGTGATTGGCGATTACGGCCTGCAAAAAAAAACTCTATCAATGCCGTCCTCACGCTGAATCGCAAATACAGGTTAAGGTACGCGTCAGTCGGAAACATAACAAGGTTGTTTCCGGTGATCCCAAGAGCATTGAGCGCCGTGTGCGTCAAATCCTGGCTGATAAGGTCAGCGGCAACCTTGCTGGTCTCTGGTTGTTGGTTGCTGAACATCTTCGTCTTGGCACTTGGGATCTGCTATGCGGCTGGACTGGCCAGCGAACTGAACGTATTGAATCCCGTCTGGCACTACAGCTAATTCATGAAGCGGCTGTCTGTACGATTGGCATCCGTTCCGATAGAACGCTTCATAATCGTGGCGGATTCGAAATAGCAAATGGATTGCCCTTTGTAGCAACAGATGTGGCTATCCATGATATGTTGGTCCAAAGGACCGTAGCAGACAGTCAAAGACTGCAAGTCGCATTAGGAAAGATACGCTTAGCCTTGGGGCATTTTAAGGGAGATCTGTTGGCAGTTGATCCGCATAGGGTTCGTAGCTTTAGTAAGCGAAAGATCGCTCAGCGTGTTGAAGAACCCGGGACCAAACCGGTCAAGATGGCCCAAACATTCTGGGTTCTTGACGCCGACACCTATCAGCCGGTATGCTTTACCACGGCAACCGCATCTCGAAGTGCCACAGAAGCTACGCCGCCATTGATCAAGTTGGCCAAGGATATCCTGGAACCCCTCGGCAAAACGCCCCTGATTGTTGCCGACTCAGAACACTTTAGCGGCCAACTGATTCGTGAGATCCATCAAGACACAGCCTTCGATCTACTGGTTCCAATTCCCAGTCGCCCTGTCCATCGCAAGCAATTTCAGGCGATTGAAGAAAAGATGTTCAAGCGCCGTTGGGCCGGCTATGCGACTGCCAAGGTCCCATATGAAATCAAACGAGGGGATACTGGGACTTACTGGCAATTTGTCCAACGCAGTGGCGAACGTCCCAACGAATGGACGTTCAAGGGATTCCTCTCAACAAGTGATCGGGATGAAGTTAATGCGCTGACAAACGATTTTCCCAAGCGTTGGCATGTGGAAGAGTTCTTCAATGCCAACCAGTCCCTCGGTTGGAAACGAGCAGGGACAATGAACCTTAACATCCGCTATGGACAAATGACCATGGCCCTGATTGCCCAAGCAGCTATTCATGGTCTTCGACACAGACTGGGTGATCCTTACTGTCACTGGGATGCCAATCATCTTGCGAAAGACCTGTTCTTTCGTTTGGAAGGGGATGTTCGGGTAACTAAGGATAGTATCATCGTGACCTACTACAACGCTCCCAATGCTAAATTACTCCGGTCTCATTACCAGGACTTGCCAAGAAAACTTGCTGCCGGTAACATTAATTCGAGGATACCATGGCTGTATAATTACAAATTAGATTTCCGTTTTCGCTAAGTCGCCAGTCAGTCAAAAGGTCAAATTATCTGGCCCCATAAAAAGGCTGGCTCAGCCGGTGAGAATTGAAAAGGCTCTGCCGTTTCCAGCGTTTTTTTGTTTGCCACAGAGGGCACAGAGAACACAGAGCTATAAGAAACTTAAATGTGGAACATTACCTTCAAGATCAGTGAAAACAAAAACTGTGGGTAGAACCTGTCGTCAAAAGCCTCATCAAATACGAAACAACTTATACTCAAAGCTTCTTTCTCATATCATGTATTTCCGTGGGTCTGGAATTTGACTTTATAGGGAAACGTGTGTCTTCTTTAAGAGCCAATTCTCCAGGTGGCAAAATAGCGAGGTGATTCGAAGGAACGTCAGGACAACCTGCTATTTCGACAAGTTGTAGACCTCGAATTCCCAGATGCGCGTCAGGCCTCCGGGCGTGTCGTAGACCACGATGCGGAGCCTCGAGGCGGTGATGCGGTCGAACTTGCCGCCCCAGTCGATCAACGTGTTAGCGGCTACGCGAGTTCCGGGAATGTCCCGCCACTGGCTTCCCGCGTAATACTGAAGCGAAAAACCCGTGATGGGCGTTTGAGGGCGACCGCCCCCGCTCTGGCCAGTGACGATGCGTGCGGCGTTGAACGTTTGCGGATTGTCCCACGCCAGCTCGGCCGTGGCCGGGGCGTCATTGTCGCTCACCCACCGAAGGCTGTTGTCGTTGACGTTGTAGCGACCGTCATTGATGTTGGAGGCGGGATATTGCTTCGGGTTGTAGTTGCCCGAGACTCTCACCCGCGCGGTCCGAGCGAGGTTCTTTCCCGCCGTCTGAAGCCAGACGGGCGGCTTTGGAGGCGGTGGAAGGGGCGGAGGCGGAGGGGGAGGTGCGCCGATGCCCTTTCGCATGAGCGCCTTGAGTTTCTCGAGATGGTCCCGATACACACCCCTGGGCGTTGTATTGCAATCATTGCAGATCGATGCGGCCATGCCGACTACCTCGCCCATCATCCCCGTGGTGCGCATCACGCGAACGGTCCCCAACGCTACGTGGGTGACACTGATATCGCGCCCGGCCATGAACAGGTTCTCAACGTTGCGCGAGTAGAAACAACGATAGGGAATGGGATAGCCCGGTTTGAAACGTTTGTGCACGGCGATGGACAGGAATTCCTCGCCGGGAAAATCCTTGGTGTTTTTCGGGTCCGGGTAATGCAGATCGATAGACCACGTACACGTCACCGAGGCGTCGGGAAACTCCCTGCGGCCGAGAATATCCTGCTCCTTCAAAATGACGTCGCCCAGCAATCGCCGCGACTCGCGCTTGCCGCTAATGTACGCCACCCACTCCAGTTCGCGGTCGGCGAAAGGGGCCCGACTATAGGTCTTGTTCTTGAGAAAATCCCAGTTGCCGAACGCCGCACGCAACCCGTGATCGCGGATCTGCTCGAAGTCTTCGATTTGGTCGAGATTCATCCCCGTCTCCCAGAACCACTCGGCCTTGACTGTGCGCCTGACGTTGTGCTCGCTGAACTGGATGGCCCAGGGGCACTCGGGAAAAGTAGTGGGGCCGTCCGACTGTCTGGAACGCCACATTATCGTCGCCCCCATCGTCATGGTGTCCGACTCTTCCGGCGCCAGGGACTCGCCTGTGTCCGCACGGGATTCGCGTCCCATGCGATAATCGGCGCCGGCCAGGTAGCCGATAGTCGCATCGCCCGTGCAATCGGCGAAGAACCGGCCGCGGAAACGCAGTTCCTCGCTGGTCTTGATATTCTTGGCGACTATCGCCGTTATCTTGTTTGCCTTCGTCTCAACGCCGAACGCGTGGGTATTGAGGAAGAGGCTGATGTTGTCCTCGGCGTCCACCACGCGCTGTTTCTTGCCATCTTCGAAAGCCGCCGCTTCTTGGGCATTGCCTTTGGATATGGCCGGCGCGATTTCCCACACCAGGTTGCCCAAGGCGGGATAGGGCCCCTGGTTGAGATTGCCGCCCGGCGAGACCCGCACTTCGGAACTGCTGTTGCCGCCCAAGACCGGGCGGTTCTGGATCAGCGCCACCTTCACGCCCAACCGCGCGGCGGATACCGCAGCTGCCGTCCCAGCCATGCCACCGCCAACGATGACGAGGTCGAACTCGCCCGCGTCCCGCGGAGTAGCGGGCAGCCCGAGAGCACGCTTTCGAAACGCACCGAGGGTCTCCAACTCGTTCGGTGGCCGAAAACCGGGATCCTTAGCAAACACGATGGCGTCACACCGGCCGTTGAAACCGGTCAGATCGCGCAGGGCCACCGAGACATTGCGGCTTCTTATCTCGACCGAGCCGCCCTTCTGCCAATGCCATGCGCCGCCCGATTTGCCGAACACCGCGTCCAAAGCCTTGCCGTCTACGACAAGTTGGAATTGGCCCGGCCCCTCCGCGATGCCCCAGTTCGAGACCCAGTTGCGCGTACGCACCCACACGCGCCAAAGGCCCGTCTTGGGAAAGGCGACTTTCTTCGTCGCGTCCGCGCAGGGAACGCCCAAGCCATGGGCCATGAGGAACGGCGACCCCATCTGATCCATGAACTGCTGATCAATGACCCACCCACCTGGGGAATCGAAGCCCTCCGCTTCGACCAGAATAACTTTTATGTCACCTGAGTGCAAGTTGGACTGGTCAGATGAATCGGTCACACTTGCTTTGGTTGCGTCGGCATACAGACTGCCAATAGCAAAGAATACCATCAAATATGCAATACGCATTGCTTGCTCCTTAAAATGTCTAAACATAATCCATTACATTATACTCTAATGTCCCAAACGGTGATGCCTTTTTACGGCAAAGCACCGTCAGTTTTAGCGGTCCACTCATTGATTTGGCCGGTGCCTATGGCTTTACAATATCTATTCGATAAGGTCGTTCTTTCGCCCACCGATTCATCAACGCGACATTCTTTTTGATAGCGGCATGGCTCTTGGGATTATTCCGGCTCTTTCCTATTTGGTATTCCATCTCGACGGCATAGACCTCGGATGATTCCGGGCCGGGGTCATGGGTATCCTTCATCCATGTCTTGAGATGCTGGCGCATGGATATTAGAACACGCCGATATTGGGGATTGCCGGCCAAGTTAATGGTTTCGTAGGGATCGGCCTTGATGTCGGGGGTCCGCTGGGGAGCAAACAGCAGTTCCTCCTGAAGCTTGTTGAGCTTCCCGGCCGCGTGCAGTTCCCGTAGCCGGATGAGGATATGCTTGGTGTCCTTGTAATTAGGACGTTTCAAGGAGGACGTTTCAAGGGTAAGACCTGGCTTTTATGCTTTTCCTTGGCAATTCGAATACTTTTTTACAATTGCCCTTATGGCTGGACCGAGTCGAGTCGAATCGAATATGAAGGTTCTGTTTACCACGTAACCGTTCTGGCAATGAGCGCAAAGCTCGTTTTAAGACAGCGATTCATTCAGGCACTGGTTTTGTCTAATATAGAATGTATATTGAGCAAAAAGCATAAAAGCCAGGGGACCCTGCGCAGCGCCACGACGTATGTGCGTGACTTTTTGGCGGCTCTTCCGGTGCGGCATGCTCAACCTGTTTGAATCATCTTGGAATCGAGATGAGATTATGGTATTAGGAGACTTAAAGTTTGCAGGGGTAATTCAGTGAAGCGTATATGGGAAATCCCGGATAATATATGCTTTGTGGACGATTACAGACGAGACAGTCAAGGCGTGGGATAATGGCAATCTCAGTGCGGCTGTTTCGGTGGGAGAACCGACAAGGAAAGGAGTTGGACATGGCGACAGCGAAATTCACGCGTCGGGCGTTTCTTCGAACGTCTGCGGGCTTGTGGGCGATTAGCCGGGGCAAGGATTGTTGGTCGGTAGCCAGCGCCCCGTCAGAAGTGCGACGATTTGATTTTCGCGAGTATCGTCGTGGCGAAATGCTGGGGCCGGTGGTTTGTGTGACGCCCGACGATGGGTTCTACGTTCACACTTACTACGACGTCTGCCCGTTCAGTCCGTCGCAGCGATACCTGGCCGCCACGCGCATTCCGTTCCAGGACCGTGCCCCTCGGCTGGGAGACACGGCTGACATTTGCGTCATCGATCTGGTCGATCGGACGATTCGTTGCGTCTACACGACGAAATGCTGGGGCTTTCAGACCGGGGCCGATCAGCATAGGGGAGCGACCGACCGGCGCCTTTACACGAACGACGTCGTGGATGGTCGGGCTGTGTGCGTTCGGCTCGACTTGCGCTCCGGCCAGGCAGCGGCGTTTGTGGGGCCGGCCTACGACGTGGCGCCGAATGAATCGTGCGCGATCGGCTTTCCGCTCGAATTGATGGACGCCTCGCAACCGGGCTACGGAGTTCCGGCCAAGGACCCAAAGAACCCGGCACGATTGCCGCTCGGAGCAGCCAGGGACGAAGGGCTTTGGAAGACCGATCTGAAAACGAACACAAGAACGCTGTTGGTGAGTCTCGCCGATTTGGCGCAGCGCGTTCCCGAACCGCCGCCGAAAGAGGGTGGCACCTACTACCTTTGGCACGCCAAGTTCAACCGCCAGGGGACCCGGATTATGCAAGTCTTTCGCTGCCTGTTCCCGGATGGCTGGGGCGGACGCAATGCCATGGCATTCACGCTGAAACCCGACGGCAGCGACATCCATTTGACGCCCAGCATCCCATTGTGGGGGCATAAGGGTGGCCATCCGAATTGGCATCCCGACGGCAAGCACCTGATTCGCAACCTTCGTCCCGACGGGAAGACGGATCGGCTTTGCAAGCTTCCCTACGACGGAAGCGGTTTCACAGTTCTCAGCGAGACGATCGACGGCGGCGGCCATCCTACGATCGAACCGAGCGAACGCTACATTGTCACCGACGCTTATCCGAAGCAGACTTCCACAGCAATAGTAAGGATCCGGTTGATTGATCTGGTTGACGAGAAGGACATGACGGTCTGCATGATGCCGACGGTGCGCCAAGTCGGCGGCGATACGGTCATGCGAGTGGACGGGCATCCGGCGTGGAGTCGAGATTTCAAGAAGGTACTCTTCCAGGGAACCCCCGACGGCCGGCGACAGCTTTTCGTCGCTGATCTTTCGCAAGTTGTGTGACGCAGCTTGCCGACAGGTTGATCACTGCCGCAATATCGCCGCGGGCGATTCCTAACCGGGGGGCTTCGCCAGGGGCAGAGCCCTAATTATTCACCCATTAACAATACGCACACCTCGGTTGTCACTCATCAGTCGGCGGAATCCTACGAGAGCCAACACCAGCTTACATGCATTGTTCGGCCCCGAAAAATGCGGCTAAGACCTCTCAGGACCCTCTGAAATAGGCTAAATGTATTCAAGCAACAAACTTATCGTGGTCCGAGCATAATAGAACCACAGTCCCAGGACCGCCATGGCGATCCTGGGGCTGTCTTCTCCCTTGATCTTCCTTGATACAAGGTGTATTATCGCTCTATGGTTGAAAAATCAAAATGCCTATCAGTTCTGGCGCGAAAAAGCTGAACGTGCGTGGCAATACATTGGAGCGTTCGCCGCTCGATCACGACGATGTTCTGTCCGCCATCGCGTACGTCAAGCGACTCGATTACATTGACGCGGACCGCGTGGGCATGGTCGGCGTCAGCCACGGCGGCGAGTTAATCATGAAGGCCGTCAGCGAAACGCACATCGCCGCCGCGGTGCGTGCCGAGCCAGCGTCGCTAGAGTACCTGGCGCTGGCGATGGATAAGCTGCCTGCCGGCGAACCGCAACTTCAGAGCAAAGCCCGCGCTTCGGAGCTTTCGGACAGGGCCGAAGCCATGGGCCGCATCCGTGATATCGATACGCCTCTACTGATCGTCGGCCGCAACGGAGATCACCTCCGGGGCTTGTTCAAGTTGTGTCACGACATGCTCCAGGAAGCCGACAAGGACGTGACCTGGAAGAGCTACGCCTACCCCCGGCACGGGTTCGTGATGCCCAGACGCGCCCCAGACGGCGTCTATCATCCGGACGAGATTCAATTGAAAGCGATCGAGGACGTGATGGCCTATTTCGATAAAAAGATGCCATAAACATGAAAACGTGAGGTGCGATATGAATTTGAAATCAATGCGAATTCCAGGGGCGATCAAGTCGCCAAGGTACGCGGCCGCGTGCCTGATGTTGATGACGGTAGTCGCGGGTCCGGGTGGTTTGTCGCGTGCCGATGACGTGACCCTTGTCGCGCAGGCTCCCAACACTCCGAGGCCTCGCCGGGCGGGACCACAATCCGGGCGGCCCTCCTTGCCACCGCGCGGTGTATTGACGCACATCCCTTCGACCGCGGGTGGCGACCAGGGCATCGCCGTTCGGATCGTCGCGCCGAGTGAGCCGCGTTACCCCGGCGGCGCCCCCGTGGCGATCGCCGTGGCGGGCGGCCACAGCGCAGGCAACGCCTCGAGCCGCATGAATGTCGCGGATCATGGATTCATCGAGATCAGCTTTGCCTTCCCCGGCGGGGGCCGCGCCGAAGCCGCAAGCGGCGGAATGTACGACTACCGAGGCCCAAAGAGTATCGAGGCCTTGCGCGACGTGATCCTCTTTGCGCTGGGCAAAACCGCCGACACCAAGGGGCAAAAACTATCGGAACTGATAAAGGGCATTCGCGCGCTCACATCGAATGTCGGACTGCACGGCGGGAGCCACGGCGGCAACGCCTGCGGTGCGGCCATGGGTCTTTGGGGCCACCTCTTTCCCGAACTCGCCTGGTATGTCTCCATGGAGAGTCCCTACGGCGACGGGGCGGTCGACGTGATCCTCGGTTCCAGGCGTAACCGGCTCAATCCCGCCTACGATCCGAACACCGGCATCCTCAATCTGAGCCACCTCGCTTACGATCCCGATTTTCAGGTCCGTCCCTTTGGCGCCGGCCGTGGCCGGGGCCCCTCAACACCCTCGCCTTACGGCAGCCTATTTTTCGACATGAACGGCAACGGCCAAGTCGACGGCGACGAAGACTTCATGCTTCAACCACTCCTGTTTGATCTGGGCGCGGGACCCAGGAGTTGGTACGCGGTACAACTGATGCGTGAGGCCCATCGGCGAAATCTTTTTGGCAATCTGCGGCCAACGCACATCCCGACGCTGGAAGAGTCCATCGAGTTTTGGCGCTACCGTGACGCGACGGGATTGATCGGCGACGCAGTCCGCAACGTGCCCAAGGTGGCTGTCATCGTGATCGCCAACGAAACCGACCACGTTCAGATCGCCCCTGATTACCCGCACATCACCGCGCAGGTCAACGCCTTTCAGAGGGTCGGCGCGAAATTCATCCGCCTCAACCCGGATCGCTCTTATACCGAGTGGATTGTGGGGCGTGAGGCACCGGCAGTGCCGGATAACGACGCCGGCCTTACCTATCATGCGCCCACCATTGCGGCTGCGCTGTGCCCGGACGGCGCAGTCCCCAAACAATTGCTTTCACCCGCAGCGATGTGTGAACTCGCCGACCGCGTGCAAGCGGGCAACTTCGAATCGAACCTGGGCCAGATCCTTTTTCCAAACACGCCAAGAGCGATACGAGCGACTCCGGGGGCGCCGGGGCCCCGCTCACCCGCAGTGCCGCGTAAAGGCCTGGGGGGAATTAAGGAGGTGTCCGGTACATTTTCCGGAAGGTGACCGGCACGGAATCAGGCCATGAAAAAGAGCCTTCAGAAAAACACCTATAGCAAACTGGTCAAGGACATTACAGAGTTGTACAGAGCGTAATTTTCGTAACATGCGCCGTTTCTACCTTGATAATCGAATTCACCAGCCGGCTGGCGAATTGAACTGGAGCCAGCACGTCGAGTTACTACCGGTAACTGCACACACCATTACGATGAATACGCACGGTACCTGGTCGACATCTTTTACCTGCCTGATGGTACGAACCCCAAAGCGATTTATGCGCAAGGTATATACCTGAATCAACAACTTATCGATGAGGGACTTGCACGACAATAGAAGCCGTAATATTGATCTTCCTTGCTTTGTATAACAAAAAATGGTATATTCTACTTATGACTACAAAAGAAAAGGCAATCAAAACGCTACAGGAGCTGCCGGATACCGTTAGCTGGGCTGATATCGAGGAACGGATACGATTCCTTGCTGCTATCGAAAGAGGCATGGATGATATCAAGGCTGGTAGGGTCGTTCCTCATCAGGAAGTGAAGGAAAGTCTCAAGCAATGGCTTTCCAAATAATCTGGTCGGAAACAGCGAGTGAGGATCTTAGAGAGATCGTCCGGTACATCGCCCTGGATGATTCCATCGCCGCTGCCCGCTTAGCTGATCGAATCGTATCGCGCATCGAAATGGCAGGCAATCTTCCGTTGTCTAACAGGACCGTGCCCGAGAAAGACGATAAAACAATCAGGGAATCCATCCTAAAACCCTATCGCATAATCTATCAGGTCGATGATGGTAGGAACGCGATTCATATCCTGAGAATTTGGCATGCCTCCCGTGGTGTGCCAGACGTTGATTAGCCCATCATCGGGATAGGGAGCCCCCTCGCGGAG
>Ga0255052_10001675_pt1 | contig 16496 bp, 15 predicted proteins | sample JV7_2_21_MG_FD_188632 | JGI IMG/M metagenome (GOLD analysis project Ga0255052, IMG submission 188632) | Seawater microbial communities from Jervis Inlet, British Columbia, Canada - JV7_2_21 | ecosystem: Environmental > Aquatic > Marine > Inlet | place: Canada: British Columbia | collected...
AAATAAATCGAACTGCTGACCGGTCTGATGACTATGCAGGGCAACCACGCCCGGAGTACGTATGGTCATTAACAACAGTATCAGGGAGCAAGTGCGGCGCAATGCGGTTGCGCTGATCAGCCTTGTTGTCGCAATCACAAGCCTCAGCTACAACACCTGGCGAAATGAGGCGAGCGAAGACAATCGAACGCAGCGGCTTGTGTCCATAGAAGTGTTGATGAAACTGGCGGACTTGCAACGACTCGTGTGGCATCACCACTACGATAAGGACACCGAGGAAAAAGGCAATCTGCGCACGGGTTGGACACTGGTCCTTGTGATTAAGGACATCAGCCAGATACTCGATAGTACATTGCCGGAATCAACCCACGCACTCTGGGGAACCTGGGACGAGTATTCCGATGAGCTGGAACACAGCAAGGTGGCGGAAGAAGCTATTATTGATGCCATCAATATCGTTCGTGCCGATGCGCTTGCGTTGTTACAAGAACTCGACTAGCTGCGAAATCCAAAACCCGACCGCACAGACACGTAGAGCCGCATTCACTTGAGCGGCTGCTAAGCACCCAACACCAGCCGCTCAAACGGCTAATTTTCGTGTATCTTGGGCGTCTGGTAATGACCCAAAGCAGTCGCTCTAAGTACATCCCAGAATTGACGGGCATTCCGGCCTAGCAACAATGTTCCGGCATACGCGTCACCAACCGCGCATGAGGAGCATCCTGTGGAAGAACCGTGCTTGAGCGACAAAACCGAATTTCCGGACGACAAGGTACTGAAGCGCTGCTTGGGCGACGCAAAGGATGCATGGGACAGTTTTGCCGCGTTTCTGGAGAGCAACTATCCCAATTACTCCGGCGAATGGCGTTACTACAATGACGGCAAAAGCTGGCTACGCAAGATTACCAAGAAGACTAAAACGATCTGCTGGGTGAGTGTGCGTCGCCGGAAATTTACAACGACATTCTACTTTCCGGATCGGGCAGAGAGCCTGATAGTCAATAGTACGTTGAGAAAGAAGTACATAGAGCAATTCGTCAATGGTAGGCACTACGGCAAGATACGAGGTTTGACGGTCGAAATCCGAAAAGTCGCAGATCTGAGCACCACGAAGAAGCTGATCGCGATCAAGGAGGATTTCAAGTAGCACCGACCGTCTGCTTGTGGCCGTAAGCAGCCGCTGGGCTGTTAGAATACCGACTGGCCGCTGTTGACCCAAAGCGGACGTTTCGGAATCGCTGTTTAGACGGCCGCTAATCCCCCCTAAGTACATCCCAGAATTGACAGGATTTCCTCATTGTCGCAATTTCTCCGTCGATAAAGGTAATCCTGACCAAAGTCAGTGACGCAAAGTCACGGGATCTCGCTTCGTTCGTGGCGATAGAGCATCGCCGAATAGGAGATTCACTGAGGATGAACCAAAGAGCAAGTCATTCCAGTCAATCCACCCAGTCTAGAGTTGGAGAATAAAAAATGATTACACCAAAATTCGTCTCTTCCCGGTTGCTGGTTGTTTTCTTGGCTACGGTCTGGATCTCCAGTCTATCTGGCTGTTCGATCACTCATCTCCAGCACGACGATCTGCAAGAACCAGCGCATCGCCAATCAGGGGTCGTCTCCGTTGATCCTAAAGCGACAGGTTTTCCCGGTGGGCGTGTTGGGTGGGGACGGATAACAATATTCTCCATTCCCGTTGCGCCGGTCCACATACAAAGCGACGAGGCTAGTGAATTGATGGGCGTTATCCGCGATGCACTGACTGCGGCTGGATACACGACACGCCTGGCTGGCAGTCAAATGCTGGGACCTGTATTGAAAGCACATGTCAACAACATACGCTTCAATAATTACACGTGGTTGGCACCTTTAATTATAACTTGGGGCAGCATTGACGTGACGCTTCGGCTTGATGCGGCCGATGGGCAAGTTCATTGGGAAAGGTCTTTCGACGGATCTGGAAGATCTTTTAATATTACAGACGGCTTCAACGTTTCAGCGACAAGAAGTGTCACCCAATTAGCAGACAGTATGGTCGAAGCTTTCAGTGCCGAAGAGTTCAATGCAGCGTTAATCGGGGCGGCTAACGAACACTGATAAGGACAGCTGCGACGGCAAGTGATGATGTTCTTGTTGTGCTGAGACACGGCTGCACGCAGATTCTGATCGATCGCGAATTAGAACGACTGCTTCTGACCTAAAGCGGACATTCGATTCAATTACTTTTTCTGGTTGGGCGAAGACAGGGCGCTGCCGCGATTAATCATCTTTCTTCCGCCTCCATTTCAACAACTCGTTCCGCAACGGAGGTCGTAAGATACTCAAATAGGTCGTCGGAATTGGCAAACCATTCGTGTTGAGTCCCAACCCCACGAGGATCGTAGGCAACTTGCCAATCATGGACTGAATCGCTAACCGTGGTACTAACGTGCCATGACGCAACCCAAGTCTCATCGATGTCATACAGTTCCACCACGGCGATAATCGCGGAGTAAGGGCCTTTGGCGTAGCCGACCTTCAAACTGTATTTGTCCGTCGTATGGGACAATTCATCGAGTTTCGGTCGAATATCATCGAATCGCTGCCTGGCCTCGTCTGCATTTTCATACTCTTTCTGCCGAAGCTTCTCCGACCTTTCGCGTTCTTTCCTGATGTTTTCTTCTATCTGATCTTTGAGATTGGTCATCTGAATCCTCAGGTCAGCGAGGGATCTTGATTCTTGCTCATTCGCACACGGATGGTAATTGCCATGTGCTCAGCATAATTACAGCATAGCGAATGCCCGTCGATCTGTACGTAGAAGCACTATTGGCGAACTTGGGCAGACTCGACACTAAGAGACGGCCCCTAAGCACGGTCAATCCTCAGATGTCCGCTTTACACCCGAAAGCAGCCGTTCGGGTGATACGATGCTGAATGACCGCTAATGACCCAAAGCAGCCATTAGCAGCTTAACTTGAGTGACCTATCCGGAATCCTAGCTGCATACAAAAACAGTTATGCCAACCGAACGATCCTCGACTGGTACACCTGCAATAGGGATTCCAATGAAACAAGAGCCGATGTTAATTCCTAACCCTATAACACGAGAACGCCGCTTGAATCGGATATTCGAAAGTATAGGCTCTATATCCTTCACTACTATGTCGTTGGCAGGCTGAAACATTATCGAGCGAGATTGTCGCCACATTGACGCTCGGGACTCTTCTTGCCTGAAATTTTCATCAATGCTCGCTTTGGCGGCCTGGTCTGCAATCTCGTGCCAGTCTCTTGCTGGCTGCGAATCAGCTGGCGGCTCAGGAGAATCGACTGACCCGACCTCCTGCTGAAATTCAGCAAATTCAGTTGAAACAACTTGTTCTTGCGGCAATGAGCGAACAACTTGATTGCCCGTCGTGAAACCGGAATTTGGTTCGCCCCCGTTATTTCTGATGTATATCGTCAGAGGCTCTCCGTGCTCAATACTTGGTTTCGAAATACTCGCTGCAAAATCGATAAGCGCTCCGAGCAATGCAAGCAGCACAGCAACGAAGCACGTTGAGATGCCCATTGCGGTCAGGAGCCGATGCCGTGTCGGCCTCACGGGTGTGCTGTAATCTATCAGCCTGTCACCCTCCGCTTTTCTGTTTCGCACTTAAGTCTAGCCAAATAATAGCAGAGAGCACTTTTTCAGCGACCGCTTTTGGCCGATTGCAGCCGTTCAAAGGCGCTCAAATCGTAGCCGCCAAGAAATCAGCCTCTGAGTGGCTGCTATACGCTCGAAAGCAGTCGTTGGGCTGCTAGAATGCTGAACGACTGCTTATGACCCATAGTGGCCATTCGCGTTATCGCCCATTTCGGAGGGCGCGGATCATCGCAGTGGTGATTGGATGGACCATTACTGCAGGAAGACCGAGGCCACAGTGGACTCAAACCGTAGAACTTTTTCCAGCGTGCTGGAGATGTTGCAAATTATGAAGCCGGTTCGCTCGGTTTATTGCATTTACCCACAGGTGTATCTGCAGACAGCACGAGACTTCGTGGCCGAATTTTCCGGCCGTGTTCTGTACGCCGTCAAGGCCAACAACCATCCGGACATTATTGGCCTTATGCACCAGGCCGGCGTGCGGCATTTTGACTGTGCCTCGCTGACCGAGATCGAAAAGGTTAAGCAGGTATGTCCCCATGCGACTTGCTATTTCATGACGCCCGTTCGACTCCGTGGTGCTGCGCATCAGGCTCAGGCTCGGCACGGCGTACGTCACTTCATGATCGATCATCTGAGCGGCCTCACGCCCCTCGCCGATGAGATCGACATGGGTACGTCAGTGGTATTCGTTAGGATGGCGGTGCACCATCCGGCAGCCATGGTAGATTTCTCCTCGAAGTTCGGCGCACCACCGGAAGATATTCCTTCCCTGGTCTCGGCAATCTCCGAGACCGGCGCCGAAGCCGCCCTCGCGTTCAATGTCGGCTCAGTTGTCTTAAGTTCTGATGCGTATGCGCATTCGATCGCACTGGCCAAAAATGTGCTATCAAATCTGGCGACGGAAATACGTCTTGTGGATGTCGGTGGCGGCTTCGCCAAGCCCTATCCAGGATTCCCGGCTCCACCGATCATTGATTACATCAGAGTTATCAATGCGGATGCAGCAAACCTGCCCCTCGCCCAAGGCGGGGCAATTATGTGTGAGCCCGGGCGCGCGTTGGCGGCCCCCGGCTTGTCTGCCGTCGTCGAAGTTCTGCTTAGAAAAGACGGACGCCTTTACCTGAATGACGGCATGTACGGCATATTCTGGGAATTGCGCTTCCACGAACACGACCGTTATCCCGTGCGTTGTTATCGCGACGGTGAGGAGCTCGTTGGAGAAAGAATGTCATTCAAGCTGTTCGGCCCGACCTGCGACAGTTCTGACTTGTTGCCCGGCGAAGTACAGCTTCCTGCCGACATCAGAGTTAGCGATCACCTTGAGTTCGGCTGTATTGGCGCCTACAGCCTGGCCGGTCGAACAGATTTCAATGGCCATCACAGCGATGAAATCGTCACGATAACTGAGGACACTCCTCCGTCGGTCTGAGTCATACGACCGAAAAGTCATAACGACGGAGACGCTCCGAAGTCCGCTTATGGCCGAAAGCAGCCAGTCACGTGATAGGCTGTTGAATGACTGCTAATGACCCAAAGCGGTCATTTGTATGACGCTAACGTACAGCGTGTTTCAGAGGGGAACATACGATATTGAAAGTTACCGGACATTGCTACTGCGGTCACATTCAGTACACGGCGACAGTAAATAGCAATCTCGTCATAGTGTGTCATTGCACAAGCTGCCAACGTCATTCCGCTACCGCATACAGTGTCGTGGTTGGAATAGTCGACGACAGTTTTTCGCTGAAGTCCGGTAGCTTGAAATCCTACGAAAGTCTTTCGGATAGCGGTTCAGTAAGATCACGAACATTCTGCCCCGAATGCGGAACGCGAATATATGCCAAGACTGTCGGGGAGGGTATGTCTTTCGTGAGCTTGCGGGTCGGAACAGTGGATCAACGCGATCAACTTAGACCACACGTCCAAGTTTGGTGTCGTTCCTCTCAACCGTGGGCAGTTATTGAATCAATTCCGAGATACGAAAAACAGCCAAACATTGATGAGCTTGCAAAACTAAGCTTTGACTAGCCCAACGGCTGCTTTTGGCCGCTTACGATGAAAGCAGACGTTCAGAATCGCATGATCAGATGAACGGAGGGCGAACGGCTGGCATACGCTCTAAAGCAGTCGGTCGAGTGATATGATCGCGACAGACTGCTACTGACCCAAAGCGGTCGTCCAAATGTGCGTACGCATTGTTGTGTTGAAATGGCGAGAGAACCTCCTTTGAAATTAAAACTTTCCAAACTAGCAAGCATCGCCGAGATCATTGGTGCCTTGGCAATAGTGATTTCACTTATCTACGTAGGCGTTCAGGTTAACGATAGTGCCGTCGCCGTCCGGTCCGCATCTGCAAACGATGCAAATGTTGCGGCACAAAATTGGTATCTAGTGGTTGGTTCGGATCAACAAACGAGCCAGGTTTTTTACGATGGGCTGACAAGCCAGGAGGCTTTGCCATCCCACGAGGAGTTTCAATTCTTGATGATGTTTCACGGAATATTTCTAGCCTTTCAGAATAGCTATTTGCTGGCTGAGGAAGGCACCATAGGTATAGAACTCCGTGAGGCCTTGACTCGGGCGATACTCGGAGTCAAGGACACGCCGGGCATGAGGCGATACTGGCGGCAAAGAAAGAGTTACCTGCATTCAGCGTTTGCCGAGTACGTCGATCAATTGCTCGCCGAAGAGACGAATGCTTCCATGGATCTATATCGTAATTCGGAGGACGAACCGAATCGCGAATAGAATATGACCCAAATGTCTGCTTGTGGCCGAAAGCGGACCCTCAAAACAGCTAGTTCTTGGTAGTCTGAACGTCCGCTTTCGAGAAAAGCGGACATCGGCGTTGTATTGGCCTAACCTAATAGCGTGTATGCCAATACAAGAATCTAAATCAGGATTCAAATGGCCGGTCACCGTTGAACAGGTGATCGCGGCTCCAGCACACGAGGTATGGAATGTCATATCGAGGCCAGGGAGCCTCGAAATGTGCCATCCGTTCTGCGCGCGAAACCCGGTGCAGCTTTGGTCCGGGTCAGATTCGCGGGATGAGGTTCATTACCTGAGCGGATGGGTTTATGAGCGTCGCTTTCATCAATGGCTTGAAGGGACTGGCTACGACCTAGAGATTCTCAAATGCGGTGATGCTTTGGCATCGGTGTCATGGCGAATCTCTCCTATCGACGAGCAAATCTGCAAGCTACGAATAACAATTTACCCGTACGTGCTTCAGAAATACCGGGTGGTTGTTCGATGGCTGCCTCACTCACTTCGCCTGCGACCTATGCTCAGCACTTACCTAAAGTCTGTTCTAAAAGGATTCGAGTGGTATATAACTCGCGGCGAGCCAGTGCCACGCAATCAATTCGGCAAGCATCCGTGGTTTTCGGCACCGGAACCAATTACTGACTGATTGCCCGCCGATGGCCGCTTGTGGCCGAAAGCAGACATTCGCGTGATAGGCTACTGAACGACTGCTGCTGACCCAAAGCGGACATTTCTAACTTGCGCAAAGCAGGACATGTGTAATCTGCATTGACAAACCTGATAGGTTCGGATTTCTCAATAGCAGACACTCATTCAATTAGACAATCTTAGTTTCAACAGGCAGCTAACGGCCACAAGCGGTCCATCAGGTCATATCTCAACTGTGAATTTCCAACAGTTTTCTGATAATTATCGGCCAATCCATTAGGGTTGAATGTAACAAAAACCAACGAGAAAACCTCCGTTGTCACTATTCAATGAATTGAAGCGTCGAAATGTGCTCCGTGTGGGTGCTGCCTACGTCGTGGTGGCGTGGTTATTGATCCAGGTGGCCGAAACAATTTTTCCATTGTTCGGCTTTGACGACACACCGGCCCGAATTGTGGTCATTGTGCTTGCGATTGGATTGATTCCGTCGATGATTTTCGCCTGGGTATTCGAATTGACCCCAGAAGGGTTGGTAAGAGACAAAGACATTGACCACAGCCAGTTCGACACCACGCAATCCAACCAGAAGCTGAATCGCATGATCATGGTGGTGCTTACGTTGGCGCTGGGTTATTTTGCTTTCGATAAATTCGTGCTTGATCCGGTCGAGGATGTTCAGATCGCTGAATCGGCCCACCAGGAAGGCCGTTCCGCGGCCCTGACCGAATCCTTTGGTGACAAGTCCATCGCTGTGATGCCCTTCACCAACTTAAGTGCAGAGCCGTCAAATCAGTTTTTCGCTGACGGTATTCACGACGATCTGTTGACCCGAATTTCCAATATTCGGGAGATCAAGACCATCTCCCGTTCCTCGGTGATGACGTATAGGAACTCCAACAAGAGTTTGAGGAGCATCGCGAAGGAACTGCGTGTGAATACAATTCTCGAAGGTGGTGTTCAACGGGCAGGCGACCAGGTCCGGATTAACCTGCAGTTGATCGATGCTGAATCAGACGCGAACCTATGGGCGCAAACCTATACGCGAGAGCTTACGGCTACGAATGTGTTTGTAGTCCAGGCGGAGATTACCGAGGCTGTCGCGGGCGCCCTGAAGGCAATTCTTTCAGAAGACGAACGAAGTCAACTTGAAAAACAGCCAACCGCAGATCTGCAGGCGCTCGATGCGTATTATTTGGGTAATCAGCTCGTAGACGAGGCAACTTCAGAGAGCACTGGACAAGCGATATTAGCTTATCAGGCAGCGATACGTTTCGATCCTGAATTTGCTCTGGCTTACAGCAAACAGGCATCGGCAGTGCTTGCACAGGTCGGGGCCAGCGGTCTGCCGGCCAAGGCCCAGCTTGAAAAGAGCAGGCCATTGATTGATCAGGCGATTCTGCTGGACCCACAATCAAGCGGGGCTTTCACTGCGCTTGGAATGTGGTACCGATACTCAGGGGATACCGAAAAGGCCTTTCAGGCCTATGAGCAGGCAATGGCGCTGGGCCCCAATAACGCGGAGGCGTTGGCAGGTTACGGCAGTATGGTTCAATATGAAATGTCCGACCCGGCTTCAGCAATCAAGCTGTACAGGAGAGCCATTGAACTGGATCCGCAGAATATAGGCCTCAAGAGGCAATTGGCAGGAGCCATGCCATCCGTCGGCCGGGCAGGAGAAGGCATTCGAATGCTGGAAGACATCGTTGCCGAGCACCCGGACTCCGCAGTTGCCTATCGCGATCTTGCATTTCTCTACTCTAGCTGGGAATTCCGCCACGACAAAGGGATCAGGGTCCTGCGCAGGGCTTATGAACTGGATCCTAACCACCCCCCGAATTCGTACGTGAATGCCATAATGCATTGGAGGTTGGGAGACTATAACAACACCGCACTGTGGATGAACAATATTGCGAGACTGGTCCCCAATCCTGAAAGTGCACGTGTCTTTCGCGGTTGGGCCTTTATCGCTCAACGCAATTTCGAAAGCGCACGCGGAGAATTTGAGCGCCCGAATTTAAATGATGCTCTCTACTGGCTCGGCGTTTTTTACCTGGGAAGCCTCGATACGGCGGAAGGCCGACCCGATGATGCGATCGAGCGATACAAGGATTACGCTACAGAATCATTGACCAGGAAAACCAATACCAACTTTTACTTTGGAGTTTCGGCCATTAAAGCCTACCAGGCCCGGGGTGAGCAGGAAAAAGCACAGGCGCTGATAGACAATCTAATCTCAATCATTGATGCCAATCCATCGGTGACTTACCACGACTCCGCAATTCATGATGCGTCGATCTACGCGTTGTCAGGGCAAGAGGAAACCGCGATTGCGATTCTTGAGGAGTGGGCGAACCGGGGAGGTGCTACCTCATTAATGCAGCAACCCATCAGGCACGGATTTGGCGTGCTTACGGATGATCCGCAATACCAATCAATTCTTCGTACCGTTAATGACCGCTTAATCGAGCAAAAGGCAAACCTTGCCCGTTGGGAGGCCAGCGGTGAGATGCTACCGATACCCAGAGAGGTAACTGATCCACGGTAGCGAGTTTCCGTATCTGGCCGATAGAACGAGTTTCGCGGCACTGCTGAACGACCGCTTTCGAGAGAACCAGCCGTTCGGCTGAGTGTCAAGTAAGGGTCAGAACTCGCCGCTGGCGAGGGGCCGCTTTTGGCCGTAACCAGCCACTCACCTGCTAAACTCTCGACTGGCTGGAAATGACCCAAAGCGGACAATCAAGCAGTGGGTAATTCAACGGCGGCGAGCAATCGCGGGAGCACGTAATTTGGAGGATGCCAAAATGGTTATTCTTGCTTCACAAATCACTGTCTTGGTAATCGGGGTCACTGTAATCGTGCTCGCCGGGTGGGGGATATTCACGCCGGAAAAGCTCAAGACATCGGTTTCGTCGGCGATGGACAAGTACTGGGGAATTTACATTGCTGTCATTGTGAGACTGGTTTTAGGGTCAGCCCTGATCGTTGTCGCACCGGCATCTCGATTTCCAGTCGTTTTTCAAGTGTTGGGGCTGCTGACCATTGTCGCTGCAATTGTCGTGGCACTCATGGGCCGAGAGCGAATTCGACGATTTCTCGCTTGGTTTTCCGAGCGATTTTCTGCGCCGATAGTCAGATTGTGGTTATTGTTTGGAATGGCTTTCGCCGGGTTCCTTGTCTATGGAGTTTTGTAGGCTGCGCTTCAACTGGCTGTTGATCGAAACGTCTGCTTCTGGCCGTAACCAGCCGGTCGAGTGCTAAGATGGCGAACGGCTGCTTGCAACCCAAAGCGGCTATTCAGATCAGGCGATTGGTTTTCCATATTGGAGCCAGACCTCGACAATGACAACATTTGGAACACCGCGCCTCCGCATTTCGCCGTTCTCCCGCGATGATTTTGAGGTCTTCGTTCGTGAAATGCTGACTGACCCTCGTGTCGTCCAATTCTATCACTCGTACCAAAGCCTCGATGACCTCGCTGTCATTCGGCGCAAGGCCACTTCCGATTTCTGGGACGAGTTCGAGGAGAGTCGAGAGAAGTATGACTGGCCCACGTGGTCGGCGTATGAGCGAACAGGCGCAAACAAGATGATTGGTTGGTGCGGGCTGCTGCACGGCGAACTGTCCGAGATTCACGGCAAGCCTGAGCTGCAATTCATGATCGCCGGAAACGCGCACGGCAAAGGGTATGCGACGGAACTAGCGACGGCTGTACTGCAGCAGGCGGCAAGCGATCAGGTTTCAGCGTCGGTTATCGCTACAGTCGACATACCAAATGTCGGATCAGTGAAGGTGTTAGAGAAACTCGGCTTCGAGCGCGCAGCACAGATTCACGCTTACGGTAGCGATGAGATGTATTTGTACGAATTGTCGTTAGCCGGGAATTAGTTTGACCGGCCGCTTGTGAATCCAGCCGCTCGCCTGGTGATAGACTGAGAGGCTGGTAATGACCCACAGCGGCCATTGGCAGAATCGTAGTTTTTGATACGTTCTTGTATCCAACGACAATAAAAAGGGGAGAAAGGCGAGATGCTTCGTACAGCAAAAGTTGGACTGATAATTGTCGCCGCGTTGTGGGGTTTCGTGGGGGCGCTCGGAAACATTTTGGACTGGAGTCAGGCACTCGGCTCTGTGGCCGCAGTCACGTCCATGAGCACTTTCGAGGGCGGGGCGGACAGTTGGCAGGCGATGACGAGTCCGTTGCTTTCATGGCTCGGGGCGCTTTTTATCGTCTCTGGGAAACTGGCTACAGGCGTGTTGTGCACGATTGGTGCGAGGCAAATGTGGCGGGCCCGTAAAGGCGATGTGGCCAGTTTTGCATTGGCCAAGCAGTATGCGCTCACTGGCTGTGCCGTTGGGGCAATCATGTTGTTCGGTGGATTCTTGGTTATCGGCGAAAGTTGGTTTGAACTGTGGCGCGCTGAAGGCCCGTTTCGTATGGCACTGACTGACGCATTCAGATATGCGGGACTGCTCATGCTGATCGCGATATTTGTAGGCCAAACTGACGAGTAAGATCTTCGCCTGACCGGCCGGTTGTGGCCGATTTCCGACAGTCAGAACGGTGGCTTTCAAATCGTCTCGACGTCCGCTTTCGAGGATAGCTGCCGTTTAAATTCGGGTGTCTGAAAAAACTCACTGAATGGCTGCTCTACGCTCGATATTGGTCGCTGGTGGCGGGCACTCCTGGATTCTCATGGCTATTTAAAGGTGCGCCGCGTAAATGAGGTCTCTTTAAGGACGTTAACGGTCTGTCGCAGCAACACTTGCCGAGCTAATTGGCCGACCGCTGTTCGTGGAAGCGGTCAGTCAAAACTAGCGATGATCGAAAAGATTCCCTACGGCCAGATTCCAGTCCATTCGCTCGCCCGCATACCACTTGGCTGTACAGGTTTCGGAATCGATGTCCCGCTCAAAGAAATTGCTATCTAGCCACTCGACAATATCTTCTTCATCAATGGCCTGACGCTCAGGCCATTGTGGCAAATGCTGAGATTGCTGGTCTTTAAAGATCAATTCACCAGCAATAGTCTTTTCGCAGCTGAAAGCACCTTGATGAACAAGGTGATGATGGCGTCGACACAGCAGTACGAGATTGTTAAGGCTCGTTTCCCCACCATCAGCCCAGTGCTCAATGTGGTGTCCATCTACGAATCGGTCGTTGGTGCAGCCGGGAAAGCGGCATCCCTGATCTCTGATGCGCAGAGCGCGCCGAATAGCTGGTGGAATAGAGCGCGCTTTTCGTCCTATTGATAAGGGTTCGCCGAGTTCGCCTTCCCTGATAGTCGTTATCGAGGAATCGCAAGCAATTCGGCGGGACGTTTCCGCGGTAACGTGGGGGCCGCCGTCGATGCAGGAAGTTTCCGCGGTAACGTCCATCGCGGCTGCAGCCGCTCGCACATCGCGCCCATGGGGAGCTCCTGCGGACGCGTTAGAATTTACATGAACGATCACCTGGTAACGATCGGCCGTGGAATTCGGGACAGGCCTTGAATTCATGTAGGTTTCGGCCACTTCGGCCATGGCATCGGCGCGGCGCGTAGCAACTGGCTTAGGCTCCTCGTTTTCTTGTGGGAGCGGATTCAGCCGCGATGAATCGCGCCCATGGGGCGCTCCTACAAAGTCTTTCTCCATCGCCATCTCAAGTGCTTTGACAATCAATGCACCCTGTTCCGCCGGAAAACGACCTTTGATTACGAGGCAACCGTCCGTATCGTAGAAGTAATTCAACTGGCGATTATTGTGTTGTTCGTTCGCACGCTCTGCGTCCCGAAGATGTTTGGCGCGACGATATTTCGAGACGAGCTTTTCGACATGATGAGCTGTGCCGTGTTTCGCGATCATCAGCAGATAATCCTCATTGCGTTCATCGGCTATGCGAGTCATTGCCCGCACTTTGGAATAGCTCAGTTCGCCTATGGCGAAATGCCTATCGATCCCGGGTAACTTGCCCAATGCGTGTGCAACTCGGATCTTTTCTCTGGCCGCATTCATGCCGATGCCGCAATTGAAGTTGAGCCAATGGGCGCAGGAATGAAAACCGAGCCATGACCAGCCGCGTTGCTCGTCGAAATCCCGGATCAGGGTCAGCAAACGGTGCTCTGCTGCGTAGATATAGCTACAGAGTTTTGTGATCTCGGCGCCGGCGCGTTTACTTCTTGCGCGAGTGATTTCGTTTTGAGAATTGATGCATGCAACTGACGTGGCCACGGGTCCCTCCGGATGGATATACATTCCTGTATGTATATACAGTATATTCTTAACTAACTGATAATTCAAGAAAAATCATCTATTATGCGCATACTTGGTGTTGCACAGAGCGCTGATGTGAAAACAAGACTCTTAATGATGTTGAGTGCCATATTCCTGGCCCTGCTGGGCCTGGCGACTTCCTACCTTCCCGAAAAGGTCCTCGCGACGCATGGCACGGTTCCCGACAACGCGACGCTCTTGCTGGTGCAGATGATGGGTGCGGTGTACCTGGGTTTTGCCATCCTGAACTGGACGGCGCGTGGTGTACTTATCGGTGGCATCTACGCCCGGCCGCTAGCGCTCGGTAATTTCCTGCATTTTGCGATGGTTGGCGTCATGCTAACCAGGGCAGCGATTACACACGGCGTGATTCAGTTGGCGACCAGCGCGTTCGTGTTCTCGGCTTTTGCGATTTGGTTTGGTGTGGTGTTGTTCAGGAGTCCCGTGCGCGCGCCGCAATCATAGGGCTGAACAGCACTACGGCGTCAGGTTCAGCCCTATGAGCAGTGGATCGTGATCGGAGGCCCGATACGGTGTCGTGCCATCGAATAGGCCGGGATCGCGACCGGATTCGAGGTTGTAATCGAGCACCCTTGGTTCATCCGCGTTGATGTGCCATTCGACAACATCTGCGACCTGAGGCAACAGGCTTGCTGAAGCCAGCGCTTGGTCGAGTGCGCCAACTTGACCGTCGAAAAGGAATGAGTAGGCGTCAAGGCCGAAGGCACTTTCGGCGAGATTGCTGAATCCGGCGTTCCTTAGAGTCGTGATCGGATCTTCGAGCATGTATGCGTTCAGGTCACCAATTATCAGGAAATCAGGATCGCCGCTGCCGGTCGGGTCGGTGGCCAGCCAGTCCGCGATTGCAGCAGCAGCATCGTTTCGCGTGCCGTTGCAATTGCCCTGGCCGTCACCGAGATTCGGATCGCCGTCAGCAGCACAATCGGAACCCTTGGATTTGAGGTGATTAACGACGACTGTCAGGCGGGCGTTGTTTGAGTTTTGCTCGAATGTCTGCGCAAGTGCTGGTCGATTTCTCGAGTCATCAAACCTGGCGTCAATGTCAGAGTCGAGAATGGCGACTGATCCGACAAGGCTGATCGTGCCAGGCCGGTAAATAAATCCAGTTTTGATAGCATCATCGCCGATGGTTCCGCTATGGACATAATCGTAACTGCCGGCACCAACTACAGCATTCAATGCGTCGACGACATGTTGCAATGACTCACTCGCATTATTCTCGAGTTCGATCAGACCGACGATGTCGGCATCGAGCATCCTCAGCACAGTCACCGTCTTTTCGAGCTGCCGGTTAAACTCCTCGGCACTGTCGGCGCCGCGACAACTTGAAATTCCTGATGGCCCACAATCCGGCTGACCCGAATCGATGCCGGAAAAGAAATTGAGTACATTAAAGCTGGCAATGCGAGTGTCGCCATTAATGACAGGTACTCTCGGCCTTGGGTTCATCGATTCGAACTGCGGATCCTCGGTCGGCATCAGTCGAAATGACTCAATTCCGCTCGATCCACTGCCCCTGGAAAAACGCAACACGCCGGTTAGGCCCGTCACCTGATCGCCCGCACGTATCGTGTAATTTGCTGCGGCTCCAGCCGTGAGGTATCGAATCGGTGTCGCATTCGATTCGCGCAATCCGTCGTCGAGCAAGATACTCCGCGCTGCGACAGTTTCCCGGTGTGCGTCGTAGCCAGCCACATCAGCTGCATTCCTGTTTGTGAACTGGTATTGCCTGCCACCTTCCGCAAGCAGAACTTCGCCAAATCTTTCGAGCTCGTACACCCCGGATACAGTCAGCGTTTGTGGAAAACGAATCGACATACCTTCGTAGCGCTCAAGATCCGCTATCAGTTCACCATCGCTGTTGGTCGTGGTCTCTGCGGTCGGCAGGTTTATGTCGACGGCCAGGATTGAACCGATTCCTGTTACGGAAATGCTGCTTGCTGTGATTTGCGTCTCACCAAAGTACTCGTTAACCGTTCCTTCCGCGCGAACCAGATCGCCGGGGCTGACATCAACACCCGGATTGTTGCCATCGAATACGAACACTCCGTCCGAGGTCGCAAAATCCGCGTCAGGGACGCTTTGAATATAGAAACCGCCGAGATTTCTCGCATCATCCGCGTCGCCGTCCTGAAAGTCACCGGTGACAATGCCTTCCACTGTAACGACCTGACCGGCGATCGGACTGGATGCGCCGCTTCCCTGCACATCGTAAGTCGGTGTAATAACCGGGTTGTTTGCGGGAGGTGGGTTCGAGTTTCCCGCGCCGCCGTTACCGCCACAGGCGGCGAGTGTGATGGCAATTGCTATCAGGTAATGACGCATGCGGCTATTCTAGCGCGAACCGTCGAGTCAGCGCTCCGCTTCATCCCATGTCAAAAAGTATCGCCTCAGCCTCGCTGGTTGCCAAAACGGTTAGTGATTCGATTTTGTCAATTGCTGCGCCATCACCGGCTTCAAGTTGTTCGCCATTTGCGGTTACGGAGCCGCTGATGATCTGCAGATACCCGCTATGGTCGGAAGCAAACGAATGCTGCAACTCATTGCCGGCCACCAGCACGCTCGCGTACAAATCTACTGCCTGATGGATAGTCATCGAAGAATCTTGCCCGTCACTCGAAGCAACCAGGCGCCATTGATTGAGTTTGTCCTCACGCCCGAAATGCTGTTGCTCGTATCCGGGTTGTAGCGAGGTTTCGCGAGGCAAGATCCAGATCTGCAATAAATGTACCGAGTCTTCCGTGGAGTGATTGAATTCACTGTGGAATACGCCGGTTCCGGCAGTCATGCGCTGCACATCGCCAGCCTCGATGACCGAACCGTTGCCCATGCTGTCTTTGTGCTCGAGCGCACCGTCGATTATGTATGTGACTATTTCCATGTCCTTATGCGGATGCGTGCCGAATCCCTGACTTGGCTCGATGCGATCTTCATTGATGACGCGAAGCGGCCCAAAGCCCATCATGTCGGGATTGTGATAATCCGCAAACGAGAAAGTGTGTCTGGCCTTAAGCCATCCGTGGTCCGCGAAACCGCGACTATCGGAACGAATGACGTTAATCATTGCCGGGTTCTCGCACCGAGTGCCAGACAGAGCTGACCGGCGTAGTACAGCGGCAGTCCCCAGATTATGGTCGGAATTTCGGATTGCAGAATCCGCTGCGCCGCTACCGACAGGTCCGAT